>OWJC01000030.1_pt1 | contig 118300 bp, 95 predicted proteins | sample 1732731 | NCBI WGS metagenome assembly OWJC01 (sample SAMN05065747, study PRJEB22554) | human gut metagenome | biome: ENVO:2100002; feature: ENVO:00000062; material: ENVO:00002003 | host: Homo sapiens | place: USA
AGAATCCGTCGCGAACAAATACACCTTTGTCTGGAAAGGCTCCGTAGAGAAGAACAAGGAGAAACTGCTGGCCAAGGTGGATGGTGTCCTGAAGGAAGCCGAAGAGGCACTTGCCGAGGAGAATGCCGCCGAGCAGCCAGAGGAGATCACCAAGGAAGACCTTCAAAAGCGCACGGACCGTATCCTTGAGAAGATGGACAAGGACGGTGTTGCTGACAGGAAGCTTCGCAAGGCCGTAGCCAAGGTGAAGGAAGAGAGCCTTCCGAAACTGGATGAGTATGACAAGCATCTTGAGATACTCGGAGAGCGGAACAGCTACAGCAAGACCGATCCGGATGCCACGTTCATGCACATGAAGGAGGACGCCATGAACAATGGCCAAACCAAGCCAGGTTATAATGTCCAGATATCTACTGAAAACCAGTATATTGTCAATTATGACCTGTACTGGAGACCCACTGACTACGGCACACTCATCCCCTTTCTGCAGTCCTTCCGTGACAAGTTCGGCTTCCACAGCAGCGAAATCGTAGCAGACTCGGGATATGGCAGCGAGCAGAACTACGAGTTCATGTTTGCCAACGGCATGACTCCATATGTGAAATACAACATGTTCCACAAGGAGATGAAGCGCAAGTTCCTGAAAAATCCATTCCTCCAAGCGAACATGTACTACAATGAGGACCAGGACTACTACGTGTGCCCAATGGGACAGCACATGGAGCATACCGCTGACAGGAGGACGGTATCTGACTTAGGATATGTATCCCACACTTCAGTGTACAGTGCGGCTGACTGTTCGAGATGTCCGTTGCGCGGAATGTGCTATACCGGCAGGCGCGACCGAAGATCAATGGAGGTCAACCACAGGGCGAACTCATACAGGAGCGCCGCAAAAGCACTGCTCACAAGCGAGCGCGGACTGATGCATCGCAGCAACAGGCCAATAGAACCCGAAGCCTGCTTCGGAAACATCAAGTTCAACCATGGCTTCAAGAGGTTCCGTCTGAGGTCAACGAGAAAAACGAAGGTGGAATGGGGGCTGGTGTCTTTGGCGCATAACCTCAGGAAGTATGTTGCTTATAAAGCAAAGTCCAAGCACAAGCAGGCTCAAAGTATGGCACTTGTTGCTGAAAAACCGGCAATGAAGTCAGCTGTGTAGTTGCCGGAAGGCTCCGACAGAGCGTGGCCGGCCGCGGCCTCGTGAGCGGCTCCCGGAGGAACGAAGTTCCGGAGGGTGGATGGAGCGAAGCGGAACTCTGTCGGAGCCTTTCGACAACTCTACGACACCCTATATAAATAAAGAGACCAACCCTTTTGGGTCAGCCTCCTTACCCACGCCCTATCGGGCTTTAAATTACCTATCGGGCTTTAAGTTACTTTCAATGTTGCCCGGGTGGATGGCTTCATTGTGAGTTTGCGTGGAGCGTAATGTCTTGAATGTCAGCTGTTTGATTAATTTCAGAGTTGACAAAACCCTAACTCTGAAATCAGCTATATTGCTGACTGGCAGGTGCTTATGCTCCACGCCAACCTTCTCCTACTTCCTCGCGTGTGGGGTTCCCTCTGTTTCAGTTTGTTACTGACCAGGACTCTTGCAGGCCCACGCGCTTTTATATTCGTTTCGGGCTCCAATCTCTATCGCATATCACAACATAATCAGCGAGCTGGTGCGGCCCGGGGCGAAAATCCGGCAGGCCATGTCGCGGATTTCGGCGGCTGTGACCGCCTCCACCTGCCTTCTGGTCTCCTCCGAAGAAGAAACCATGCCGTAAGCCAGGAGACTTTTCCCCATGCCGAGACATTGGGCCTCCCCGTTGTCCGAACTGATGGCGAGCTGGCCCAGAAGCTGTTTCTTTGCCGCATTGAGCTTTCTGTCAGACAGTTCCGACTCCTGCAACTTCGCCAGTTCCCTATTTATGGCAGCCATGCATTTCTCCAGATTCTCCCTCTCGCATCCGAGCGATATGGCCAGAATTCCGGTATCCGAATACTGCGTATATGAGGTCTCCACGCCGTACACCCAGCCATGTTTTTCACGCAACACGCTGTTCAATATCGAATTCATTGCCGGTCCGCCCAATATGTTGCTCATCAATACGGTAGCGATTCTCTCCTTCTCCTCGTAAAGCGATGGGGCGAAACCTCCGATCACCGCATTGGCCTCATGATTCCTCTTGTGCAGCACCTCGCTGAAGACATTGTCCATGACCACGGGCTTCAGCATGGCCTGTCCGCCGGAGACATCAGCATTGTCCCCGAAGAACTTGCTGAACATTTTTCGCGCGTCAGCCTCCATCTTTTTCTCGTCGATGTCGGCGACGATGGTGAATGCCATTGACTGCGGTACGAACTTGTCTTTCATGAACTTGCGTAGCTCTTCCGCGGTGATGGCCTTGACCGATTTCACCGTCCCTAGTATAGGCATTGAAAGCGGATGCCCCATGAAAAGCTTCTCCTCGAAGCGGTCGTAGATGTCGTCTGCCGGGCTGTCCTTGTAAGACTTGATTTCGTCTATCACGACGCCCCTTTCTGTATCGACTTCATTGTCCGGAAACATGGCCGAAGTCGCGATTTCCAGCAGCAATGACTCTGCTTTCGGCAAATCTTCTTTCAGTACCGTCGCATGGAGCACGATTTCCTCTTTGGTCGTGTAGGCATTCAGTTCTCCGCCCAACTTGTCGAGGTAACCGTTTATCACTGAGGAACTTTTGTTTGCCGTACCCTTGAAAAGCGTATGCTCCGTAAAGTGAGCGATGCCGCTATGGAACCCTGACTCGGACCTTGTTCCGCAACTGATGCCCAACGCGCAATAAGCTACGGCGGATCCGCCTCTCTTCACTGCATATCTGATTCCGCACCCTGCTTTCCCTGTAATCATAATATGCTGTTTATCTGGTTTTTGCAATCTTTTTAAGGTCTCCCTTGAGGAAGCCGGCATTCTCTGTGCCGGTGACAATATGTTTCTTGTAATAGAACAGCTCGTGCGTTCTTGCGTCAATGAGAATCTTCCAGCATACAGCGCCCTTGTGCGGCTCCGTCGGGGTAATCACGTAGCTGACCAATGTCCTGCTGTCGCCTGCCAGAAACAGGCTGTCCGCCACGTCTCCGCTTTCTATGTCAATGCCTTTCTGTGCGATCTTTTCACGGAATGCGGAATCCGCTGCCGGTGCGATGTCCTCTTCAGCTATGACTGCCTTGCGTCGCGCCGATTTGCTGAGAGGAGTCACGTATGAACCGATGCCGGAAAAGTTGCCCTGCAAGGATTTGGCAATGTAGCCCTGCATGATGTCCACCAGCCCCGGAAGCATCGCGGCCTCACGTCCGGAAGGAAAATCGGCAGCGCAGACAGGCATGCTCACGACCTCCACCATGTCATTGACAGTCTTGGCATTGGCCTTGCCTTTCACGATGGTGAGCATCATTATGCCCGGCTGCTCCTCCTTTTTGTATTTCACCTTCACCGGAAGCATGAAATAGTATTCCTCATTGTTTTTCAATGAGTTGAACTCGTCTACCGAACAGAATTCGAAAGGGGAGAGGCTCCAGGTGTTGTTCAGCGCCTCCTGCAATATCGGGTCAATGAAATTGGTGCCAGGCAGGACGACTTTCATTGTCCTCGTGGCGAAGTCGCTGAGCTTTTCTTTTCTGGTCGTTATCTGGGCCTGTGAAAAAGCATTGACACTCATCATCAATGCCGTCAGGAATATTGCTATTTTCTTCATCATAACACGTCTCGTTTAAGTTGCGCACGCATTGTCCGGCCTAATTGGCGTCACATGCTGCGTGATAGGAAACAAAGTTACAAAATTTATGTTTATCTTTGTAGAGAATGTCCTAATATAAACAGCTTTCAAGCTATGCCGGAAAATTCGCAATACATAGTCTCCGCGAGAAAATATCGCCCGGATTCTTTCGAGGATCTCATCGGGCAGGATAACATTGTCAAAACACTGAAGAACTCCATTGTCAGGGGAAAATTGGCGCATGCCTATCTCTTCTGCGGCCCGCGAGGCGTGGGCAAGACGAGTGCCGCCCGCATCTTCGCCAAGACCATCAACTGTTCTTCGCCGACGGCGGATATGGAGCCTTGCGGCCAATGCGAGTCCTGCGTTTCTTTCCAGGAAGGACGTTCGTATTGCATCCATGAGCTCGATGCCGCGTCCAACAATGGTGTCGAGGACATCAAGACGCTGATGGACCAGGTGCAGATTCCGCCGCAGGTGGGAAAATACAGCGTGTACATCATCGACGAGGTCCACATGCTGACCCAGTCTGCGTTCAATGCTTTCCTGAAAACGTTGGAGGAACCGCCTGCACATGCGATTTTCATCCTGGCGACCACCGAGAAGCACAAGATTCTGCCGACGATCCTGTCCAGGTGCCAGACCTACGATTTCAACCGTATCAGCATTCCTGACATAGTGAGGAATCTGCGCGACATCGCGACCAAGGAGAATATCAATATTGATGACGAATCGCTCCATATCATCGCCCGCAAGGCTGACGGGGCAATGCGTGACGCGCTCACGATTTTCGACCAGACAGTGGCGTTTTGCGGTACCGACGTGAAATACGAGGACGTCATCAGAAATCTCAATGTCCTGGACTACGAGCATTGCTTCCACCTTACTGATGCGATGCTTGCAAATGATTATGGTTCAGCGCTTCTGGAGTTCGATAATGTGTTGTCCAAGGGGTTCAATGCCCTGTATTTCGTGGCTTCGCTCAGCACTCATTTCAGGAATCTGATGGTGGCGAAGAACGGAGCTCTGGACGCGTTGCTGGAATTCCCGGATTCATTGAAATTGAAATATAAGGAGCAGGCGGACCGCTGTCCGATCCAGTTCCTGTACGATGCGCTTTCCGTGACCTCCCAGTGCGAGTCCGGTTACAAGGAGAGCATAAATCCGCGTCTGCATATCGAGTTCGCGTTGATGAAACTTTGCTTCCTTACTGGAGGCCCTGTTTCATTGCGTCCGGCGGCTCCTGTTACGGCTCCTCAGGCCGCACCTCAATCTGCGCCGAGGACAGCACCCCAGCCGGCGCCGAGACCGCAGCCCCAGCCAGAACCGACCCGGCCTGATACGGCTCCAGCCCAGCCTGTCAATGCCGTGGAAACGCCTGTAGTACAGCCTGTTGCAGAAAAGGCTGCTGCTCCGGAGACACCGGCGTCACCGGAAACTCCGGCTGGAACTGCTGCTCCGGCACGTCGGAAAAGGACTTCCAAGTCGGCGGCACTTTCACTGGATGCTATAAAGGAGGAGTCTAATGCGACCTCATCGGAAGTTGCGAACAATAATCTTTCTGACAGGATACCTGAAAATGCAGAGATTACCGGACATTGGCAGAAATTGCCTGAACAATACCGTTCCCGTCCGCGCCTTTATTCGACATTGGCCACTACCAAGCTGAATGTCAAGGAGATGGATGGCTACAAGCTGCTGGAATTCTATGTCATGAACCTGGCGCAGAAGAATTGGGTGGAGCAGGAATTGCTCCGCGAGCTGGAGGACAAGCTTCAGAAGTCATTGGGCACCAAGCGGGTAAGATTGGCTGTAGAGGTTATTCCGGAAGAAAAAGTCGAAAAGAAAATATATATGCCTGAGGATAAGGCGAAAGCCATGATGGCAGGTAATGAAGAAATCAGGAATCTGGTGAAAGACCTGGATTTAGATGTGAAATAATAAAACGAAGGGAAAATGAAACTCCGTTGCGAAAATCTTGTTAAGAAATATGGTGTAAGGACTGTCGTCAAGGGCGTGTCCATGGAAGTTGAGCAGGGCGAAATCGTCGGATTCCTCGGTCCTAATGGAGCAGGTAAGACTACGAGTTTCTATATGATTACAGGTCAGGTGGTTCCGAACGGCGGAAGAATCTACCTGGATGATGAGGACATCACGGATCTTCCTATGTACAAGAGGTCTCTCAAGGGTGTGGGCTATCTTCCGCAGGAGGCTTCCGTGTTCAGGAAGATGTCTGTCGAGGACAATATCATGTCGGTCATGGAACTTTCCGACATGACCAAGGAGGAGCGCCGTGACCGTCTGGAGTCGCTTATTGACGAATTCAACCTTTCCAAGGTGCGCAAGAGTCTGGGAATCCAGCTGTCAGGAGGTGAGCGCCGCCGTTGTGAAATCGCCAGGGCGCTTTCCATTGACCCTAAGTTCATTCTTCTGGATGAGCCTTTCGCGGGCGTGGACCCGATTGCCGTGGAGGATATCCAGTATATCATTGCGAAACTGAAATACAAGAACATCGGCGTGATTATCACGGACCACAATGTGGGTGAGACCATGGCGATCATTGACCGTGCCTATCTTCTTTATGAGGGCACGATTCTCCAGTCCGGCACGCCGGAGAAACTCGCGAATGACGAGGATGTCCGCACAAAGTACCTCAGTTCCGGATTTATCCTGAAGCGTTCACCGGCCGTAGAAAAGGCCCGCCGCGAACATGCCGAGATCATGGCTGCCCGCGCTGCCACTGCCGAGAAACTCTAGCGTACGATTTCTACTTTGTCCCCGCAGTCGTATATTGCATCCTTGTCCATGTACGTCACGGTGGACGGAACATGCACCTTCCTGAGATTCAAACACTTCTCCACGGCATAGGCTTCGATTCTCTCTGTCCCTTCCGCGAAAACTATCTCCTCCACGTTTTCCAGGCGGCAGATGAAATTCTTTTCTATTACCTTGACCGGCTTGAGTTCCAGTCTGGTTATCGCGGGCGGGATAAAGTACGGCGCATCGTTACCTGTATTGTATAACACATTCTTGTATGCAGTCAGAAACTTGTTGGCGGGATCGACATTGATTTCGCGTAGGGTACTGAAGTTGCTGCTCAGATGAACCGTGTTCTCTCCGACACTCTCCACATTGCTGCCCAGATACAGCTTGTCATATGACCCGTTGACCTTTTTGACAGGGCAGAAAGACGTGATTCTGAAGCCGTTGATGCTGAACGGCACCAGCACATAATCGAGTCCGGAGTCCTTCACCTCTGCAACATTGAGCCTGCCCTCCTCGAAATTATACGCGAACTTCCCGTCCTCGAAGAGATTGAAATCCGCCCTGACAGGCTGGAGCACATCGCGATATTTCCCGGTATCATCCATTTTGTAGTCAATGCCGTTTGTCGGGTCGCTGACGTGCCACTCTTTGTCCACATATGCGTAGTTCCAGGCATGGCCGCCGACCCCGACGAGCCAACCGTTCACGCACATTGCCGGAATATCCTGGCTCTGGCACATTATCTTGAACAGGTTAGCATAACCCTGACAGACGCAGACCTTATGGATGAACACGTCATAAGGGTCGAGATAAATGGTCTCATTTCCGCTGCCGTATCTGACATTCTTCACGATCCAATTGAAAATATTGTCGTATGTCTGAATCTTGCTGCCCGCTTTCAAGTTGTTGTCAATGAATTGCTTGATCTCGGCAAACTGCTTCTCCGTAATCTTCGTTTCTCCCGGGGTCAATGTTTTTGCAGGGTCCACTGCCGCCAACAATTCGCGCAGCGCGAGTGCCCCGTCTTCCGGCAGCCGCTTAGCCCCGTCATCCTCCGGAAAGTCAATGCTGGCCGGCGGTTCCTTGTCCGGAATCTCTACACTGCCGTTCTCTTTTCCGCATGACGCGAATCCCAGGACCGACATCAATATTATAATCAGTAGCTTGTTGTTCATATGTCTTTTGTTTTTAGCGGCAAATGTAATATTATTTCATTGTCAGTGATGCAAAATGTTCCTATATTTCGGGAAATTGCTCGGAAAATGAAAAGAATATTTGCAGCATTGGCATTGACCTTTATCGCGACGTCCGCATTGGCGCAGACGGGGACTTGGAGCGGCAAATTGGACGTCTCCGGCACGACGCTTTCGCTCGTTTTTCACATTGGCGACAGCACCGCCACTCTTGACGTGCCAGACCAGGGCGCGAAGGAGATTCCGGTATCGGTAAAACGCTCCGCCTTCGGTTCCGTCGAACTGGGTATTCCGTCCATAAATGCCTCATATAAAGGACTTTGGACTGGCAAACTCATCACCGGAACATTTACGCAGAACGGAATGTCATTTACTATGCCGTTAACCCCGGGAGCCCCAGTTCTGAGGCGACCGCAAACCCCTGTAGGCCCCTTTGCTTATGTCGATGCCGATGTTTCGTTTTCCAATGGGGATGCTGTTCTGAAAGGGACATTGACAATGCCGGAAAATTGTTCCCGCCAGACTCCTGTGCTCCTCATGGTTACCGGAAGCGGGCTGCAGAATCGGGACGAGGCAATGTTCGGTCATAAGCCGTTTGCAGTGATTGCCGATGCGTTTGCCAAGTCCGGGATTGCGACATTGAGATATGATGACAGGGGATTCGGTGAGTCCACAGGCGATGTCGTTTCGTGTACCACGGAGGACTTGAAGAATGATGCTCTTGCCGGAATCGGTCTTCTGCGCGAGAAGTTTGACCATGTCGGAGTGCTCGGGCACAGTGAAGGCGGAAGCATTGCGCTGATGTTGGCCGCGGAAGGCAAGGCTGATTTCGTGATTAGCCTTGCAGGCATGGTGGTCTCCGGTTCCGAAACGCTTCTGGACCAGAACCGTCGAGCGCTCCAGATGACCGGGATGCCTGAATCCGAAACCAACAACTATTGCAGATTTCTTGCTGACGCCTACGCGGCTGTTGTCAATGATATGCCGTTACCGTCTCCTGACAACTACTGTCTCCCTGCCGGGCTCAAGCAGAATGCATTCATGCAGAATGCATTCATGCTAAGTACTTCATTGAAAACTCCTTACATGAAATATTTCTTGGGAATGAATGTGTCGGATATCTTAGGTTCGGTCAAATGTCCGGTAATGGCTCTCAATGGCACCAAGGATACACAGGTAGACTGCGAACGCAACCTGTCACTTCTTCGCCAAGGCCTTTCCGGAGGCTATACTTTTGCTGATGAATCTTCGGTCAATGTCGTCAAGGCCGAAATCGGGCTGAACCATCTGTTCCAGCACTGCCGGACCGGTGAAGTGTCAGAGTACAAAGAAATCGAAGAAACCTTCTCCCCGGATGTCCTCACCGAAATGATAACCTGGCTACATCTCCGCTTATCGCAAAACAGTTTCTAAGTAATCTTTAAATAATAATTTGGTAAAAATTCTGAAAGCGGGACACAGCTGTCTGATGGAATTCTGCTCGCGAGGGCTACCTGGCGGGACGCGGCCACGGCTGGATTTGTAACCTATTGATAATCAGATACTCTTTTAATAGTAGCGTGGAAATGCGGCCTATTTTTGGCTACGTTTCCACACTCTATTTTGTAACTAGTTGAATATCAATGTCTCCCGAAACGGAGTGTGGCCGCGTCCCGCCAGCTGCGTGGATGACCACCCTTCGGGACACTGTGCGATTCCTGCTTTTGTTTCGAATCCACGTTCTCAAAAGAGTAGCAGGGCAAAAATGGAGGAGCGTTTTACCCGATATTCACGTAGTCGCGGATGTCCTGCGGGGATACCGGGTTGCTGCCCAGGATCAGCAGTCGTTCTACGACGTTGCGCAATTCACGGATGTTTCCCGTCCAGCTTTTCTCCTGGAGCATCTTGATGGCTTCCGGAGAAAAATCCTTCTTAGGCATACCGGATTCTGTGCTCACCTGGTCGTTGAAGTACTTGACCAGCAGCGGAATATCGTCACGTCTTTCGTCCAGTGACGGCACGTGGAGGACGATTACGCTCAATCTGTGATAAAGGTCCTCCCTGAATGTGCCCTTCTCGATTTCCGCTTTCAAATCCTTGTTCGTGGCAGCCAGAACCCTGACATCCACGATGATATCCTTGTCGCTGCCGACACGTGAAAGTTTCTTTTCCTGCAATACGCGCAGCACTTTCGCCTGGGCTGCGAGGCTCATGTCGCCTATTTCATCCAGGAACAATGTACCGCCGTCGGCCTGTTCGAATTTTCCTTTATGCTGTTTGATTGCAGATGTGAATGCGCCCTTTTCGTGTCCGAAGAGTTCACTTTCGATGAGTTCTGACGGGATGGCCGCGCAGTTGACCTCGATGTAAGGCATGGCGCTGCGGTTGCTCTGCTGATGCAGACTCCTGGCTACCAGCTCCTTACCGGAACCGTTAGGTCCTGTAATCAATACACGGGCATCAGTCGGCGCCACTTTCTCTATCATCTCCTTCAGATGCTTTATCGGTGCGGATTCGCCTATCATCTGCTGTCCGAACACTTTCTTCTTCAGATTGGTGTTTTCGGTGATGATCTGCGTGCGCTCCGTCGCGTTCTTGATGGTGATCAGTATCCGGTTGAGGTCCAGCGGCTTTTGGATGAAATCGAAAGCGCCTTTCTTTATGCATTCTACGGCCGTTTCAATGTCGCCGTGGCCGGAAATCATGATGATGGCAGAGTCAATGCCGTCCTTGCGGAGCTTTTCCAGCACTTCCGTACCCTCCATGTTGGGCATCTTGATGTCGCAGAAAATCACGTCATAGCGTTCCTTCTCCGCCATCTCGATGGCCGTAGGACCATCTTCAGCCACTTCCACATTATATCCTTCATCTGACAGGATCTCGCTCAATGAGTTCCTGATAGCTCTTTCGTCATCAACAATCAATATTTTCATCTCACTACTAATTTTTATCTTTCAATCTCGCGGGGGATTTACCTCTGTTTCAGCTAATTACTAACTGCGATCCTTGTCGGCCCTCGCGCGGGAGTACAATATAGCAAATATTGTTCTAAAGTGGTCGGACTGTCAGGATTTCGCGATATTCTTCGGGAATCGTATCGTGAAGCAGGCTCCCTGGATGGAGAACGACCTGCTATACGAAATCTCTCCGCCGCAACGCTCCAGGATATTGCGGCAAATGGCAAGACCCAGTCCTGTTCCGCTGCTCTTCGTGGTGAAATTCGGCGTGAACAGCCTGTTGCGGTTCTCATCCTTGATGCCGGGACCGTTGTCCTCCACCACGATATCATAGAACCCTTCCTTGGAACTGTTTCTGACAGAAAGGATTATCTGTCCATGCTTCGGCTCGCGCCCGGCCTCCATGTCCTCCGTCTGCTGGTTCTCGATAGCCTGCACGGCATTGGTCAGCAGGTTCACGAACACGCGGATCAGCTGCGGCTTAGGCCCCATTACCAGCGCGTCCTTCAGTCCGAAATACTGGAAAGTGATATTGTCCTTGTCGTCGAACATTGATATCTGGTCGGACGCCATGCGGTCCAGGTCGATAGGCACCATCTCCTCGGTATAGAGTTTTGCGAAAGTCGAGAATTCATTGGCCGTATCGGTCAAGACCTCGATGCTGTCGAGCACCAGCCTGGATATGTCATCGAACTTCGTCTCCCAGCTTGGATCGTTCTTGCTCTTCAGGCGTATCAGCCTCTGTATCTGCAACTTCATTGGCGTAAGCGGGTTCTTGATTTCATGCGCCACCTGACGCGCCATTTCGCTCCAGGCCCTCTCCCTCTCTACCTGCGCCACCTGTTTGCTGGACTCGGAAAGGTCATGTACCATCAGGTTGTATGCCCTCACAAGTCCGGAAATTTCATCCTCCTTATCGTAAATGATGTATTCCAATCCCGCAGTCCTGGCGTATACCATCTTGCGTCCCATGTCAATAATCGGGCGGAACATCTTGTCCACCACTCTTGTCGTGAAGAACCTGGTGATAATCAGCAATATGAAGAACACCGTCATCACGAATACGGAGTGGAATATCGCATCTGTCTTGAACGAAAGTCCGGAATCAGTATATGGTGCGCTCAAGATTGCCATGACCTTGCCCTCGTCATTGAAAATAGGCGCGTACATGGTGTAGAAACTCTTGCCGCCGAGACTCTCCTTGTGGATGTAGTATCTCTTGTTGTTATACATGATGTTCCGGTACGCCTCATCATTGGTTCTGGAACCGATAATCATGTTTTCGAAAATCTCAGGCGACGTGGTGTTGAACACTTTTCCGCCCGGACTGTACAACGTTATGTCCGACCTGGTGTAGTCTCCGATATTGTCGATAATGGCTGACATCTCGTTCGCCGGCATATCCCTGAATGAATGCAGCGCCCGCGTCTTGTTCTCCATAAGTGACTGGATAGTAGAGATTTTGCTGCTCATGAGCCTCATTACGTTGGCGTCATTGCGCTTGTAGACGAAGAACACCATGATGACGCTCATCGTGACCAATGTCATGAGCATGGACAGGAAAAGCACCGTGTTCACTCTGGATTTGTAATAGTTCTTCTCGAAATCGCCGCGCCTTTTCCTTCGCAGGCAGCAGAGGCTGATCCAGAAATACGTCAGCAGGCAGACGATGCTCGCTGACAATATATATTGCAATATGCTGATTCTCGGACGGGACAATATCACCACTTCCTCCGGCGAAACATGATTGAAGAAATGGACGTATGAACCGGACGCTATCCTGTTGTGGTCAGGGTCACGACCGTCCTCCTTGAACTGTCCTGACAATATCGTCGGGTACGGGTAGTCTCCCTTATAGCTGACCAGTTTTCCGTCAATGTATTTGGCGTACGAATACAGCGGCGGTATCGTCACGGAACCCGGTGTCCCTGAATCCAATATGAAAGAGTAGCCACGTTCTTCACGGTCCGCCTTGGAATTGATGCCGAGCAGCATTCTCACTGACCCCTTGTCAGGAGTATAGTACACGAACATGCCTGCATATTGCGCCCTTCCGTTCATGTTCCGGCTGTACCGGAATCTGGAATCGGAAGCAATCGGCTTTCCGTTCAGGATTCTCTCGTCAATGAATTTCAGCATCTGAGGATCAGAGGTCTTGTCCTTGTAGATGTAGAGGCTCACATCGTAATCCTTCGATATGCGGCTCATGTAAGTCTCTGTGATTCTGTTCAATATCACCCTGTAGTCCCTGGTCGTGAAGATGACTTCCGGTATGGAATTGTCAGATTCTATGACCTTTTCGATGCCTCGCAGCTGCAGCTCCAGCCCGAGGTCCCTGTCTATTGACAGGCGGTTCATCCATATTTCTTCGCGACTGAACTCCTTTTCGCGCCCCAGAATCGAGAACATGCTTATGAAATATACGGCGCAGAAAACCGAAAATGCAGTACGTCCGAATCTGGATGCCATGTTGTATTTCAATCCCGTGAGCCTGTGGACCGGCACGCGGATCATCTGCAGCCCCATCGGAATCACCGATATGAGAGTGAGGTAAGATACATATATATACAATGTGTATCGTCCCAGCTGTGTGATTTTATAGAGCTCCAGTCCAATGTTCGAGTTGAGTATGAGGCTGCGGAAAGTGAACGTTATGTAGACCAGCAGCAGTATGCAGAACGCGACAGTGGCGCCTATCATGAATGAGGCCCTGTGCCTGGTGTTTTTCTCGAAGACATATTCCAGAATGTCTCTCCTTACCATGTAGGTCGAGAAGAAAAGCAATATCAGCCAGAGGTTTATGATCAATACGGCACCGAGGGAATAAAGCATCGGTCCGTCCGCGTAAATCGTAGGCGAGAAGAGGGAAGACGACCCCTGCATCCCGTATCCGAAAAGGTAAAATGCCAGAAATATCAATGTCAATGCTACGACTGCCAATCGCAACACCTTGCGGCTGCGGTTGAAATGCAGGTAGAGCATTATTCCCAATATCATGAAAGTCACTGAGACCCAGACCATTGTAGTGTCAGGGAGAATCGGCATCACCCTGGTGGTCTCCTGTATGATTTTCATCAGAGGATAGCCGTTCACGGAAATGACCGAGCCGCCGCTGTAGCTTATCGGCTGCAATGAGAATCTGTCCGAGAGCCTGAATTTCGGGTTAACTCCGTTTATTGACCTGGAATCCAATGTGTTCCTGATTTCAAGTCCTCCGATTATGCGGCTGCCTCCTTTCCCGAAGAGCGCTTTCACCAGGTACCATTTCGGCCCGATGTTTATGAACTTGACCGTGGTGTCGGCTTCCGCGAGAGGTGAAATCAGGTTGTAACGCAGGTTTGCAAACCGCTGCACCACCATGCGGTCCGCGATATCGTCATTGTCCAATGAAAACTGGTTGCACCATGACTGCAGGGAGTCGCCGGCATAGCGGTACACGACCATGTCCTCAGGAATCCCTTTCAGGTTCAGCCAATCTGCGGGCGATGTGGCCAGCGCGGTGTTCATGTATGATTCCAGCTTGTCGAACCGCTTGTTTACCGCGCTCGTGAATCGATTGGCGGCGAAATCCGAAAAGTCCGACCTCCTGTTCAGGAATATGTTGGCAATGATGCTCAATGCCGCTATCGCGAAGAACAGCAGACCGGCGTTCTTGCCCGTCAATGAACGGAAGAATTTTCGTGCTTTACTATGTTTCAATGTTTTGGACATGTTCTGCTATTCGTGGTGATAAGGCTCGCCCTTGATGATGGTGAATGCCCGGTAGAGCTGCTCCGCGAAAATCGTCCTGACCATCTGGTGGGAAAAAGTCATTTTCGAAAGCGACATCTTCGAGTCCGCCCTGTCATAGACTTTCTGTGAGAAGCCGTATGCCCCTCCGATGACGAATGCAATATTTCTGCCGCTGCAGGCCATCTTGTTCTGGATATAGGATGCAAACTCCACTGATCTGAACTCCTTGCCGTGCTCGTCCAGCAGGATGACATCGTCAGCCGGACGTATCAGCCCCAATATCAGGTCGCCTTCCTTTTCCTTTATCTGGTCACGGGAAAGTGCCGAGGCGTTCTTCAGTTCGGGAATCTCGTTGATAGTGAATTGTATATAGTGGGAAAGCCTGCCTGCATACAGCTCCAGGCCTTCTTTTACCCACTTCACATCGGTTTTTCCGACTGTTATCAATGTAATTTTCATCAGACTTCCGCGTTTTCCAATCTTGTCATCCACAAAGATAATGAAAAATCATTTTCGCGGCTCGGAATTTGCAAATAGAATGCTTGATGTACAACAATGTAGGAAAACAGTATGAAAAACAGATTGCTCATATTCTTATCTGCTGCGGTAGCGTTCTGCTGCTGCGGACATAAGACATCTGCCCAGGATGAGGGGTACGATGTGTTCGTTCCTATTGCCAAGTACATCCGTCTTGGAGATGCGGAGAAACTCTCGGCGTGGTTTGACGACAGCCTGGAGATTTCCATAATATCCAACACCAGCGATTCCAGCAAGAATCAGGCGAAACAGATTCTTAAAGCATTCTTCGACAGCTATTCCCCGCGAGGATTCGACATAACACATACGGCAGGCCGTTCCAATATGAAATATGCCATCGGAAGGCTCAGTGCCGGCGGCGAATCTTTCGAAGTGACCATCTTCGTCACTTTCAAGCAGGACACATATAAGATACAGCAGCTGAAAATAATGAGGGAAAAATAAAAAAAATGCCTATTTTTGCCCCAAACCAACCGACTACAAATGCAAGTTCCAGATATAATCATTGCAATTGACGGATATTCGTCCACAGGCAAAAGTTCGTTTGCCAAACTCATAGCTAAGGAATTCTCGTTTCTTTACCTGGATTCAGGGGCATTGTACCGCGCCGTGACGCTGTACGCGATGGAGCATGGCATGGTTCTTCCTGACGGCAGCATTGACATTCCCGCTCTTGACGCGGCCCTTCCTGCGCTGGATGTCCGTTTCGAGTACGCCGACGGCGGCAGTCATACTTTTATCGGTGACGAGTGCGTGGATGACAAGATCCGTACTATCGAGGTCTCTTCCCATGTGAGTCCGGTGTCGGTGATTCCGGAAGTGCGCAGTTTTGTGGACCGGAAACTTGTCGGATATGGGAAGAACAAGCGCATCGTCATGGACGGACGCGACATCGGTACGTCGGTATTCCCGAATGCAGATTTGAAGATTTTTATGGTCGCTGATGACAATGTCCGTGCGGAACGTCGTCTGAAAGAGATGCGTGCGTCAGGGCAAAACCCTGATTTCAAGGAAGTTCTGGAAAATTTGAAGACGAGGGACTATATTGATTCACATAGGGAGACATCCCCGTTGAGGCAGGCTTCCGACGCCATTGTCCTAGACAATACGGATATGACTCTCAATGATCAGATGGATTGGATTTGTAATCTTGTAAAGGAGAAATTCGGGGCTTAGTCGACATGAACATTACGGTGGAAATCGATCCGGATTCCGGATTCTGCGGGGGAGTGATAAGGGCAGTTGACCGCGCCGAGGAATATCTTTCGGGCGCGGAACATTCCAGATTGTATTCTTTGGGTTCCATTGTGCATAACGAGGCGGAACTTTCGCGCCTTCGTGCAGCCGGGCTTGTGACGATCGGCCTGTCGGATCTCTCATTCCTCCATAAAGGCGACAGCCTTCTTATCCGAGCTCATGGCGAACCGCCTTCCACATACTCCAAGGCAGAAGAACTTGGCCTTGATGTGATTGACTGTACCTGTCCGGTGGTGCTGAATCTCCAGAAAAGCATCCGCGAGGCCTATGCCCGTGTCAATGCCGCCGGCGGTCAGATCGTGATTTTCGGAAAGGTCGGCCATGCCGAGGTGCTGGGGCTTCTCGGTCAGGTAGGCGGCGATGCCGTCGTGATAGAAAATATGGACATGTTCATGGAAGCATTGTCCTCCGGCAAAATCCGTCTTGAAGGCCCCGTGGAAATCTTTTCGCAGACCACCAAGAGCCCTGCCGAGTATTCTGCCATATGCTGTGCATTGCGCGAAGCGATGGCGAAGGAACATGAATTGTCCGAGGAGCGTTTCCGCGGTACCGGTCTGCTGGCGGTGCATGATACCATCTGCCGGCAGGTGGCGAGACGTCATGAAAGGCTCTCTGATTTCGCATTGCATCATGATATCATAATTTTCGTCTCCGGCAGCGAGAGTTCGAACGGCAAGGTCCTCTGCAATCTCTGCCGCTCCCTGAATATCCGGACTTATCATGTTAGCGATGAAGAGGGAATCCGTCCGGAGTGGTTCCGCCATGACGACCGCGTCGGTGTCTGCGGTGCCACATCTACCCCGAAATGGCTTCTCGAATCTGTCGCGTCACGCATCCTGGCATTGAACTGCTAAGGACATATTCAGCTCATTTTCAATGAAAATTTGGCAGTTACGCCGCATTTTTATAAATTTGCGCCGTCATTCGGAAAACTGAATCAAATTTTATTAGATATATGGCAACAACAGCTGATTTCAAAAACGGAATGTACCTGAATTTCAACGGTAAACCATGCGTGCTCGTGTATTTCCAGCACGTAAAGCCGGGAAAAGGTCCAGCATTCGTAAAGACTAAACTCCGTAACCTTGAGAACGGACGAATCCTCGAGAATACTTTCACCGCAGGTGCGAAGGTTGATACTATCAATGTCGAAAGACGTCCTTACCAGTTCCTTTATGGTGATGAGGATGGATACAACTTCATGCACGAGGAGACATTCGAGCAGATTCACCTTCCTAAGGATGTTGTGGAGAACGCAGACCTTATGAAAGAAGGACAGCACGTGGAGATGATGTTCTTGGTAGACGAGGAAAGATGCCTCACCTGCGAGCTTCCTACATATGTTACATTGAAGGTTACTTACACCGAGCCTGCAGTAAAGGGCAATACCGCTTCTACCAGTGCTCTTAAAGAGTGTACACTTGAGACAGGTGCCAAGATCATGGTTCCTCTCTTCATCAACCAGGATGACGTCATCACAGTAAATACCACAGACCGTTCATACGGCCAGCGCGTATAATCTGACTGTCAATACAAAATTAAAAATGAGGGTCGCCCGCAATTCCGGGTGACCCTCATTTTTGGTTCGGCGATGTGCCGTTATTTCTGGCGCATGAACATCTGCACAGGGCAGCCTGTCAGGTCGAAGTGCTCGCGGAGCTTGTTCTCCAGGAAACGCTTGTATGGATCCTTGATGTACTGCGGCAAGTTGCAGAAGAACGCGAATGCCGGGAATCTGGTAGGAAGCTGGGTCATGTACTTGATTTTCACCAGCTTGCCCTTCCACATCGGAGGTGGATAATTCTCGATTTCCGGAAGCATTGCATCCATGAGCTTGGAAGTGCTTACCTTGCGCGAGTAATTGTCCCATACATGTGCGATCTCATTCAGCACATCCAGAATTCTCTGCTTCTTCAGCACGGATGTGAAGATGATAGGCACGTCATTGAACGGAGCGATTCTCGCTTTCAATGCCTTGGTGTATTCCGCCATCGTGTTGCTCTCTTTAGTGAAGAGGTCCCACTTGTTCACTACCAGGACACAACCTTTTCTGTTCTTCTTGATGAGGTTGAAGATGTTCATGTCTTGTGCCTCCATACCTGTGGTGGCATCAATCATCATGATGCAGACATCGCTGTGCTCGATGGCCCTGATGGAACGCATCACGGAGTAGAACTCCAAGTCCTCATTGACCCTGTTCTTCTTGCGGATGCCGGCAGTGTCCACGAACATGAACTCGTGGCCGAACTTGTTGTAATACGATGATATTGAATCTCTTGTGGTTCCGGCGACAGAAGTCACGATGTTTCTGTCCTCACCGAGAAGCGCATTGGTCAGAGACGATTTGCCGACATTAGGCTTGCCCACGATGGTGATTCTCGGTACGCCCGGATGCTCATCCTCAGCCTCCGTATCTTCGGGAAGTTTCTTCAGGACCTCGTCCAGAAGGTCGCCTGTGCCGCTGCCGTTCGCTGCGGAAATGCTCCATATTTCTCCGAGGCCGAGGCCATAGAACTGGTAGGTGTCGAAAACTTTTTCGCCAGAATCCACCTTGTTGACAGCCACGACCACGGGCTTGCCGCTCCTTCTGAGCAGACCTGCGATCTCAGCGTCGTAGTCGGTGATTCCTGTGGAAGCTTCCACCATGAACATTATCAAATCCGCCTCTTCAATGGCGATTACTACTTGTTTTCTGATTTCCTCTTCGAAAACGTCATCGGAACCGGAAGTATATCCACCGGTATCCACCACTGAAAACTCCTTGCCGCACCATTCGCATTTTCCGTAATGCCTGTCGCGCGTAACGCCTGCGGTTTCATCTACAATGGCTTGCCTCATACCTACGAGGCGGTTGAAAAGTGTGGACTTACCCACATTCGGGCGTCCTACAATTGCTACTAGACTCATCTTTTTACTAGTTGATATCTACTCTCACGAGAAGATTGTTTTTCCCGTATCCCGGGCTTCTTGTTTATAATATAGGGCTCTGGCCCTTCTTTTCTGCTTTCTTTTCCAGCGGGTACAGGCCGCATCCTATGCAGGAGTCGCTATAAGTTCCGGAACATGTAGCTCCGGAACCGTTACCGCCGTGCGTTTTCGAAAAGCGTTCGTCGTCTTCCTCGCGCATGCACCTGATGCCGAGCTTCTTCATGTTTTTATTCGAACCGACATCCGTCTGCGGAAACTGGCCGTTCTTGCGGAATATGATGTTGAAACACATTCCCAAGACCCCGAATCCGACAAGTACCAATGCTGCCAGAAAGACTTCCATTATATATTGAACTTTTTTAGAAAATGAACTCTGGACTGATAGGCTCGTTGTCGCAGACCTTGCGGATGATTCTCGCAAATGTCTCCGTCATCGAAACTACCTTGATCTTGCTCTTGTCCACGTCAGGATTGCTCGTAAGAGGAATTGTATCAGTTACATACACCTCTGAAAGCTTGGAAGCATTGATCCTGTCGTATGCCGGTCCTGAAAGGATCGCGTGGGTCGCACATGCGCGCACGCTCTTCGCGCCCTTCTCCATCAGGATGTCAGCGGCCTTGGTCAATGTTCCTGCGGTATCGATCATGTCGTCGACGATGACCACGTTCTTGCCCTCTACCTCACCGATTGCAGTGATGGATGCGACCACGTTCGCTCTCTCTCTTGACTTGTGGCAGATGATGACCGGACATGCGAGATCCTTGGCATAGGCATTGGCCCTCTTGGCGCCGCCCATATCAGGAGCAGCGATTGCCAAATCCTTGATTTTGAGAGATTTCAGGTAAGGTATGAACACCTTGCTTGCATAAATATGATCTACCGGAATGTCGAAGAATCCCTGGATCTGGTCAGCGTGGAGGTCGCAGGTCATGATTCTGTCAACTCCTGCGGCGCAGAGAAGATTGGCTACGAGCTTGGCTCCGATGGAAACTCTCGGCTTGTCTTTTCTGTCCTGTCTTGCCCATCCGAAGTAAGGCATGACTGCGATGACTTTGTAAGCTGAAGCCCTCTTGGCTGCATCGATTGTCAAAAGAAGCTCCATCAGATTCTCTGCCGGCGGGAAGGTGGACTGCAGAATAAATACTGTAGCTCCACGTACGCTTTCAGTGAAAGAAGGCTGGAACTCACCGTCGCTGAAGACGGTAACTTCTGAATCTCCGAGGTGAATCTGTCCCTCTCCTTCCGGCTGAAGTTTGTTCAACTCGTCAACTACCTTTGCAGCAAAGTCTTTCGAGGCCCTGCAGGCAAACAATTCCATTTTGTGTACGGTGTTCATTTTTTAAGTTATTGGTTTGTTCTGTCAATGTCGATCATTTGGTTTGTTCCGCCTCATCCTTGCTCTTCAGGTCTTCCAGCACGGAGCCGATATAGCCCAGGATTTCCTCCTTTCCGAGACCCGAATTCGAAGAACTTACGAAGCTGAGCGGAAGTTCTTCCCAAAACTCTCCGAGCTGTTCCTTGTCCCGCTCCAGTTGCGCAGCCCTTGCCACAGGACCCAGCTTGTCGCCTTTGGTGAAGATGATGGCGAACGGTATGTCGCTGTCACCCAGCTCGTTAAGGAAATCCATGTCAATCTTTCCGATATCATGGCGCACGTCTATCAACACGAAGAGCATGACCATTTCCTGTGAGTGGTTCAGGTAATCCCGAATGACATCCTGGAGTTTGGCACGCTCTTTTTCCGGAAGTTTGGCGAATCCGTATCCCGGCAAGTCCACCAGATACCAGCTGTCGTTTATGAGGAAATGGTTCACCAGTCTGGTCTTTCCGGGAGTACCGGAAGTCATGGCCAGCTTGCCGTTTCCGCAAAGCATGTTTATCAATGATGATTTACCGACGTTGGACCTTCCGATGAAAGCGAACTCGGGCAGTTTTCTGGCCGGTTTCTGCGTAACCTGCGTGCTGCTGCCCGCAAATTTCGCGCTTGAGATTTTCATATTCGTTTTCATCAAATGACGGTTTCTAAGAAACTGTATGGATTTAACTTTTGCTTTTTAACCAAAAGCGCTGCAAATATAGCAAAAATCATTGGACCGCACACCCTGTTGTTAAAGTTTAATGAAGTTATTTTTCAGTAATGTGAAATATGTGCGAAGATTGCGAAATAAGTGGTGTCCCGATTTTGATTTGACCAAAACCAATCGTAAATTTGAAGGACCACACAATTGATGACCTTAGTCAGAAAAACATATATGGATAGAAATGCCATAGACTTATATACGTTGCAGACGCAACTCAGGACGGTGCTGGAGGATTCTTTTCCTGCGAAGATGTGGGTGAAAGCAGAAATCAGCGCTGTCAAGGCGAGAGCAGGCGGACATTGTTACCTGGAATTGTCGCAGAGCGGGGACGCGGGACTGGCCGCCAAGGCCACGGCGATAATCTGGAGCTCCAAGTTCAGAATGCTTGCGCCTTATTTCCAATCAGTTACAGGAATACCGCTCCAGGAAGGAATCAATGTTCTCGTCCATGTGCAGGTGAACTACAGCCAGCTATATGGACTGTCATTGATAATCGACGACATTGACCCTGAATATACTGTCGGGGACAAGGAGCGCGAGCGGCAGGAGACCATTGAACGGCTGAAGCGGGAGGGCCTGCTGGACCGTCAGAAGCGGCTGACATTGGCACCGTTGCCTTACAGGCTTGCGGTCATTTCGGCGCCGGACGCGGCAGGTTACCGGGATTTCATGCGTCATCTGCACGAAAACGATTACGGTTTCACCTTCCATACGGACCTCTTCGAGGCTGTGATGCAGGGTGTTGCGGCTCCGTCTTCCATCGCGGAGGCCATTGCCGCTGCATCCGAAGCGAGTCCCGGGTATGATGCCGTGCTGATTCTGCGTGGCGGCGGCGCGAAACTGGACCTTGCCTGCTTCGACGATTATGAGGTAGGTGCGGCGATAGGACGCTGTCCCGTTCCCGTGCTCACGGCTGTCGGACATGACCAGGACTACCACATCTGCGACATGGCCGCATGGGAATATGTGAAGACGCCGACGGCATTGGCCGATGTCTTTCTGGATATCTATGCCGCTGAGGACCAGTCCCTTGTATCTTACGGCACCCGTCTGAAAACGGCATTTCTGAACAAGATTTCGCTGATGTCCTCGAAAGTGGACCTGCTGGAAGCCAGAATCCAAGGCGCTGACCCGAGAAAAATATTGTCCCGAGGATATGTGCTCGTGCTGGACGGCGACGGCGTCGTGCTGAAAAGCGCCTCCGGCAGGAAGGCAGGGGACAATGTCTCCGTCATGTTTGCCGACGGACGGCTGGACTGCGAAGTGAAAAACTACAACCCCGGAAAATGATTGATTATGGATAAATTCGATTATAAGAAAGCTGTCGATGAACTTGAAAAAATCGCGGTGAAAGTCGAGGACCCGTCCACGGGACTTGACGACATTGACAAATATGTCAGACGTTCAAGCGAACTTGTCGCCTCCTGCAGGGCCTACCTGCGCACTGTCAGGGATAAGGTCGAAAATATAGATACCATATAATATATGCCAGCCATGACACGACATTCAATGATATACGAGACGGACCCATACCTGGCTCCGTACAAGGAAGCGATAGAAGCCAGACACGCACGCATTGAAGCGGAGCGCGACAAGATAGCCGTGGACGGGTCGCTGTCCAAGGGATTGAACAATCACCTTTTTTATGGCCTGCACCGTGAGGCCGACGGGAACTGGATTTTCCGCGAATGGGCGCCGAATGCCAGCCGCATATATCTGATAGGTGAATTCAACAACTGGAAGCGCACCTCCGCATACGCATTGCAGCCGACAGGCGGCGGAAATTGGGAAATCCGGCTTCCGTCGATGTTCCTGCATCACGGCGAGCTTTACAAGCTGTTCATCGAATGGCCGGGCGGTGGCGGGGAACGCCTGCCGTCATATGTGCGCCGCGTGGTCCAGGACCCTGTGACCAAGGTGTTCAGCGCTCAGGTTTGGGACCCCGAAAAGCCGTACGTCTGGAAGCACAAGAGCCCGGGTCCGCGCCCGCATCCCCTTATCTATGAATGCCATATCGGCATGAGCTCCGAGGAGGAAAAAGTCGCCACGTTCGAAGATTTCAGGATCAATGTCCTTCCGCATGTGGAGAAGCTCGGCTATGACACATTGCAGATAATGGCATTGCAGGAGCACCCTTATTACGGCTCCTTCGGATATCAGGTTTCCAATTTCTATGCGCTCTCGTCACGTTTCGGCACGCCGGAAGAATTCAAGCGGCTGGTAGATGAGGCCCATTCACGCGGAATTGCCGTGGTTATGGATATCGTGCATTCGCATAGTGTTGAAAATGAGGCGGAAGGCCTCAGCCTTTTCGACGGGCGGGAAGACCTTTATTTCTATAAGGGCAGCCAGGGGCATCATCCTGCATGGGGCTCCAGATGCTTCGACTACGGAAAATCCGAAACCAAATACTTCCTTTTGTCCAACTGCAAGTTCTGGATGGAAGAATACCACCTGGACGGCTTCCGGTTCGACGGCGTGACCAGCATGCTGTACTGGAACCACGGCCTCGGCAAGGACTTCGTCGGTTATGACAATTATTTCAATGACGGTGTCGACGAGAATGCCGTGACCTACCTTGCCCTCGCGGCTATGCTTACGAAAGAGATTGACCCTGATGCGATTACGATTGCGGAAGACATGAGCGGCATGGCCGGGCTCGCTGCTCCTTTCGCATCCGGCGGACTCGGATTTGATTTCCGCATGGCTATGGGAATCGCGGACCATTGGATCAAATGGCTGAAAGAGAAGAGCGACGAGCAGTGGAGCATGGGAGAAATATGGTGGGAACTGACGAACAAGAGGGCGGATGAGAAGACCATCAGCTATGCTGAATGCCACGACCAGGCGCTTGTCGGTGACAAGACATTGATATTCAGACTGATGGACAAGGAAATGTACACCGCGATGAATGTGGAATCGAGAAATCTCGTCGTGGACAGAGGCATTGCCCTTCATAAACTCATCAGGCTCGTGACGCTCGCGACCGCAGGCGACGGATACCTTACTTTCATGGGCAATGAATTCGGGCATCCGGAGTGGATTGATTTTCCGCGTGCCGGGAACGGCTGGTCCTACAAATATGCGCGCAGGCAATGGTCGCTCTGCAAACCGGATTACCTTAGGTACAAATACCTTATGAATTTCGATGAAGACATGGTTCACCTGTTCCGTGATTCCGGAATTCTGGCGTTCAGACCGGAGCTCATCAGGGCGGACGAAGAAAAGAAAGTGTTGGTATTCCGCCGTGGAAGTTATATCTTTGCATTCGATTTCAATCCATCAGGTTCTTTTTCCGATTATGGGTTCGAAGCCCCGGAAGGAGACTGGAAATTGGTGCTTGATTCTGATGAAAAGTGCTACGATGGCTTCGCCAGACTAACTACCGGAGAACTTCATCACGCGGACACGGCATTGTCAGTATATCTGCCTAGCCGTTGTGCGCTTGTTTTGGTGAAAATTAAGTAAATTGATATATAATATGGCATTTCTGAAATTCAACAAGGCCGAGCTTGTGAATCTGTCGTATTCATTGAAACGGGAGATTATCTGCGCGAACAAGACGGGTGCATATTGCAACACCTCGATTGTCACGTGCAACACAAGACGTTACCACGGCCTTTTGGGAGTCCCCGTGGATAATTTCGGAGGCAGCAAATACATGCTGCTGTCATCGGTTGACGAGAGCCTTTCCGTGAACGGGAAGATGTTCAACCTCGGAATTCATTGCTACGGAGAAATCTACGAACCTAGAGGACACAAATATATTGTGGACTTCATGGCGGATCCTGTGCCTACAGTGGTCTACAGGGTAGGTGAGATGGAGTTCGTGAAAAGCATTCTGCTGGCTCCTGACAAGGATCAGGTGATGATCCGCTATGAATTGCGCAGGTCTCCGGCCGAAGTGGAACTGTATCTGAAACCATTCCTCGCTTTCAGGAACATCCACAGCCTTACGAAGCAGAACTCCGAGGCACGCACCGACTACGAAGATATCCAGAACGGCGTTTCCTTCAACATGTACCAGGGCTTTCCTGACCTGAACCTGCAGTTGAGCAACTCCGGTTTCACATTCAAGTCATCCCCGTACTGGTACAACGGAATCACATATTCCGATGAGGCCCGTCGCGGATTCGACTGCAAGGAAGACCTCTTCGTGCCGGGCTCCTTCACCCTGAAAATGAAAGAAGGCGATTCCATAATTCTCTCGGCATCAGTCGAAGAGGAAAATCCGAGGATGATCACACGCAAGTTCAATGCTGCCCTGAAGGGAATGAAAGGCATCGGCAATTACCATGACCAGCTGCTGCATTGCGCAGACCTCCTGACACGCGACAGAAATGGACATAAGATGATAACTGCCGGATTCTCATGGCTTTACACCGGACTTCTGAGAGAGACGATGTTCTCACTTCCGGGATTCACCCTGACCGCGGGCAAGTTCGCCGAGTTCGAGGAGATTCTGGACAATATCATCGCCGACAACGAAGAAAGGTTCTACTCCAGAACCACGCAGGTCGAAGCACCGCTGATGCTCTCCACTGTTCTTCAGGAATATGTCAATGCCGGTGCACCTGCGAAAAAGGTATGGAGCAAATACGGCGATGTGGTGAAGAAAGTCATCGAAAGCTATGCTCCCGGATGCAGGAAGGAAATTTCCCTCCAGCCGAACGGCCTTCTCTGGGCACAGAAAGACCGAACTGCATTGACATGGATGAATGCCTATATCGACGGCTGTCCTGTCACCGAAAGGGCAGGTTATCAGGTGGAGACCAATGCTTTCTGGTATGATATGCTGTGCTTCGCCATCGAGATGGAAAGCAAGTATGGCCGCAAGACAAGCGGATTCGTGGAGAAATGGTTTCCGGTAAGAGATATGGTGGCAGAGAACTACCAGAAGATGTTCTGGATGCCGGACAAGGGATATCTTGCTGATTATGTGGACAATAACGGACAGAATACAGATGTTCGCCCGAACCAGCTCTTCGCCCTTGCAGTGCACCATCAGCCGGTGGATGACACCGTGCTCGGCAGCATGATGAATGTCGTGGACAGGGAGCTCGTGACATCCAGAGGCATCAGGACATTGTCCCCTAGGGACTTGAAATACAGGGGCGTGTACGAAGGGACACAGAGGGAACGTGACCTGGCATACCATCAGGGTTGTGCATGGCCGGCATTGCTCCTGCCTTATGCCCGCATCAAGTTCAGAATGGATGGCGCGGCATTCTGCAAACGTGCGGAATGGTTGATGGAGGGATTCTATGATGATCTCAACAAGCATGGCGTCGGAATGTTCTCTGAACTCTATGACGGCGACCCTCCTCACGAGCCGCACGGGGCAATATCTTCTGCGATGAGCACCGCTGCTCTTCTCTATGTGGAAAATCTGATCAACAAATATAAAGAGGAAAGATAATGAGAGTGCTGATGTTCGGATGGGAATTCCCTCCACATATTGCCGGCGGACTGGGTACAGCCTGCTATGGTATTGTTAAAGGCTTGGCTTACAATGGAGTACAGACCATGTTCGTGATGCCGTCAGCGTCCGGAGACGAAGACAGGAGCGCAGCAGACATTATCAATGCCAGCGAAATCCCGGTCGAGGTTTCCAGTACCATGAACGTGGATGATTTTCTGGACAAGGTACAGTTCGTGCACATCGGCACCAACATGGTACCTTACCTGGATCCGGCAGAGTTCCATTCTCTGGTGGAAGAGGACAGGAAACGCCAGGTCCGTGATTTCTCCATACATTACGGCCAGACTTACAAATTCTCCGGCAAATACGGCTCCAACCTCATGGAAGAGGTCGCCAGATACGCAATGGTCGGAGGTACTATCGCAATGACTCATAAGGGCGAATTCGATGTCATCCATGCACATGACTGGCTTACGTACATGGCCGGCATCGCCGCGAAACGCCTTTCCGGAAAACCGCTCGTCGTACATGTGCATGCGACATCGTTCGACAGGAGCAGTGACAACAACATTGACACCCGCGTGTACGATATCGAGAAACGCGGTATGGAGGCTGCCGACAGGGTAATCACCGTCAGCGACCTGACCAGGAACATTGTCATAACCAAGTACGGCATCGATCCTTCCAAGGTTGTCACCGTCCATAACGCGGTGGATTTCAGCGGACGAAGCGAGATACAGGTGGAGAGGGGAGTGAAAGAGAAAGTCGTTACTTTCCTCGGACGTATCACCTTCCAGAAAGGTCCGGAATATTTCATTGAGGCTGCTGCCAAGGTTCTCAAGAAATGTAAGAATGTACGTTTCGTCATGGCCGGCAGCGGAGATATGATGAACCGCTCGATCCGCCAGGTGGCGAGACTCGGAATTTCCGACAGGTTCCATTTTACCGGATTCCTGCGCGGTGCAGAGGTCCAGAAAATGTTCGCATTGTCCGATGTATACGTGATGCCGTCGGTTTCCGAGCCGTTCGGTATTTCTCCTCTGGAAGCCATGCGCTCCGGAGTGCCGTCGGTAATCTCCAGACAGTCAGGTGCTGCAGAGGTCCTGAAATACGCTTTCAAGGTGGACTTCTGGGATGTGGATGCCATGGCAGATGAGATTTATGCTCTTCTCCAGTATCCTGCACTTGCGGACTTCGCGTCCAAGTATGGCTATGATGAGGTCAATACCCTCAAGTGGAACAACGCCGCTGCCAAGATAAAGAGCGTTTATGAATCAGTGATAAAATAAAAAATTAAAGATATGAGCAAAAAAAGTCTGTGCCTGTATTTCCAGATTCACCAGCCTACCAGACTGAGACTTTACAGGTTCTTCGATATAGGTAAAGATTCACATTATTATGATGACTTTACGAACAGGACTATTCTCCGCAGGGTTTCGGAACTTTGCTACCTGCCGATGAACAGCCTTCTCCTGGACCTTATCAAGAAATATGACGGCGCATTCAAGGTGGCCTTCTCCATTTCAGGTTCAGCATTGGAGCAGTTCGGGAGATATGCACCGGAAGTCATCGACAGCTTCCGCAAACTTGCCGACACCGGCTGCGCGGAATTCCTGAGCGAAACTTATTATCACTCATTGGCTTCCCTCGCTTCCGAGGCGGAGTTCAAGCATCAGGTCCTGAAGCACAAGGCCGCTGTCGAGCAGTACTTCGGCGTTACCCCTGTCACCTTCCGCAACACCGAGCTCATCTATTCCGACGCTATCGGCGCCCAGGTTTACGATATGGGATTCAAGACAATGCTGACCGAGGGTGCAAAGCACATCCTGGGATGGCGCAGCCCTGATTTCGTGTACTCTGATCCAAGACAGCCGAGGCTGAAGCTCCTTCTCAGGAACTATGAGTTCAGCGACGATATCGCATTCCGTTTCTCTGACAGAGGCTGGAAAGAGTGGCCGCTTTCAGGCGACAAATTCCTCTCTTGGATGAAGAATGAGGTAGCCGCATCCGGTGACGTGATAAACCTGTTCATGGATTATGAGACATTCGGAGAGCACCAGAGCGCATCTACCGGCATCTTCGATTTCATGAAATATCTGCCTGAGGCTGTGCTCAAGGACGGCACATTCGCATTTGCTACACCTGCCGAGGTGGCCAAGCATTGCAAGCCGGTATCGGAACTCGAAGTCCCTGAGCCGATTTCATGGGCTGACGAGGAGCGCGACGTTACCGCATGGCTCGGAAACGAACTCCAGCAGGAAGCCTTCAACAAATTGTACGGCCTCTACGAGAAGCTAGCCCTCATCAATGATCCTGCCCTGTTCAATGAATTCGGACATCTTCAGGAGAGCGACCACTTCTATTATATGTGCACGAAGTTCTTCTCCGACGGTGAAGTCCACAAATATTTCAACCCTTATGACACTCCATACGAGGCGTTTATCAACTATATGAACGTTTTGAGTGATTTTATTATCAGGGTAAATGATGAATATTCCGCAACTGTTGCTAAATTTGCGGATTCAAATGCTCCGGAAGTTAAGCCGGAGAAGAAACCTGTTGCGCCGAAAAAGACTGTAAGCAAGCGCACTACGGCTGCCAAACCGGCTGCAAAGACTACTGCGAAGCCGGCGAAAAAAGCCGTGAAAAAGAAGAGTGAATAAGAATGACGAAAGAACTGAACAAACCTGATTATCTGTTTGAGGTCAGTTGGGAAGTATGTAACAAGGTCGGAGGTATCTACACCGTCATCGCTACGAAATCCCTGTTCCTCAAATCACAGCTGAATAGACATCATATTCTTATCGGTCCTGACGTCTGGATGGATACGGATGCGAATCCCGATTTCCATGAAGACCCTTTATTGTGGCAGGACTGGCGTCTGGAGGCAGCCAAAAGTGGCCTCAGACTAAGAATCGGAAAATGGAACGTTCCGGGTAATCCTGTGGCTATCCTTGTGGATTTCAAGCAGTTCCTTACGGAGCAGAACTGGATTCTCGGTAAATATTGGGAGGTTTTCGGGGTGGACTCCATCACCGGAAACTGGGACTACAAGGAGTCTGCACTGTTCGGATACGTATCCGGAAAGGTGATAGAGAGCTTCTATAATTTCTATCTCTCATCTTCAGACAAGGTGGTCGCCCAGTTCCATGAATGGCAGACCGGAGCCGGCGTATTGTACTTGAAATACAGGAAGTTGCCGGTGGCCACCGTCTTCACGACACACGCTACCGTGGTCGGAAGGTGCCTTGCTGGAAACAACCTGCCGCTTTACGATTCGATGGAGTCGTACAACCCGGATGACAAGGCGCGTCAGTTCAATGTCACTGCACTCTACTCTCTCGAAAGAAAGTCAGCAGAGAATGCAGACGTATTCACCACGGTGAGCGACATAACTGCCAGGGAGTGCGAACACTTCCTGGGCAGACCTGTCGATGTGGTGACGCCGAACGGCTTCGAAAACAGCTTTACCCCGGCTACTGACGAAGAATACGTGCGCATGCGCGCCGCCGCCAGAGGAAAGCTGCGTGAAGTCGCTGCCGCAATGTCTTGCTCCGAAGTCCCTGAAGATGCGATACTTATAGGTATCGGCGGACGTTACGAATACAGGAACAAGGGCATTGACGTGTTCATCGATGCTGTCAGCAAGGTCAAGAACTCAGGGCTGCGCGGAAAACAGATTCATGCCTTCATCATGATTCCGTCCGGCCATAACGGCGCGGACCGCGATCTTGTGGCGAAACTCTCCGGAACAGGAAATGCCGACTACAAGACTCAGGTTTCCCATTACCTGATGAACCCTGAATATGACCAGATTACGCGAAGATTCAGAGAACTTGGACTGGACAATGCGTCCGACTCCGATATAAAGGTCTATTTCATACCGTCATATCTGAACGGCAATGACGGCGTCTTCAATATGAAGTACTATGACCTGCTCATCGGTCTGGACCTGGCATTGTTCCCGTCTTATTACGAGCCTTGGGGATATACGCCGCTCGAAAGTCTGGCATTCCGTGTGCCGACATTGACCACGACCCTCGCCGGCTTCGGCTTGTGGGTGGATACCCATTACAACAAGGAGCACCCCGGCATCACGGTCGTCGAGCGCAATGACTCCAATTATCAGGAGGTGGTGGATGCGGTAGCGGAGAGAATCCGCGAAATATCCCTCATTACGGACGAACAGAGAAAAGAATATATGGACAATGCGAAAGATGTGTCGTCTATCGCATTGTGGGAAAATCAAATACAATATTATCAGGAGGCTTATTCAATGGCCATTGACAAAGTGATTGCGGCTAATGGAGCGTTCCCTGAATCAGTAGAAAAACGGATTATGACATACGAAAAACTCCCTACCAGCACTCCTTCATGGAAGAGTGTAATGGTTACCAGGCATCTGCCTGATGCATTGAACGGACTTGAGGTACTTTCCAAGAACCTCTGGTGGTGTTGGAACGAAAGTGCCAAAGCATTGTTCAAGGCCATTGACCCTGTCATCTGGCATGACTCGGGCCACAACCCGATGGCTGTGCTCGATACTGTCAGCCTGAAGAGATTCAAGACTCTCAGCAAGGATGCGGCATTCATGGGCCAGTACGAGAGCGTAATGCAGGAATTCAATGATTATATGGCACTTAAGGCCGAGAGAAAAGACCCTTCCATCGGATATTTCTGTATGGAATACGGTCTGGATTCTTCGCTCAGCATCTATTCAGGAGGTCTCGGTATTCTCGCCGGTGACTATCTGAAAGAGACAAGTGACATGAACGTGAACCTGGTGGCTGTGGGTCTGCTTTACCGTTACGGCTATTTCACACAGGTGCTTTCCGCGCAGGGTGACCAGGTAGCGAAATATGATGCACAGAACTTCTCCAAGATTCCTGCAAGTCCTGTAATGGACAAGGACGGCAACTGGGTTACCACTAGCGTGGCATTCCCTGGAAGGACCATCACGGCCCGCATCTGGAAGGTGGCAGTCGGCAGAACCGACCTCTATCTCCTTGATACTGACTATGAAGCGAACATTGAAGAAGATCGTCAGGTGACATATCACCTCTATGGCGGCGACTGGGAGAACAGACTCAAGCAGGAGCTTCTTCTCGGTGTCGGCGGTGTCCGCGCTCTCCGCGCATTGGGCATCAACCCTCAGGTTTATCATTGCAATGAGGGACATGCAGCGTTCATCGGTCTGGAGCGTCTCCGTGAATATATCCAGAACGACAATCTGGAATTCCCTGAGGCATTGGAAGTTGTACGTGCATCATCATTGTTCACCACACATACTCCGGTTCCTGCAGGACATGACGCTTTCGACGAGGGCATGCTCCGCAAATACATCGGACATTATCCGCAGCGTCTGAAAATTGACTGGGAAACCCTTATGGGCCTCGGCAAGATCAACGGCAATGACGTGAACGAGAAGTTCTCCATGAGTATTCTTGCTGCCAACATTTCCCAGAACGTGAACGGCGTTTCAATGCTCCACGGCAAGGTGAGCCAGGATATCTTCTCCAACATGTATCCGGGCTATCTCCCTGAGGAGCTGTATATCAGCTATGTAACCAATGGCGTGCATTATCCTACATGGGCTGCCAAGGAATGGAAGGCCATCCACGCCAAGGTGTTCGGACCAGAGTTCAAGACACATCACTACGACAAGAAATGCTTCGAAGGAATCTACAAGGTTTCCGATGAGGAGATATGGAATGCCAGAAAAGAGCTCAAGAAGACTCTTATCAGGGTTGTCAAGGAAAAACTTTCCAACCCGGCTGTGGCGAACCACTATTCTCCACGTCAGGTAGTCACGATCAAGGAGACCCTCCGCGACGACGTGCTTACCATCGGTTTTGCAAGACGTTTCGCTACCTACAAGCGTGCTACATTGCTCTTCTCCGATCTCGACAGGCTTGATGCCATCGTGAACAACCCTAAGATGCCGGTACAGTTCCTCTTCGCAGGAAAGGCTCACCCGGCAGACAAGGCAGGCCAGGATCTCATCCGTCAGATCGTGGAGATTTCCAAGCAGCCTAGATTCATCGGCAAGATCGTGTTCGTTCCGGGCTATGACATTTCCCTGGCCAAGAGACTCGTTCAGGGTGTCGATGTTTGGATGAACAACCCTACAAGGCCTCAGGAGGCTTCCGGTACATCTGGAGAGAAGGCTGCCATGAACGGCGTCATGCACTTCTCCGTACTTGACGGATGGTGGGTTGAGGGCTACAAGCAGGGCGCAGGCTGGGCTCTTCCTCTCGAAAGGACATACGATGACCAGAACTATCAGAATGAACTGGATGCCGCTACCATCTACACCACGATCGAGAACGAAATCGCTCCGGTTTATTATGATGTAGACAAGGAAACAGGTCATTCAGAGGCTTGGATCGAGTACATCAAGAACACTGTCGCGCAGGTTGCATGCAACTTCACCACGAACAGGATGCTTACCGACTACGTGAACCAGTATTATGCTCCTCAGTCAGTGCGCGCGGCAAGCCTTATTGCTGACAACTACAAGGTCGCCCGTGAAATCGCAGCATGGAAGAAGAACGTGCGCAGGGAGTGGCCTTCGATTGAGGTCATCTCTTACACACAGCCTGATTCATCATATTCACTGTCCCAGAACAATGTTCTCAATGCAGAAGTCGTTCTCAATATCGGCTCTCTGAAGCCTGAGGACATCGGAGTCGAGATGCTCTTCGCCGTTACCGACAACAAGGGCAAGCTCCATATCCAGGACAAGTGTGAATTCAATATCGTCGAGTCCAAGGACGGGGTGGTAAAATACCAGTCATCTATCCTCCCTGAGAAAACGGGAATGTATCAGGTGGCTACCAGGATTTATCCTAAGAATCCGCTCCTGCCTCATAGACAAGACTTCGGACTTGTAAGATGGTTATAGCGACCGGCTTTTTCGACGGTGTCCATCTTGGGCACCGTTTTATTTTACGTCAGTTGGTGGAAGAAGCCCGCAGGCGTAATGACGAGAGTATGGTCGTCACTTTCTGGCCGCATCCGCGCAATGTGCTCCAGGATGATGCACGGAATCTCAGGCTTCTGACCTCCATGGAGGAGAAAAAAGCATTGATCCGGAGCCTCGGCGTCGACCATATCGAGGTGATACCTTTCACGAAGGAGTTCTGCCGCTTGTCGGCGGAGGAATACTTGCGGGACTACATCGTCGGAAAGTTCGGCGGCAAGGCAATCCTGGTCGGATATGACAACCGTATCGGGTCGGACCAATGCACGCCCGAGCAGACGGCTGAAATCGCGCGCCGGCTTGGACTGGACGTGATAAGACCCGAAAGATTCGTGTCGGACGCAGGCATCGTCATAAGCTCGACCAAAATCCGCAACTCATTGCAGACAGGGGATATAGAAGAGGCTGATTCAATGCTGGGGTATCAATACCAACTCTATGGAGTGGTGGTTTCCGGCAACAGGCTCGGCCATACCATCGGGTTCCCGACGGCGAACATGCAGCTTTATGAGCCGCTGAAACTTATCCCGGGGAATGGCGTCTATCTCGTCAAGGTGGAGACGCTCGGCCGTGTCTATGGCGGCATGTGCAATATCGGCGTCCGCCCGACCCTCGGTTCAGGAAACGCGCTGACCGTCGAGACCAACATATTCGATTTCAATGAGGATATTTATGGTCTTGACATACGGCTTTCATTCGTTTGCAAGATTCGTAATGAGGTGAAATTCAATGATTTCTCCGTTCTTGCCGGGCAGCTTGAAAAAGATAGGGCGCATTGTCGCATTCTTTTACGGGAAAAATAATTATCTTTACGAAAACGGGTAATTATGGATTTATTCGACATACTATGGCTGGCGATTTGTATCGGACTTCCTGTGATTTCCGGAATTGCCGCTTCTGCCGAGAAGAAAAAGAAGGCGCAGGGCCGGCCTGTTGTCACGCAGGAGCCTGAAGAGGATAATCTGCCGTCGTGGATGGAGATATTGACGGGGCAGCCGATGGAGGCTGAATCTGTTGATGAAGTTCCTGAAGAACAGACGGTTGTAGAGGAAGTGGTGCCCGCTGCCGGGAATAAGCTTGAAACGAAGCCGGCAGTAGCAGTCCCTGCGAAAAGTCATTGTTCCGATGCTATTGCGGATGGCGCCATTGGTGGGGCTGAACCGGAGAAACGCATTGATAAAGAGCGTATTGACCCGGAGAAGCTCGTGGTCTACACCGCCATCATGAATCCTAAATTCAATGAATATTGACCGTTTTATCGGAAAATTAATTATATTTGCATAAAACGTATGGGGTTCTGTCTTATGGCAGAACTCATTTTTAGTTATAATTTAGTTGTAAGAAATATATTTTATTATGGCAGAGAATCATTATATGACGCAGGACGGGTTGGACAAGCTGAAGAAAGACCTTGCTGATGCCCTTGCACAGCGTCCTGTCATTTCTGCAGCTATTGCAGAAGCTAGAGAAAAAGGTGACTTGTCGGAGAATGCGGAATATGATGCCGCAAGAGAAGCACAGGCATTGCTCGAAATCAAGATTGTGAACCTGAAGAATCTTGTCGCCAATGCGAAAGTGATCGATGAGTCGCAGATCGGAACAGATAAAGTCCAGTTGATGAACAAGGTGAAAGTAGAAAACCTTGCCATGAAGAAAGTTATGGAATTCACCATCGTGGGTGAGACAGAAGCTGACTTCGCGAATGGCAAGCTCGCTTCCACGACACCTATCGCGAAAGCTCTCCTCGGTCATTCGAAAGGCGAAATCGTCGAGGCCAAGGTGCCTTCCGGCGTGATAAAGTTCAAGATTCTTGATATTACATTATAATTATGGCGACCATCTTCACCAAAATAGCGAAGGGCGAGATTCCTTCCTATAAAGTTGCTGAAAATGAGGACTTTTATGCCTTCCTGGATATCAATCCATTGGTAAAAGGTCACACATTGGTCATTCCTAAGAACGTGGAGGACGACTATATCTTCCATCTGGATGACAAGACTTATCTCGGACTTTGCGCTTTCGCCAAGAAAGTGGCGCTGGCTATTCAGGCCGCTGTTCCGTGCAAGCGTATCGGCGTCTGTGTCCTGGGACTGGAAGTTCCTCATACTCACATACATCTGGTGCCTCTCCAGCAGGAAAGCGACATTGATTTCAGAAAAGAAAAGCTTAAATTGTCCGAAGAGGAGTTCAAGGAAATCGCATCATCAATCTTCTCCGAATATGAGAAATTATAGAAATATCATGGCTGCTGCAGCGGTTGCTGCGGTGGCTTTTACTTCTTGCTGCCGTTCTGCACGTATTGAAGGAACACTTGCCGACGCTCCGGAGTCACAGGTAATCGTGAAACTGCTGGATGTGAACAAGTACAAGGTGCTCGACACTGTCAAGACAGATATCCACGGAAAATTCAGCTACAAGACCTCCATCGAGGCCGGCCAGCCGGAGTTCATCTATCTTTTCCACAACAATACCCGTATCGCGTCAATGCTTCTTCAGCGTGGCGACAAGGTGCAGGTTACGGCGGACACTCTCGGAACATATTCTGTCACAGGGTCTGACGAGACATTGAAACTTATGGAAGTGGAGAAGGACGAGGCTGATTTCGAGAACAAGTTCATGGCTGCTTCTGCACGTCTGAATGATCTGGATCCGTCTTCTGCCGAGGCAATCCAGCTCAAGAAAGACATTTCGGCGCAGTACATCGCTTATTACAGAAGCCGTGTGAAATACATTCTCCAGAATTCACACTCACTTACCGCCATCCCTGTACTTTATCAGAATATCGGTGAATCACTTCCTGTTTTCGGCCAGATTACCGATGCCATTCATTTCAGGAACATCTGCGATTCACTCCAGACGGTTTATCCTGAGTCCAAGTATGTGAAAGCATTGGACAAGGAAGCGACGAGAAGGCATCAGATGCTCAGCCTGAATGCCCGCATCCAGTCAGCCGACGAGTCTGCATTCCCTGATATCGAACTCGCTGACATCAACGGCAAGAAGGTAAGACTCAGCAGCATGGATTCCAAGGTAGTGATGATTTACTTCTGGAGTTCATCCGATGCCGCACAGAAGATGTTCAATCAGGATGTCATGAAGCCGGTGTATAACGAGTTCCACTCCAAGGGTTTCGACATCTACAGCGTAGCCGCTGACGCCGACAAGGCCGCATGGGCATCTGTAGTCAAGAGCCAGAAGCTTCCGTGGACCAATGTCTGTGACCCGGCCGGTTCGACCTTGGGCCTTTACAATGTCACCTCACTTCCGATGGTCTATTTCATATGTGACGGTGCCCTGGTAAGCGCTCCACAGGTCAAGGACGCCGCTTCCCTCCGCAAGTTCATCGCTTCGAAGTTCTAGGAATAGGTATTATAAAATAATCTCGGGTGAGAATTGCATTGATTCTTACCCGAGAGTTTTTATTGTTTTGTCGCTTGGGGCGGAATGGAATTTTTCCCATTCTGAAATGTGTCTAGCGATAATTTATGTTGAAGTAGTAGACGTAGGTTTTTGGGCCTGTCGCTGCATGAGTGTAACATATGTTCCATTTATTGTCGGAACTGGTCATTGTCGTATTGGAGAATGTTGTCTCCAATGTCTGATTTTTTGAGAACACTTCGTTATAAATGTAGTTCTTATTGTTGTGGTCGTTCCAAATCTGGAGATTGTATTTAAGCAATGTGCCTCTGTTGCTTCTGGTAATTTTTGTGCTTACTGAGACATTAATGTCACTTGGAATATTAAATGCTGGAGAGACTATTTGAGGGGATAGGGCGGCAGATGCAAGTGTGACGCAGTCGTCTTTCCATGCTAGCTCAGTCCCTCGTACTTCTTTCCATACATTCTCTCCATTTGTGTTGTGAACATCATCTCTGCTGTTCTTCGGCGGAGCAGCCACATACGGCAGACCGGTAATCTGCCTAGTGATGGTCTTGGACGCAGAAAACTCCTGCCCGTCCTCTGTCTTGTATTTTACCGTGGCGGTAATATCCTTCTGACCCCAGGTGGTGTGCCCGGGCGTAGCACCTACATTGATTTCCCCGCTCTCGTCTCCATGGTATGTAAACGCCTCACCGTCAACCACAAGCGTAAACGAATCGAACTTCAGCAGCGAAGACGGTATGCCCTCCTTGCTGACGGAGAACGTCGCCTTGCCGGCGCCCATCCAATCATTCGCCACAGCGTTCGCAGTATTCACATCTTTCGAATCAATGCCCTCAATTCCTTCATTTGCAGCGTAGTAGCTATACGACGTCGCGAAACCGGAAACAGAAACATTGAAATCGACATTGACAGGAACGAATTCAGAAACATTGACCTTGAAATTCTGGTCGATGGCGGTCGCGGACGCGTATTTCTTGTACATGGCGCGGCCCTCGGCATCGGTGAATTTCAGCCAGAAACCGTCGTTCATGCCTGCGGGAACATTGACGAACACGGGGCCGTTTTGGAGGCTGATTCCCGTGATGCTCTTCTCGCCGGCGAAGCTGGTTCCGTCGAAAGTGCTGACTGATACGGAGTTGGCATGGAAATCGACCGCAGTCGCGCCGCAAGTGCTGGTCACGCCGATGGCCCTGACACCCTCCGGCGCTGTAAGAGCCGCGGAAATCCTGATGCTCCCGTAGTCGTTTCTGTCGTAGCCTGACTTCGCCGCCTCAAGCCAAGGCTTGCCGTTCTGCGCATAGCTCACGTTCCCCTCCGCGTCGCGGCAATTATAATATAGGTCAATGAACTTGCTGCCTCCGAGAGGCTTGCTGAATGTGCCGTTAAACTTGTCAACCGTTGATTCACTGTTGCTCAGCTCGGCAATGCTGCCGTTTTCAGCTACCGCAATGATTTTGTCTCCGGCCTCGAAAACATATTCGTTGCCCTCGATTCCCACCTTGGTTCCCGGTGCAATCGTCAATGCGACTGCTTCACCTTTCGGCCTATCCGCCGGAAGGGCTTCCTTGCCGCAGGAAACCAGAACGGCAAGCGTGAACATAGAAAGTATTAATTTCCTCATCGTGTTGTCTTGTTAATTTTCCTCTTCGAGGGTTCCGAACATCATGTCGGGAGCGAATGTCAATGAATTGTTGACCGGGCTGCCGCAAAAGTCGTTTTCGACAGTCACATCGGTGACTGCGATTTCCGGTGTCGTGTAAGAATTTCTGTAAATCATTTGCTTCATTTTTTTTACTGTACGGGAGTGAGGTGTCGGAAGAACTCCCGAAAACTATATTGGATAAAATATCCTGTCGGCGACAAAGATATTACTTTTCGTCGCTGAATGAAAGTATCACACCCCGTGTCGTGTGCATTAAAACGTTTTCTACGCACAAAACCTGCATTTTAGCCGCTCTCGTGCGTGAAACGGGCCTTTTTACGCACGCCATTTTCACGCTGATCACAACATTGACGCAAACCCGGCGGTGAATCAGAAAACCTTCTTCTTGGAAACGGTCGGCACGAACTGCTTCAGGTAGAACGGCTCGAAATACGCCACGTCCTCGAACTGCTTCTCTGCCAGCAACTTGCACCCTGGAACCAGCATTGACTCGGCCTTCGGACAAGTCTGGACGAAACTGGCATTGGCAGAATTGATCATTTCCGCGCATTTGCCTGCGCCGTCGCCGATGAAGAGCACCGGACCCTCGGCGAGAATATCGGCAAAGCTCTCATTGTCAATGATTTTCGGCTCGGTCTCCGAAACCTGCTTGCCGTCCGGCGTGAAGACTGCCGTGTAGACCTCCATCCTGCGCGCGTCGATCATAGGGACAATGTATTTGCACCCTTCCGGAAGCAATTTCTCGCCGATGGCCTGCCATACCAGCGTGTCCAGTGAACCGACAGCCAGGAGCGGCAGTCCGGCACCGAAGCAAAGTCCCTTCGCGGTAGAGACACCGACACGCAGACCTGTGTAGGAACCGGGACCCATACTGACACATACGGCATTGCAATCACGCACTGCAAGTCCCTGCTCGTCAAGCATTTCCTTGATGAACGGCGCGGTAAGCGATGCATGCTTTCGCTCTGCGTTTTCACGTCTCGATACGATTTTTCCGTCCTCGGAAAGGGCGGTGGAGCAGAGTGCTGTAGAAGTCTCTATGAACAATATTCTTTCCATGTCAAATGTCTTTATTGCCTGAACAGGAGTTCCTTGAAGTAAGGGAACACTCCGTACGCGATTCTCTTTATCGGTGAATAAAGCACGGACTTATCCATAACTGCCTCATCCACAATATGGAATGACGTGTTCAGCGTGTTGAAAAGTATTATGAGTATACCTATTATCAATGTTGCTTTCAGCAGGGCGAAAACGGCGCCAAGTAGTCTGTCCAGCCAGCCCAGCATCACGAACTTTATGCTTGCCTTGATGACTTTTCCCAGCAGGTGCATGACCACGATTACCGCGATTATCATGAGAATGAACACGATGACATGCAGGACTTGCCCGGACATGTGGAGGTAGGGACCTGCCCATCCGCAGACCAAGTCAGAGAATTTGAACGCCGCCCATGTGCCGAGAATTATGGAGACCAGTGCAATTATCTGATCCGTAAACCCCTTTACAAGGCCTTGTATGACGGATGCGGCCAGACAAATTGACAATATGATGTCCAATGTGCACATTGCATAAAAAATTTACTAACTTTGCAGACTGCAAAAATACATAAAAACTATGACATTCAAAGAGTACAAGGGCTTGAATCTCGTGTCTGTCGGCAATGAAGTACTTGACCGATGGAAGAGGAATCATGCGTTCGAGAAATCACTCGAACTGAGAGAAGGCGCTCCGGAATTCATTTTTTTCGAGGGACCGCCGTCAGCTAATGGTATGCCGGGCATACATCACGTAATGGCCCGCTCTATCAAGGATGCCATTTGTAGATACAAGACTCAGACAGGATATAAGGTGAACCGCCGCGCAGGATGGGACACCCACGGACTCCCTGTGGAGATAGGCGTCGAGAAGAAACTCGGCATCCACAAGGATGATATCGGCAAGAAGATTTCCGTAGCCGAGTACAATGACACCTGCCGTCATGAGGTCATGAAGTACACCCGCGAGTGGGTGAACATGACCGAGCGCGTCGGCTATTGGGTGGACATGAATGATCCGTATATCACTTACGACAACAGATACATTGAGACACTCTGGTATCTTCTGAAGAAGATTTACGACAAGGGGCTGCTCTACAAGGGCTTCTCCATCCAGCCGTATTCTCCGTCTGACGGTACCGGACTGAGCTCCCATGAATTGAACCAGCCGGGCTGCTATAAGGATGTCACAGATACGACAGCTACGGTACAGTTCGAGGTTATAAAGGATGCTAAATCGCAGCCTCTCTTTGGTCTGGAGACATTGCCGGTGTACTTCCTGGCATGGACCACCACTCCATGGACATTGCCTTCAAACACGGCGCTTTGCGTTGGACCGGACATCGAGTATGTAAGGGTAAAATCCTTCAATCCATATACCGGTGCTGAAGCTATCTATGTGGTAGCCAAGTCATTGGTATCAGAATGGTTCAGCCCTAAGGCTGCCGAGCTCCAGCTCGAAGACTACAAGCCGGGTGACAAACTCATTCCGTTCAAAGTCCTTGACGGCACATTCAAGGGCTCTGACCTCGTGGGCATCAGATACCATCAGTTGATTCCATGGTTCAAACCGCTGGAAGGCGATGCGTTCAGGGTAATTCCGGGAGACTATGTTTCCACGGACGAAGGCACGACAGGTATCGTACACATTGCCCCGACATTCGGTGCCGACGACAAGAAGGTCGCCGCCGCTGCCGGTATTCCTCCGATGATGGTGCTGGACAAGAACGGCAATCCGCAGCCGCAGGTGGATCACGACGGCCGCTTCTGCTTGCTGGAAGACCTTGACCCTGAATATGTTGCTACGCATGTAGCTCCTGAATATAAAGAGTATGCCGGACGTTTCGTGAAGAACGCCTTCGATGATTCATTGCCGAAGGATGCTCCGACCCTGGACATTGACCTTTGCATGATGATGAAGATGGACGGCAGGGCATTCAAGATCCAGAAGCATGTCCACAGCTATCCTCACAGCTGGAGAACCGACAAGCCGGTGCTCTACTATCCTCTCGACGCATGGTTCATCAAGACCACGGCCGTGAAGGACCAGATGGTGGCTCTGAACAAGACGATTACATGGAAGCCGGAATCTACCGGAACAGGCCGTTTCGGACAGTGGCTGGAAAACATTCAGGACTGGAATCTTTCCAGAAGCCGTTTCTGGGGAACACCGCTCCCTGTATGGCGCACCGAGGATGGCAAGGAAGAGAAATGCATCGGAAGCCTGAAAGAGTTCTATGCTGAAATCGAAAAAGCAGTCGCTGCCGGTATCATGGCATCCAATCCGCTGAAAGACAAGGGATTCAACCCGGAGGACATGAGCAAGGAGAACTATGACAAGATCGACCTGCACCGTCCTTACGTGGATGAGATTTTCCTCGTTTCCGAGTCAGGCAAGAAGATGGTACGTGAGAGCGACCTTATCGACGTCTGGTTCGATTCAGGTGCAATGCCTTATGCACAGGAAGGCCTGCGTTCGCTCGGGCAGTCCAAGTTCGGCGCGACCGCGGATTTCATTGCCGAAGGCGTGGACCAGACCCGCGGATGGTTCTATACCCTTCATGCGATTCATACGATGATCAGCGGCACTCCTGCGTTCAAGCGTGTGATTTCCAACGGATTGGTGCTCGACAAGGACGGCAACAAGATGAGCAAGCGCCTGGGCAATGCCGTGGACCCGTTCGGCCAGCTCGACAAGTTCGGCGCAGATGCATTGAGATGGTACATGCTTACCAATGCCCAGCCTTGGGACAATCTACGTTATGATGAGGCCGGTGTAGACGAAATCAGAAGAAAGTTCTTCGGAACACTATATAATACATATTCATTCTTCGCACTTTACGCGAATGTGGACAAGTTCGATATCAATGCTCCGGCGGTTCCTTATGAACGTCGTCCGGAAATCGACAGGTGGATCATTTCCCTGCTCAATACATTGATAAAGGACGTGAAGGCCGCTTACGAGGATTACGATGTGACTTCGGCAGGCCGTATGATTCAGGACTTCGTTTGCGACCATGTCAGCAACTGGTACGTTCGTCTGAACAGGAAGCGTTTCTGGGGCAGTGCGGACAATGAGGACAAACTCGCTGCATATCAGACACTTTACGAGGTGTTGAAAGACATTGCGATACTTGCGGCTCCTATCGCGCCGTTCTATATGGACCAGCTTTATCTTGACCTGGTTCCGGACGGAGAGGAGTCGGTACATTACGTGATAATGCCGTCATACGACGAGTCAGTCATTGACAAGGACCTGGAAGAGAGGATGGAACTTGCGCAGAGGGCATCTTCGATGGTGCTCGCATTGCGCCGCAAGGTGAACATCAAGGTCCGCCAGCCGCTTTCGAAGCTCATGATTCCTGTCATTTCCGACAAGGTCCGCGAGCAGCTCGAAAAGGTCAAGTCCCTGATTCTCGGTGAGGTCAATGTGAAGGAGATAGAGTTTATTTCCGACACTACAGGCATCATTACCAAGAAGATACGTCCTAACTTCAAGACTCTCGGAAAGGTTTACGGCAAGAGGATGAAGGAGATTGCAGCAGCGTTCGGTGTGATTTCCCAGCAGGAGATCAATGCTATCCAGAATGCCGAGTCTGCCGGAACTTCTTATGACCTTAAACTGGAGGGCGGCGACGTCATCCTGAATCCTGGAGATTACATGATTTCTTCAGAAGATATGCCGGGATGGCTCGTGGCTTCGGAAGGTCCGCTCACATTGGCACTCGATATAGAGGTCAGCGAGGAATTGAAGAACGAAGGCATTGCGCGTGAACTTGTGAACAGGATCCAGAATATCCGTAAGGATAGCGGATTCGATGTCACGGACAAGGTCGAGGTGGCGCTTTATGCTGATGGAGAGGCTTACGAGGAGATTTCGAAAGCATTGGTATCGTATAAGGAATATGTTGCTGCACAGACACTTGCGCTTGATATTACATTGAAAGATGCTGCCGAGGCAGTTCCTGAGGCCGTGGAGGCTGAGTGGAATGAAGGTACCATCAGAATTGCTGTGAAACGCAGCTAAAAATCACATAAGATTATGGAAGAGACTAAACAGAACATGCAGACTCCGGAGAGAACCTGCTACAGCGATGAAGAGCTCGCGGAATTCAAGAAGATTATTCTGGAAATGCTCGAGAAGGCCAAGGCTGAGTACAATACTCTCAGGCAGGTCGTCATGCATAACGGAACCAATGATATAGAGGATACCACTCCTTCTTTCAAGACTGTTGAGGATGACGGCGCAATGCAGCTTTCACGTGAGGAGGCTAGCCAGCTTGCACAGCGTCAATACAAGTTCATCCAGAACCTTGAGGCAGCGCTGGTGCGTATCGAGAACAAGACATACGGTATCTGCCGTGCTACCGGAAAGCTTATCCCTAAGGAGCGTCTCCGTCTCGTTCCTCATGCAACCCTTACCGTAGAGGCTAAGGAGAAGATGAACAAGAACAGGTAGTGCCATGAAAATATCCAGAGGCAGAGCTCTGCTTGTTACGGGAATATTGCTTGTGGTTATTGACCAGGTCATCAAGATCTTGGTCAAGTCCAATATGACCATCGGCGAGAATTTCAATGTCCTTGGCGATTGGTTCAAGATTCTTTTCATCGAAAATGAGGGCATGGCGTTCGGCATGAAGTTCGGCGGAATGTTCGGCAAATTCGTGCTGACGGCGTTCCGCCTGGTGCTGTTCGGTTTCCTCTGCTGGTGGATCACAAGTCTGAACCGCAAAGGCCGCAGGATTAAGGTCAATGCCGGAAAAGGCAATGAGTCAGTGACTTATGAGCATGTGCCGACAGGTGTCCTGGTCGGCCTGACTCTCATAACGGCCGGTGCTTTCGGCAATATCATCGACTGCCTGTTCTACGGTCAGCTGTTTTCTGCATCGACTGCCCATGAGGTGGCCCAGTTCGGCGGTTCCTACGCGCCCGTGATGTTCGGCAAGGTAGTGGACATGTTCTACTTCCCTCTGATCGACACCACCTGGCCGTCCTGGTTCCCGTTCATCGGAGGCCATCCGTTCCGCTTCTTCGAACCAGTATTCAATTTCGCGGACAGCTGCGTCACCGTCGGAGCCTTCTACCTGATTCTCTTCCAATACAAGTTCTTCGCCTCCGATCAGGAGAAGTAAATTTGTTTGGCGGGACGCGGCCACGTGTGAGATGGGTAACTCGTTGATAATCAGGTATCTTTTTAATAATAGCGTGGAAACGTGGGCTTTTTTTGGCTGCGTTTCCACGCTGCGTTTTATAACTCATTGAAAATCAATGTCTCCATAAACCGAGCGTGGCCGCGTCCCGCCTGGCGCTTTTGTTCTGATTTGTTGCGATTAATCTCGATTTTGTCACTAATCGCAGCAACTTTGTTAAAGTTGATTCCGAGATCCTCGCCGAGTGCGTTTAGATTCATGCCTTCCGGTAATTTAACTGTCTAATTCGGTCATTGAGCGTTGACAACTTGCTTATCAGTTCCTCAAAAGAAGGCGCTTGCCCGAAAATCATGTGCTCACACATGAACTTGTAGTCATCTTGCCATAGTCTTGCAATATCATTGTTTGGCACGATACATAATGTGGCAGGATATAGCTCATCATAGTTGAAGCCCTTAAGTCCGATAAACTTTCTGCGATGTTCAAGTACCGCCTTATACAAGGCTTCGTTGTGGATTGCACGGTCAGCAATTTCGTTTTCAGAATCCATCATCATTGCTAAATCATATATATGTCGAGACATACGCTCCACTCTGACCTCGTTCTTCCTGAACTCTTCGTGCAGCAGGAATACCTTTTCAAGGAAAGTACGCTCGGGAATGACAGCGTTCACCTCGAATGGCTTTTCTGCAAATGGAGCTTTGCTGAAATGGGCGTCAATAGCAGCGTTGATTGCTTTTTTCTCAATAGGCTCCATCATCGATCTGCCGCTGATTTCTATCTTTACCGTATTCTTGATATATGGTGATACTTCATACAAACTATGATAGGTTATTGTTATCACTTCTGGGTCTGTTGTCGTGACTGGTGTGATTACAACATCCACACTAAAGGCATCTGCCCGTATGCCCAAATCCACTAAAGCTTTCCTTACATCATGCTGCATCTTCTCTCTTACGAAAGAACAGGCAGTTCGACGCAGTCTGTTGCTGATTTGAGTCTTCGACAATTCACCGCCAAAGCCAAGGAATTCTCTGCTAAGTGCAATATCCACATCTTCGGAGAATCTGGCTATCAAGTTCCAGCATTTGCTGAGACTTGTACCTCCCTTGAAAGCAATGTGTTCTGCATAGGGCAAAGTATGCAGGGCTTTCAACACCTGCGTTACCCACCAGTCCTTTTCGATACTTGACGGCGGCAATCCGGTCTGCAACGCCACGGTATTGATAGCTTCACGTTGTCTATCTTCTGGTATGTCTATGAATTTCATCGTGCAATCAGTATTTTGCGCACCCACGCAGGGGCAAGTTTAATATCATGGTTAAAATCGTTGTCGCTTACATTCCTTGTGTGTTCGACAAGCATGTTGCGTTCCTCCTCGGTTATTTTTTCTTCGCCTATGGTGCGCATGGCTGTTACAATAAGCATCATCAGCTCTGATTTATAAGCAAAGTTCTTGCCCGAAGAAGAATGCTTGAACAAGATGCCGCGTCCGTTTCCGATTTTTATCCTACGTGGTGCGCCGTTGGTCAGGAACACGACATTCATAGGCATCTGCGTGGACAATCCGAGACGATTCAAGGCATATGCTCCCATCGGTACAATCTTCGCCTTGTCTCGTTTGGCTATAGCCTGGGCAATGTCTTCAATAGACGGATAGATAATTCCAAGTCCATATTCCATGTCCTCTTTGGGGTAATAATAGATGCCATGAGCCAGCCGCACCAAGATTCCGCCGGTGTACATCCGATGGAATGTTGACTTCACGGCTGATGGTGTTCCGCAGTCTGCATAGTCTTGTTGGAAGACTATCGAACCACGTCCTTTTCCCCTAAGCCTCATTTCTATCTTATTTACAGTACTTTGGCTTAATGTTTGTGCCATATTTTTGAAACCTTTTTATTATATTTTTGGTTCTTGTTCGTCTGCAAAGGTATAGTGTTTTCTTCTAAACGCCAACGATTTTATTAAATATCCGTTTTTGAAACGCTCGAAGTGATTCTTTTCCAATACAAGTTCTTCGCTTCGGATACGGAGAAGTAGTAGCGGCGGGACGCGGCCACGGTGGTGATATGTAACTTGCTGATAATCAGATGTCTTTTTAATAATAGCGTGGAAACGTAGGCTTTTTTTTGCTGCGTTTCCACGCTGCGTTTTATAACTCATTGATAATCAATGTCTCCATAAACCGAGCGTGGCCGCGTCCCGCTATCCCGTCACGTCCACCGGTTCCTGTCACCCCCGACCGCCGCCGGAGCTTCTGCTGTTACGTGGTTTTTCCGGATGTTATTTCCACGATATACTGCTGGAGAATCCGGATTTGGTGAAAAAAACAGGCATTTTTTTCTTGAAAAATCACGGATTTCATACAAAAAAAGTCTTTTCTGGGCCACGAAATGTCGTTTTTGGGATATTTTATGTGAAAAATTAAAAATTTTATTCGTTTTAATTTGATAGTTTTTAAGTCGATTTGATTAAAAACTGTAAATAAAATTGAGAATCTGCTAAAAATCTGCATTTTATTAATCGTTATAACTTGGGCAACTACACGTAATTACGAAAAGTTACACTATGTTGCATTTTAAAAATGTATTTTTTACATTTGCAGAAATCGCATTTGATACACGTCCTCTAGTAAGTGCTGTAAGCGCTGCGGATGTATATGAATGTGGAAACAATATGTTAAACTTACTCAATAATGCTTATGAAAAAAATCCTTCTTTTTTTCGTGACCATCATGTTGTCAGCAGGACTGGGATTTGCGCAGAGCCGCAACATCACAGGTAAGGTGACTGATGCTACAACAGGCGAAGGTATTCCATTCGCATCAATCCAGGTCAAAGGTACAATGACAGGAGCATCGGCGGACGCTGATGGTAACTACAGTATCAATGTCAAATCCAACGACGCTGTGCTTGTCTTCGTTTCTGTCGGTTATAAACAACATGAAGTTGCAACTGACGGAAAGAAAAACATCAATGTGGAACTTAATCTGGATGCGACAGCTATTGATGAGACAATCGTAGTCGCATACGGAACAGCTCACAAGAAATCCTTCACGGGATCAGTGGCTGTCGTGAAGAACAAGGATCTGGAGCGCAGAAGCGTTTCCAACGTCACAAAGGCTCTTGACGGCTTGGCTCCTGGTGTGCAGGCTACCTCCGGAAGCGGACAGCCTGGTTCAGGATCGACTATCGTAATCCGTGGTTTCGGTTCCATCAATGCTTCCTCGACCCCTCTCTATGTAGTGGACGGCGTTCCTTATGACGGAAGCATATCTGCCATCAATCCGGACGATATTGCCAGTATGACCATTCTCAAGGATGCCTCTGCATCAGTTCTTTATGGTGCGCGCGGTGCAAACGGTGTCGTTATCATCAACACCAAGAAAGGTAGCGACAGCGGTGTTACAGTGGACCTGAAAGTCAATGTCGGCATTTCTTCAAGAGCTATCCCTCGTTATGAGACCGTAGGTGTCAAGGATTATATGGAAATCATGTATTCTGCATTCTATAATAAGTACGGAAACAATGCAGCCAATCAGATGTTGAACGGCTCCATGGCGATTTTCGGAAAAGGCGGAATATATAATCCATACGACAAGCCTGTTACTGAACTGTTTACTTCTGACGGAAAAGTTCGTGATGATGCGAATTTGAGATGGAGTGAAGATTGGATGAAGGAAATTACAGACAACAAGGCTTTGCGCCAGGAATACGGAATCAGTGTTTCCGGAGGTAGAAAGGGTACCCAGTATATGTTCTCGCTCGGCTATCTTAACGAGGACGGTGTCTTGAAAACCACCAACTTCGAAAGATATACCGGCCGTCTGAATGTCGAGACTCATGCCAAGCCTTGGTTTGCAGCAGGACTCGGAGCGAACTTCTCCAAGACAGGTTCCAATTCATTGGGAGCAAAGGACGCCGCAGCTTCCAATGTGTTCTATTCCGCTCAGTTGATGGCGCCGATCTATCCTATATATCAGAGAGATCCGTCGACGGGTGATTATATCCTTGATGCGAATGGACAGAAACAGTTCGATTATGGTGTTTCCCGTCCAGCAGGACAACAGAGTGATTTCAACTGTATTGCCACTCTCTTTAACGACAAGTATAGAGCTGACACATATTCATTGTCCGCACGTTCCCACATTGACATCATGGGCGTCAAGGACAATTGGTCGGAAGGACTTAAATTCCAGGTGAATTTCGGTGCTGACTACTTCAACTCACAGTCCATGGTTTATTACAACCCTAATTTCGGTAATGCGCAGAAGGTAAACGGACGACTTCAGAGAACCAATAAGACTTCGTTGGGTTATACTTTCAACCAGTTGCTGACCTATAACCGTACATTCGGACGTCACAATGTGGACCTCCTCGTAGGACATGAGTACTATAACTACAAGACGGCGGATTTGTTCGGACACAAGACGGGACTTCCTGGAGCAGGAATCTATGAACTTGATGCAGCTACGGTAATTGTCGGAACAGGCAGCTCCAGCGACGTGGACCGTATTGAATCAGTCCTTTCACGTGTAGGATATAACTACGATGAGAAATACTTCCTGTCTGCCAGCTGGCGAACAGACGGCTCTTCAAGATTCGCTGCTTCCAAGCGTTGGGGTAACTTCTGGTCAGTAGGCGCATCATGGAGATTGTCAGAAGAGAAATTCATGAAGGGGATTGATTGGCTGAATGGCCTTACCCTTAAATTCTCTTATGGTGTCCAGGGTAACAACAGCGTCGGTTCGTACTACGCTTATCAGGCACTCTATGACTTGTCTTCTCCTAATGCTACTCTTCCGGGCGCGACTATCAATGATGTTGCGAATGCTGATTTGACATGGGAGTCCAACAACAACCTCAATACCGGTTTGGAAGCCAGATTGTTCAATCGCCTGGACCTCAGCTTTGAGTTCTATAACAGGAAGACCACGGACATGCTTCTCGCTTATCCTCTGCCTGCATCTTCAGGATTCTCAAGCTATTACCGTAATTCCGGCGAGATGCGCAACCGGGGAATCGAGTTTGCTTTGACCGGTTACATCTTCGATAAGGAAGATCTTCAGTGGAGTGTGACTTGGATGGGCTCGACTGTCAACAACAAGGTTTTGAAACTTACGGATGAAGGCAAGGATATCATTGGCGACAGCAAGATTATCAGAGTCGGAGAGACATTGTACTCTTATTATGTAGCTCGTTCTGCCGGAGTGGATCCTATGACCGGATTGAAGATGTACTGGGCAAAGGATAAAGATGGCAATGACTACATCACGACAAGTACCAGCAAGGCTCAGGAAAATCGCGTCATTGTAGGCAGCCGTATTCCTGATTTGTATGGCTCGCTGTCGACTTCATTCAGGTGGAAGAACATTGACCTGGCCGTGTCTACCAACTATTCTATCGGAGGAAAGAACTATGACGGCGTATATCAGGAGTTCATGGGATGCTATTATGTCGCTGAAGCGAAGCATAAGGATATCCTCCGCGCATGGAGAAAGCCGGGAGATATAACTGATGTCCCTAGATATGAAATCGGTGATGTTCCTATCGTGACTGATGATAAATTGATCGATGCTTCTTACTTCTCGATCAAGAACATTACCCTCGGATACACCCTCCCTAAGCTTTGGACTTCGAAGATAGGATTCAAGAGTGCACGCATTGCTGCATCTGTGGACAATCTCTGGATTTTCACACATTTGAAGGGTATGGACCCGCAGTACTCACTTACTGGAGGAACCTCCTATGTCTATGCTCCGACAAGAACTGTTTCATTCAGTCTTGCGCTTAAGTTCTAGTCACATCTAATTGAGGTAAATTATGAAAAAGATACTTAATGTTTTAATAGTGGCGCTCGGCGTTTCCATGCTCTTCGCGTCATGCAAAAAAGAGGTTCTGGAGACCGCTCCGGCAGGGGCACTTTCCGGTGCGGAGATATTTGGAGATTCGCAGAAAGCGCAGAGTGCCGTGGATGGTATTTACAGAATGATGTATTCCAATGGCTGGAGTGCCAGTTGGGCACATGAAAATCCGGGATTGGCGACATTTACCATTGTCCGTTCTCTTATGGGTGAAGATCATTTTATGTACTCGCAAGGACAGGGATGGTTCTATTTTGACTATTGTTTCAATACGACTTCTGACTGGACAAATACAAGTGGCCGCCAGTATGCAACATGGAATTTGTTCTATTCGCTCATATCCCAGGCCAATTATGTGACTGATGCGGAAGAATCGCTGAAGAATGATAAAGTCGGTCAGAATGTCCTTGGGCAGGCATACGCTATCAGAGCATTTGCATACTACTGCCTCTATGAGTCTTTCTGTCAGGGCAATTATACTGCGAATAAAGACAAGCCAGGAGTTCCTATATATACGAAGGGCACCAACAAGGACACTGAAGGTGTAGGTCGTGGTACCATTGAGGGCTTGTTCAAGCAGATTAATGGTGATTTCGAAAAGTCTATCGGATATTTCACTTCCGGTGGACAGACGCAGAGCCATCCGTCACATATCGACTTGTATACAGCCTATGGCCTTTGGGCAAGAGCTGCGCTTGGCCAGCAGGATTATGATAGAGCGGGCAAGTGTGCGGAGGAAGCCTTGAAGAAGCCAGAACTTGAAAGAGTGCTGGGCATGTCAGAACTTGGTAAGTTCAACAACCGTAACATGAAGGATGTGCTGTGGGCTTTCGAAATTACAGCGGATCAGGCCGGTCTTTATGGATCTTTCATCTCCCACATGGCTAAAGACGGCACATATGGAGCTAAAGGACCGCAGTGTATCGACTACTGGCTTTACGAAGATGGTATGTCCGATACTGATGAACGTCGTGCATGGGGAGAACAAGTTTTAGTGAAAAACAAAGAAGGGGAGGTCAAAGGTTATTACTATGTGAACAACAAATTCGGTTATGCCAATGCCTCTACAGGAGTCGCTGACATAATCAATATGAGAGCTGAAGAAATGCTCATCACTCTTGCTGAATGCAAGTGCCGCAAGGGAGAGTATGCTGATGCTAGAGCCCTTCTGGAGGAACTCTATGCCAAACGTTATACGGCGACACGCGATATATCTTCGCTTACGGACTCTGATGAGGTCAGCCTGGATACCCATATCGCACCTGTCACTCTGATTGATGAGATTCTGCTCCAGAGAAGAATTGAACTTTGGTGTGAGGGTATGGGTCGTGTTCCGGATTTGAGGCGACTGAATCTTGGCTATAGCCGTTCCGAAAAACAGTCGGAACCAACGGATGCGAAACCTAATGACCCGAGGTTCATACTTAAGATTCCTCTGAAAGAATTTGACAGCAATACTGCATTGGATATGGCTAAAGATCAGAATTAAACCTCTTAATCAATGAATCGTATGAAAAAGATAAAGATATTGTTTTTACTTCCGGTAGCGCTCCTCATGGCGTCATGCTCTGAAGATACCGGAATGAACACTTACCCTGCGCGTGGCGATGAGGCTTTCTTCGATGATACGGAGTACAGCTATGTCGTGAGTGCGAAGATGGAAGACGCATATAGTGTTGAGGTCTTGCGTGCGAACAAGTCGGGAGACGCATCCGTGGGCGTGACTATAGAAGTGGCGAACCCGGCTGTGAAAGGGGCTTTTACCGCTCCTGCATCGGTTGAGTTTAAAGATGGCGAAATTGCTTCATCGGTAAAGATCTCGTTTGACCGTTCGAAACTGACAATCGGCGAGGAAAACGAAATTACCGTAAATCTTCAGTCTGAAACCGATCTCCCGTATGCTACTGAATGTAAATTGGTGGTGGTCAGAGATTATACTTGGAAAGAGTATAAGAAAGGAACGTATGGTTCTGGTCTTTTAACCGACCTTTTCGGAGAAGCTACTTCTTGGGAGCAGCCGATGGAAGTGGCTGAAGAAAAGTCCGATCTCTTTAGGCTCAAGGATTGGTATCACAATGCCGGCACAAAATTCTCAAAAAGCGGAGCTGACCTTACGTTCATTTGGGATGGCAGCTCTTCTGAAGTTACATTTACTGTACCTGCCGATAAAGATGGAGGCGTGTCTTTCCCTACCGGTTGGTATCATCCGTCATATGGCTTGGTTTCTATGTATGTAGATACTGAAAACGCGAAATATGACAGCGAAAGCAAAACGTTTACATTTAAGTGTTGCGGTAAAGTGTCTCTTGGAACATTGGTTCTTTGGACCAATGACACCTTTACACTCAAATAAAATGTTAAATCTCGCCGGAAAGGCGACCTGATTATAAGCGTGGAACTATTTTTGCGATTCATCGTGATCGCATGAATAGTTCCACATTTTATGAAAATGGTTATGATCAAAAAATTGGCAATGACGGTTGCCGTGGCGGTGGCTGCGGCTTTTGCGGTGGCTTGCGGCAGTAAGGAAGACAAGGCGGCAAGCGTGGAAGGCGAATGGGAGCTGGTGGATGTGGAATTTGCCACCAAGAGCGCTGTCGTAGGCTCCGAAACGGTGTCTGTATATGTAAATTTCGACGCGAAAGGAACATTCGTGATGTATCAGAAGCTTGGCGAAGGGCGCTTCAGAAAGTTCTCCGGCACATGGTCTTATTCGAATGGTCTTCTGAACGGAACCTACTCGGATGGCAAGAATTGGGGCTGTCCATATAAGGTGTCCCGTGACGGAGATACGCTGGTGATGGTATCATCTCCTGACGGAAATGATACTTATACCTATCGCAAATGCACAATTCCCGACGAAATCAAGAAAAATTCATGGCTTTTTCTGAAAATGTGAAAATTAGCTCGTTTTTCCATCGGAAAATGTGAAAAAAGTCGTGTAACTACTTAAAAGAAAGATAGATAGCTTTTTGAAGGTTTGGAAAGCTAATCCGGAAAGAAAACCTTTAATAGTGAAGGTCAATACTCATGAAAGAAGTGAGACGGCAGGTGTGATTTAGTTTAAAAGTACCATTCTTTCCAAAATATACTATATTTGCGCTCGATTTTTTGGAAAATATATGTTGATTACGATTGCAAGACAATGCGGATGCCGCGCTCTTGACGTCGGAGAGATTCTCTCACGACATTATGGCATACCGCTTTACACCAGGAAAAGCCTTATGGCAAAGGCTGCTGAGATGGGAATCTTGGATGAAATGACGAGCTTCTTCGAAGAAAGGCCTGTGGATGAAATCATGTCTGCTATAGCTGAATTGCCTTTCGAAAGAAGTGCATTGAGAGAAAAATTCCGTAGCTCATTCATGAAAATGATTGGTAATGAAGACTGTATAGTAATCGGGCGATGCGGTAATTTTATTTTTAAAGACAGGAAAGACCTCGTGACTGTGTTCTTGCACGGCAGCCTTTCTGACAGGATTGCCAATGCTGCTGAGGAGGAGAATCTGAGCATGTCCCAGGCGGAAGAGTTTGTTCGCACGACTGATGACTGCCGTGTTTTATATCATAGTTTTTACACGGGACTTACTTGGGGATATGCACCAGAGTATGACATGTGCATTGACACATGCCGTGTAGGGACTGGGAGGACGGCGGCAATAATCGAGGATTATATTTCGAAGTTATGAAGTTCGTCATTCAGTTTCTGATAATCATCGGCTTTTCCTTCGTGGGCGAGTTCTTTCATTATGTGATTCCGCTCCCGATTCCAGCGAGTATCTATGGAATAGTGCTCCTGTTTGTCTCGCTCGAGTGCAAGTTGTTGAAGGTCAATGATGTCCGCGATGTCAGTTCGTTTCTTATAGCTGTGATGCCGATGATGTTTATCCCCGCGGCTGTGGGGCTGATTACGTCATGGGATATTATCAGCGGTTCGCTTGTGAAGTATGTTGTGGTCACGTTTGTCACTACGTTTGTGGTGATGGGAGTTTCCGGTCTTGTTACGCAAGTTGTTATTCGTAGAGGAAAGAGCAAATGAAAGAGTTGTTTATGGATTCAGTGTTCTTCGGGGTGCTGATAAGTTTGGGTTCATATTTTTTCGGCGTATGGCTGAAGGAGAAGATCAGGTGGTCCCTGATGAATCCGCTGTTGATATCGATAATTTTGGTGATCGTCATACTTCTTTGTGCAGGAGTGAGCTATGATTCTTATATGAAGGGAGCGAATTTCATCGGATATCTGCTTACTCCAGCGACGATTTGTCTTGCTGTCCCTTTGTATCAGCAGGTTGAGCTTTTGAAGAAGAATTATAAGGCTGTGATAGCGGGAATCTGTTCAGGAGTTTTGTCTAGCATTCTATCTGTAATAGCATTGGCCTTTACCTTCCATTTCGATCATGCCTCCTACGTCACTTTCCTCCCGAAATCCATCACGACAGCCATCGGAATCGGTGTGACGGAGGAATTGGGCGGCTATGTCCCGGTAACGGTGGTGGTGATCATCATAACAGGAGTGATAGGGAATATTTTCGCAGAGAAATTCCTGAAACTCATGCACATAGAAGAGCCGATCGCGAAAGGTATAGCCATAGGTTCGTCATCTCACGCGATAGGAACTACAAAAGCGATGGAGATGGGTGCCATAGAAGGTGCGATGAGCAGTCTCTCGATAGTCGTCAGCGGAATTATTACCGTCTTCGCCGCCTCGTTCTTCGCCGGGGTAATATAAATTGGTGTATCGCTTTGTTGTTGGGCATTTGGTTCCATCTAAAACGTTTTTCTGGAACAAAACGTCGTGATATTACGATTTGGTGTAACTTAAAACGTTTTTCCGGAACCGTTTACGATGAACGTGGCTGTGGATGTTAACATGGATGCCGGCGATGGTGAGGTGTGGGGGTCGTCCATTTGCTTCCGGTCCATAATTCCTGATTCGGCATTGAAAAATTTGTAGCCCGGCTTTGTCATTTCGGCGAGATGTCGTAACTTAATGCGCTTAATTTTGATTGCGTAGTGACTGATAAAAAGGGATATATCAATATGCTGGCTCTTGGTGCGCTCGCCGTCTCGTGTACGGTCGGGACTCCGGAGACAGGCTATAATGAAGACGGAACATTGGCCAAGATAGTCAATGCTCCGCTTTGTTGTGATAATGTGGATGGTATCCTGGTGAAATTCAAAGACTTGCCTGACGAGATCGATGCGGAGACAGTACGCGGAGCCGGGGCGGAAATCGCTGGCAGCGTCTTCCCTGAAAACGGAAGAAAGAGCATTTATGGGCTGGAAAGGTGGTATCATGTAATACCGGAAAAAGGCCACTCCGCTTCGGATGTTGCCAGGAAACTTGCGGCAATGGAGAACATCGAAACCATAGAATACGATGCCCCGTTCCTGAAAGTCTCTGACTGTGAATGCTATCCGTGCGAAGAAGTGGCGACCAAAGCGGCATCTTCCCAGCAGGTTTTCGATGACCCGCTGCTCGCAAGACAATGGCATTACCGCAATACCGGCGACAAGTCCGTAGCGGAATCCGCAGTCGCGGGGGCTGATATCAATGTTGCCGATGTCTGGCGGAAGATAACGGGCGGTGACAACACCATCATTGTCGCGGTAATCGACGAAGGCGTGAAATACAATCATCCTGACCTTGCAGCCAACATGTGGACGAATCCTGATGAGAGAGAAGACGGCACGGACACGGACGGAAATGGCTATGTGGATGATATCCATGGCTTTAACTTCGTTACCAACGGACCTCTCACATGGGACAAGGAGAAGGACCAGGGACATGGGACGCATTGCGCCGGAACCATTGCAGCCGTGAACAATAACGACAGGGGAGTCTGCGGTATCGCGGGCGGAACCGGGAAAGGCGACGGCATCAAGATAATGTCCTGCCAGATATTGGACAATGGCACTGGCGGCACACCTTCGATAGTGGCGAAAGCCATACGATATGCGGCGGACAACGGTGCATCCATAATATCCTGCTCGTTCGGCTACCAAGATGCGGCATATTATTCCGACGGCGCCTACAAAAGAGGAAATTCGGGGCTCAATGCCATTGAATATGAAGCACTTATGGATTTCGAGGCGACACGGAACAATGATGTTCTGGATGGCGGAATCGCGGTTTTCGCGGCAGGAAACAAGACGAAAGCCTATGCTTCGTACCCGGGCGCATTGAGCGACGTGATATGCGTGACGGCATTCGGCCCGGACTTTCTTCCGTCGTACTACACGAACTATGGCGCGGGCTGCAATATCGCAGCTCCGGGCGGGGAACCATATCTGAAGCCGGTTTCGCCGAGGTCATGGGTGCTCTCCACTCTGCCTACCGAAAAATATGACTCCGGTTATGGCTACATGTACGGCACCTCCATGGCGTGTCCTCATGTCAGCGGTGTCGCCGCTCTGGGTCTGGCATACGCGAAGAAGCTCGGTAAGAAATTTACTGTCAATGAGTTCAAGAGCCTGCTGCTTTCATCTGTAAATGACATTGACTCGGGCCTTTTGGGCGCTGTCAAGGACTATGGCGAGGGCACGACAGTCGTGGCACCTCAGCCTGGAGTCTATAAGGGAAAGATGGGCACTGGGGCTGTCGACGCATGGCGCTTCATGATGAATATCGAGGGCACGCCTTGCTCGGAAGCGGTTTGCGGCAAGTCGCAGGGCATTGACCTGTCGGAATGGTTCGGCGCGTCATCATCGCAGCTGACTTATGGAAAACTGGAATATTCCGAGGAAGATGTGCAGAGCCTGGGCCTGAAAGAAGCCCCATACATAAATCGCGGGAAACTCTACCTGCACCCCACCAAGTGCGGGTCTATGAAAATAAAGATCAATGCCGTGGGTGGCGGCAGCCGTGTCGGCGATGACTCGGCCATGGGCGGCATGGCGTTCAGCAGGACGGTGTCCATCATCGTGAGGACTCATCGCAGCGGCAATGGAGGATGGCTATAAACGTGACAACATATAAATTTATGAAAACGAAAAAGATAATATTTATGGTGGCGTTGGCTGCGTTGGCTTGCGGCTGTGCCAAAGAGAACATTGTTAATGAAGGAGGCCCGAAACCGGCAGCTTCGAAGGTGATAAATACGCCGGAAAACGCTGATGCCGAGTCAATTCTGATATATGTGGCAGATGGCGTGGCCGGTACGGGAGCTATTGACTCCATCGCCAAGGAGGCGGGAGCATTGGCATGCAAACCTCTTTTCGAGTCCTATCCGGGACATGAGGAGGATGAGCGGAGATTCGGTCTTGACCGCTGGTACAAGCTGGATTTGAAGAAAGGAACTCCGCTGGAAACGGTGGCGACGGCATTGTCCTCGCAGAAAAAAATCGAGCGCGTGCAGTACAATACCCGCATGCGCAATGTCGTGACGCGCAGGCCGCACCCGTATGTCTCCAATATCCAGACGAAAGCGGTGCAGAACTCAAATGCCGCGTTCAATGACCCGATGCTTTCGAAGCAATGGAGTTATCATAATACCGGCAATGGGAATCCGGTGTGGAATTCCGTGGCAGGGGCTGATGTCAATGTCGTGGACGCGTGGAAACTTACTGCCGGCGACCCTTCGGTTATCGTGGCGGTCGTGGATGAGGGCGTGGCTTACAGCCATCCTGACCTTGCCGCGAATATGTGGTCTGATCCGAAGACCGGAAAACATGGCTACAACTTCGTTACGGATACGGACAGAATTACGTGGACAGATGCGAACGATTCTGGTCACGGAACCCATGTCGCGGGAACTATTGCGGCTGTAAACAATAATGGCATAGGTGTTTGCGGTGTTGCCGGCGGTACCGGGAAAGGTGACGGCGTGAGGATTATGTCATGTCAGATCTTCTCGGGAGATAAAGGTGGAGAGGCTTCGATGATCGCCGCTGCAGCGAAATATGCGGCTGACCATGGCGCGAGCATTCTCCAGTGCTCGTTCGGTATAAATGGCGGCGATGTTACCTCTGACAATGATTATATGTCTGACGATGATGCTAGTGCGGAGGTTGCAGCATACAGATATTTTGCCAGCCTCAAGAGGGATAATCCGATAGGCGGAGGCCTGGTGATTTTCGCTGCCGGCAATGAAACTTATCCGATGTCCGGCTATCCGGGGGGCATGACGGAATTCATTTCCGTGACTGCAATCGGATGCGACAACAGGCCTACATCTTATACGAATTACGGCCCGGGCTGCAACATTGCCGCTCCGGGAGGAGATTCATATTCTGCCTGCACCACAAGGTCGAATCTTAAATCTGCGACATTGAATTCGAGCATCCTTTCCACGATGCCGCTTGAATTGGAAAACGACTATTATGATGGTTCGGGCTACGATTATATGGAAGGAACTTCGATGGCTTGCCCTCATGTGTCGGGCGTGGCGGCCCTCGGACTGTCATATATGAAGGCGCTCGGAAAGACCTGTTCGGTGGATGAATTCAAGTCGATGCTGCTCACTTCAGTGGATGAGATTGACAAGTATTGCACCGGAAGCACATATTTTTATGAGGATAAAGGCGGGGTTGCTTCGGTTAATTACAGCGGATATAAAGGCAAGATGGGAACAGGTGCCGTCGATGCATGGAAACTGCTGATGAATGTGGAAGGAACCCCTTGTGAAGTGATGACGGTGGGAGACGAGCAGACATTGGATCTTGGGAAATATTTCGGAAACGCCTATAAGTCATTGACATATATCGGCGTGGAAATCTCGTCGGATGATCTGGAGGTGCTCGGGCTGAAATCGGCACCGCAGGTTGCGGGAGGTAAACTGACATTGAAACCGGTGAAATCGGGCAATGTGAAGATTACGGTGAAGGCCGTGGCGGGCGGTCAGAACGTCGGCACCGGTTCGACGATGGGCGGCATGGAAATTTCCAGAACGGTCTCCGTGCTTGCGAGAGGTGTGAAGGCTTCCAATGGAGGCTGGTTGTAGGTCAATTTAATGAGTTGAAATCATGAAACTTTGGAAAATTATGATGGCGGCAGCTCTGGCCGTGGTAATGTCGGGCTGCGCGAAAGAAGACAAGGATATTTGCGGGGAGTGGCATTTGTCTGATATAAGTGTAGTTACCAAGGCACAGGAGCCGTATGAGGTGTCTGTTTACCTGGCATTCTCCAAGACCGGCGGCTTCGACCTGTATCAGAAGCTGCAGGACGGAAAGTATGTCCATTATACCGGAAACTGGGAAATGGTGGATGGCCAGCTCTATGGTTTCTACGCAGACGGCACGCCTTGGGGCGCGGGCAGCTATGCGGTGTCATTGTCCTCTAAAACATTGAAACTCACCGCGAACAACGGTTCGGGCGAGGTGACGACTTATAAGAGAGAGAAAATTCCTTCATCAGTGAAGGAGAGCAAATAATGAAGAAAACCGGATATATTGAAATCAGGGGAGCGAAGGCCCATAACCTCAAGGGCGTAAGCCTGGATATCCCGCGGGGAGAATTCGTGGTGGTTACGGGCCTGAGCGGCAGCGGTAAATCATCATTGGCTTTCGACACGATTTATGCCGAAGGCCAGAGGCGTTATATGGATACTTTGTCCACATACGCCAAGCATTTCATGGGCGTTCTGGAAAAGCCGGAAGTCGATGAAATCAACGGCCTTAGCCCTATCATCGCGATTGAGCAGAAGACCACCGGAAACAATCCGCGTTCCACGGTGGGGACCATAACGGAGATTTTCGACTTCCTGCGTCTGCTTTATGCCAGGGCGTCCAGGGCGTACTCGCCGGTGACGGGGAAGGAAATGGTGCGCTATACGGACGAGCAGATTGTCAGTCTGATAATGCACAATTACAATGGCAGGAAATGCTACCTTCTGGCGCCGCTGGTCCGGGGCAGGAAGGGACATTACAGGGAGCTGTTCGACCAATTGCGTAAACGTGGCTTCACCCAGGTGCGCATCGACGGCGAACTGCATGACCTCTCGACCGTCACGGCATTGGACAGATACAAGGCGCATTTTATTGAACTGGTGGTAGATAGACTGAAGCCGGTGCCTGGGGACGACAAGCGTGTGAAGGATTCTGTGACCATTGCGCTGGGGCGCGGAAAGGGCTCCGTGGCGGTGATGGACCTGGAAACCGGGGAGCTTCAGCATTATTCGAAGCATCTCGTGGACCCGGATTCCGGCATCTCGCTTCAGGAGCCGGCGCCACATTCATTTTCATTCAATTCGCCCGAGGGGTATTGCCCTCATTGCAAGGGACTTGGAAAGATTGTGAATGTGGATATCAACGCCATCATTCCAGACAGGTCGGTTTCTATCGCGGACGGGGGCATTATTCCTCTAGGCAAGATCCGGGAGACCAGGAAGTTCGATATAATCCGTTCGATAGCAAGAAGATATGATTTTTCGCTCTATGACCCGATAGAGGATATTCCGGAGGAAGCCGTTTCGCTTATCGTCTACGGCTCGGATGAATTGTTCCGCGTGGGCGACGGGACGCTTTCGGAAATGGTGGCGTTCCCGGGAATCGTGGATGACATCGAGGAGAAAATCGTCTGCCCGGTCTGCCATGGAACGAGGCTGAATGAACAGACGAACTGCTTCCGCATCGACGGGAAAACCATATCGGAAGTGGCGGCCATGGAAATGTCCACCCTGGCGGAATGGTTTGCTGAACTTCCGTCGAAACTTACTGATAGAGAGAATATTATAGCGCGGGATATACTCAAGGAACTGAAAGAACGTACCGGATTCATGCTGGACGTCGGGCTGGATTACCTCTCGCTCGACAGGGCCACGGCATCATTGTCCGGCGGAGAAAGCCAGCGCATCCGGCTTGCCACGCAGATCGGTTCCAAGCTGGTCAATGTCCTTTATATCCTGGACGAGCCGAGTATCGGCCTCCACCAGCGCGACAACCGCAAGCTGATAAATTCCCTGAAGGAATTGCGCGACGAAGGGAACTCCGTCATGGTCGTGGAACATGATGCCGATACGATGTACAACGCGGACTGGCTCGTGGATGTGGGACCCGGCGCGGGCCTGAACGGCGGACGTATATGTCTCAATGCCCCTGTGCCGATGCTGCTCCAGGGCGTCGCTCCGGATGCGGAAACATTGAAACACGTCGTGGTAGGGGAATCATTGACCCTGGATTACCTGAAAGGGGTGCGGAAGATAGATGTGCCGCCGATGCGCAGGCGTGGAACCGGGACTACGCTGGGGATTCGCGGGGCGAGCGGCAACAACCTGAAAGACATTGACATAGACTTTCCTTTGGGCGTGTTCATCGGCATAAGCGGCGTCAGCGGAAGCGGCAAGTCGTCGCTGATAAACGAGACGTTGATGCCGATTTTGAAGAATAAGTTCTACAACGCGAAGATGCATCCGCTGCCATATCGCGAACTGGTCGGCGTGGAGAATATCGACAAGCTCATCGAGATCGACCAGAGCGCCATCGGACGCACGCCGAGGAGCAATCCGGCCACGTTTACCGGCGTGTTCAACGATATCCGCAACCTGTTCGCCGAGACGCCGGACGCGAAGGTGCGCGGCTTCGGGCCCGGGAGGTTTTCGTTCAATGTTCCCGGCGGCCGTTGCGAGGCGTGCAAGGGTGCCGGCATCAAGGTCATCGAGATGAATTTCCTTCCTTCGGTCAATGTCGTCTGCGATGAGTGCCGCGGCCGGCGTTACAAGGAAGATACCCTCGCGGTGAAGTATAAAGGCAAGAGTATCAATGATGTACTGGAAATGCCTATCAGCGAGGCTTATGAATTTTTCCAGGGGATTCCGAAGATTTCGCAGAAGCTGAAGGCGCTTGTGGATGTCGGTCTTGGGTATATCCATCTGGGCCAATCTGCGGTGACATTGTCTGGCGGCGAGAGCCAGCGAATGAAACTTGCGTCGGAATTGTACCGGAAGGACACAGGAAACACCCTTTATATACTTGATGAGCCTACTACAGGCCTGCATTTTGAAGATATAAAGGTGTTGCTCGGCGTGCTTCAGAAGCTGGTCGAAAGCGGCAACACGGTCATTGTCATTGAACATAATCTGGATGTGCTGAAATGCGCGGATTATATTTTCGACATGGGACCGGACGGCGGCCGTCGCGGCGGTTATATCGTGGCGCAGGGAACGCCTGAGGAATTGGCAATGAATCCGGATTCGGTCACGGGACCGTATCTGAAGGAAGTGCTTGATGGAAATTTAGTAAGTGGTAAATAAAATGATTGAGACTGATAAGTTCAATGTTTTTCTGGTCAATGACGGAAAGCGTTATGAGGTTCCGTTCCTGAAGAGGCTCGGAGATTTTTCCGATGAGGTCTGCAAGACTGTGACGGATGAGAAAACCGGGGTGGAATATCCTGTGCTCGCAGCACTTGTGGATCATAAGCTGAAGGAACTCGATTATAGGCTGTCGATGTCCCATGAAGTGGAATTTATCGGTTACAATCATCCGGATGGCCGTCGTACTTATCTGCGTTCTCTCTGCTTTGTCTTGCAGAACGCAGTCAGGGAACTGTTTCCGGACAAGGTGCTCATCATTGACCATTCCCTTCCGAGTGGTCTGTATTGCAATATCTGTGACGTGGAGCTGCGCGAGGACGGGCGACGCGTGCCTGTCCTGATGAGTGATGCGGATCTGGCGGCCATCAAGAAGCGCATGCATGAGATCGTGGCTGCGGATATGCCTTTCGTGAAGAAAAAGATCGAGGCTTCGGCTGCCGAGGCGTTGTTCGAGAAAAACAACCAGCCTGACAAGGCGGAACTCCAGAAGTCTCTGGGCAAGTTTATTTGTAGTGTGTATTTCCTTGACGGTCAGGTGGATACCTTCCATGGTCCGCTGCTTCCGTCGACAGGGTACCTGAAGGTTTTCGACTTGCTGCCTTTCGCTAATGGCTTCTGCCTGCAATTCCCTTCGGAGGGTGATTTCTCCAAGGTGATCCCGGTGAAGACGCAGTCGAAGATCGCTGCTACATTGGCTGCCTATTCTGACTGGTGTTCCATAGTGAGGGTCAATGGGATAGGAACATTGAACCGGGCCATTACCGAGGGCAATGCGGTGCGTCTGATCAATCTTTCGGAGGCTCTTCATGAGCGTAAATATGCGGCTATCGCGGATCAGATTTATTCGCGCCGCGACAAGGTGAAGGCGGTGTTCATCGCCGGTCCGTCTTCGAGCGGAAAGACGTCTTCGTCGCTGCGCCTTGCGTTGCAATGCCGTGTCCTCGGAATGGTGCCGAAGGTCATTGAACTGGACAATTATTTCGTCGACCGCGAGCATACGCCTAAGGACAGCGACGGCAATTATGATTTCGAGGCGCTGGAGGCAATGGACCTGGAGCTGCTTAACAGTCAGCTCAATGATTTGTTCGCAGGCAAGGAGGTGGAGTTGCCGAAGTTTGATTTCAAGGAGGGACGTTCGGTTCCTTCCGGGAAGCGTATTTCGCTGGGGGACAAGGAGATATTGATTATGGAGGGTATCCATGCGCTGGATCCTGCCATGGTCCCTGATGTGGACAATTCCCGTATTTTCAGGGTTTACGCATCGGCTCTTACGTCGCTCAACATCGATGAGAACAACAATATTTCGACTTCTGACAATCGTCTTTTGCGTCGCATGGTGCGTGACAATCGTGTCCGTGGCATAACGCCGGAGGAGACCATAATGCGTTGGCAGAGTGTCAGGCGTGGTGAGAACCGCAATATTTTCCCGTTCCAGGAGAATGCGGATGCGTCGTTCAATTCTGCTCTCCTGTATGAACTTCCGATGCTGAAGTATTATGCCGAGCCGCTGCTGCGTCGTATCGCTCCGTCGTCTCCTGCCTACACTGAGGCCATTCGTCTCCTGAAGTTCCTGGATTATATCGTGGCGCTTTCGCCGGATGAGATTGCAGCGATTCCGCCGACGTCGATCATGAGGGAGTTCATCGGCGGACAGACGCTGTAGGGGTGGGCGTGTGGGTTTGTGTCGTGGTGTTTGCGGCGGCCCTTGGATCGGTCAGGCGGGACGCGGTTTTGTGGCTGTCCTTGGTTGGTTTGGAGGCTGATTCGGATCGGCCGGTCGGGATGCGGCCACGGGTGATTTTGTAACTCATTGATAATCAGATATCATTTTTAACAGAGCGTGGAAATGCGGCCTTTTTTTGGCTGCGTTTCCACGCTCTGTTTTATAACTTGTTGATAATCAGTACTTCTGGAGATTGGGGTGTGGCCGCGTCCCGCCAGTGAGTCTGGTGGTCTTGAGATGGCCCTGGAACGCTTGCTGGTCTACAGGTTGAGGATTTCCAGCTCTTCAGGGGTGTAGAGTATGGAGTCGATAAAGTCCGGGGCAATGTGTGCCAGGATGATGAATGTCAGCAATGCTGTCACGGCAAGTATCACGAGGATTATCACGGTCCACTTTATCACCTGCCATGTCTTGCTGCCGGCCGGTTTCTGGCTGGTGGTCTGGGCGGTCGTGGCTGTTGAGGTGGTCGTGGTGGCTGGCATGGTTGCGCCCGACTTGTTGTCAGTCATCGGCACTTCAGCCGATTCGGATTTCGTGTTTTCTGCTGGCCCGGCATTTTCCACTGTTTTAGCATTGGCTGCCAAATCATTGGCATTCACTGGATTGTCGCCAGATGGCGTCGCATTGTCTTCAGTCGGCTCCGCAGGGGCATTGACTTCCGCAGGGGCATTGACCTCCTCTGTCGCAGGCTCATTGACATTGGCCTCGACCTCCTCGGTATTGGCCTCCGCCGATGCTGTTTCCTCGGTTTCCGTCGTCTGGGTTTCCGCCTCGCTCGCATTGGTCTCCGCCGTTTCTTCCTCGTTTCCCGCTCTCTTGGCATCCGCTTCCTCAGCATTGACCTCGTTTTTCTCCTGGTCGGTCTCCGCCACTTCCGCATTGACCTCCGCCGGTGCCGTTGTCGCCTCCTCGGCATTGGTCGCCTCCGCTGTCTCCGCCGGCTTGTTGGCCTCCTCGATTTCCTCCTCCGGGTTCAGGATCGACCGGAGCGCCGCCATTGTCGCTGACACTTCCGCCGGCGTTTCCTCGTGCGTTTTCAGCGAAATCGGCTCCAGCCCGAAGCCCTCCGGATAGATGTCCAGGTCCTCGTCGGCCACGAAAAAGAAATAATTCTCCTTAGTCGCGCGCAACTTCCCGAGCCCCGGAAACACAATCGACTTCTTCGTCTCCAGCACGTGCCTCATCTCCTCCAGGAATTCCCGGATTATCCGCGATGCCGTAGGAGTGTCAATGTTGTTGCAACGTGCGTAAAAGTCAATGACCATGTTCTCGTCGCCGCTTCCTTTCTGCCTGAATGACAGGCGTCTATATGGCGGATTGATAGTGTATCCCTTGTCGGAAAATACGGACGGGACAATCTCGGCGATGAATGAGCCGATTCCCGGCAATGCCACTTCGTCATTGTCCAGAATAAGTTCCTTGACTATTTTCGATAAGAGATCAATGTCCATATTTCGTAGATTTTGAATGAAAGCGTATTCGATTGATTTTAAGGAAATTCTATCTCCTGCGCCCCGTTGCCGTAAAAATTTCTTGACAAAGGTAGCAAAAAAATAGCAAAAAAATTTGCAGAGACCAGAAATTGTTGTACCTTTGCAATCCCGATACGGAATAACGGGTAAAAATTCCTGAATAGCTCAGTTGGTTAGAGCATCTGACTGTTAATCAGAGGGTCCCAGGTTCAAGTCCTGGTTCAGGAGCCAAAGATTGAAAAATCGCTTGGGAGCATAGCTCAGTTGGTTCAGAGCGTCTGCCTTACAAGCAGAGGGTCGGGGGTTCGACTCCCTCTGCTCCCACTCCAAGGACAGCACTTCGGAATTTCCGAGGTGCTTTTTTCATTTTTGCCCGGCATGAACATGCTCCAAGCGTTCTCCTGACCCGCGAATTCTGGACTCTCGCAAAGGAATGTTTGACTTTTAAGACAGCCTTCCCAAAGTTCGGGTCAGGGGTGGGGAATCCCTTGTCGCCTAAACTCCGGCGTATTGAAATTCCGTGGCACGCCTGCTGTGGATTAGGGGGGGAGGGGGGGGGGTAGACCCAGGCCATGGTGAGAAACCAAGATTCTGTACAATCTAAAACGTTTTCTACGCACATCGCATCCATAATTCATCCTGTCGTGCGTAAATCTGGCGTTTTTACGCACGAGAAAGGCCTTTGGAATTATCCCTATTTCAAAATTTGCTCAGCGTGATTTTTGGTATTGACTTTTTCAATGATTTCTACAAGCTCTCCTTTCTCATTGAAAATAAATGTCTTACGCAATATGCCCTCATAGGTCTTCCCGTAAAGCTTCTTCTCGCCCCATGCGCCGAAAGCCTTGATGACGGATGCGTCCGGATCGGAAAGCAACGGGAACGGCAATGCGTATTTGTCGCTGAAATTCTTCTGTGCCTTCACACTGTCCTTGCTGATTCCGATGACATTATATCCGAGTGCCAAAAATCTCTCATAATTATCCCTCAGGCTGCACGCCTCCGCAGTACAACCAGGTGTATTGGCCTTCGGATAGAAATATACCACAGTCTTTTTGCCGATAAGGTCGGCAGATGAAACAATGTTTCCATTCTGATCCTGCGCTGCAAATTCAGGAATGACATTACCAATCTCAAGCATATCTATTTTGGTTTTAGATCCTTCTGCAAAGTTAATTATTTTCTCCCGCATCCTGGACAAACTCACGCCGAGGCTCAATAAAATTCTTAAACGTTAAGATTTATAGGGCGGCGGACGAAATTATTCCGGGATTTTGTGTAAGTTTGCGGAATATTATGGAAAACCTATGGTTCTGCTTATAATTTACATGCTGGGGACGCTGGGCGTTTCGTTCCTTTGCTCGCTTCTGGAATCGGTGTTGATGTCTACGCCGATATCTTTCGTGACGATGAAAAAAGAACAGGGATACAAGCCGGCCGATAAATTCTACAAGTTCAAATCGGATCCGGACAGGCCTCTGGCTGCAATTCTTTCATTGAATACGATTGCCAATACATTGGGTGCGGCGGCTATTGGCCGTCAGGCTACGATATTGTTCGGAAGCGCTTGGTTCGGAATCATTTCGGCGGCTACCACATTGCTCGTGCTGGTGTTCTCGGAGATTGTGCCGAAAACCATCGGAACTTCATATTGGAAGAGCCTGATGGGATTCGTGACATCGGTGATTTCATTCCTGACCGTGCTGATGTGGCCGCTTGTCATTATCGTTCAATTGATTACACGTCTGTTGAGCAGAGATGACGATGAGGCTACCGTGAGCAGGGACGAGGTGACCGCCATGGCGAACATCGGACTGGAGGAAGGAGTGATCGACTCCGACGAGAACAAGGTCATCCAGAACATAATGAAGCTGGACAATGTGAAGGCGTGCGATGTGATGACTCCGAGGATTGTCGCAATGACTGCCCAGGAGAACATGACACTGAAGAATTTCTACAAGAATGACACGTATCTGCATTTCTCCAGAATCCCGGTCTATGCCGATTCGCCGGAATACATTACAGGATATATATTGTTGAGCGATGCCTTGGAAGGTCTGGCGGATGACGAGTTCGACAAGAGACTGGTGGAACTTAAACGCCCTATTTCATTCTTCAAGGAAGAGGATTCATGCGGATTCATCTGGGAGGAGCTGCTCAAGAAGCATGAGCAGATGGCCCTCATAATAGATGAGTATGGCTGTTTCCAGGGAATCATCACCCTTGAGGACATCATTGAGACTATTCTTGGTCTGGAAATCATTGACGAGAATGACCAGGCGACGGACATGCAGCAGTTCGCCCGCGAACGCTGGGAACGCCGGCAGAAACGCTTCCGCACGATTGTCCTTCCTAAGGAAGACCCGAAGGAGGACCCGAAAGAAGATCCGAAAGACGACCATTGAAATACAAACTTCATCGATATTTTGTGGTTTGGAAAATTATTGCTACCTTTGCGACCCCTATAATGTGTAGGGATCGCAAATTTTATTATTAACCAATTAAAGATCAAGACAGTGGACACACAAAGCTACAAATCAGTTTTCCTTAACAAGGCAACTGTAAACAAAGAGTGGGTCGTCATTGATGCTACCGATCTGGCACTTGGCCGTCTTGCGGCCCGCGTTGCTCTTGTCCTCCGTGGCAAGACCAAAGCCGGCTTCACACCTAACGTTGATTGCGGTGACAATGTCATCGTCATCAATGCTGAGAAGGTGGCTCTCAAAGGCAAGAAGATGACCAACAAGGTATACACACGTTACACCGGATATCCGGGTGGACAGCGTACTACCACAGCCAAGGAGATTCTTCGCACAAGACCTACCGAACTGGTCAGGAAGGCTGTCAAAGGCATGCTTCCTAAGACTCGTCTTGGTGACAAGCTCATCAACAACCTGTTCATCTATGCAGGTCCTGAGCATCCGCACCAGGCGCAGCAACCAAAAGAAATTAAGTTGAACGAAATTTAAACAGAGCAAATGGAAAAAACAGTAAACGCCCTTGGAAGACGTAAATCAGCTGTGGCTCGTGTTTATGTCGCTGCTGGTACAGGTAATGTGACTATCAATGGAAAGGAACTCCAGGTATATTTCCCTGACGAGTCTCTCCAGTACATTGTTAATCAGCCATTCGAAGTAACCGGTACGACAGGTCAGTTTGACATCAAGGCCAACCTCGTGGGAGGTGGAATCAAAGGTCAGGCAGAAGCATTGAGACTCGGTATCGCCCGCGCACTTTGCGAAGTAGATAAAGAGGCTTATCGTCCTGCTCTCAAGACCGCTGGTTTCCTTACCCGTGACGCAAGAGAAGTCGAGAGGAAGAAACCTGGTCAGCCTGGTGCACGTCGCCGCTTCCAGTTCAGTAAGCGTTAATCTTACGGACACATTGATTTACATGCACAGTCAGGTTTACAAATCTTCGGACCTGGTGCAGGATGCGAATTCTGCGCAAGCTGCTTGAAGATTGCCGTGACTGCGGAAAATCCCGGAGACCGGTCGGGGACGGCCGCTGCTTCAGGATTGATGAAAAGAGCCCGACAAGCTATGGCTACAGCTTGAAGGGAAAGTGTAACAAAGAAACATCACTAGAAAAAATGCCAAGAACAAATTTCCAAGAATTACTCGAAGCAGGTGCACATTTCGGGCATCTTGCCAGGAAATGGAATCCTAAAATGGCTCCTTATATCTTCATTGAAAGGAACGGGATTCACATCATCGACCTGCACAAGAGTATCGTCAAGATTGACGAGGCTGCAGAAGTAATGAAAGAACTTGCACGCTCAGGCCGCAAGATTCTCTTCGTTGCAACCAAGAAGCAGGCTAAAGAAATCATCGCAGAGAAAGCCGCTTCAGTCAACATGCCTTATGTATCAGAAAGATGGCCAGGTGGAATGCTTACTAACTTCCCTACCATCCGTAAGGCAATCAAAAAGATGAATACCATCGACAAGATGAAGGAAGATGGTACTTATGAGAAGCTCGCCAAGAGAGAGCGTCTTCAGATTGACCGCCAGAGGGCTAAACTTGAGAAGAACCTCGGTTCCATCAAGGATATGAGCCGTCTCCCGTCAGCACTTTTCGTAGTGGACATACAGAAGGAGGCAAATGCCGTTAAAGAGGCTAACCGTCTGAATATTCCGGTAATCGCTATGGTTGATACATGTTGCGATCCTACCCCTATTGATTATGTGATTCCGGCTAATGATGATGCCGCAAAGTCAATTGAGTACATCACCAATGCTCTTTGCGTTGCCATCCAGGAGGGATTGGACGAAAGGAAGCTCGAAAAGGAGAAAGAGGCAGCTAACGAGGCGGCTGAGAAACCAGCTACCAAGAAGCTCCGTCCTCGTAAAGGCGCAAAAGACGCTGAGGAGGCTGTAGAGGCCGCTCCAGTAGAGGCTGCTGAAGCACCAGCTGCAGCAGAAGAAGTTAAAGCAGAATAATTTAAACTCATTTTACTATGCAGATTACAGCAGCTGACGTAATGAAATTACGTAAGATGACCAGTGCCGGTATGATGGATTGCAAGAAAGCCCTTGCAGAGGCTGAAGGCGATTTCGACAAGGCAGTTGAGATCATCCGTGAGAAAGGCAAGCTCGTGGCAGCCAAGAGAGCTGACCGTGAGACTACCGAGGGCGCTGTCCTCGTCCGTATCAACGGTAACAAGGCTATCATCATGTGCCTTGGTTGCGAGACAGACTTCGTATCAGCTACTCCAGACTTCAAGAATCTCGCCAACTCTATCGCAGATGCTGCCATCGCAGCTTTCCCTGCTGACATCGAGGCTCTTAAAGCTGTGAAGTTGAACGATGGCTACACTGTAGAAGAGGAGATTTCTGCTCAGACTGGTAAGACCGGTGAGAAGCACGTTCTCGCTTTCTACGCTGCTCTCGAGGCTCCGTATGTTGCCGAGTACGTTCACAACAACTCCAAGTTGGGCGCTATCGTTGCCTTCAACAAAGAGGTTCCTACCGAAATCGGCCGCAACGTGGCAATGCAGGTTACTTCAATGCATCCTGTATCTGTTTCTGAGGCTGATTGCCCTAAGGAGACTGTCGAGAAGGAGCTTGCTATGTACAAGCAGCAGATCGCCGAGGATCCGAAGATGGCAGGCAAGCCTGAGGCAATGCTTGAGAACATCGCGAAGGGTAAGCTCAAGAAGTTCTTCAAAGAGCAGACTCTCGAGGATCAGGAGTTCATTTGGGATAACAAACTTTCAGTTCTCGAATATATCCACACAGCGGATAAAGAGGCTAAGGTTCTCGCTTTCCAGAGATTCTCACTCACAGACTAATTTACTCTGTAAATACTATAAGAGCCGTACGGATAATCTTCGTGCGGCTCTTTTTTGCCCCAGTGTGAAAATAGAAACACTCTGCTGACGTGCGTAATAAAACGTTTTCCACGCACATCATGCCCAAAAACTGTGCTGTCGTGAGTAAATCAGCCGTTTTTACGCACGACAGAAGTCGAATGACCCATGACCCGTCAATATCGATAATTTCCTACAGCTACGGTACAGGATCATATCCGGACCCGCCCCATGGATGACAGCGCAGCAGACGGCGGACGGTAAGATAAAGCCCCTTGAACGGACCCCATTTGCGGAACGCCTGGAGCGCATACTCGGAACAAGTCGGCGTGAAGCGGCATGCCGGCGGCGTGTAAGGCGATATGCACTTGCGGTAAAATGTGATAAGGACAATGAAAGGGAATATCGCGACCTTCCTCACGATTTCCGCGAACTTGCTGCGGTGTCCCTTATCTGTAGACTTGCACATTACTCCGAAATTTCGACAGAAACACTCTTCGCTGCGGCAACACGTGCGGCAATCGCCGTAAGAGAAGACGTCACGGCTTCCTGCACCGCAGAAAAATCCAGCACCTCTTTCGTGCTGTAAATGAACAAGATGTCAGTCCCGCCATCGGGCATTGACACCGGCAGGAGCTGTTTGTTCAGACGATAGGCCTCGCGGATGCGACGCTTGAGAAGGTTGCGTTTTACCGCGCGCTTGAAGCAACGCTTCGGCACGGAAACCACTATTCTGTTGTAAGGCAGGGAATTACCGGCATTGAAACAATACCTGATACCTTTGGCATTGCCGTAACGACCATTCGCGAAAAGAGCCGAGAGACCAGCCTTGGAGGATAGCCTCTCATTCTTTTTCAATGTGTTACGGACTTCATTAACCATTAGTCGTTCTTGTGATTCTCCAGATACAAGTCCAGGGCACGTGCCACTGACGGAGCCTCAGGGGTAGGAGCCTGAATCTCGATCGGGAGTCCGGCCTCCTCCATTGCCTTCACGATTTGCTTTCCGAAAGTCACGAACTTCGTGTTCTCAGGCTTGAAATCAGGATAGTTCTCGCGCAATGACTTGATATCCGACGGGTTGTAAACCACGATCATGTCGTATGAAGACAAATCCACGCCTTTGAGGTCCTGTGAAACTGACTTCACGAAAACTGCCGTGCTGTAATCAATCTTCTGGGCATCGAAAAGACCCTTCAGAGCCTCATTGCTGCTTGAATCAGAAGTGGTTATCAGGAATTTCTCGCCCTTGTGCTTGGTGCCGATCTGCTCCAGCACGGATGCCGGGGTGCCGTTGCCGTAGAAAATCTTTCTCTTTCTGAACACGATGTGCTTCTGGAGATACATTGCCACAGCTTCTGAGGTGCAGAAATACTTCATCGTCTCAGGCACTTTCACGCGCAATTCCTCGCAAAGCCGGAAGAATGCGTCGATCATGTGTCTGGCTGAAAAAACTATTGCTGTATAATCCAGTACGTTGATTCTCTGGGCTCTGAATTCTCTGGAAGAAAGAGGCTCGATCAGAAAGAACGGCATGAAATCTATCTGTACACCATATTTTTCTTTGAGTGCCTCGTATGGAGCCACGTTCATCGGCGTCTCCTGTGAGATCAAAATCTTCTTAATTGCCATAATTCGTTTGTCAACTTCTCGTTATCGCAGTGGGAATCATCCCCACAAGCTCCCGGACAGCCTCCGGAAACATTGAAACTACCAACATCGCAGCTGGCAAAATTTCAACGGCGCAAAGATACAAAAATGCGGCGAAATGACCAGCGTCTGACGCCATTATCTGATACTTTCTCAGCAAAAACAGCCCCCAGAGGACGCCCGACGAGATCAATGCAGCCTTTACGGAGAAGACTGCGCAGCCGCGGGACAATGAATGTACGACGGTGAGGGCGAGCAAAACGACTGAAAGCACGATGATGAAATTGTATGCTGTCCTGCCGGCAGCCCTCGCGGTCTCGCTCCTGAGTTTGCGCGCCGGCAGCATCAGCGAAATCATTCCGCGCACCAGCAGGAATCCCAGGATCATTCCGGACACTATCAATGTTTTCGTCCCGGGTTCGGCCGGGTCAATGTAGGACGCATGGAAAAGGTCGAGTCTCGACACGCAGACGCATATTACCGGCACCGCGACAGCCGCTACGGAATCGCGTTCCCTGCTCAGTCGCATGTTGTTCTCCATCGTGAGGACTTCCTTCCATCTTATCATGCCTCTGGAAATGTGCGGAAATATCGAGATGAAACGTCTGAAAAATATGAGGATGAATATTATGCACAATGCCATCAGGCCCCAGTTCAGCGGCGATGTCCCCCATAAGTCGGGGCTCGCGACCGTGCCCAGGAGAGTTCCGTCATGAGTAGGCAGATATCCCTGCACGAAAGCCTCCGTCGCAGACTTGACCTGCAACGTGTCCACTGACGTTATCTGTGATGAAATCGGCATGTCTTGCTCCGGTTAGTTTCCGCGTTTGGCCCTGTAGCCCATGGAGTTGAGAAGAGCTGTCACCTTGTCGCGAAGGTCGCCCTGGATAGTGATTTCCCCGTCTTTCGCCGTGCCTCCGACCCCGCATTTCACTTTCAATGTCTTTCCGAGTTCCTTCAGGTCGGCCTCGCTTCCGACGAAACCTGTCACCAGCGTCACCTGCTTGCCTGCCCTGCAACGCCTGTCGATGGAAACTGTCAATTTCTGTTTTTCCGGGGGCAATGTCTGTGCTTCCGCAGCATTGTCCTGTTCGTATCTGAAGTCCGGATTGGTCGAATAAACTACTCCGAGACGCTGTTTCCAATCGTTATCTGCCATAATGTGCAATTTCTTTTTTGCAAAGATAGCTAATCTGTTTTATCTTTGCTAGTTCGGAGAAATACATTGTCTCCGCAAAGAAGAAATTTTAAATTTATTTATGGATAATAAAAAGTTCAGACTCTGGGACGGTATAACCTCTGCGGTCGTCTTCGTGATAGCAGCGTTCACGTACCTTTCCACTATCGAGCCGACAGCATCCTTCTGGGATTGCGGTGAGTTTATTGCATCATCATACAAACTGGAAGTGGGCCATCCTCCCGGAAACCCTATGTTCCAGCTCATTGCGCGTTTCTTTACAATGTTTGCCGACGCTGCTCATGCGGCTATTGCGGTGAATGTCATGAGCGCATTGTGCTCGGCATTGACCATCTTCCTGCTTTACCTGACGATAGTCTTTTTCGCGAAACGTCTCGCGGGGAAACCTGAAGAGAACGGCGGCTGGAGCCTCAGCCAGACGATATTGATATGCGGCAGCGGTGCGATCGGAGCATTGGCATACTGCTTCTCCGACACATTCTGGTTCTCGGCTGTCGAGGGCGAGGTTTATGCGATGTCGTCGCTTTTCACAGCGCTGGTAGTCTGGGCTATGACCAAATGGTACGACCAGGCGGACACCCCGTATGCGAACAGGTGGATCGTGCTGATTTCATTCCTCATGGGACTCTCCATCGGTGTGCATCTGCTTAACCTGCTGACGATTCCGGTGCTGGTGTTCCTGTTCTACTACAGACGCCGCGAGAACGGTCACTACTCGTTATGGGAATATGTGAAGATTTTCATGGTGTCAGTCGTGATACTCGCATTGCTCCTGTTCGTCATCATACCGTATCTCCCGAAATGGGCCGCATACGCTGACCTGCTGTTTGTCAATGTATTCGGACTTCCTTATAACTCCGGAGCGTCATTCTTCATGGTCGCACTTCTTGCACTCTGTTTCTGGGGCGCGTTCTGGACCTACAAGAGAGGTAAAGTGATGATCAACACCATTTTGCTCTGCTTTACCACCATCGTTATCGGATTCTCCGTATTCGCGATCGTGATTATCCGTTCCAATGTGATGCCTCCGACCAATGAGTATCAGCCGGACAATGCCTTTACTCTCGTCCGCTATCTCTCACGTGAGCAATATGGAACCACACCGCTCGTCTACGGACAGTATTACGGTGCACCTTACCACCTCGAAAGCAAGAAATACTGGGCTCCGGTGGGCGGCAAGTACAAGCATGTGGATGCGCCGTCGGACCCTGTCTACGAATCATCCGGCAAGATGCTGTTTCCGAGAATGTGGAACGGCGACCCTAAATATATCAGTTTCTATGAATCCTACACGGGCGGCAAAGGCCGTACGATTCCGGGAGCCGACTACAAGAAGCCGTCTTTCTGGGCGAACCTGAATTTCTTCTTCGACTTCCAGCTGAACTGGATGTACTGGAGATACTTCATGTGGAACTTCGCCGGAAGGCAGAACGACATACACAGCCCGAGCCCGGGAGAATTGTTCTACGGAAACTGGGAATGCGGCATCCCGGCCATTGACCAGTTGCGTCTCGGTGACCAGAGCGATGCTCCGGAAGTGCTGAAAAACAACAAGGGCAAGAACCATTACTATCTTCTGCCGTTGCTGCTGGGCATCTTCGGCCTGTTTTTCCAGTTCGAGAGGGACAAGAGAGGCTGCTGGCTGACATTCCTGCTGTTCTTCATGACGGGGATTGCCATTGTCATGTACCTTAACCAGCCGCCTTATCAGGTGCGCGAGCGTGACTATGCCTATGCGGGCTCGTTCTATGCGTTCTGCATCTGGATCGGATTCGGTGCTATGGCATTGTTCCACTGGATCGGCGGAGCATTGAAAAACAAATATCCGGCTGCCACCGCAGGTGCATTGACATTGGCTTGCCTTTTCGTGCCTGCCCTCATGGCGCAGCAGAACTGGGACGACCACGACAGAAGCAACCGTCGCACCTCCGTCGAGATGGCGAGAAACTATCTGAATTCCGTAGGCGAGCAGGGCATCCTCATCACTCATGGTGACAATGATACTTTCCCTCTCTGGTATGCCCAGGAGGTCGAAAATGTCCGTCCGGATGTCCGCATCGTGAACACCTCGCTCCTCGGTACGGACTGGCACATCGGTCAGATGAAGTGGGCTTGCAACGAATCGAAGCCGCTTCCGCTGACAGTGGGCGTGGAGCAGTACCTTTACGGTACCAATGACTTCATATACATCTCTGATTCAAGGAACCAGGTCATTCCTATCTCCGATGTGATGATGGTGTTCAAGCATCCTGACGCTAAACTGGTGCTGGAAAACGGCAAGAAAGTGGACTATATCATGTCCAGGAAGATAAGCATTCCGGTGAACAAGGAAAATGCACTGAAATCGGGCATCGTAAGTCCTAAGTTCGCGGATATGATTCCGGACCAGATAGTGCTGGAAATTCCTAAGGGCAAGAACTATATCACCAAGCCGGAGCTCTTCATTCTTGATTTGCTCTCCAACTATCAGTGGGACAGACCGTTGAATGTTTTGAGCCAGGGCGGTGACCTCAATATAGGACTGAAAGATTATCTCATGTATGAGGGATATTCCAGCAAGTTAGTGCCGATACGCAACAGGATTTCTTCAGCGGATCCGGGACTCGTGGACGTGGACGAACTCTATGACAAGATGATGAACGTCTTTACATGGGATGCTATCCGTCAGGATAACTATGATGTTGACTATCAGAACTATTACACCTTCCTCGGCGTGCTTCCGCAGCGAGAGCTCTTCGTGGCGACGGCCAATGCTCTCCTGAAGACAGGCGACAAGGAAAGGGCGCTTAAAGTCCTGGACAAATGTCAGGAGTCAATGCCGGATCACGTTTGGCCGCTGGAGTCGATTCCTCTCGGCTTCTATACCAATGACTATATGGTGGTCAATATGGTGTCTGATTATTTCGCAGCCGGAGCACCTGACAAGGCAGCCGACCTCGGTGCGCGTCTCGGCAAGGAATTGCTCGCGACGGCGAACTTCTACATGCAGTTCTACGAGTATGCGGCAGATGACTTCGAGCGTGCCTGCCAGTTCCTCTACTACCTCATAGACGAATTGGAGAAAGGCGGCGAAAAGACTGTGTCTCACGATCTTAAACTATCACTTGTGGCGATGATGAGGTCTAGTATTCCAGATGAAGAGGTAGCCGGTTATGCTCCGGCAGATTCTTCTGAGAACACTGAAATTCAGAAATAGGAGGGCAAATGAAACATATTAGAAATTTCTGCATCATTGCCCATATTGACCACGGCAAGAGCACATTGGCCGACAGGCTCATTGAACTTACACAGACATTGGGCGCGAGGGAGATGGAAAATCAGGTCCTGGACGATATGGACCTGGAGAGGGAAAAGGGCATCACCATCAAGAGCCATGCTATTCAGATGGAGTACAACTATAAGGGAGAACCTTATGTGCTGAACCTCATCGATACCCCGGGCCACGTGGACTTCTCTTATGAGGTGTCCCGTTCCATCGCTTCCTGTGAAGGTGCGCTGCTCGTGGTGGATGCTACGCAAGGCGTTCAGGCACAGACGATTTCGAACTTGTATCAGGCCATTGACCATGGCCTGGAGATTATACCGGTCCTGAACAAGATCGACATGGATGCCGCGCGTCCGGACGTGGTGACCGACGAGGTCTGCGACCTTCTCGGATGTGACCCGGAGGAAGTGTTCCAGGTTTCCGCGAGGACGGGAGAAGGCGTGGCGCCGCTTCTGGATGCCATCGTGGAGAAGATTCCGGCACCGGAAGGAGACCCGGAAGCACCGCTTCAGGCATTGATTTTCGACTCTGTGTTCAACTCGTTCAGAGGCATTATCGCATATTTCAAGATCAAGAACGGAGTTATCCATACCGGTGACAAGGTCAAGTTCTTCAATACCGGACAGGAATATGTCGCAGACGAAATCGGTGTGCTGAAAATGCGGCTGTCGCCGACACAGGAGGTCGGCTGCGGCAATGTGGGTTATATCATTTCCGGTATCAAGACTGCGGCGGAGGTCAAGGTCGGCGATACCATCACACATGTGGAAAGACCTTGTAAAGAGGCGATTGCGGGATTCGAGGAGGTGAAACCGATGCTGTTCGCCGGAATGTATCCGGTGCAGGCGGACAAATACGAGGAACTTCGTGCGACATTGGAAAAGTTCCAGTTGAACGATGCTTCCTTCGTCTACGAACCGGAGTCATCCATGGCGCTGGGATTCGGTTTCCGATGCGGCTTCCTCGGACTTCTCCATCTGGAAATCGTACAGGAAAGGCTTTTCAGGGAGTTCAACATGGACGTCATCACGACTGTCCCTAACGTGTCTTACAAGGTTTACACGTCCAAGGGAGAGTGCATTGACGTGCACAACCCGTCAGGACTTCCTGCCCCGACGCTCATCGACCATATCGAGGAGCCATATATCAGGGCGCAGATCATTACCAATACGGAGTTCTACGGTCCGATAATGAAACTCTGCATCGACAAGCGCGGAACCCTCATGGGCGAGCATTATGTCACTGCCGACCGGGTGGAACTTACGTATGAGATGCCTCTTTCCGAAATCGTGTTCGACTTCTATGACAAGCTCAAGACGATTTCGAAGGGATATGCCTCATTCGATTATCACATAAAGGGTTACAGACCTGCGAAACTGGTCAAGCTGGATATCTTGCTGAACGGTGACCCTGCCGATGCGCTTTCTACGCTCATCCATGAAGACAGGGCATACGATTTCGGAAGGAAGATATGCCTGAAACTGAAGGACCTCATTCCGCGTCAACAGTTCGACATCGCGATCCAGGCGGCGATCGGCGCGAAAATCATTGCCCGTGAAACCGTGCGCCAGGTGCGTAAGGACGTGACGGCGAAATGCTACGGCGGTGACGTGACCAGAAAGCGTAAACTGCTCGAAAAACAGAAGGAAGGAAAGAAGCGTATGCGCCAGATCGGTACTGTACAGGTGCCTCAGAGTGCGTTTATGGCTATTCTTAAACTCGATTCATAATGCAGAAAGTAGCGGTACTTCTGACAGTCCACAACAGTCTGGAACAGACTCTGGATTGCCTGCGCAATTGTTATCAGCAGATAGATTCCATGAAGGGCGACGGCACGTATTCCTTCACGGTATATCTGGTGAATGACGGGTGCACGGACGGGACTGCCGAAGCCGTTGAAGAAAACTTTCCGCAGACCCGCATTGTCCGCGGAAGCGGGACGTTGTACTGGAATCTCGGGATGCACGCAGCGTGGGAAGAAGCCGCGAAGGACGCGCCCGATTTCTACCTTTGGACCAATGTCCGCGCACGCATGAAAGAAGGAGCTCTCGCATGTCTTATGGAAACGTCAATGTTTCTGAGACACAAGGCGATAGTGGTCGGTACGGCGGAAGATTCCTCCGGAGAACTGAGTTATGGAGGACGCAACAAGTCGGGTAAGATTGTCGAGCCGGACCCTGCGATTCCGGTTCCATGTTACACTTTCGACGGCAAGCTGGTGCTGGTCCCGTCGCACGTCTACCGGATTCTGGGAAATCTTGACATCCATTACCAGCATTCCTACGGAGACATTGACTATGGCGTAAGGGCCTTCAAGGCCAATGTCGTCCGCGTGGTGGCGCCCGGTGTGCTGTGCACGTGCGACCGTTCAGAGCATGTCCAGAAATGGCGTGACCGGTCATGCTCCCTTCACGACAGAATCGCTTATCTTTATGCTCCTGACGGACGTCCTCCGCATCAGCAGTTCATATATGATTGTAGAAGTCAGGGATTTGTCTATGCTGTCGTGCATGGCATATCTGTAGCGATAAAGGTGTTTTTCCCTAAGAAAATGAAATGATGAAGAAATTGTCGTACTACATAAAGTCCATGAGGCTGAGATCTCTGCCCCTCTCTCTTGCGGGAGTGGCACTGGGCATCATGTTGGCAGCTGCTGACTATCGTATCAGTTTCAAGGTGGCGCTGCTGGTGATGCTCACCACGGTCTGTCTCCAGATTCTTTCCAACATTTCCAATGAACTCGGCGACTCGTTGAGCGGTGTGGACAATGCCAAGCGCAAGGGCCCGAAATATTCGTTGGAGGAAGGCGGGCTCACGGTGACCGAAATGAAGCGTTTCATCGTGGTGATGACCGTGGCATGTGCATTGTCGGGACTCCTGATGCTTCAGGCATCTTTCGGAACATTGTTCCAGCTGGAGCCGATCTGCCTCATTATTCTCGGCGCTGCAGCCATCGGAGGTGCGATAAAATACACCCTCGGCGGCAATCCTTACGGCTATAGGGGACTTGGCGACCTCTCGGTATTCATATTCTTCGGCCTCGTCTCTGTGCTGGGCGCTTATTTCGTGGTGGCCCATACGATACCGTCAATGATTCTTCTCCTTCCTGCTGTCGCCATCGGCTGTTTCAGTGTAGGAGTATTGAATGTCAATAATATACGCGACGTGAAATCCGATGCCGGAATCCGTGTGACCACTCCTATGCGCATAGGTGTGAAGGGCGCCAGGATTTATCACACCGCCCTCATCGCAGGCGGCTGGATATGTCTTGTGATATTCAACCTGTTGCGTTTCCCGGACCCTTGGCATTGGCTCTTCTTCCTGACGCTACCGCTCTTCGCGGTACATCTCTATTTTATCTGGACCCGTGAAGACAAGGCATTGGACCCGATGCTTCCGATGCTTGTCATGTCGACATTCGCATTGTCCGTTCTCATGGGGCTTGGATATCTGATGTTTCTGATCTGACGGACCGGATTATGCGCAGGAAAATTTACGTGGCTCCGTCGGCCAACCGCAAGGGCGGTTACCCCAATCCTTATTTCATCCACTTGAAAAAGGAACTCGCATCGTATTTCGAAGTGCTTGATTCTGAGAATAAACCGCGGCTTTCACAGGGCTTGACATTGCTTCGCTATTCTTTCTCTGCCGATGTTTTCCTGCTGAGTTTCGTGGAGACCATAGCGTTCCACAAACTTGCGTTCATCCAGTATCTTGCGGCAATGCTTTCGCTTCTCATCATGAAGCTGCGCCGTCGTGAGGTCATATTCATTTTCCACAATCCGCATCCGCACAAGGGCGAGAATCGGATGTCCCGTTCCCTGACAATGCGCATGCTCCGCCAGTCGGCCCTGGTGCTGTCCCATTCCACCGACACGGCCGCGTACGCCAAGTCATTGATTTCCAATTTCGGCGGCGACCCCGCCAAGGTGAAATACGTCTGCCATCCGATGCCCGCGACCGATGTTCCCGTGCCTGACATGTCTTCCGGCCGCATTCTGATCTGGGGCAATGTCCTTCCATATAAGGGCATCCTGGAGTTCGTTTCCTGTCCCGAAATCCGTGATGCCGGCCTGGATGTCCACATAGTGGGCCGCTGTTCCGATGCTTCTCTGTCCGCTTCGGTAGAGCAGAGCATTTCCCGTCCGTCCGCCACTCACTTCCTTTTCGAGAACCGTTCCGCATCTTTCGAAGAGCTCCGCAGTCTCATCCCGTCCAGCAAATACGTGGTTTTTCCCTATCTCCACGGCTCCGTTTCCGGCTCCGGCGTCCTCATGGACACGATTGCCATGGGCGGCGAACCGGTGGGCCCGTCTTTCGGCGCCTTCGCAGACCTGGCCACCGAAAATGTCTGCCGCATATATCATTCCATCCCCGAACTGGTGTCAATTCTCAATTCTCCCAAACAGCTGAACCAGACCGCCATCCGCCATTTCATAGCCAGCAATTCCTGGCCCGCCTTCGCGGAGATGATTGCGAAGGAAGCGGGGCGTCTCTAAAAAAATTCTTGGAGTTGACCGATTATTTATATACTTTCGCCACAGTATTTGCGTAGAACAAATAGATAATTCGTAACTGATGGAAGAAAAGGCTACGGGCATATTGTGGAAGTCTAGTGCTGAAGGAAACAACGAGAGCTTTAAGGCGTTGTTTGATCTTTGGTATGAACCTCTTTGCCGTTATGCCTATTTTTACACTGGAGACACTATGGATGCCGAAGAGGTCGTGCTGGACTTTTTCATGCATTTGTGGCGCAACAGGACATCCATAAACATTGAAAAATCTTTCGAAACTTACGCTAAAAGAGCGGTGCATAACCGCAGCTTGAACAAGATACGTTCCCGCAAACATCATGAGGAGCTGGAGACGGCATCATCGGTGTCCTATGAGGAAATATACGAATTCGATACGGACACATTGATAGAAATAGCTTGGGAGGCTGCTTCTTCGGTTCCGAAAAAGTGCCGGGATATTTTCAATATGAGCCGTAAGGAAGGACTGACATACGCGCAGATTGCCTCCAGAACGGGATTGGACGTGAAGACCGTGGAAGGATATATGTCCCGGGCCCTGAAATATATGCGTATCGCTGTGAAAAAACTTTACCTTTTTCTAATTTTCATGTAAAAAATCAATTTTTTTCGAGGGTGGCGGTGTGTCTGGATGTGTCTTTATAGTAAAGTCACGTAATTATGAAGACACGCATACCGACGGAAATCGTAAAAGTATTAGCCGGACATTTGAGGGAAAGTAACTCTCCGGAACAGGAAAAGCTGTTTGCGGAGTGGTTGGCCGTGCCTGGAAATGATGCCGAGTATCGCAAGTTCTTGAAAATATGGAACGAGATTGTGGACGCGGAAACTCCTGATTTTGACATAAATAACGCCTGGTTGGAGCTTAACAGGCGCCTTGCCGCGGAACGTGGGGCGAATTTGTTCTCCTCCCGGTTTGTCCGCATTGCTGCCGGAATTGCCGCTGCCGCAGCTGTTGCAGTCGTTTCGATATTCAGTTACAATATATATGAATCGTATGGAGACAAGCCTGTCACGTTCGCGAGCGTTTCCGGAAAGAGCCGTGTCTGCCTTCCGGACGGAAGTGACGTCACTCTCAATGCCGGAGCGTCTGTCACATACGGAAAGCATTTCGGCGAGAAGGACAGGAATGTCTTGGCGGAAGGACGTGTGTTCTTCGATGTGGCCAAAGATAAGAAAAAGCCGTTCGTCATTCAGACAGGAGGGTTGGAAATCAAGGTGTTGGGAACCAAGTTCGATGTGGACTCACGGCTGGATGAGGTGATTGTCAGCCTGGTGGAAGGATCTGTGTCATTGACAGGAATCGAAGAGGGGAACGAAAGCATAATGAAGGCTGGTGAAGTAGCGGTTTTCGACAAGAAAAGCGGCGAGGTGAGAATCGGAAAGGGTGATGTGCGCGGATCAATGTTGTGGTGCATGGAGCGCCTGTCGTTCCAGGATGCGACTCTTGACAAGGTGTGCCATGACTTGTCCATGTGGTATGGCGTAAATGTGGTTCTGGCCGACAATCTGGTCGGAAAGGGCTGCATAAACTTCACGATAACCGATGAGTCTCTAGAGTCCGTGCTTTCCATCATCAGCGCGACTACAGGTGTGAACTATCGTTTCGAGAGCCCTAAATCTGCTATAGTCTATTAAATTAATCACATAAATCTTATGCAAGTAAAAAAGTTGATATGCGCAGCAATATCCTTTTTCCTGCTTATGTGCGGAACGGCACTGGCCCAGGAGAAGATTACGCTGAATCTGAAAGGTGTCACGCTTCGCGAGGCACTTGCGGCAGTGGAAAAGAACAGTAATTACTCGTTCTTCTATGATGCCCAGAACGTGGACACAAATGCAAGAGTTTCTGCAAATGTGAAAAGTGCGGACATTGAACAGACGGTGAAGGCTATCTTGGAAGGGACTGGAATTACTTATACGATCAAAGGCCGCCAGATAGCTCTTATCTCACCCGTAAAGGTCAGCCCGAAAGTCGGGAAACATACTGTGACCGGAAAAGTCGTGGATGCGTCCGGACTCGGGATTGTAGGCGTCGCGGTAATTAGCGGAAAGGCAAATCAAGGCTGTCTGACCGACATTGACGGAAGTTTCACGATGACTGTCGACGGCGATGTCCCTCAGTTGACATTTTCTTGTCTCGGATATGTCGAGAAGAAGATAGCGACTCCGCAGGATGCCACTCCGGTCAGGGTCGTGCTTGAAGAAGACACGCTTGCCATCGAGGAGACTGTCGTAGTAGGTTACGGCAGTCAGTCCAAGAGGCTGGTCAGCTCATCCATCTCGTCCGTGAAAATGGACCAGGTGGACCGTGGCGCCGAGATGGACCCTATCAAGGCGCTCCAGGGAAGAGCTCCGGGCGTGAGTATCAGCAATGCGTCCGGAATTCCGGGTTCAAGCCCTAATGTGATTATCCGTGGAGTCAACTCCATCGCAGGAAGTTCAAGTCCGCTTTATGTGGTGGACGGCATTCCCGCAGAGTCCTATCCTAATATCAACGCCTCTGATATTGAAAGCATGGAGGTGCTGAAAGATGCCTCTGCGACAGCCATTTATGGTTCAAGGGCGAACTCTGGAGTCATTGTCATCACTACCAAGAGCGGCAAGTCAGGCAAGCCGATAATCAGCGTGAACGGCACATACGGACTTTCCAACATTGCCAAGGATATCGAGATGGCTTCAACCGCGGAATACATCAAGGTCATGCAGGAGGCTTTCGACAACTATAACCTCCAGAAAAAGGAACTGAAGACATTCTCGATACCGGAGAACATCACTGATTTCGACTGGGTAGGCTCCATCTCCAGAAAAATTGCGCAGCGTTACACTGCATCAGCAAGCGTTCAGGCCGGCAACGACTGGACACAGGCATTTCTCTCATTCGGCGCCGAGGGACAGCAGGGATATCTCAACAAGACGAACTTCGGAAAATACACCCTCCGTTCCAAAGTGAACCAGAAACTTACGGACTGGCTCAAGGTGAACCTCAATCTTTCCGGAGCATTCTCCCGCTACGATATGATCGAGGAGCAGGACGGCTCGCTCAAGGTCTTGAGAGCTGCCCGCGAGGAACAGCCTTGGTACACACCGTATTGCACGAGAACCACCGACTCCAAGGGCTTCCAGACCAGGGTCAATGCCGACGGCGGAGATTACAGGACAATGAGCAAGGACGGTCTTGTCCGTCATAACCCTGTGATGGCCATCAATGAGGAAGATTACTGGACGAACAGATTCCAGCTCCAAGGAACGTTCTCCATGGATTTTACTCCGTTCAAGGGTTTCAAGTTCACGCCTTCCCTCAGTGCATACTCCATCTATGACCATACCACCAAGAAGCTCACGGAACTCAATACCGAACGTGGTTACAAAGACGGCTGGCATGCACTTTCAGAGCAGAAGAACACCAGTCTGAGATATGTGTTCGATGCAGTGGCATCGTACGAGAACAAATGGAAAGGCCTCACCTATAACCTTATGGCCGGTTTTTCATACGAGAATTACAGCGCATCCAATTTCGGCGCAGCTTCAGACAATTATGCGAACAATGCATTCCCGTCATCCAGTTTCAACCTCATAACGAGCGGAACCCAGATTTACAGCGGAAGCATCGGTTACAATGCATACGCCCTCGAATCCTGGTTCGCAAGAGCAGCATTCAACTGGAAAGACAGATATGTCCTCAACGCTTCGTTCAGAACTGACGGCTCGTCACGTTTCCCGCAGGAATCCAGATTCGGATTCTTCCCGGCTGCGTCACTCGCCTGGATCATTTCCAATGAAAAGTTCTTCCCGAAGAACGATGTGGTAGATGAACTGCGTTTCCGCGTATCAGCAGGCCAGACCGGTTCCATGGACGGCATCAGCAACTGGGCTGCAATGGACCTCGTCAGCGCCGGCTCCTCATATAACGGCGTTTCCGGTCTTGCATTCTCTACTCCTGCCCAGGGCTTGAAGTGGGAGGTTTCGACAAAGTACAATTTCGGAGTCAATACCGAGTTGTTCAAGGGCAGGATGCATGTCGATTTCGATTATTTCCATGCTACTACCGACGACCTGCTCTATCAGAAGCCGGTAATCGTAACTTCAGGTTACACGACACTTACCTCCAACATCGGAAGCATATCCAATGACGGCTTCGAACTCACCGTGGGCGGAACACCTCTCAAAATCGGAGACTTCCACCTCTATATGGACGCCAACATATCCTACAACAAGAACAAGCTTACGAAACTTCTTGACGGCAAGGATATCATCCCTATACAGCAGGCTACTCTTTTCGGCGGTACCAAGCACGCGCTCATCACCGGTCAGCCTGTATCTTCCTGGTATATGCTCAATTTTGAGGGTATCTACCAGAATGACGAGGACGTTCCTGCAAAACTCTATGCAAAAGGCGTAAGAGCCGGAGACTGCATCTATACTGACGTCAACGGTGACGGAGACATTGACTATAACGATGATAGGATGCGCGTAGGAAAGGCAACTCCTGATTTCTTCGGGGGAGCGAACCTCAATTTCGGCTGGAAAGGTCTTGAACTTTCAGTCTTCTGCCAGTACAGCATCGGAGGCAAGGTGTTCGCCGCTTGGAAGGGCTGCGGCCAGGAAGGTACCGAGCATCTCGGACTCAGCTCCGGAACAGTGACTGACGATTCCGGAAAGTCAGTGACCAACTATTTCAATGTGAGCAAGCACGCCGCCAATCATTATTGGCGCGAAGGCTCGGGAATCAATGATATGCCGCGTCCGCTTCTTTCAGGAGTCCATACCGGCTGGGACGTGGATTACAATATCCTGACATCAACCCGTTATCTTGAGGATGCGTCTTATTTCAAGTTCAAGACGATAACTCTTTCCTATCATCTTCCGGACAAGGTGCTGAAAGCCATCAAGTCGAATTCTGCAAAAGTCTTCTTCTCGGTGGACAATGCATTGACACTCACGAAGTATGACGGATATGACCCTGAAGTTTCCATGTCGAGCGGCCCTGCGTCAGCCGGTTACGGTGTAGATTTCGGCTACCAGCCTTCACTCAGGTCTTACCTCTTCGGTATTCAGATCCAGTTCTAAAAGATGTATCAATCAATATTACTGACAGATATGAAAAACAAGATATTTATTTCAATGATTTTGTGCGTGTCGGTTCTTGCGGCATCATGCTCGTGGCTGGACAATCCGAGTCCGAAAGGACAGATTCCTGCCAACAAGCTTACAGACAATGACCTCGCGCTGTTGACAAACGGTACTCTCCATCAGTACGAAGCATTTTTGACCAATTTGTGGTTTGAAGGGGATTATCTGGCAGAAAACTTCAAAGGCGGTCCCGGATTTTCCTATTCGGATGTCCATGGCGAGACGCAGTCGGCTTCTGCAAAGATTCCATTGACCAGGTGGCAGTATTGTTATCAGAAACTGAACTATGCCAACCTTTTGATAAAATCAGCACTTGGAGCATCCAACCAGGGCAGCAGTGACGTCAGGACCGCACTCGGAACAGGCTATCTGTTCAGGGCGATGATCTACACAGGACTCGTGCAGCGTTATGGCGGAGTTCCTATCATAAAGGTTTCCGGCAGCACGGAAATTGTTCCACGTTCCAGCGAGGAAGAAGTCTGGGCGATGATAGTCGAGGATTTGAAGGCCGCTGAGGACCTTTTGGGCGAATTCAAGAGCTTCGCCTATCCGTCCAAGGAATTCTGCAAGGCTTTCCGTGCGAAGATAATGCTCTGGATGGCGCAGGACGCTGAAGCCATTGCCCTTGCTGATGATGTGATCAAGTCCGGCCGCTTCTCATTGAACTCGAACAGTACGGATTTCGCGTCAATGTTCATCAACGGTACCTCAAACAAGGAAATCATATTCGCCCCGATCAACATCCGCTCTACCAATTACAACCGTTTGTTTGAGAGTGTCAATGATACTGACGGCTCATACAACTACTCTCCGACTGACGAATGCTGGGCCAATCTGTACAGTGACGACGCCACAAGAACTGGAGACATCCGCAAGGCGGCGACATTCTCTACCGAGGATCCTAAGCCGATCATCAAATTCCCTAACGGACAGGGCGGTCAGTTCATAAAGAATCCGGAGCCTTCACAGTCTCCGCTGATGTGTATGAGATTGGCAGATGTATATCTCATAAAAGCTGAGGCGCAGTGGGCGAGCGGAGATTATCCGGGAGCGCGTGAGACCCTTCTTTCACTTCTCGAAAAGAGGTATGCATCGGTGAACTTGCCTGCTTCACTCGGAAAAGATGAGCTTGAAACGCTTATTCTCAATGAAAACCGCAGGGAGTTCTATGCTGAGGGACATCGCTGGTTCGATATAAAGAGAATCGGCCTGAGGCATCATTCTGCCGATTTCTCGAAGTGGATTGACAAGCAGTATTCCGAGTGGAACGGACGTGACTTCCTCATGTATTGGCCTATCCCTCAGGATGAAAGAGATAAAGCCGGCGGAGCATATACCCAGAATCCCGGTTATTCAGGAGCAGAACAATAATTGTAAAACCCATATCATTAAAACATTATGAATAAGATTAAAACATTATGTCTGGTAGCAGGCGCGCTGGTATCAGTTCTTGCCTGCGAGAGGCAGAAGGTTGAAGTAAGCAGTCTTACTGCAAGTTTCGAGATTTCTGCAAACCCTTGTTATGCAGGAGATGAAATTCATTTCACCAGCACCAGCACTGGTGGAAAGAAGCCATATACTTACGACTGGACAGTCGACGGCGAAAAGCTCGAGAAGCATGATGAGGATGTGAAATACACATTCAAGACCAACGGAACATATACCGTGACACTGTCATTGACAGATGACCTCGGCAACAAGGCAAGCAAAAAGAAACTTGTCGTAGTGGATCCGGCTCCTGTTGCAAAGACTGGTGGACTTGAGGTCCTCTGGGCAGGATATATGGAAGGTTATAATGCCATTACAACTCCGGCTGTCGCTGATGACGGAAGCGTATGGTGCGCAACCAGATCGAACAAACTCTACAAGTTCGACAAGGACGGCAAGAAAGTGTTCGACAAGGAAATGTTCACAGCTGTCAAAAATGGCGAGACTTACGGTACTCCTTCAATCGACACCGACGGCACTGTTTTCATCGGTTGCGGTTCAAAGGACAAGGATGGCCATTTTATCGCCTACAATGCTGACGGTTCAGTGAAATGGTCATTCAGCCAGTGGTACAATGCGACAGCCGGCGCTGCCCCGGAACCTGCATATCAGGCTAGTATCGGCGGTATCGGAGAGGAGAATGTCTATTTCGGCTGTACAGGAGCGAGCGGAATCGCTGTTTCTGCAGACAAGGCTACCGGCAAGCGCAATGGCTTTGCACAGCCTGCAGGAGGCTGCCGTACAGGATTGCTTCTTACGAAAGACGGCTATGTGAGCTGGTATGGTGGAAACTGGGGTCTTTGGACCATAGCCCAGAATACCCTCGACAATGGCGGCGACAATAAAGTTAATCCGGCTTGGGGCAAATGGAACAATAACAAAGAGCAGACTTTTGTCAAACAAGCTCCGATGGGAGGAATCGCAGCTCTTACGCTTAACGGAAAGACATGCGTTGCAGGTGTCCTTACAGACCAGGTAGGAACAAGAGTTTATGCTGTGGAGGCTGCGACCGGTAATATTGTTGTGAACCACTATGTTGAGGATAACGGCGCTGTGCAGGATCAGGGTGGTGTTGCCATTACTTCTGAAGGCTACATTGTAGCTGCTCTCGCATTCACTACAGGTCAGGACGATGGCGGAATCGTAGTCATTGATCCTAAAACCGCCGGTGCTGACGGCAAATGCCAAGTTGTCGGACGTTACAAAGTCCAGGAGAAAGTGGCTGGTTCACCGGCTGTTGACGCTGCCGGAAACATTCACTTCGGAACGGAGTCAGGTCAGTATTATGTCGTTGACAAGAACTGCAACTTGTTGCTGAAAGCAGATATCGCAGACGCAGTAATGTCGAAAGATGCCAAGACATTTGAAGGCCTCCGTATGGCGAAGATCTGGTCATCTGTAGTCATCGGTGACGATGGTATCGTTTATATCTCATTTACTGATTCCGATACCAGAACATTCTCTGGTGTGATCGCGTTCCGCCCTTATGACAAGAGCGACAACAAGTTCTGCAAAGGACCTGCTGCATCTGAATGGCCGATGTTCGGTCACGACAGACGTCATACGAACCGTCAAATCTAATTTTACTGAAATGAGAAAATTTTTTGCATCATTTCTCGTAGCATCACTCGCACTTGTCTCTTGCAACAGCACCGAGTACGTAGTAAAAGATCAGGATAAGGGACAGATCAATCCCAAGACCACATCTTTGCTTGAACTCTGCGATGCTGTTCAGGAGAAGTGGGAGGAAGATCTCACGGTGAGCCGCATCTATGTCGTTGCGCACCGCGGCAATACAATGGAATCCTTCAAGCAGGGGATTCCGGACAATTCCATTCCGAACATCCTTCACGCTATCGAGGCCGGAGCGGATATGGTGGAACTTGATGTCCGCACTACCAAGGACGGCCAGCTCGTTCTTATGCACAATGAGACTGTCAATGAGACGACTACCGGTGTCGGTGACGTTTCCTCGCTGACGCTCGCGCAGATTAAATCTTTCGATATGGTCCGTGACGGCAAGGTCTATAAGGACGAGCAGAACAATGTCGCTAAGGTCCCTACCCTCTTGGAGGCTCTCAAGGCCACCAAGGACAAGATTTATGTCAATCTTGACCTTGCGGGGAAAAACAATGTTCCGGCAAGGGTGCTTGAAGTAATTTATGAAGCCGGCGTGGAGGACCAGGTCATGCTGTTTGCCAGCGGAGACATTGCTGAATATCAGAAGCTTAATCCTCTGGTAGCGGTTCATCCGTACGTCAACAGCGTGGAAGCTACGTCTTCATACTCCGGTATGATCGGCGCGAAACTCTTCCAGTACGGAAACGCCGTATATCTGAACAACAGCATTCCTGAGTTCGGCACGAAGATGCATGTGAAAGGATATCTTTCATATTCTAATCTCCTTGACCGGTGGGATAATGCCCTGCGCAACGGGGACTACACTCCGCTGGACAAGTTCATTGCCTCCGGCTCGGATTTCGTCCAGACCGATGTCGCCGAACTCGTCATCAAGTATCTTGACGGCAAAGGATTGAGATAATTCCTAACAAGACACATAATTATGAAACACTTGGAAAACATGCTGGGGGGGGGGTAAAACATATACAACTCCAATGATTGAAATCAGCACCTTTATGGTAGATGCATCTTTTGCAATGTCTAATGAGAATGTTAAGACAAACGTAATACACGATGTGTATACCATTGATGATGAATTCAATTGGTAAAACTAAGAAACCTGATGAATAGATTTTTTACAATTTTGTCAATGGCAGCCGTGACATTGGCTGCCTGCAATAAAGAGAACGAGGGACCGGGTCAGAAAATCGACCCGGCTCAGCTCGTGGATATGACATTTGAAGTTTCTGCGAAAACCAGTCAGGCCGCAGAAGTCCAGAATGTATCAACGAAAACAGAAATCAAGGAAGACGGCACCGTGCTCTGGTCTGTCGGTGACAAGGTTTCTGTGTTCTATGAAGTGAACGGCGAGACCGGAAGCTCTGAATCCGAGGCTCTTGTTGCCGAAAACATCAAGGCGGACGGCTCCGCTTCCATTACCGTGAAAGTTCCAGCCGCCTTCACATTGGAACAGTTCGAAGGGACCCGCAGCCTTTCTGCGGTCTATCCGTTCGACGCGACAGCCACTTACGCGGACGGCAAGATCAATGTCTCTGCACCTAAGGTACAGGACGGAACCTTCGCTCACGCGAGCCTTTCCGTTGCAGAATGGACCGGCAGCAATTCTCTCACGTTTGAGAACCAATGCGGTCTGTTGCGTATAGAAGCAGTAGATGCTGCCGTCTCCAAAATAACATTGAAAAGAGCTGATGCTGACGTCGTTACGCTCAATGTTTCCGGCGCGGGTACATATTACGCAGCCGTTGCTCCATCCACTCTCGAAGGCTTTTCAGTAGTGCTGACAGACGCAGACAGTGAGGAACTTGCCAAGAAGGTTACTACGAAGTCTCTTGTCGTCGAAAAGGGTCATATCCTTCCTCTCGGAAAGTTGGTAGGCTTCGATGACAGATACTATGTTTCTGCCGAGGCGAAAGGACGAAAGGACGGAAGCAACTGGGACAATGCCGCAGGACTCACAGAACTTAAAGCTCTTCTTGCCAAGGGTGCTGTGATGAATGTCTATATGTCAGCTGGAACATATTCAGTAGAGGATGCTCTTGTTTCTGAAACTGAAGGTGCTGATTTCAGTGTCTATGGCGGCTATTCTGCCGATGCGAAGGCTGCAAGTCTGTCAGGAAGAGACGCCAAGGTCAATGCGACCATCTTCGACGGTGGCGGAAAATCCCAGATTTGGCTCACCAAAAAGGGAAATGTCCTGTTTGACGGACTGACCTTCCAGAATGGTTTCTCTGCAAAGGATAATGGCGGAGCTTTGGTCTTCAACGGAACTGGCGTGACCGGCAATGTCGTTGATTGCTCTTTTATTGGCAATAAGGTGACAGACGGAACTAATAGTACGCAGTATTTAAGTGGTGGAGCAATCCATGTTTTCGAGGCTAAAGTGACAGTGGAGAATAGCTCGTTCTCTAAAAACTATGGTAGAAACGGCGGCTCATTGTTCACCAACAATGCCAAGGCGGAACTTACTGTCAAAGGCTGCACGTTCACTGAAGATTATGCATTAAATACCGGTGGCTCAATCAATAACAGCAATGGAACTCAGACGATCGAAAACTGCACGTTTACTGGCTGTTATACTTTAGGTGGCAATAAAGCAGGCATTGGCGGCGCAATTCATGTCAATGGTGCATCAGCGGTTCAGGCTGTTAAAGACTGTAGGTTCACTGAATGCGAAGCTGCGCGTAATAAATCGTATCTCAAGAATGATTACGGTGATGGAGGTAATGGCGGAGGTGCAATTTCGGTTCAGAATGCGAGTCTCGATGTCATCGGCTGTACTTTTGACGGCAACAAGGGAGTTATAGGAAGCGCAATGTTCCTCCAGAGCGGTGACGGTCTGATTCGTGTGTCAGACAGCGTGTTCAAGAACAATAAGGGAGCATCCCGCGGCCTTATCCAGACCAATGGAAAGGCAGTCCTGTTTATGAACAACTGTCAGATTTACGACAATACCATGAGGACAAACCAGTGGGGTACAGTTATTCACGGCGGTAATCCTTCCGTAGTCTGCATGAACAACTGCTCGATTCATAATAATGTCAGCCAGCAGGCAGGAGGCACTTCCGTTTGTCTGAACAATGACGGATTCACGGTAGTAGTAAATACGACAGCAGTAGGAGAAAATGCCAAGTCACTATGCCGCTCAAACAATAATACTACAAGCCACTCGTTCAGTTTGTATGACAACTGCATTCTCGCGAACAAACATGCCAACGGCCTGATTTTCGCGAAGGAAGCGAACTCGTCTGTTAAATTGTATAATGACATTATCGGTTCTAAAGCCACCAATACTGATGGCTCTTGGTTAGAAAAGACCAATGTCGTGGTCGACGGCGAATTGTCATTCTGCAACGGCGCCTCTTTCGACAGTTCAAAGGGTTATTGGAAGTGGAACGGCCCGTCCGCATCGTTCGTGAAGGCTAAAGAGGCAGACATCATCACCCGACTGAACGACATTACAACCAATAACGGCAATACCCGCCTGAAAGGCGCCTTCGCTCCTAAGTTCGTCGAGTGGGTAAAAAGCCACGATAGTTTCAATAAAGACCAGCTCGGCACCACCCGCACCACCTCCGGCACCTGGCCAGGCAGTGTGGAGCTCAAATAAATCGACCACCTCGATCCCCTAAAAAAATCAGAGCCGGCACATCCCCGACTCTGATTATTTTATCAAGTCCTTCATGGAAGTTTTCAGCGCTCCAGAGAAAAACCGATAGCTCCCGCTACTTTCTTGGTCCGATAAAACGGTCGCCATTAAAGTGAATCATATGGTCCGGCGTATCCGACAGCCAAACCTCAGTCTCCCAAGCAATCTCATCCACGTGTTTCTTGAATTCCCTTGCATTAGGGAACGCCGTCACATACACAATGCCGAACGGACAATTCTTGGTAAACTCTTCTAGCTCAATCACTCGCTTCGCTGACACCGGACCGTGAGAGGTCACTACCTCAACCAAGAACAACCAACCTCGTTTTTCATCGCTGATGACAATATCAGGAAGTTTTGAGTGCTCGGTAATCGGCAGGTTGAGAGCCTCCAGCCCGGCCGCGTTGACGTACAAATCTTTGTCTTCAGTGTCGCCGATATAGAGCAACTTTCCACCGGGGGCAAACCTGGGAGCGAAATCTTCAACGACTGCCGCCTGAACCTCATTGTGAGCACCAGGAGACAGATAGTACTCATTCCCCTCAATAACAAGAGAAATACGGTGCATGTCCCGTTCAGCGGCATATCTATCGCGCAATATTTCATACTCTACAGCAAACTGTTGAGTGCGGCTATCCCAATTTTTTGTCCCGTATGATTTGGCAACCTCAAGCGCTTCCTCCGTGATGGCATAATGCGCTTTCGGGCTATTGACAGGAAGAGATGGATCATCAGGATTGTAGTTGGCTACTCCGGCCTGAATGAACTGGTGAAGGACCTGCCGACGGAATGTCTCTCGCGTATTTGGAGCATATGGCGCGTCGGCCTTATAGTTCTCGTTTACGAAAGCCATTATTTCCTTGGTAATACGCTGGCTGGTGCGTGTGGCATCTGCCCAAGGTGTGTCCTCCTTTATGCTGCAAAGTGCCAGCAATGTAAGCGCCGACATATCATTCTGCTGTGCCGAAGGAAGCCCCAATGCCTTCAGAATCACTTGGGCCTCAGCAATTTTGCTCATAGCTATTGAATCTTAAAATAGTCCAGGACCAAATCATTGATAAAGTCGATGGAATAGTTGTTTCTCAAAATAATCTTCCTTCCTATCTCTCTGATTGTCTCAATCGGAGGAAGAGGCATCATCCGCAGTTCCGTTGCACTCACATTGATGTTTCCGTTGAATGTCCGGAAATACGCATCAAACATCTCACTGTCCAGAAGAGCAGTAAGCCCTATCACTTCATCTCTGCGGAGGTGACCTTTCGGTCTGTAAATATAGTTCAATTTGTTCTCAATTCCAACTGCTTCATACTGAGACATATTGCCGAAGTAAGGAGCTGCGACCAGTCGGCTGCTGTCATCTTTGGAACTGAAACGCCTGAGCAGCACATAGTTCTTATTAGGAAGCAGAGCAGCTTTGGTCTCAGACGCTACTTTGATGTATTGTCCTTTATCCTTCTTTTGTACGGGATGGTCACAGAGCATCTTCACTACATTATGAAGCCAGTAGAGCGGTACGGTATCTTTGCCTGGTTCGCTCACGATGAAATCATATGCGCGGAAAGCAACTACCGGGCCGGTGGAAATCTTGATGCCGTATTTCTCCATATTGCCGTCCCAGGAACGAAACATGCTCAGAATAGCCTCGTCTCGGCTGTCAACGGGCAGATAAACAACTTTCTCAACGGAATCTACATCCACAATGTCTGCTGCTGGATACTCCTTCTGATGAGGCTGATCCAAATCCCGTATCCCTTGGCTAAAAGAGACTATAATGTTCTTTACTTCACCGGCAGGATGCATCCTCATAATCACCAGTTCCTGCAGCACCTCATCCTTAGAGAATGTATCTTTCCTGGTGTTGAATAGGTGGATTAAGTCAATGTGAACGTGTCTGAAAAGGAAATTCCGGAAAGACTGGAAATACCGGCCTGATGCAAAACTTCTGGGTGTAATGAATATCATCTGTCCGTCATTTTCCAGTAGTTTTGTGCAGATGGCCATGAATAGGGCGTAGATGTTCGTCTGCCCATCTACGATGCTGGCGCACGATCGGGTATGAACATCGTCTTTGGCGAGCTTGAAATAAGGTGGATTCGAAATGATATAATCAAACCGCTCACCTACATTCATCGCACCAAAGATAGAGTTATCGCTGTCTAAGTATTCGCACTTGTCCAGAACAAAATCAGATTCATTCAACTGGTAGTTCATCCTGATGCCTTGTTTCTTGCACCATTCTTGAAGATAAGAAAGAACAATGCCTGTAAGCGGAACAACATTCTTGTCAATCTCATAGAGCGTCAGAGCAATTGTTTCCGGTTTGGAATCTTCAGCCAGATGTTCAATCAAAGCGCAGGAAAGAATCGCAAGCCCGCATCCGGGATCAAGAACGGAAATACTGTTCTTTTCGGAAGGAGTGGACAGATTCCCCATGAATTGGGAGATGGCAAGCGGCGTAAAGAACTGACCTTTATGCTTTTTATCCTTTTGGGCCGATGCATCTGCATACCCTCTACCGACCCTCTCAGCAAACTGGGAAGGCTTCTCTCCGGCAAGCGGCACGATATGAACGGACTCCGTAACCATCTGTCATTATCCATAATCGTGCAAATTTACGGATATTTTTTTTGACTGCCTCGTCACAAACAGAATAAAACGTCAGCCATGTTTTATCATAAAATAATTATCATCTTATGATAAAATATTGTAAAAATTACTATACTTGCTGAAAATCAGATTATTATGAATCCAGCTTCTCAATCGGCATTCAGGCCGGCTACGGCGTCACCATCAGCAATATCCAGTTCAAGCCAGCGCCGTACGTCGGCGTAGGACTCTCTTACTCGCTGATAAGCTGGTGAAAATATAATCCCCACGCCTTTCGACGCGGGGATTATATCTTACCACCTTTGGGAAATTTACCACCTTTTTAGGTGGTTATATCCACCGCTCATCCACGCATTATCCCCAAAGACCTCCGTGACGCTATCTGCTACCTCGGGAAATAGCGGAATTCATATCCGGCATCGTTTTCTGTCAGAATACCAGCCAACTGGTCTTTATGAAAAATATGGGCTTGTCTCATTGATTATTATTTTTTGGAGCGGCAACCATTTCATAATTGAAAAAGTCAAGAAGTTGATTCACCTTATCGAGACGTAGTGTTTCCTTTCCTTGTTCAAGGTCCCGCACAAAGCGCAATCCTATTCCCGACTTCAACGAAAGTTCTTCTTGTGTCAGATTATATTGCTTTCGCAACATTTTGACCGTAAAAGAAAGATTATTCATACCATTTTACTTTATACCTTTTCGGGTATAAAGTAAGTGTAAATGTTCGATATTATATCAGACAGGGTATAATTCAAAGAAGATTGAGGCATTATTATTAAGGCAAAAAACAAATTCGCCTGATATCTGTTTTCTGAGAAATACACGTAATTTTGAATTCTGTTGAAAAGAAAAAGAGTGCTGTTCGTGCCCCGTTTTCGATGAAATCTGTCAGATTATCACTTGGGGAACAGCACCCTTGATTTTATTTACGGAGCATTTGGTTACTTAATGTCAGTCGTCACATTTGTATTTTCGTCCGTTTCGGAATAGGTTCTCAGCCAATACCTGTTCTGTTGTGATGTCAGATGGAGAGTCAGAACTTTGTTCTTCCGCTGCTTTCCGACACAGAAAGAATCCTCATCACCGCTCTTCATCAGCTCCGGACATGACGTTATGTCAAGCTCGGAGAGATTGTTCGTAGAACATATGAGTGTTGAAACCGAAGGTGGAAGGATCAGTTTTTCTAGCATATTGTTGTTGCAGCCAAGGTAGTCCAGTTTGGTGAATGCAGTCAAGTCAAGCGTGCCGCCGAGCATATTTTGACTGCATTCAAGAACCGTCAAGCAATCAGACGCTACATCCAATGAGGTCAGCCAGTTCTGATCACAGTACAAGGAGCTTAGTTTGCTGCAACTGCTGACATTCAAAGCCTCCAAATTGCAACTGTTGCAATCCAAAGATTCTAGTTCAGGGCAGTTGGTAATCACGAGGTTCTCAAGATTATCATTCCCATAGCATTCTATTCTGGTAAGATTCAGCTTCTCCGAAATGTCAAGGTCAGTCAGAGCTGTGCCGCAAATCTCAATGCTCTCTAACTTATTGTTTGCAGATAAATTAATATCCGTAAGTCTTGATAAATAATGACAGTATAGCTCAGAAAGTTCCGTGGATGACGACAAGTCAATGCTCGTCAAAGAATCGGAGTACCGGCAGTAAATCCTTGCCAGAGACGAACAGCCTTTAAGACTGAGTTTCGTCATATTGTTGCAATGTTCGAGATCTATTGATGTCAAATTCTTGCAATTGTCCAATATGATTTCCGATGCGGCATAACCTTCGCTATTATTGTACAATGACGTTATGCCTGTTCCGGACAAATCAATCGTGCCTGTTATGGCACCGCCGTTTGTAAGCATCTCAAAGTTTGATAATCCGGACAAATTGAGCCCGGAAAGAGGAGCGGAGCCAACATTGAGTATTCGCAGTTTCTTGCATCCGGTGAGATTCAATTCAGTCAGATTCATGCAACCTCTGACATCAAGCATGTCATATCCAATGTCTCCAATGGCGGACCCTGATGCATTTATGGTTTTGACATGTTCGTTGCCTGAAACTGAAAGCTCACAGATATTGGTGCCGCTGATGTCGATGTCTGATACTTGTGAATTGCGGACATCAAGATCGGTAAGAGAAGTAAAACGCTTGATGCCTTCCAGAGACTTGCATTCGTCCGGGACTGTAAGGCTGCGCAGTTCATGGCCCTTATCCGTAATCCGGCATCTCACGCTGTCGCTAAGAACGGATATGTATCCTTCTGCAAGTAGTGCGTTGCGTAGTGCCTTGTCCGGTATCGGGAAACTGTAGCTCATGAAATCACCGGAAGAAAGCTTGAGATTCGGAACATTATATATCGTGTTCTGCTCAAGAGAGACACTTTTTCCTTTCAGGAATCGACGATAATATATCCTGCCCATAACATCAGTTACTTCGATTGAAAATCCGTTAGGATAATCCCCTGACGGGACTGACATATAAAAGGACTCTGGTTCTGAAGGTAATATGACACCTTCGCTTTCGCGGTCACAGAACAGGAAAACATCGCCATAAGTGGTGGTGTTGCTCCACTCGAACGTTGGCCTGGAATCGTCGAATGGTATTGAAACTGAATAGAACTGCCCGGAAAGTGGGATATACATCTTCTCCGAACCTTCAGAGGCGAGCGCAGTCAGTTCTATTTGCGATATCATAACATTATCGTCAGAAGAAAGATTCAGGCACATGAAAGCCGAGGCATTCTTCAGTTCTATGGAAATGTCATCAACTCCGAGCTGGCCGGATGCGGCTCCCATGAGCAAACTGTTTTTCCAGCCGTCCTTAACATAGTACTGATAGCCAGGGAACTGAAAATAAGGATACAATGCCCTTATGGCAATGTGGTCATTGTCTCCGACCACCTTTATATTTCCCTCGAACTCTGCCGTTTTTCCGTCCGCTGAGATAGAACCGTCCTTTACATGAATATATGCACGGTTGTGTTTGTCAACCTCTTGCCATTGCCCATCAATCCAAGTATCGACAATCACGTACAGAGAGTCCTTCTCCTTCCATGTGTATCCCTCATGACGGGTATATCCCATTTTTGTAACATCGTCATCGACCGACATCTTTGCGGAAAAACTGATAGAGACGGTCTTTGTCTCCACTTTCTTGTCAATGGAAGCGTCCGGTTCCATTGACTCGTTCGCGCAGGAAACGCTGACAAGTGCAGCAAGTCCGGCGAATATCTTCCTAATATTCTTTTTCATAGAATCTGTATCATTTTATTTGCTGCCGCCGTCATAGATGTCGTCCCATACGCCGTCAAATAAGCTGTCATTGGTCGTTGGCTCCTCAAATCGGGAGCCGATGCCTTTTGATTGTGCAAAGCCATGCTCCAAGCAAAGCACAATCTCCGTCAAGGCCGGAGAAATATACTTCTCTTCCATAAAATAAAGATAAAGATTATTGAGTTAAACATACAGTACGAAAGTGTGGAGCTCTGCACATTCATTCGTCTGAAGGTTCTGACAAAACCCGAATAAGAATAAACGGCCGGACTCCACACCCGTATGTATGGAGCCGGCGAATGAAAACACACCCGCTGCTGCAAGACGCAGCTACGGCTTGATACACAAAGGAATAGGAGCGCTGCTTGAATCCTCTTATTCGAAAGAAAACTGTCAGATTTTCAGACGAGGATTGCGTGAACGCACTTCCATATTTAATTGCCGGATTTTCCGGCACTACAAATGTAGAAAATAATTCTCATGCAGCAAGCGCCACGCCCGAATATTCGTCTTCCGCTGCCGCTCATTCCGGTTCGGACATTGTCAAGAAATTAGGCGAAATATCTCCAGCGGTAGCCAAGAGATGTGTTTTACGAAAAACAAATAGGCTATATATTTGTTTTACATAAAATACAAATAACAGCGATTTGTGTTTTTTATAAAATACACTTATCTTTGTGTGTAAAGAAAAGATTGTTATGGAAAGGTTGTTCAAGCGACATGATGAAGAGATTGCTGCCGTGCCGATGTCTATGATCAGAAGCATGATGCATGTTATAGATTGGTCTTCACGCCTGCTTATCATAAAGGGAGCCAAAGGTGTGGGGAAATCCACACTTATGCAGCAATATATCAAGATGAATTTCAAAGCGGGGGACAGGAGTGTCCTGTATTGCAGTGCAGATTCTTCGTATTTTTCCACTCATACGCTTTTGGATACGGCAGATACTTTCGTGATGCTTGGCGGAAAGCATCTGTTCATTGATGAGGTTCACAAATATCATGGGTGGAGCCGTGAGATAAAGGAAATGTATGATACGCACAAGAATTTGCATATCGTGCTTAGCGGTTCCTCATTGCTTCAGCTCAATGACGGTGATGCGGATCTTTCCAGACGTATGATTCCTTACATGATGCCGGGATTGTCGTTCAGGGAGTTCTTGCGTTTTGACCAAGGCGTGGAAATTGAGCCTGTCTCATTGAAAGAACTCCTTGGTTCGGCTGATGAATTTTGCTCCGATGTGAAGTGCAAATGTTTGCCTGTCAAGTTGTTCAAACAATATTTGCAGGGAGGCTTCTATCCTTTTTATTTCGAAAATCGTAAAACTTATCCTGTTCAGGTCGAGAATGTCATGAATTATATCATCGACTATGAATTGCCGGCTTTCAGGAATATGGATGTGGGCAATACACGTAAACTGAAGGCTCTGCTTCATATTCTGGCTCAGCTTGTTCCGTATGAAATTGATGTGTCGAAACTTTCCAGGGCGACTTCAATGGAACGCACTACGATTATGAGGTATCTTAAAAACATGGAAGAGGCTAAATTGATATGTCGATTGTTCCAAAACCTGGACACTATTTCGGATCTGCAGAAACCTGACAAGATCTTGCTTGACAACCCGAATTTGCTCTATGTGTTGTCAGATAAGGTCCCTGAAATCGGGACAGCGCGTGAGACGTTTTTCTGTAACCAATTGATTTCTGCAGGCCATAAGGTTGAATATGGGGGACTGAAAACCGGGGATTTCAAGATTGACGGTGATGTTGTCATCGAGGTCGGTGGGGCAGAAAAAGGCTATGAACAGATACGAAATGAAAAAAATGCCTATATTGCGGCAGATGACATTGATTCTGCTATTTTCCGCAAGATTCCTCTCTGGGCCTTCGGGTTCTTGTATTAGTGGACGGCCATCCTCCGCATTGTCGGATGTGCAACATTGAAATTTGAGATTAATATAAATTATTTAAAATCAATAGATTATGAAAAAAGTGATTCTTATGTTCGTGGCTCTGGCTGTGATTTGCAGCTGTGGAGCGGGAAAGAAGTCTGATGTGGCCAAGGCATTGATCGGCGACTGGGAAATCGTGGAGGCCGGCGGTCTCGCGGTGGAGGAAGGCTTCGAGAAGGCTACCATTTCTTTCGACGAGAAAGGTGTTCATGGAAACACCAGCATCAATAATTTCTTCGGCGAGTACAGCGTCAAAGGCGATGAGATCAAATTCGGAGAAGTCGGCGTGACCAAGATGATGGGCCCTACTCCGGAAGTGGAAACTGCTGTGCTTGAAGGACTTAATGCTGCCGCAAAAGTTCAGGTGACGGACAATGACAATGTTTCAATTCTCTCTGCAGAGGGAACCGCTGTCCTGAAGCTCAAAAGGACTGAAGCCCCTGCGGAATAGTCGCAGAAACTAAACAATCAAACCCGGTCAGATCTCCACAACTGGAACTCTGACCGGGTTTATTATGAAGTGTCAATTATTCGCTAGAAAAGCGGCTCTGCGTCCATGTCTGCAGGCTGTGGAAGACCCATCAGCTTCAGGATGCTAGGAGCTACATTGCAGAGAGCGCCGTCCTTTACGCTCTTGACCTCGTCACCGGCATTGACAACGATGAACTGAACAGGGTTGAGCGAGTGGGCTGTGTTCGGAGTGCCGTCATCGTTAACTGCGTGATCAGCATTGCCATGGTCGGCGGTGATGAGGATCACGTAGTTGTGCTTGATGGCCTCGGTAACGACCTTCTCGACGCAGCCGTCAATGCATCTGACAGCGGTGCAGATGGCGTCGTAAACTCCGGTGTGGCCGATCATGTCGCCGTTCGCGTAGTTCAGGATGATGAGGTCCTCCTTGTCGGTGTCGATAGCTTCAATGAGCTTCTCGGTTACGATAGGAGCGCTCATCTCAGGCTGGAGGTCGTATGTAGGCACCTTTGGAGAAGGAACCAGGATTCTGTCCTCGTTCTCGAAAGGAGTCTCGCGGCCGCCATTGAAGAAGAATGTCACGTGAGCATATTTCTCTGTTTCGGCAATGCGGAGCTGGTGAAGTCCTGCCTTCGATACGATTTCTCCGAGGGTATCTTTGACAATTTCCTTGTCGAAGAGGATGTGGAGGCCCTTGAAGGCAGCATCGTAAGGAGTCATGCAGCAGTAATAGAGATTAGGAATGATGTGCATTCCCTCCTCAGGCATGTCCTGCTGGGTGAGCACTGCAGTGATTTCACGTGCGCGGTCATTGCGGAAATTCATGAAAATGATGGCATCGCCCTCCTCGATCTTGGCGAGAGGTGCGCCTGCAGCATCGGTAATGACGATCGGCTTGATGAACTCATCGGTCACGTCGGCATCATATGAAGCCTGGATACCGTCAGTCGCAGAGGTGAAAGCTGCGCCCTGTCCGTTCACGAGCAGGTCGTAAGCCTCTTTCACACGGTTCCATCTCTTGTCCCTGTCCATTGCATAGAAACGGCCGCAGACGGAAGCGACCTTTCCGGTGCTCTCTGCCATATGTTTCTCGAGATCAGCCACGAAGCCCTTTCCGCTGTGCGGGTCGGTGTCACGTCCGTCCATGAAGCAATGCACGAAAACATTGTCCAGACCATATTCTTTAGCGACATTCAGGAATTCGTAGTAGTGGTCGAGTGAGCTGTGTACGCCGCCGGTTGAGCAAAGTCCCATGAGGTGGAGCTTCTTTCCGGTCTGCTTTACATAGTCATATACGCCTTTTATCTCCGCTCTGGTAAGCAGCTTGTGCTCGCGGCAGGTCTTGTTTATTTTCATAAGATCCTGATATACAACGCGTCCTGCGCCAAGGTTCATGTGGCCGACCTCGGAGTTTCCCATCTGTCCGTCAGGAAGACCGACAGCCTCGCCGCATGTCTGCAAGTGGCTCATAGGATATTTCGCTCTGAGAGAGTCAATGAAAGGCGCACCGGCCGTGTAGATGGCATTGGAGTGGTCATGTCTGCCTTCACCCCAACCATCCAGAATCATAAGAAGAACTTTTCTGTCCATATATCTATAATTATTTAGTTCCAAATATCCTGCAAAGATACAAACATTCAAAATAATAACCTGCATCATCTAAAGGAAAACGTAAAGACGGGGTCCATCGGAGGCTTACGCCACTTTCAATGTCGTTCAACACTAATATATTTCTGATTTTGGCTATTTGGTTTGTCCGGAATAGTCATTTGAAGTTTTGTGCCGATAAACGGAGCGATATACTTCTTACGCACCCATCTTCTATCGTTCACTCCAAGCATATTCGCTATTTCAGCGATACTCTTAGGTGATTTACAAAATTCAAAAACTTTTTCTTGGGGTGTGATGATGTTCGACTGGTCGTGTTTCTCGTTATGACTTGGGGGGCAATCATCATCACTTGGGGTGTGAGTTGGGGTGTATGAATCTTCCACTTGGGGTGCAGATGTTTTTACACCACAAGTCAGTGCTTGCTTGAACCATATTGTGAGATTCACGAATGGTGGGACAACTTTTATTTCAGGAGCAGGAAGTCCCTGCTCTCTGCAACTTTCCATAATAAGACCTATACCACGTCCCCAAGCCTCCATCGTACCACGACGATAAAAAACATTTGCGATAGTAGGATTGGCAGGTAAAGAACCTATTTGGTTATTTATGAAGTCCTGCCATGTCATGCCGAGTGGAAATGCTCCGGGATTTTGAAATACAATACGATTATCGTATATAGCTAAACTTGGAGTAGTATTTTCAGCATTCCATGAACGATGGCAAAGCATATTGATAGTCGCTTCTTTTATTGCTTCATACGGAACAGTCAATGTGTCTTGCCTGAATTTACTATCCATACGTCCAGACAGATTCAAATGCTTCAAACAAAAATCCATTGCGACATCGTATTGTTCAAACAGATTTCCTTCACAAACAGTCTGGTCGCGGAACACTCTTTTGTCCGTACCTTCAAAACGCGCCAAACGGATTTTGCATTGAGAGTGCAACGATGTCGGTTCTTTGCCGAACAACACGTTCGCAGCATTCAATATCATACCATCTTTCCGTGCTACACCAAGTTTCTGCATAATCTTTACAGGATCTTGGAGGGTCATAGCCGAGGCATGGATTCTCCTTGAACCGATACCATCGTGCAGTGTCTGATACAATAGTTCTATATCAATATCATCAACGGTTATATCCGAATTAGGTGTATTTTCCCAACTGAATCGCTGAGGGTTGCTGAGTTTTAATCGTTCTTCATACATTTGTCTCGGCATCAATGCCGTAGTGCTCTCCACTTTGTAAAATGCCCTGCCATCAAATGAGTATGGCCCGTTCTTAAAGTTATTGGAATCGAAATAAATAGCAATAACGTAGAAGTCAGGTTTGTCGGGCAACTCTATATACTTCACATCCACATCAATGACGGGCTCTATTTTACGAAGGGCATTGCCGATTTCTTGTCGAGTATTATCTGTAACATTCTGTCCGTCAATTTTCAATGACGGAGTTATGCCAAACATCAGCCAACCACCATCGGAATTAAGAAACGCACAGGCGGTCTCCATACCCTTATAGAGTTCACCCGTTGTTTTCTTCAGTTCCAAAGTACGGGTTTCGTCTTGGACTATCAGCTTTTTTATATCGTCAATCGTCATCATACAGTTGTAGATAGTAAAGTGGATTTTCGCCAAAGTGGACTTGAAAAATGGACCAGCGGAAGGCTGTTTCAAAGGTAAGTAAGTCTCATTGTTTTTCAAAGCTTTTTGAAGATAGTTTGCTGCTCCGTTATGTGCTTATTTTATAATTGTTATAAAATAGCTAACTTCGCGCGATTAATGGAAAATGAGTCCAATATATGATTAAACAGACATATGAAGCCCCGAATGTCGAGGAATTCAAGCGCCTGCTGAAAAAACATAATTTGAAAGCTACGCAGCAGAGGATTGCTGTCCATGAGGCCATGCTCGCTCTCGGCCATGCTTCCGCGGACATGGTCACTGACAAGATCAGGGAAGACGGTATCGTCAAAGTAACCGTGGCTTCAGTATATAACATCCTGACGCAGATAGCATTGCTGGGAATCTACAATTACAGGATGAGCTCGAATAGCAAGATGTATTTCGATGTCAATACCTTCAAGCATATCCACCTATACGACCATGTGAACAATACTTTCACGGATGTGATCGACGACGAGACCATCGAACTTGTCACATCCCGTCTTTCAAGCCGGAGGTTCCGTGGATATCACGTGGAAGATATTGACATTCAAATCATCTGCAGGCCGAGCCGCGCATATAAACGGAAGTGATTATTCTTTCGCGCCTTCGACGAAAGCGATAATCTCGCCCTTGACCACCTTGTCGCCCTGTTTGCCGGTTACTGCGACCACGCGGCCGTCGATAGCCGGAACAATGTCTTCCATTCCGTAGTATGTCTGGATATGGCCCATTGCCTCGCCGGCATTGACCTTGGTACCTGCGACAGGAGCCGTCGAATCATCGTCGACATCCAACTGCCACATCAGCTGGCCCTTTGCCGGAGCCTGGACCGGAACTGCATGAGGATATTTCTGCGCGTATTCCTCGACATTGAACTTAGGCATTTCCACTACCGGGCGCACGACGTTTATCGGTGCTCCAGCCTTGGTCTTCAAGTCTTTAAGCTCAGCATTGAACCTCTCCTTGGCGACGCCGCTCTTGTAGTCGCGGTACTGCCTCTCGTGCATTGCGAACTCGAAAAGCTCCTCCTGGTCCTGACCCTCGTCCCAGCCTTCGTCCTTCATCATCTGGCGGAACTTCGGCAGCTCGTCCGGGTACATGTCCTGCGGGTTGCCGGTGTAGAATTCCATGTTCTTTTCCTTCGCCAGGTCAATGATTTCCGGCGCAAGCGTTCCCGGAAGCTGTCCCATGCGGCCCAGAATCATGCCCCAAGTGTCCTTGTCAATGGTGGTCCACCTCGGCTTGCCGTTGAGGACGTTCAGCAGGTTCATGAGCGAGGTGTTCTTCACATACTGGCTGAACGGTGTTACCAGCGGAGGGTAGCCCAGTCTAGGCCAAACGTATTGTACTTCTTCGAACAACTTGACCATCAACGTGTCCAGACTGATTTCCGGACGTCCGTGAGCGCGTTCTGAAGCATTGATGGCAGCTTGGAATCCCTTCAGGTCGGCCATCATTGAACCCATCATTCCGCCCGGGAGGCCGCAGCCGACGAGCAGCGATGACATCAGGTGGTTCGAAGGATTGATCCAATATCCGAGGAAATCGTCAATGAATTTCTGTGTGAGGCGGCGCACTTCCATGTATGCGTCCATGTTCAGGTCCTTGACAATGAACCCGTCGGCGCGCATCATTTCGCGGATGGTTATCACGTCCGGATGAATCTTGCCCCATGAAAGAGGCTCTACTGCGACATCCAGATAATCAGCGCCTGCGCGTGCTACTTCCAGCATTGATGCCGGAGAAAATCCCGGGCCTGTGTGGCCGTGGTATTGTACCAGGATGTGCGGATATTTCTTCTTGATGCAGCTTGTGAGTTCTGCCAGGAATGTCGGTCTTCCGACGCCTGCCATGTCTTTCAGGCAGATTTCATCGCAGCCGTATTCCACGACTTTGTCCACGATGCCCATGTAATATTCCACCGTGTGGACAGGGGAGTGGGTGATGGAAAGTGCCACCTGTGAAATCATCCCGGCTTTCTTCGCATATTCTACCGACAATTTCAGGTTCCTGTGGTCATTCAGGCCGCAGAATGATCTGGCGATATCAGTGCCCTGTGCTTTCTTGACCTTGTACATCAGCTCTCGTACGTCTGCCGGTACCGGGTTCATTCTCAATGCGTTAAGTCCGCGTTCCAGCATGTGTGTCTGAATGCCGGCCTTGTGGAATGGTGCAGTCCATCTGCGTACGGCCACGTTAGGGTTCTCGCCGAAAAGGAGGTTTACCTGTTCGAATGCGCCGCCATTGGTCTCGACTCTGTCGAAGCATCCCATGTCAATGATTGCCGGTGCAACTTCTTCCAGCTGGTCCACTCTCGGCACGTACTTGCCGGAAGACTGCCACATGTCCCTGTATACCAGAGAAAACTTTATTTCTCTTGCCATTTGTTTGTTTTTGTTTTAAGGCAATCATCGGGAATGATTTACGCGTCTCCGCTGTTTCATTTTCCAATGCTCGCCAAGTTATAACTATCGGGCAAATATAATAAGAAGTTCTCTAAATCAGTTCAAGTTTTGCACCTCCCGCTTCCGATTTTTGGGGTTATTTGCAAAAAACAACACCAACCCCTTGCAGATTAAAAAAATATCATTACCTTTGCAATCCTAAACATGGTGAGCGTAGTTCAGTTGGTAGAGCGCCAGATTGTGGTTCTGGTTGTCGTGGGTTCGAGCCCCACCGTTCACCCTCCAAAAAGCAGACTTCTTTCCGAGGTCTGTTTTTTTTGTGTGTCTGCCTTCGTCGAATTGCATGAATTTTGATGCGGAAAAGGTTTGGAGGAATAATTATGAAAAAATTGAATATCGCGCTTGTGGCGCATGACGGCAGGAAGGAAGAGCTTATTTCATGGGTAAAGTTCAATGCGTCAATGCTTTCGAAGCACAACCTGTATGCTACCGGAACCACCGGACGTCTCATTGAAGAGATATCGGTCGAAATCGACGGTGTGGAAAAGTCCCCGTTCAGAGGCAAGGTTACCAGGCTGCTGTCAGGACCACTCGGCGGTGACCAGCAAATAGGTGCAATGATTGCCGAACGCAGGATTGACATGCTGATTTTCTTCTGCGACAACCTCATTGTCCAGGGACATCAGAATGATGTATCGGCATTGTCCCGGCTAGCGTCGTTGTATAACATTGCGTTCGCCACGAACCGTACGACTGCCGACATGCTGCTGACATCGCCGCTGCTTGACGACTCCGACTACGAAATCCAGATTCCGGATTGTATCGCGAATTATGCGAACCGTAAGTTGTAAAATATACTGAATCAGGATTTTACCATCCGAAGACATTGCGGAAAATCCACCAGAGAATCGTAAGCACGAGTATTGCCACGATGACGGCGTGATGGCAGAGGGCATTGTAAAGCCCGGGTACGCGGTTCTTGAAGAAGGTCGCGAATGCCAGCACCGAGACATACGGAATCATCAGCACCAGGAAAGCATTGTACCTGAACGCGGCAGCGACGTCACCGTTCAGAAGGGAGTGGACGACGCGCTGTGAGCCGCAACCTGGACAACGTAAGCCTGTCAGCTGCAGGAAAATGCATTTGGGAAACAGGCGACTGGATTCCGGATTGGTTGTGGCGTAGATATATAGAAACAGTCCTGACAGCAGTATTGCAGCTGCTGCCAGGATGATTGTTTTAGAACAAGAACGTCGCACCGACAATTGCCATGATGGCGTATCCTACAAGAGTCAATGCGAGAGGGATAAGACAGCAGATGACGGCAATCTTGCACCATTTTTTCGCATCGTTGCTTGCCTGCACAGCACCCTCATAGTCGCCGCTTTGATATTTTGATGATACCGATGCGGCTTTCACGATGGCGACGATGCCGAATGGCAAGCAGCAGAAGAGGGTCGTGAGAATGGCGAAAAGCAGGTAGCTGTCAGGACATTGTCCTCGTGACGCCGTCTGCTGTGCCGATGACGTCGGCTGTTGCGTTGTCGGTGTGGTTTGCTGCACCCCTGGTGACGGTGATGCTGCAGATTCATCAATTTTACATCTTTGTCCGCAATTCGGACAGAACACAGCATTGTCGTCCAGCTGTGTTCCACAATTAGGGCAAAAACTCATTGTCTTGTGTTTGTTTTGTTTGTTATTTCAATGTATTACCGTCGCCGTCGCGATACGTGTTCCCGGCAATCATGACTATGTCAATGATGGTCCAGACTCCGCAGCCGCCACATGTCAGGAGCATCAAAACTCCCGTGACGACATTTCCGGTATAGAAACGATGCACGCCGAGGCTGCCGACAAGAATGCTCAGCAGCAATGTGACTAGCCATCTGTCTTCATTGTTGATGTTCGAAGGTTTCCTCGGTTCCGGCTGGAGCGAGGCGCCGCATTCAGGACAGAACTTGGTTCCGTCTTCCACAGGTTTTCCGCAGTTAGGGCAATATTTCATTTTCGTGATAATTTTCAGCAAGATAGTGTTTAAGTGTCTAATTATCAAGTTTCCGTAGAAAATATTTCAGGGGTGACCGTCCGCGGGGATGTCCCGTAAGCGTCTCCAGGGTTACCCAAGACCGCTGGATCCGTGTCCCTAAATTGCCCTGGCGGGACGCGGCCACGCCTTGCTTCGAAACAGTGTTGATTATCAGTCATTTATAAAACGGGGCGTGGAAACGTGGCCGAAAAATGTCTGCGTTTCCACGCTCGCCTCTGAATGGTACTTGATTATCAATGAGTTACAAAATAATGCGTGGCCGCGTCCCGCCACGTTACAGCGGAGGTGCGCCGGCAAGTCGAGGGGCAGCCACTGAAAAATCAACCCTGATAAACAGATGAAAGCAAGGAATATTGACGTTTTATTCTTAAATTTGTGAGATTTAAGTAAATATATACATCATGGCATTTGACAGACGAGGACGTAAAGGCGGTAATCGCGGGCACGAAGATTCAAGAAGGAAAAGCACCGGACGTGGGGCCGGGCGAAATGGCGGCAGCTTCTTTAAAAAAGGCCGCAAGGAAGATGATGACAAGAAGAAGGAATATCCTGTGTACACTGGCACTGTCCAGATGACACGGGACGGATTCGTCTTCGTCAAGGTCGAGGACATGGAAGATGATGTCTACGTAAGACAGGGCAAGACCAAGGGAGCCCTGAACGGCGACATTGTCAAAGTCTCGATAACGAAAGAAAAGACAGAAACCAGAAGACAGGAAGGCATTGTCACAGAGATAGTCGAGAGATCCCGCAAGCCTTTCGTCGGCATACTCCACGTGGTCGGGAACCAGGCTTGGGTGCTCATGCAGAGCAGAGTCATGCCATACGACATCAGCATTGACATAACTGACGAAAACGGAACGCCGGTCCATCGCAGGAAGAGCGCCGTGCCGGAAACCGGATACTTGAAGAAACTCGGCGACGGGGAATTTTCCGTGGCCGGAGTCATTGAAACAGTCGACGGCGTCGGGCAGGAATTGAAAGTGCGCAGCGGACTTAAAGTGGCGGCGCTGGTCGACAGCTGGGACAGGGGAGAACCTAATCCGAAGGGACATCTGGTCGACGTGCTTGGCGAGCCGGGCGAAAACGACACCGAGATGCACTCCATCCTGGCGGAATACGGCCTGCCTTACAGGTTCGAGCCGGAAGTGGAAAACGCAGCTGACAACATATCGGAAAAGATTACAGCTGAGGACCTTAAAGGACGTAAGGACTTCAGGGATACATTGACATTCACGATTGACCCTGAAGACGCCAAGGACTTCGATGATGCGCTTTCGTTTAAGAAACTCAGCAACGGGAACTATGAAGTCGGCGTGCATATCGCGGACGTATCTTATTATGTTACACCTGGTTCCGTAGTCGACAAGGAAGCACAGTCCCGCGGCACATCCGTCTATCTGGTAGACCGCACGGTGCCGATGCTCCCGGAAAAGCTTTCCAACAAGCTCTGCTCGCTTCGTCCGAATGAGGAAAAACTCACATTCTCGGCTGTTTTCGAACTCTCTCCGCTCGCCGGAATCCAGAGTACATGGTTCGGCAGGACAGTGATAAAATCCGACTACAGATTCGCGTATGAGACTGCACAGCAGATAATTGACAATGGCGACAAGGCTCTCGACATGGAACTCAGGGGCGGTACCGACGGCATCCATTCGGCGGTGAAGGACCCGATTCTCGAAGCTTCGCCGGAAGCGGCAGAACGCCGTGCGAAAGAGGCTCAGGCCAATGCTGAAGTCGAGGCGCCGGAAAACAATGTCGAGGTTCCGTCGGGGGATTCGTTCGCTGAATTCAAAGCTGCAGGCCGTTCCGAGGCAATGATGGGCGAGGGCGTTTACGAGGGATGCGTCATTCCGCGCGAACTCAAGGAAGCCGTATTGACATTGCACAAACTGGCATCCGTTCTCCGTAAACGCAGATTCGCTGCAGGCGCCATCAGTTTTGACAGACCGGAAATGAAGGTTGAGGTCGATGAGAAAGGTCGTCCGGTACGAGTATATCAGAAGATTTCCAAGGAAGCCAACTGGCTTATCGAGGAGTTCATGCTTCTCGCAAACCGCTCAGTAGCAGAGTTTATCGCTACCGGCGGAAAGATGAACGGCGTGGCGAAGAAGACCGCCAAGACATTCGTATATCGTATTCACGACGTGCCTAATCTGGAAAAAGTCGACGGACTCCGCAAGTTCGCCGGCAATTTCGGATATAAGATGGAAGAAGCCGAAGACGGGAGGAAACTCGCCAAGGCATTGAACGGACTCCTCGCGGAAGCGAAGGACAAGCCGGAATTCAGCGCGATCGAGATCCTGGCTCTGCGCTCAATGGCGAAGGCATGTTACAGCACTGACAATATCGGCCATTATGGTCTGGGATTCAAGTTCTACACGCATTTCACATCGCCTATCCGCCGTTATCCGGACACCATGGTGCACAGGCTTCTGCAGATGTATCTCGACGGTGCGGACTCGCAGAGCAAGGCATATTACGAGGACCAGTGTAAACATGCTTCTGAAAGGGAAGTGATTGCTGCTGAGGCAGAAAGGTCCAGCACGAAATACAAGCTCGTGGAATTTATGCAGGACAAGGTCGGCGGCGAGTACGATGGCCATATCTCCGGTCTTACCGAATGGGGAATGTATGTGGAAATCGAGCCTACCAAGATTGAAGGAATGGTCGCGCTCCGCGATATCCAGTCCGATTTCTTCGAGTTCGACCAGGAACATTACCGCATCGTGGGCAAGCGTACAGGCGTCATCTATAATCTCGGCGACCCTGTGAAAATCCGCGTGAAATCTACTAACCTGGAGCAGAAACTCCTTGATTATGAATTGGTTGAGACTGGCAATGAAGACAGGCTGAGCCATTACGAGGATATTCCTGGACAATACGAGGAGCGTCGCCCGGCGGCGAAGGTGTTCGACAAGACCACCCGCAAGAAGGACGGCGACAGACGCGGAGGCCGCTTCGGTGACAATCGCAATTCCGAGTTCGGGGACAATCGCAATTCCGAGTTCGGCGACAAGCGTCCAGTAGGTTCGCGCAAAAGCTACCGTGACGCATCCGAGGAGGATTCTCCCAGGCGCAGGAAGTTTCAGGACAATGAAAACGAGCGTCCGGCAAGAAGATTCGGTGACGACAGCGAGCGCCCGAGGACAAGGCGCGAAGGCAGTGACTCGCCGAGAACTGGAAGGGGCTCCCGCCCAGGATTCTCCAGACGTCCGTCCGGGGACAATGCTTGGGAGGCTAAGCCGTTTTCTGAAGAAGTTAAGCCGGTAGAGTCCAATGCCGGTCCGGTCGGCGAGATGCCTGTCAATGAGAAGCCTGTCAGCGAGAAACCTGTCAAGGTCAGGGCTCCGAAGCCGGCTGCCGGAGAGGGAGACAAGGCTGCCCGCAAGGCCAAGGTGCAGCAGGCGATAAAGCTCTCCAAATCCAAATCCGGAAAGTCGGCCAAGTCTTCCAAGACTGCCAAGCCGTCGAAAACCGCAACCAAAAAGAAACAATAAGCGATGGAAAATATAAAGTGTCTTATAATAGGTTCAGGTCCAGCCGGTTACACGGCAGCGACCTATACGGGAAGAGCCGGAATCCAGACTGTCCTTTATGAGGGAATGGAGCCGGGCGGACAGCTGACCACCACTACGATGGTGGAAAACTATCCGGGTTTCGAAAATGGCGTGGATGCCAATATGCTGATGGCTTCGATGAAAGCACAGGCAGCAAGGTTCGGAGCGGAAATCCGTTCCGGCCGCATTGCGTCAGCAGATCTTTCCTCCAGGCCTTTCAAGCTGGTCGACGACAATGGCAGGGAACTGGTCGCGGAGACATTGATAATAGCTACCGGCGCGACAGCGAAGTATCTGGGCTTGCCGTCGGAGCAGAAATTCAAGGGGCTCGGAGTGTCGGCGTGCGCGACTTGCGACGGGTTCTTCTATAGGAAGAAGGTAGTCGCCGTGGTCGGTGGCGGCGATACGGCATGCGAGGAGGCGACATATCTTGCCGGGCTTTGCAGCAAGGTCTATATGATTGTGCGCCGTGATGTTTTCCGTGCGTCGAAGGCCATGCAGGAGCGTGTTTTGAACACCCCTAATATAGAGGTATTGTGGAATTGCAATACGCAGGAAATTCTCGGGGACGAGTCGGGAGTTACCGGAGCGCGTCTTATGAGAAAAGATGGTAAGGTTTTTGATATTGCAATCGACGGATTTTTCCTCGGCATCGGGCATCACCCGAATTCAGACCTTTTCAAGGAGTGGGTTTCCATCGATGAAAACGGTTACATCATCACGCGGGGCAAGACTTCCGAAACGGATGTTGAGGGTGTTTTCGCTGCCGGTGATGTTCAGGATCCGCTTTACAGACAGGCAGTTACGGCTGCCGGCTCTGGCTGTCGGGCGGCACTTGACGTGGAGAAGTTCCTTAACGCGCATAAATAATTGAAAGAAATGAATTCATTCAGAAAAGTAGTCTGGGGCGCAGTCGCTCTGCTGGCGGCGGTCTCCTGCAAATCGCAGTATGACACGCTGCTGTCCAGCAACGATGTGGATGCCAAATATAAGGCGGCGTTCCAGTATTTCGACAAGGGAAAATACCAGAAGGCGGCGTCGCTGTTCGAGTCAATGTCGGTGCTCACGGATGGTACGGAGAAGGATGATACCGTTCAATACTATTGGGGGTTGAGCAATTATAAGTTCAAGGATTATATCACGGCAGAGGCGAATTTCTCGCGTTTCGTGTCGAATTTCCCGCGCAGCCCGTTCGCTGAAGAGGCCCGTTTCCTCAGACTCGACTGTCTGTACAAGTCGACATTGAGATACGAGCTCGACCAGACTCCTACGAAATTGGCTATCAATGCAATTGCCGAATATAGAAAGGATTACGGCAATGATTCCCACAAGGAGGAGTGCGATGCGATGCTGAAGGACCTGAACCAGCGACTGGACCGCAAGGCCTATGAGGCTGCGAAGCTCTATTACAATATGGAGGATTACAAGGCAGCCAGGGTCGCGTTCAGGAATACGTTGAAGGACAATGCTGACAATATTTATCGTGAGGATATCCTATATTATATTGCCAAGTCTTCGTATAAGTATGCGCAGTTGAGTGTCGCTTCGAAGCAGAAGGAGCGCTATATGACCTTCATTGATGATTACCTTAACTTTATCGGAGAGATTCAGGAGTCGCCTTATACGAAGGAACTCAAGACATTGTATGCCAGGGCGCAGCGTGCATTGGGCAAGTATGTGGGGACGGATGAGCAGGTGACGGAGAAGGAGAAGGCTTTCGAGAAGGAGAGAAAGTCGGCTGAGAAGGTTTCAAAAAAACAGATTGAAAAATAATGAAACTTTGCCGCGACCGGTAAAGTATATATAATCAGAGGCCTTGGAATGGCCATGCGGGCAGATGCCCAGGATTATAATATTGAATAAAATGGATAAGAAGAACGTACCTCAGAACACTATTACCAGGGATGTGAAATATCTTGCAGCCCCTACCGGAAACATTTATGAGACCGTAGTGATTCTGTACAAGAGGGCAAATCAGATTGCTCTCGCTGAGAAGAAGGAATTGAACAAGAAACTTGAGGATTTCAAGAACGACCGCGATTCTATGGACGAGGTTTTCGAGAATCGTGAGCAGATTGAGATTTCGAAATATTATGAGAGACAGCCTAAACCTGTTCTCGTAGCAGTTGCAGAGTTCCAGAACGATGAACTCACATACAGGATGGCAAAGCATGATCAGGAGCAGCCTGCTGCTGAGGAGGCTCGTCCTGGCAAAAAACCGGCTGCAGAGTAAAATCTGGCCATGCTGAAGGAACTGCACATAAAGAACTATGTACTGATAGACTCGCTGGATATTGAATTTCCTGCGGGTCTAGTCATTATTACTGGTCAGACAGGCGCCGGAAAGTCCATTATTCTCGGTGCATTGTCTCTTGTGCTCGGTTCCAAGGCGGATGCTTCGGCTATCGGTGCGTCGGGTGACACATGCGTGGTCGAGGCCGTGTTCGATCTCAAGGATGAGGACGGCAGCATACGTGCCCTTCTGGACGAAAATGAGATCGACTACGATTCTGATGAGCTGATAATCAGGCGCGTGATCAATGCTTCCGGGCGTTCGCGTTCGTTTGTCAATGATTCCCCGGCGCCGCTCAAGGTGCTTTCCGCATTGTCCTCACGACTGATCGACATCCACTCCCAGCATGAGACGATGTTGCTCAGGGACAAGGCTTTCCAGATGTCAATGCTGGACCATTTCGCTGATGATGCCGCTCTCCTTTCCTCATGCCGTGAGGCTTGGACGGAACTGACCGGTCTGAAATCCGAACTGGCTTCCGTCACGGAGACATTGGCCAAGATGAATGCTGAGCAGGATTATAATCAGGCCCAATATTCACAGCTTGAAGCCGCCAAACTTAAAGAGGGCGAGCTGGAGGAGCTGGAAACTGAACAGAAACAGCTGGCGAATGCCGAGGAAATCAAGTCAAGTCTTTATCAGATAGAGAATTACTTTAATCCGTCAGCTGATGACGGACAGGATGAGAGGCCTTCGCTTGACTTTATCCTGAAGGAATCATCGAAGCTTCTGGACAAGATTTCCGCTTACGTTCCGGCTGCATCGGCATTGTCCGGACGCATAGAGTCTTCCCGTCTGGAACTGGATGATGTTCTTTCCGAGGTGTCTGAACTGGAGTCCCGGACGGATGTTTCCAATGACAGGCTTCAGGAGGTAGATGACAGATTGTCAATGCTTTATGATCTTATGAAGAAGCATTCGTGCTCCGGCATTGACGAACTTATAGCATTGAGGAATAAACTTTCGGAGGCATTGGCCGATACTTCTGTGCTGGAGGCGCGGAAGTCGGAACTGCAGAAACGGATTGCCGTGGCTGAGGCGAATCTGGCCGGTGCGTGCGTGCGTCTTCATGATGCCCGTGCGAAAGCTGCTCCGGAGTTTGCGGATGCCATTTGCCGTTCAATCCGTTCTCTGGAACTGGACAGGGCCGTTTTCGACGTGGTCCTCGAACCTTCGCAGCAGGGACCGTCCGGTTCGGATTCGATTCTTTTCCGTTTTTCGTCCACCGGCAAGAATCCTGTCGATGTCGCCAAGTGCGCGTCTGGCGGTGAAATGTCCCGTATCATGCTGTGTCTCAAGGCGATGATGGCTCGCTATACGAATATGCCGTCAATGATTTTCGATGAAATCGATACCGGTGTTTCCGGCAGCGTGGCTGACAAGATGGGCGAAATGATCTGCAGCATGGGCGATTACATGCAGGTCTTCGCGATAACTCATCTGCCTCAGGTGGCTGCCAAAGGCGATGCGCATTACATTGTCACCAAGACATTTGAGCCTGACGACCGCGCCGTAACTTCCATCCGCCGTATCTCCGGCGAGGAGCGCCTTATGGAGGTGGCCCGCATCCTGAGCGGCTCCAAAGTTACCCCAGAGGCCATCGCAAATGCCAAGTCGCTGCTGGGTAAGTAATCCTAACGAGTTCTCCATACGCGTAGTTTCAGCCATAGCATCTATGTTTTCTGCAGAGATATCAAATTTCTCCAAAATTTAACAACCTTGTTTAAAACAGGTTTGTTAAATTTTCAGATTTCAAACATTCGGCTGCCGGCCAGCATGCATGCGCCGACGATTCCGGCTCTGTCTTTTAACTTGGCTGTCTGGGCTTTAGCTTTGTGTGTGTTTTTTTGGGTGTGGTGTGTAAATCATTGTTATATAATAAATTAGCTATTTTCAGAGTTGGTGAAACAGCGACTCTGAAAATAGCTAATCAGTTATGATACAGGGATTTATGCTCCACGACAAAATAGACAAATAATCGCTGAGCTACAAGGCTACCGATGCCCATTCAGGTTGCAAATTGCTTATATTGTTTATGTTCTTTCTATGCAGCTCGATAATATTAAAATGACAGTCGGACTCCAGAAAGCTACTGGAGATAATGTTCAGTATTGTATAACATCTATATAAGCAACACGAGGCTGACCCAAAAGGTCAGCTTCTTTTGTTTATAAGGATAGTATCTGAATGTGATGATAGGTATTGCAGAGGACATCATTCGCATTATTCGCTCCAGATCATCCCAACGTTTCCTGTGTGCTGTTCGATGACCACTTGTCGCTGTCGGGCGCCCTCCCGATACCCGTATCAGCTGGTAGACACGCATACTCAACCCCTATCATCCTCCCGCCATAGCCACGTCAAAAAATATAGCTACTCTTTTGATTATCAAAGGAATAGCTATTGTTTTTGTATGAAAGATTTTGTATATT
>OWJC01000040.1_pt1 | contig 105326 bp, 110 predicted proteins | sample 1732731 | NCBI WGS metagenome assembly OWJC01 (sample SAMN05065747, study PRJEB22554) | human gut metagenome | biome: ENVO:2100002; feature: ENVO:00000062; material: ENVO:00002003 | host: Homo sapiens | place: USA
AGCGCTAGTCTCGTGGGCTCGGAGATGTGTATAAGAGACAGATATTATACCATGCGGGGCCGGGAAGTCAAGGCGGGGCGGGTTTCGGCCCGGACTGGCAAAATTTCCAGATTTTACCGCTTGGATTCACAAAGATTTAATATTTTTTTTGTTGCCATTTTGTAACTTTTCGTTTATAATGTTACACGATAGGAAAAAATGGACTTTTTGACGACGCCTGTCACAGGGCGTCGTATGAGTATACATCGAGGTATCACATGATCAGACTGACAAACGTTGAAAAAACATACGATAACGGCACCCACGCCCTAAACGGAATTTCCTTCGAGATACAGGACGGGGAGTTCGTGTTCCTGGTGGGCCCCTCCGGCAGCGGCAAGTCCACCATCATCAAGCTCCTGACCGGCGAGCTGGTGCCCTCCCGGGGCCGGGTGATGATCAACGGCTTCTCCATGAGCAACATCACCCAGCGGCAGATCCCCCTGATGCGCCGGACCATCGGCGTGATCTTTCAGGATTTCCGCCTGATCGGCAACAAAACCGTATACGATAATCTGAGTCTGGCTATGCGGGCGGTGGGAGCCTCCGCCAGGGAGATCAAGACCCGCATCCCCTATGTGCTGGGCCTGGTGGGGCTGGACGGCAAGGGACGCCGGTTCCCCGATGAGCTGTCCGGCGGCGAGCAGCAGCGGGTGGCCATTGCCCGGGCGCTGGTAAACAATCCCAGCACCATCGTGGCCGACGAGCCCACCGGCAACCTGGACCCTGCCCGCTCTCTGGAGATCATGACTCTGCTGGAGCGCATCAACGCGCTGGGCACCACCGTGGTGGTGGTGACCCATGAAAAGAGCCTGGTGAATCATTTTGACAAGCGGGTCATTATGATCGACCATGGCGTGGTGGCCGCCACCGGCGTGGGCAGATACGAGGTGTGAGCATGCATAATTTCAAGTATTTCTTCCGGGAGGGAGCAGGCAACATGCTGTCCCACGGGTTCATGTCCTTTGCCGCCGTCGGCGTCACCGTGGCATGCCTGCTGATCATGGGCACCTTCTCCCTGGTGGCCTACAACGCCAACATCAACCTGCAGGACCTGCAGAAGGAGAACGCCGTGGTGGCCTTCGTGGACGAGAGCCTGACGGACGACGAGGCAACGGCGCTCCAGTCCCGGCTGGCGGCGATTCCCGGCGTGGCGGACTGCACCTTCGTCTCCCGGCAGGAGGCCCGGGACGAATATGTGGCCCAGTATAACGAAGACGACCTGTACAGCGACTTGGACCCCTCTATTTTCCGCCACCGCTATGTCATGCACCTGACGGACCTGAACCGGATGGGCCAGGTGGTGCAGAGCCTGGAGAGCGTGGAGGGGATCGCCAAGGTCCGGGCGGACCAGGATATCTCCAACGGCTTCATCACCGTGCGCAACATCGCGGGGGTCATCAGCATCGCCCTGATTGCCATTCTGCTGATCATCTCCGTGTTCATCATTTCCAACACCATCAAGCTTACCACCTTTGACCGCCGGGACGAGATCGCCATCATGAAAATGGTGGGCGCCACAGACGGGTTCATCCGCTGGCCCTTCGTATACGAGGGACTGCTGCTGGGACTCATCGGCGCGGCGGTGGCCTTCGGGCTCCAGTGGCTGCTGTATGCCGCCGTATCCCAGGGCATCGCCAATTCCGACACCATGCAGCTGCTGCGGGTGGTGGACTTCCGTCAGATCTGGGCCCCGGTGGCGGCGGTATTCGCCGGCGTGGGCATCCTGGTGGGCGTGGGTGGCAGCCTGACCGCCATCCGGAAATTCCTGCGGGTATAAAAAGAGAGGAGACCGTCATGAAATCCAAACTGAAACAACTGACTGCCCTGGTGTGCGCCGCAGCCATGATGGCCGCCCTGTGTATGGCCCTGCGGCCGGTGGACACGGCCTACGGCGCCAGTCTCAATGACCAGCTGGCCGAGACCCGGGCCAAAAAGCAGGAGATCCAGCAGCAGCTGGACAAGATCAAGTCCGACAAGGCCAAGGCCCTGGAGCAGAAGGAGCTGCTGGACCAGCAGGCCGCCATCATTGCCCAGCAGATCGACCTGCTGGAGGTGCAGATCCAGGACACCCAGGACCGGATCACCCAGAACCAGGCGGAGGAGGAGAAGCAGTACGACCTGTTCTGCCACCAGGTGCGGCAGGAGGAGGAACGGGGCACCGTGTCCTACTGGTCCGTGCTGTTCAAGGCCACGGGCTTTGCGGACCTGCTGAGCCGCATGGATTTTATCAACGAGATCGTGGAGCACGATCAGAGCGTCATTGACCAGCTGCGCACCCTGCGCCAGCAGCTGGCTCAGGATAAGGCGGACCTGGAGCAGCATCAGGCGGAGCTTACCGCCAGCAAGACGGAGCTGGACGCCCAGGTGGCCGAGGCTACCCGGGTGTTTGAGGAGTATGCCGCCAGCGAGGCAGGCCAGCAGGCGCTGCTGAACCAGCAGGCCGCCCGGGAGAAGGAGCTCCAGGAGGAGATCCGCAAGTCCGAGGAGGCCAGCCGCAACAACCAGACCGCCGTGGGCGGCTTCATCTGGCCCACCGCCTGCCGCCTGATCACCGGCGGCTACGGCGGCCGCGACGCACCGTGCCCCGGCGCCAGCACCTATCATCTGGGTGTGGACATCGGCGCCTCCTGGGGCTCCGACATTTACGCCACCAAGGCGGGCACCGTCATGCTGGCCAACGAAGGCTGGAACTATGGCCTGGGCTATTGCGTGAAGATTCAGCATGACGACGGCACCAGCACGGTGTACGGCCACATGAGCCGGGTCATCGCCGTGACAGGCCAGCGGGTGGCCCAGGGTCAGGTCATCGGAAAGATAGGCTCCACCGGCGTTTCCACCGGCCCCCACCTGCACTATGAGATCCGCATCGGCGGCGTCAACGGTACCGCCGTGAACCCCCTGCCGTATCTGCCCGGCTACGTCCGCTACGGCTGGTAAAATTCCGTATATTTTCCCCTCCTGCCTTATAAAATAAGGCGGGAGGGGATTTTTATGCGAAAAAAGCCTCGCAGAGTTCGCGGCCCGGAGGCCGCGAATCAAGTCAAATCCATTTTTCGCGGCGGCATCCCCCAAGGGGACTTCCGCTGGGCGTGTACGTCGCGAAAAATACTTTGCGCGGAGAGAGTGTGCCCGAATGGGCTTAAAAGACCATTCGGACGCGCGGTTCGGAGCGAATGACTTTTTGTTCCAAAAGAGCATTGCTCTTTTGGAACAGGATTAAGGCGGGAGGGGATTTTTATGCTGGGATATGTGCATCTGCTGCCGGAAGCGCGCCCGGCGCTGGAGCGGCGCACCGTGGCCGGAACGGCCCTGTGGGTGCTGGAGGGGGACCTGGACGGCGGGCTGCTGCCCCGCCGCCGGCTGCGGCGATGGACCCGGCGGCTGGCGGAATGCGGTGTTTCCCACGCGGCCTTGCCCCCGGGCCGGGAGGCGGAGTTTGCGCCTATCCGGCCGGTGCTGCCGGACGGACTGCGGCTGGCGCTGCTGCCGCGGCTGCTGGACTGCCTGGCCCCGGCAGGGGACACGGCCCTGCTGCTGGCGGACCGGGCCGACAGCCGGACGCTGTGCGCCGCCCGGGTGCTGGCGGAGCGGTTCCGGCACCTACGGCTTTCCGTGGGGCCGGGGCAGGAGGCCCTGGAGCGGCAGCTGCTGCGGCAGCTGGGGCTGACTACCGGCGGGGGAGCCGCCGCCGTTACCGTGACCTTCGGGCCCCAGGCCCGGGAGGGCTGCGCCGTCTACCTGACCCCGGACTGCGCCCGGCGGCAGCGGGTGGACTATATCTGGCGGGACGGGGAGAGCCCTGCTCCGGAGGAGCCGCTGCTGGCGGCTCTGCACCGGGCCTGCCGCCTGCCGGAGATCTGCGTCAAATCCGTGGAAACCCTTGACATCGGCCCATAAAATTACTATAATGCAACGTGACATATTATAGGTATATCGTGGCCGCCTTCCGGCGGACACCCGAAAGGAATGGATCAAATGGCAACTGTTAAAGAATTCCGCATGAGCCAGGAGCGCTATGACGAGCTCAAGCACGAGCTGGAGTACAGCAAGACCACCCGCGCCGACGAGATCGCCGAGCTGATCAAGGAGGCCCGGGGCTTCGGCGACCTGTCCGAAAACAGCGAGTACGACGAGGCCAAAAACGAACAGGGCAAGCTGTATTCCCGCATCGCCGAGCTGGAGGAGATCCTGCTCCACGCCGTTATCGTGGACGAGAGCGATGTGGACTCCGATCGGATCTCCATTGGCTGCCGCGTCACCGTGACGAACCTGGATAACGGCAAGCAGCTGCCGGAATACACCATTGTGGGCTCCCAGGAGGCCAACGTCATGGAGCGCAAGGTGTCTGAGGATTCCCCCTTCGGCAAGGCGCTGATGGGTAGCAAGGCCGGTGACCAGATCACCGTGGAGGCCCCCCGGGGCGTTATCCACTATCGTGTGGATACCATCGAACGATAACCAGAGAGGAGAACTGCACATGGCAGAACAGAATCATCAGCAGCAGGACCTGCGGGAAATCCTTCAGATTCGCCGGGACAAGCTCAAGGCATTGCAGGACGCAGGAATGAACCCCTTTGAGATCACCCGCTATGACGTGACCCACCATGCCCAGGAGGTCAAGGACCATTTTGACGCGCTGGAGGGGCAGACCGTGTCTCTGGGCGGCCGCCTGATGTCCAAGCGCGGCATGGGCAAGGTGTCCTTCTGCGATTTGCAGGATAAGTCCGGCCGCATCCAGATCTACGCCCGGAAGGACGAGATGGACGAGGAGGCCTATAACCGCTTCAAGAAGTACGACATCGGCGACATTGTGGGGGTCAGGGGTGAGGTGTTCCGCACCCAGAAGGGCGAGATGAGCATCCGCGCCCACGAGATCACCCTGCTGTCCAAGTCCCTCCAGCCCCTGCCGGAGAAGTTCCACGGCATCACCGACAAGGAGCTGCGCTATCGCCGCCGGTACGTGGACCTGATCATGAACCCCGAGTCCAAGCGGAACTTTGAGATCCGCAGCCGCTTTGTGGCGTATCTGCGCCGGTATCTGGATAACCTGGGCTTTATGGAGGTGGAGACCCCTGTGCTCAGCCCCATTGCCGGCGGCGCCAACGCCCGGCCCTTCATCACCCACCACAACACCCTGGATATCGACATGTATATGCGCATCGCCACGGAGCTGCACCTGAAGCGGCTGATCGTGGGCGGTATGGAGCGCGTGTATGAGGTGGGCCGGATCTTCCGCAACGAGGGCATGGACACCAAGCACAACCCCGAGTTCACCACCTGCGAGCTGTATCAGGCGTTTACCAACCTGGACGGCATGATGGACATTCTGGAGGGCATCCTCACGGGAGCCGCCAAGGAGATCCTGGGCACCTACCAGGTCACCTGGATGGGCCACGACATCGACCTGACCCCCAGCTGGCAGCGTGTCACCATGGCCGATGCCGTGAAGAACGTCACCGGTGCGGACTTTATGGCCTGCATCGGCGATGCCGACCGGGGCGTGGAGCTGGCCAGGAGCGTGGGCGTGGATATGGACGGCGTGCCCCACACCTGGGGCAACGCCCTGTATGAGACCTTCGACCAGAAGGTGGAGGAGACGCTGATCCAGCCTACCTTTATCACCATGTACCCGGTGGAGGTGAGTCCCCTGGCCAAGCGTAGCCCCAGCCAGCCGGAGCTTACCGAGCGATATGAGATGTTCATCTGCGGCTGCGAGATGGGCAACGCCTTCTCCGAGCTCAACGACCCCATCGACCAGTATCAGCGCTTCAAGGCCCAGGCCGAAAAGCGCGCCAACGGCGACGACGAGGCCGACATGATGGATGAGGACTTTGTCCTGGCCCTGGAATACGGCATGCCGCCTACCGGCGGCCTGGGCTTCGGCATCGACCGCTGCGCCATGATGCTCTGCGGCACCGACTCCATCCGGGATGTGATCCTGTTCCCGACAATGAAACCCTTGAATGGTGTAAAGGACGAAATTGGTGTAAACTCTCAGCCGATTGAATCCCCAAAAGCCGAGCCGGAAAAGATAGATTTCTCCAAAGTGGAGATCGAGCCTTTGTTCAAGGATTTCGTAGATTTTGAGACTTTCTCCAAGTCCGATTTCCGGGCAGTCAAGGTGCTTGCCTGCGAAGCCGTACCGAAGTCCAAGAAGCTGCTCAAATTTACGCTGGACGACGGAACAGGCACGGAACGCACGATTTTAAGCGGTATTCACGCCTATTACGAGCCGGAAGAACTGGTTGGTAAGACCTGTATCGCTATTACCAATCTTCCGCCAAGACCGATGATGGGCATTGATTCCTGCGGTATGCTGATTAGTGCGGTACACCACGAAGAAGGCGAAGAAAAGCTCCATCTTCTAATGGTAGATGACCATATTCCGGCGGGCGCAAAGCTCTACTAAAACGAGATGTACTTCATTTTCCGAAAACCTCGGATTTTACACAAATACACCAATTTTACACCAATCGGTGCTAAAATCGGTGCAGCAACAAAAAAATCGCATAATTTTTAGTTTCACACAGCCCCTGAGAAGTTATAGCTTCTCAGGGGCTTCTGTATTTTCTCATAGTTTTACTACCCATTATCGCAAACTATACCAATCCACGCTTTCCCAATATAATGAAGCTAATCGCAGAGGAAGGAGAGGATTAAGTATGAGCAATATTTTATCAGAGGTACACCCTGAACTTATTGCGGAATGGTCGGATAAAAACCTGCCGCTTACTCCGGATAAGATTACATACGGCTCAAACAAAGTCGTTTGGTGGAAAGGCGCTTGCGGTCACGAATGGCAGACAAGTGTTAAAGCTCGTTCAAACGGCGAAAACTGCCCAATCTGCTCAGGCGCAAGAGTGATAGAGGGTATCAATGATCTGGCAACGCTGAAGCCGGAGCTGGCTGATGAATGGTCGAGTAAGAATGATCCGCTGAAACCGACAATGGTAACGACAGGCTCTCATAAAAAAGTGATTTGGCAGGATAAATATGGTCACGAATGGACAGCAACGGTTAAGAGCAGGGCGTTAAACGGTACAGGCTGTCCGTATTGCTCCCATAATAAAATCTTAGTAGGATTTAATGACCTTGCCTCACAGCGCCCTCAAATCGCTTCTGAGTGGTCTGAGAGAAATTACCCACTAAAGCCTGATATGGTTACGGTCTTTGCAAATCGGAAGGTATGGTGGCGGTGCAGCAAAGGTCACGAATGGAACACGCTCATTTCCACTCGTTCAGGCGGAAGCGGGTGTCCTTATTGCAGCGGTCAACTTCTGCTGAAAGGATTTAATGATTTCGCTACGACACACCCTCAGCTTGCACAGGAATGGTCGGATAGGAATCTGCCTCTTACTCCTGATATGATAAACGAAAAGTCCCGCAGAAATGTCTGGTGGAAGTGCAGAGAGTGCGGGTATGAATGGCAGTCAGTCGTATATGCTCGTGTAAAAGGAACGGTATGTCCTGTCTGTGCAGATCGGGCGGTTATGACAGGGTATAATGATTTAGCAACGACGGATACACATCTTCTTTCGGAATGGGATTACGAGAGGAACAAAGATATTTTCCCAAACAAAATATCAAGGAATTCAATGCAGAGTGTATGGTGGAAGTGTTCGCTCGGACACTCGTGGAAGGCAAAAATTTCAGAAAGAGCGATTGAGGGAAAAGGCTGTAAGGTGTGTGAAAAAGACTATCTGACGGTTTTTCCAAAGCTGGCGGTTATGTATTATGCAGCGAAGAAGCACATAAAGGTACAGATGGATACGGATAAGATTATCGGCATACCTCTTGAAATATATTTACCTGAAGAAAAAGCAGCGATTGAAACGGTTAGTCGGACAGAGAATGTAGAAACCTTGAAAGCATATCTGTGCCGGAAGCGGGAGATCAAACTGATTAAAATCCCATATACATTAGGAAACAGCGAAATAGACTTCGCTATGAAAATCAAAAAAGCGTTTCGCAGCTTACATATTTTCATAACCTCGAATGAAGATGAGGATACAGTGTTTATCCGGCAGAGGTTTTTTGAATGGAGAAAAGGACAGATAAAATAAAGGAGACGATTTGATGAAAGACAGACAATTTCATATCTATCTTGATGACGAGGAGTACGGACAGGTTTTGCAGGCGTTAATCGCCCTTAAAAATAATCTGATAGCACAAGGCAGATATACGGACGCAGTAGATGATGTCCTTATCAAATTTACAAAAGCACGAAAGAAAAAGATGACCGTGCAATACATCTGAATAAAACCGCAGTTATGCCGCTTGTTTCTTTACGGAGAAGCAGGCGGCTTTTTTGCGTTTTTAGGGCAATTTTCAAGGTCAAAAAATTTTTTTCAAATTTTTTTCGGAAAAGGGGCGATTTTGGGTGTGCATTTTGCCCCCCTTTGTCCAAATGAGTGAAGGGGTTATTTTCCCGCAGGGGATTTCCCCCTTCAAAGTACCTTGAAAATTGAATAGACAGGCGCTAAGGACATTAGTTCTGATGAATAGCCCGAAGGTGGGTACGCCGTGACTTTTCCTATTGATATACGGAGAACGAGCGAGAATCCCCGACCTGAAATTCAGCTTGCTACTGAAACGGCAATGACAGTCAGAATGATAATGATACTTCTCTACGGAGCTGGCGGAGTACCCGGCAGAGGTGAGATTCCTATGATACGGTTTCGCAAACCGTAACCTTAGTGCTTCCCGTACAAAGCAAATCGCTTTCCGCAGGGGGTGTTGAGAACAAATGCTGCGGTCTTTACATAGCCGCCTCTTATTGAGGCAGGCTGTGAAATCTATGAAAGGAGGTAAAGCCGGAGATGTCAAACTGCAAGACGATTGCGGTATGCAATCAAAAAGGCGGTGTGGGCAAGACCACGACTACGGTTAATTTAGGCATTGGACTTGCTATGCAAGGGAAAAAGGTGCTTCTGATTGACGCTGATCCGCAGGGAGATTTAACGACCTGTCTCGGCTGGAGGGATAGCGACAGCCTTTCCGTAACGCTGACAGAGAAGCTTCAGGCAATCATATCGGAGCAGGAGCAAAATCCCTTTGACGGTATCCTGCAACATAAAGAGAAGGTAGACCTTGTACCGTCCAATCTCAGCCTATCGTCATTGGAAATGACGCTTGTAACGGCGATGAGCCGAGAAAGCGTCCTGAAGAATTATCTGAGCCTTGTAAAAGACAAGTACGATTATGTCCTTATTGACTGTATGCCGAGCTTGGGTATGATTACCTTTAACGCTCTAACGGCGGCGGACAGCGTGATTATCCCCGTTCAGGCGCAGTATCTTCCCGCTAAGGGAATGACGCAGCTTTTGGGGACGATTGCGAAAGTGAGGAAACATACAAACGCCGATTTGAAAATCGACGGTATTCTTCTGACGCTTGTGGACGGAAGGACAAATCTTGCGAAAAGCACAGTGGAAGCGCTCAGGGAGAATTTCGGCAGCCATATCAGGATATATAGATCAATGATTCCGGCAGCCGTAAAAGCCGCAGAGGTATCTTCTAAAGGGACAAGTATCTACGCCTATGAGCCGAACAGTCCGGTGTCTAAGGCTTACGCCAGTTTCACAAAGGAGGTGTTAGCCGATGGCAGGCAGAAAGAGCGACTTCACGCTGCCCACGAACACGCTCGATGAATTGTTTTCCTCTCAGGAGGAAAGGGACGAAGCGAAGCTGTCAAAAATCAGGGATATTCCGCTTGAGGAAATCGACGATTTCCCCGATCACCCGTTTCAGGTGCGGGAAGATGAGGATATGTTTCAGCTTGTGGAAAGTATCAAAGAGCGTGGCGTGATTACTCCCGCTACCGTAAGGCAGAAGGAGGACGGAAGATACGAGCTTATTTCAGGACACAGGCGAAAAAGGGCTTGCGAGCTTGCCGGATTTGAAACGCTCAGATGTGAGGTGGTAGACCTCGACCGTGATGAAGCTACGATTTTAATGGTCGAAAGCAAGACATATCGCTTGCAAAAGAACACCCGAAGCCTCTGGACGATACCTTTGTAGGGATTGAGGTTAAGGGTGTTTCTTATTCCGAAAAAGCGGAAGGCGGACAGAAAATCATTGACGCCTGCAAGGAAATGACTTCGCCTGATCCCATCCCTCTCGGCAAGTACAGAGGCTTTGATTTGGAGCTTTCCTTTGATACCTTTGAGAAAGCCTATCAGGTAAAAATCAAGGGCAGCCTTTCCCGTTCCGTCTCTTTAGGCACGGACGCTATCGGCAACATTACCCGAATCGACAATGCCATTGAGAAAATCCCTGAACGGCTGGAGGCAAAAAGCAGGGAGCTTTCAACCCTCGAACAGCAATTCGTTACTGCGAAAGCAGAGGTGGAAAAACCGTTTGACAAGGAAGAAGAACTGACCGAAAAGACAAATCGGCTCAATGTCCTTAACGGCTTGCTCAATGTAGACAAGCGGGAAAATGAACTGGTGGACGGTGCGCCGGACGAGGGCGACAGCGTACCCGTTTCAAAGGAAAGAGCTTATGAGCGATAACCTTCTTAGCGGTATGGGAGAAGTCTCATACCGCTTTTACATAGTAAGTTCTCTGAACTGCTGTGTCAGTAAAAATAGAACTGTGGCTTCCTTGTGCGGGCAATGATTTGTCTTTATAATATGAGACATCATATAAAGAAAAGAGGTAAAACCCGATGGAAGAAAACTGTTCTATCAAACTGTTTGAAAGCGATCTTGAAAGTATGCTGTCTCAGGTAATCGCTAAAGCCCGTTCCCGTGATGAGAAATTGAAGGCTGCAAAGGAAAAGGCGGCAAAGATTAAACATCAAAACGAGAAACTCAATGCTGTCTTGGATTTGGAAAAGCCATCTGCTCTTACCGAAGAAGAATGCGAACTTTTAATCCAGTACCTGCTTGCAGAAAACAATGTTGTATTGGAAGAATACCGCATTTGTTATATGCGGGGGCTGATGGACGGAATGGAAATCAAAAAAACAGTAGAATAAAACTTACATAGCCGCTTGGTTTTACAAAAATCAGGCGGCTATATCTATCACGGCAAGGTGGAAAAAGACATAGTGCTGTGATATAATAAAGTGGCTCTTTGAGAGTCAATGTCAAGAAAACTGAGGTTATTTTCCTATGAAAAATATTTTGATTCACGGCTTGGGACAAAACAGTAAGGATTGGGATACCATTAAAAATGAGTTGGAAACGAGGGGAATTTCCTCTGTCGCTCCTGATTTATTTGACCTTGCAAAAGGCAGGAAATTAGACTATCCCACAGTATATCAGGCATTCAGCGAGCTGTGCGAGTCTTACCAAGACAAACTAAATCTTTGCGGGCTTTCCCTCGGCGGTCTGCTTGCGCTCAATTATGCTATCCAGTATCCGAAAAAAATAAACTCTCTTGTTTTGATCGGAACGCCGTTTGAGATACCGAAAGGACTGCTGAAATTTCAAAATATTGTATTTAGATTTATGCCCAAAGCCGTATTTCAGAATATGGGCGTAAGCAAAAAAGATTTTATTCGTTTGAGCAAATCAATGGTTGATCTCAATTTTATGGATTCGGCGACAGCGCTTGATTGTCCCGCCCTTATTCTTTGCGGCGCAAAGGATAAAACGAATATGGAGAGTGCTAAGCGGTTTCACGAAGCAATGAAAAACAGCAAGCTGGTCATTGTGGAAGCTTCCGGTCACGAAGTAAACAAAGATAATCCGAATGAGTTAGTTCGTGTTTTGCAAGACTTTTGGGCAGAGAGGTAGAGATGAGGTTTTTAATAATGAATGAGAGAGAAAGAATTATCCGGTTATGGTTTGATATGTGGCTGAAACAACAGGATTTGGGCATAGATGATATTTTTACAGAAGATGTGGTTTATACGGAAAGCTGGAGTCCAAAATATCAGGATCGCAAAACTGTTAAGCACTGGTTTAATGAGTGGAATACACGGGGAAAAGTCCTTATTTGGGACATTAAGCAGTTTTTCCATAAAGGTAATCAGACTATCGTGGAATGGTACTTCAAAAATGAAATGAACGCTGGAAGCATAGAAGAATTTGACGGCATTTCACTTGTAGAGTGGACGGATGATAACAAAATTAAGTCTTTAAAAGAATTTGGCTGCAACCGTAATAACTATAATCCGTATCAATATGGCGATCAACCTCGATTTAGAGATGAAAAGGCAAATTGGTTTTGATATGTTGATTATCGTGGTAGATTTCCGTCACGAATTTAATAAAGGAAATATGGAGACAGAAAGATGGAATATATAGTAGATGATAAAAAACTGGACGCATTTACCTTTATTGCGTTCGTCAAACAAGTATGGCAAGGCAATTATGATATTGAAAAAACACAGTGTGCATTGTCTCAGACAATCAATATTACTGCTTATGAAAATGAGGCACTGATTGGCTGCTTGCGTATTCTTACAGACGGATATTATTTCGGTACGATTACAGAGTTGCTCGTCCTTCCTGAATATCAAAAACAGGGAGTCGGCAGTAAACTCTTGCAACTTGCAAAGGATAATACCCCTACTATGCTGTATTTTGGAGCGCAGCCGGGGATAGAAAAGTTTTACGAAAAGAATGGTTGCAAAAGAAGCTTGCAATCCTATGTGATCGAAAAGGAACGGTCATAACGAAAATTTACGAGGTGCTTAGTATGGAAGTCAAAAAAATAGATGATACTCAAATTACAAATGCCATTGACTTGATTTGGCAAACTTTTTTACAATTTGAGGCTCCCGATTATTCTGAAGAAGGAGTTAAGTCGTTTCAGGATTTTATTGAGAACAAAGAGATCATCAAAACATTAGAATTTTGGGGCGCTTATGACGAAGAAGAACTAAAGGGAGTTATCGCAACAAACGAAAACCGGAAGCATATCTGTTGCTTTTTTGTGAAAGCACAGTATCAAAGACAAGGCATTGGTAGAAAGTTGTGGGACTTCCTACGAGAAAATAGTTCAAGCAAAACCATTACAGTAAATTCTTCTCCGTATGCAGTTCCGGTCTATCATAAACTGGGTTTCGTAGATACCGATACGGAGCAACTTTCGGATGGTATGCGATATACACCTATGCAATTTATAAAATGAACGATTGGTTTGAAAGAGGTGGTTTGTAGGTGAAGCGTTGTATTGTAGTAACCGAAATAGTCTAAAATAAAATATCAGGAGGTTAATAATGACTATTTCGGAGACAAAAATCTATCCTCGTACCGGGGACAAACAAACGGTATACTTAAAAAGCGTAGTAAAAAATCCTAATATTATTGTTGGCGATTATACGATGTATAATGATTTTGTAAATGCTCCAACGGATTTTGAAAAAAACAATGTTTTGTATCACTATCCAATCAATCACGACAGACTAATTATTGGAAAGTTTTGCTCTATTGCGTGTGGTGCGAAGTTTATTTTCACAAGTGCTAATCACACTTTGAAGTCATTGTCTACTTACCCTTTCCCATTGTTTTTTGAAGAATGGGAACTGGACAAAAGCAATGTGACAGATTCGTGGGATAATAAGGGAGACATTGTTATCGGTAACGATGTATGGATTGGATATGAAGCTGTTATTATGTCCGGTGTTACCATTGGTAACGGAGCAATCGTTGGGACTCGTGCAGTAGTAACGAAAGATGTGCCGCCTTACACGATTGTAGGCGGTATACCCGCACGACAAATCCGAAAGAGATTTTCTGAAGATACCATATCATCATTATTGAGTATTAGATGGTGGGATTGGTCGGATGAAAAAATTAAAAAAAATATTTCCGCCATTCAAACAGGAAGTATTGATGATCTAAAGTAATGGGACTTACCGAATAACAAATACCTTTACATAGCCGCTTGGTTTTTACAAAAAATCAGGCGGCTATATTTTTGTTTAAGGAGGTGTTCGCTTATGGGCGAAACAGACTACAACGCCCTGCTCTACGATAAGATGAAAGCCGAGCAGGACAAGTACAGAGATTAGCGTCCCGCACCCGCAAAAATCAAATCTATCAAAAGAGAGGTAAAAAGATATGACCAACGATTTTAAGAATAAGCAAAGCAGCGGCGCAAGACCGCCGAGACTTTCGCCGGAGGAATACGCCGCCAAGAAAAAGGCGGAGAAAGAAGCCATTTATCAACTGCTCGACAATACCGCTTCGGAAGTGGTGCAGTCGCCGGAAAAATTCAAAGCCTACCTTGATGTGCAGAGCCGTATGGACAGGTACACAGCGAACAATGCGTTGCTGATGTATAAGCAATTCCCGCAGGCAAGTCAAATCAAGGAATTTGGCGATTGGACGGCGGACGGTGTAAAGGTCAATAAAGGCTCCAAGACCTTTATTATCCTTGATCCCTACGAGTACACCAAGAAGGACGGGACAATCGGCATTGATTTCAATTTGAAAAGAGTGCTGGATGTTTCACAGACCAACGGCAAGCGCCCTGCCGCCCCGACCGCTAACCGTGATCCGAGAAAGTTGGTGGCGGTTATGCTCGACAGCGCCCCAATCAATATTGAAAGCACCAATGAGCTGCCTTATCCCGATATGGGCGCTTTCTATAAAAATGAAGATCAGACGCTTTATGTGAAGCGGGACATCGGCGACAGCGTTGCCCTCTGCCAGTGCGTCGCTCAGGAACTCGGTCACGCCGAGCTTTCTATGAACAGCGAGGTATACAGCCGCAGGGATATGGGATTTCAGGCGGTGTGCATTGGGTATATGCTCTGCAAGAAATACGGAGTCGATACGCAGAATTTCGCTATCGACCGTATCCCCGACGAACTGAAAAACAAAGAGCCGAAAGAAATTAAAGCTGAACTCGGCAAGACGCAGAAGGCGTTTAAGGAAATTACCGCCCGTGTTTCCGACGAGCTGTACCGCCAGCGGGCGGAGCGCTCAAAGGAACAGGAGAGATAACCGGAGGTAGCTGCGATGAAAGAAGAACTCTACCATATCGCTTTGGACGATTATGAACACGGCGTTGTGATCCGTTCCCTGAACGATAAAAAGACCGACCTCAAAAAAGAGGGCAAGTCCACCGACGCCGTAGACGATCTGATTATTAAAATCGGTCACGCCCCAAGACGCAAGTTCAAAGTGGTAGAAAAGGAATCCTGCCGTGAATCGAGATAGCAACAAGCAGTCTGCGATTATCCTTGCGGTTATTGGGATTCTTCCCGTTGTGTGGCTCGGCTTATTGATAGCGCCGTCCGTCAAGGGCGGTCTGCCGGAGATACTGCCGAGCCTTTTGACGGCATTCAATGATCCGTTCCATATCGAGCTTTGCGGGGACAGCTTAAAAACTGTCCTCGTTTTGCTTTTGCTCTACGGAATGGGGATTGGAATTTATTTGTCCACACGGAGGAACTACCGCAGGCGTGAGGAACACGGCTCAGCGAAATGGGGCAGCGCAAAAGCCATTGATAAAAAGTACCGTCAAAGCCCGCCCTCGGAAAATAAGCTGATGACGCAGAATGTCCGAATCGGACTCAATGCGAAAAAGCACCGGAGGAATCTGAATACTCTGGTGTGCGGCGGCTCCGGCGCAGGCAAGACAAGATTCTATTGCAAGCCGAATTTAATGCAGACAAGCAATTCCTCTCAGGTAATTTTAGATCCAAAAGGGGAAATTCTGCGTGATGTCGGCAATCTGCTTGAAAAAGCAGGCTATGAGATCAAGGTGCTGGACTTGATTTCAATGGAGAAAAGCCATTGCTACAACCCGTTTGTCTATCTCAGGAACGACAACGATATTCAGCGCCTTGTGACCAATCTTTTTAAGAGTACCACCCCGAAAGGCTCACAGTCCAACGATCCTTTTTGGGATACTGCGGCGAGTATGCTTTTACTCGCCCTTATTTTTTATTTGCACTACGAAGCGCCGGAGGAGGAACAGAATTTTGCGATGGTAATGGAAATGCTCAGGGCGGCGGCGATTGAGGACGAGGAGGACAACCGCCCTTCTCCCCTCGACAATCTGTTTGCCGATTTGGAAATGGATAATCCCGACCATATTGCATTGAAATACTATCGTTCCTACCACTCCGGCTCGGCAAAGACCTTGAAATCCATTCAGATTACCCTTGCCGCAAGATTGGAGAAATTCAATCTTGAAAGCTTAGCGGCGCTGACTTCCGCTGATGAGCTTGACCTTGCTTCAATGGGCGAGAAGAAAACGGCGCTGTTTGCGCTGATACCGGATAATGATTCGAGCTTCAATTTCCTCGTCAGTATCCTCTACACACAGCTTTTCCAGCAGCTTTTTTACTCCGCCGACCATATCCACGGCGGCAGTCTGCCGATACCTGTCCATTTTTTGATGGACGAATTTGCGAATGTTTCGCTGCCTGACGATTTTGACAAGATACTTTCCGTTATGCGTTCAAGAGGCGTATCAGTATCCATTATCCTGCAAAATCTGGCACAGCTCAAAGCCCTTTTTGAAAAGCAATGGGAATCCATCGTAGGCAACTGCGATGAATTTCTCTATCTCGGCGGCAATGAGCAGAGTACGCACAAGTATGTGTCCGAGCTTTTAGGCAAGGAAACGATTGATACGAACACCTACGGGAAAAGCGAGGGGCGGAGCGGAAACTACTCGACCAATTATCAGATTTCCGGTCGTGAGCTGCTTACCCCTGATGAAGTGAGAATGCTCGACAACCGCTACGCTATTTTGTTTATCCGTGGCGAGCTTCCGGTAATGGATTTGAAGTACGACATTTTGAAGCACCCGAATGTGGCGTATACCGCAGACGGGAAAGGCGGCGTGTATCAGCACGGCGAAGTCACAAAAAATGTGGCGACCATTGAAACCCTGTATGTTGATCTCGACAGCGTTCCCGAAATGGAGCTTTCGGAAACGACTTACGAGCTGTTGTCCGATGAGGACTTTGAGAACTTATCAAATTGATTGGAGGAAAACAGAATGAATATTTTTCATAAGACGCAGAAGAAAGAAACCCGCAAACTGCCGATGACCGGAAAGGTAAAGAAAGGCTTTCGTTATTACTGTGCGGCGGTTTTAAGCCTGACTGCTGTTTTTGCGATGTCTACAACGGCTTTCGCCGCAGGCGATCCGCTTACCGTTGTCAACAACCTGTCCGATTTCATCTTCGGCTTTATCCGTGCGATTGGTCTGATCCTGCTCGGTTTTGGTATCGTTCAGGTAGGACTTTCCCTGAAATCCCACGATCCTTCGCAGCGTGCAAACGGATTTCTGACGCTGGCGGGCGGTATCATTATCGTTTTTGCGAAAGAAATCCTCACTCTGATTACGGGCTAATCCTTTACGCAAACGACGCTCAGGGGCGTTCCTGAAAAACAATTCAGGGACGCCCCATTTTTCTTTTTAAGGAGGTGCTACGAAATTGAGTGATAACTGGGTAGTTCAGAATCTCCAGAATGCCCTCGAAACTTGGAATGAAAAACTCGCTGAGATATGGCAGCTCATCACAACTACGCCGCAGAGCTTCAAAGGCGGTGGGATATGGGCGGTCATTGTCAATATCAACGGCGCTGTGCAGGCGATTGGTCTTGCGCTTTTGGTGCTGTTTTTTGTGGTCGGTATGGTACGCACCTGCGGCAGCTTCAGTGATGTCAAGAAACCGGAACACGCTGTCAAGCTCTTTATCCGATTTGCGCTTGCAAAGGCGGGTATCACTTACGGTATGGAGCTAATGCTTGCCCTGTTCAATATCGTGCAGGGTACAATCGGCACGATTATGACCGCCGCAGGCTTTACTTCCGCACAGCAGACCACTCTGCCGCAGGAAATGATTGACACCATAGAAAGCTGCGGCTTTTTCGAGAGTATCCCGTTATGGGCGGTTACGCTCATCGGCGGCTTGTTTATCACAGTAATGTCATTCCTGCTCATAATGACGGTGTACGGGAGATTTTTTAAGTTATATATGTATACGGCGCTCGCCCCGATTCCGCTTTCCACTTTTGCGGGAGAGCCGAGTCAGAATGTGGGGAAATCATTTATCAAAAGCTACTGCGCCGTATGTTTGGAAGGTGCAGTGATTGTTTTAGCCTGCATTATCTTCTCGCTGTTCGCTTCTTCCCCGCCTGTGGTCGATCCCAATGCGGCGGCAGTCACGCAGGTTTGGTCATATATCGGCGAGCTGCTCTTTAATATGCTCGTTTTGGTCGGCTCGGTGCGGATGTCTGACCGGATAATCCGTGAGATGATGGGACTGTAAGGAGAACAGAATGAAACGAATATACAACAAATTCAAGGGCTACACCCTTGCGGACTGCGATTGCAGATATTGCCTGTATTACGGAGGGCGGCGAAAAGGCAAAGTTATCTGTCTTGCAGACGAGTGCGTCTGCGCCGATGAAATCCGGCAGGCACAAAAACGAAAAGAAAGGAGTTCCTAAATGGAAGTCAAAATCAACAGAGAAATCAGGAATTACACGGAAGCGATGTTTTTCGGACTGTCACTGCGGCAGTTCATTTTTTCTGCCTGCGCCTGCGTGGTGGCGGTGGGTATCTATTTTCTGCTCAAGCCCTATGTCGGCACGGAAACCGTATCGTGGATGTGCATTTTGGGAGCCGCACCCTTTGCGGCTCTTGGTTTTGTTAAATACAACGGAATGACCGCCGAGAAATTTATCTATGCGTGGATCAAGTCGGAGTTTTTAATGCCGAAAAAGCTCACTTTCCGTTCAACGAATACCTACTACGAGCTGTTCAAGCCGAGTATCGAAGCAAAAGCAAAGGAGGCTATGAAATCGAATGATTAAAACACTTACCAATCTCCGCAAGCAGGAAAAGGAAAAGTTTGTCGTGCCGAAGGGCGTTCAGGATGTGATCCCCATTACCGCCATTTATGACGACGGTATTTTTCAGATCGGGAAAGACAAGTTTTCCAAGACCTATAAATTTTCAGATATTAACTACGCTGTTGCCAGCCGTGAGGACAAGGAAGCGATGTTCCTTGAATACTCGGAGCTGCTCAATTCCCTCGACTCCGGCGCAACGACAAAAATCACGATCAACAACCGCCGCTTAAACCGATTGGACTTTGAGAACAACATCCTTATCCCGATGAAAGGCGACAGCCTTGATGAATACCGTGAGGAGTATAACAAAATCCTTTTGGAAAAAGCCACAGGCGCAAACGCTATCGTGCAGGATAAGTATATGACGATTTCCGTCAACAAGAAGAATATTGAGGACGCAAGGAATTATTTTGCCCGTGTGGGCGCTGACCTGATCGCCCACTTCGGCAGGCTCGGCAGCAAGTGCTTGGAGCTGGAAACCGATGAAAGGCTGCGTATCTTCCACGACTTTTACCGTGTGGGCGAGGAATCCTCTTTCCACTTTGATATAAAGGAAACCCGCAAAAAGGGACACAGCTTCAAGGACTATATCTGCCCTGATTCAATGGAATTTGAAAAGGACTACTTCAAAATGGGCGACCGTTATGGGAGAGTCCTTTTTTTGCGTGAGTACGCATCCTATATCAAGGACAGTATGGTGGCGGAGCTGACCGATCTCAACCGCAATCTGATGATGTCGATTGATGTTGTACCCGTGCCGACTGATGAAGCGGTACGGGAAGCGGAAAATCGTCTGCTTGGTGTGGAAACGAATATTACCAACTGGCAGAGGCGGCAGAACTCCAATAATAACTTTTCGGCGACCGTTCCCTATGATATGGAACAGCAGAAAAAGGAAATGAAGGAATTTCTCGATGATTTAACGACGAGAGATCAGAGAATGATGTTCGCCGTGATTACCTTTGTGCATACGGCGGATTCCAAAGAACAGCTTGATAACGACACGGAAGCGCTGCTTACCACGGCGAGAAAGCACCTTTGTCAGTTCGGCGTGTTGAAATTCCAGCAGGTGGACGGGCTGAATACGGTTATGCCGTTTGGCGTGCGGAAGATTGATACCTTCCGTACCCTCACAACCGAAAGTCTCGCCGTGTTTATCCCGTTTCGGGTGCAGGATATTTTTCACGAGAACGGTATCTACTACGGGCAGAATGTTATCAGCAAGAATATGATTATTGCCGACCGCAAACAGCTTTTGAACGGTAATTCCTTTATCCTCGGCGTATCCGGCGGCGGCAAGTCCTTTGCTGCAAAGGGAGAAATCGAGAATGTAATCCTTTCTTCGGAATCAGATGTTATCATCATTGATCCGGAGCGAGAATATTCACAGCTTGTTAAGGCGCTCGGCGGCGAGGTAATCCATATTTCCGCCACTTCGCAAAATCACATCAACGCTATGGATATGACGAAGGAGTACGGCGACGGGGCGAATCCGGTTATTTTGAAGTCGGAGTTTATTATGTCCCTGTGCGAGCAGCTCATCGGCGGCAGCAACCTCGGCGCAAAGCAGAAGTCCATTATCGACCGCTGCACCGCCAGCGTGTACCGCACCTATCAGCAGAATAACTATCAGGGCGAAGTGCCGACCTTGCAGGATTTCAGGGCGGAGCTTCTGAAACAGGACGAGCCGGAGGCGAAGGAAATCGCCCTTGCCATCGAGCTGTTTACAAGCGGCAGCTTGAACACCTTTGCGAAGCATACGAATGTGGATACCAATAACCGTCTGATCTGCTATGACATTTTAGACCTCGGCAAACAGCTTATGCCTATCGGTATGCTGGTCGTTCTCGACTCTATCTTAAACCGCATTACGCAGAACAGGGCGAAAGGCAGAAATACCTTCATCTTTATTGATGAGATTTATCTGCTGTTCCAGCACGAGTATTCCGCTAACTTCCTTTTTACCCTTTGGAAGCGTGTGCGTAAATACGGTGCTTATGCGACGGGTATTACGCAGAATGTGGACGACCTTTTGCAGAGCCATACGGCAAGGACAATGCTCGCAAACTCTGAGTTTATCATTATGCTCAATCAGGCTTCCACGGACAGGCTGGAGCTGGCGAAGCTCTTAAATATCTCCGACCTTCAGATGTCGTATATTACGAATGTGGAAGCCGGACACGGGCTTATCAAGGTGGGCAGTTCCCTTGTGCCGTTCGCAAATAAATTCCCGAAAAATACGAAGCTGTATAAGCTGATGACAACAAAACCGGGCGAGAGCGCATAAGCTCCCGCCCCTTGTTTCAGAAAGGATATGGCAATGAGAAAAAAGATTTGTATTGCGTTGATGACGGCGTTTACCGTCCTGCTCGGCGTCAGCAGTTATTTCATTATTGACCATTACAGGGAGGCGGAACATCAGGAACAGCTGTACGATTCCCTCGTACAGCTCGTAGAGGACAGCGAAACCGAGCCTGCCGAGCCGATCATCTATTCGGAAGATAAGACGATACTGCCGGAGCTTACCGAGTTGTACCGTCAAAACAATGATTTGGTCGGTTGGATTTGCGTGGAGGATACGAACATCAATTATCCAGTTATGCAGACGGTGGATAACCCGAACTACTATCTAAAGCGTGGATTTGATAAAGAATACAGTTCTTACGGCTGCCCGTATGTGCAGGAGGATTGTGATGTCCTAAAGCCTTCGGACAATTTAGTGATCTACGGTCATCATATGAACAACGGCTCGATGTTCGCCGACTTTGAAAAATTCAAGGACGAGGATTTCTGGCGGGGACATAAAACGATTGCCTTTAACACCCTGACAGAGAAAAATGAGTATGAAATCCTTGCGGTTTTCAAAACCGTTGTCTACACCGACAGCCCTGAAGCCTTCAAATATTACCGCTTTACGGACGCTCAGTCGCCGGAGGAGTTTGACGCTTATATTGATAAGTGCAAAGAGCTTTCCCTTTACGACACGGGCGTATCGGCGGAGTACGGCGACAAGCTGATCACGCTTTCCACCTGTGAATACTCCCGTACAAACGGAAGGATTGTCGTTGTGGCGAAAAAAGTAACAGAAAGCAGTGGTGCAAATGCTCCCGCAAATGACGGGGCGGCAGAGATACCGAGCTAATGCCCTGATAAAGAAGCTGTGCGCTAATTATGATGACGGGAACTGCCTGCTTCTTGATGAAGGGGAAGGCTGCGTCTGCGTACAGAGTATATCCTACTCGTTTTTATGCAGGTATTTCCGCAATGCGGTACTTCCGGCAGATCCGGCGCTGGAAGCGGAGATACTTGGAACGCACCCTGACAGGTGCGTTTCCTGCGGCGCTCCGATTATCAAGCGTGGCAACAGGAAAAAGTATTGTGAGAAATGCGCCGGTATCGCATACAAAAGGCAGCAGGCAGAGTACGCAAGGAAAAAGCGCACAGAATCGAAAAATAGAGGGTAAAAAGTCCTTGATTTAAGCGGCTTTTCAGCCCTCGTACTTTGAGGGGCAAGGTGTTGATACCTTTTCCCCTCTTTTTTTACTTCAAAGCGTCCACAGGCGCTTGGAAAGGAGGTTTTCTATGCCGGATATTAAGACAAGGGATATAGCGAAAGGCACGATCAAAACGATTGACAAATCGGCGGTTGCCGCCGAGCGTATGAAATCCACCTTTATCCAGACTAAAGAAAAAGCGGAACACTCCGTTGATGTCCCTGAAAGCAGTGCGGAGGAATACGCTTCCAACCGTTTGGAAAGCGGTACCGACCGAGTTTCCCACGAAGCCGTACACCAATTTGACAAGCAGGGGCGCAAGGGCGTTCAGGCGACAAAGCAGAATATCGTCAAGGCAAAGGACGGTATTCAGAAATTCAAGGAAAAGCGGGCGGCGCAGTCGCTTCAAAAACAGGCGCAGGCGGCAACTCCACGAAAAGGCGTCGGTCAGGGTATCAAGGCGGTGGAACAGCCGAAGAAGGCAGTAAAAGAGTCTGTCCGTTCCGCAGGAAAAAAGACGATTAAGACGGTTGGGAAAGGCTCGGCGAAAACAGCGCAGAAAACGGTAAAAACCGCAGAGCGCACCGCTAAAACGACCGTCAAGACAGCACAGCGTACCGCAAAGGCGGCGCAGAAAACAGCGCAGGCTACGGTCAAGGCTTCTCAAAGGGCAGTTCAGGCGGCACGGGCGGCGGCTCGTGCCGCCGTTATTACGGCGAAAGCAATCGCAAAAGCGATAGCGCTTGCGGTCAAGGCGATTATCGCCGGAACAAAAGCGTTGATCGCCGCAATCGCCGCAGGCGGCTGGATAGCGGTTTTGGTCATTATTGTGATTTGCCTGATCGGTATGCTTCTCGGATCAGTGTTCGGTATCTTTTTCTCAGGCGAGGATTCCGGCACGGGTATGAGTATGCAGACCGTTGTGCAGGAAATCAATACCGAATACAATACCAAACTGCAAGAGGAGAAAAGCTCGGTATCCTATGATGTCCTTGAAATGAGCGGTAGCCGTGCCGTTTGGAAAGAGGTGCTTGCGGTATACTCGGTCAAGGTCAACACCGATCCGGATAATCCCCAAGAGGTCGCAACGATGGACGAATCGAAAAAGCAGCTTCTCACGGACATCTTTTGGGAGATGAACGAAATAAGCTCCAGCACCGACACCAAAACCGAGACGGTCATTACCGAAACCGATGACGGTCACGGAAATATCGTGGAGACGGAAAGCACGGTCACGCAAACCTATCTGTATATCACGGTCAGCCATAAGACCGCCGATGAGATGGCGGCGCAGTATGGATTTAACGAGGAACAGAAAGAGTATCTTGCAGAGCTGCTTGCCGATGAAAACAATTCGCTGTGGTCGCAGGTGCTTTACGGGATTACGGGGACAGACGATCAGATCGTAACCGTTGCGCTTTCCCAAATCGGAACAATGGGCGGCGATCCGTACTGGTCTTGGTACGGTTTTAATTCCCGTGTAGAGTGGTGCGCTTGCTTCGTTTCGTGGTGCGCTAATGAATGCGGGTATATTGACGCTGGTGTAATTCCGAAATACGCAGGCTGCGTCAACGGCGTACAATGGTTTAAGGACAGAGGGCAATGGCTGGATAACAGCGCCGAGCCTACGCCGGGTATGATTATCTTCTTCGATTGGGCGGACGAAAGCGGTCAGGACGGATTATCCGACCATACGGGTATCGTCCAAAAAGTAGAAAACGGCAGAGTTTACACGGTCGAGGGCAACTCCGGGGATTCTGTTCGTCAGAATAGTTATCCGGTTGGGTATTACGAAATACTCGGCTACGGTGCACCTGCCTATTGATCGGAGGGCAAAAACGAGCCGCTTGCTTAAATGCAGGCGGCTTAATTACATAAAAATTCGCAAAAAGGTATTGACAAATAGAATCTCAGTGGGTATACTTTGCTTGTAAGATAGTTAGTTACTCAACTAACAGACAAACAAGCAGGTGTAGGAGGTGCTATGATTGAATGTAAATCCGAATATAGATAAACCGATCTTTCTTCAGATCGCAGAGCAGCTTGAAGATTCTATATTTACTGGTGCTTTTCCTGAAGAAACACAAATCCCATCGACAAATGAAATTTCTGCGCTGCTCAGTATCAATCCACATACTGTTCTAAAAGGAATGAATGTGCTGGTTGACGGGGGAATCATCTACAAGAAAAGAGGTCTTGGAATGTTTGTGAAAGAAGGTGCAGTCGAAAAAATTCGACAAAAACGGCAAAGTCAGTTTTATGAGCAGTATGTTTCGACTTTAATAAGCGAAGCATTGAAGCTGCAAATGTCTAAAGAGGATATTATTTCTTTGATAGAAAGGGGTTATGACAATGAATGCCATTCAAATTAAAAATATAACGAAACGCTATAAAGATGTCACAGCGCTTGACGATATTTCTTTTTCCTTTGAGTTCGGGAGAATATATGGGTTTTTAGGAAGAAACGGGGCAGGAAAATCTACCCTTATCAATATTATCGCAAACCGGATTTTTGCAGATCAGGGCGAAGTCCTGATTGATGGTATTCCTGCAAAAGAAAATATGGGTGTCCACGAAAAGATTTTTTGCATGAGTGAAGCGGATTTATATGACAGAGATTTGAAGGTTAAGGATCATTTCAAGTGGACAAATCGTTTTTATAACGATTTTGATCTGGATAAAGCCTTTGAACTTTCCAAAAAGTTCAATCTTGATATTAACAAAAGGTTTAAGGCGTTATCGAAAGGGTATCAGTCCATTTTCAAGCTGATTATTGCGCTATCACTGAATGTTCCGTATGTAATCTTTGATGAGCCGGTTCTGGGGCTTGACGCAAACCACAGGGAACTGTTTTACAGCCTGCTCCTTAAAGAATTTGAGAACAATGAGCGGACGCTTATTATTGCGACACATCTGATAGAGGAAGTTTCCAATATTATTGAGGAAGTTGTCTTGATTGATAAAGGGAAAATTCTTCTTCAGGAAACGGTTGAGGAACTGCTTGAAAAAGGATATAGCATTTCCGGGGTGGCTCAGGAAGTTGACCATTATTGTGAAGGCAAGAATGTCATCGGATATGACGAGTTGGGCGGCTTGAAAATTGCCTATGTATTAGGAGAAAAAACGGCTTTACCTCAAGGAAGCAATCTGCAAGTTACGGCAATGAATTTGCAAAAACTGTTTGTCAAGATGACAGAGAAAGGTGGCGGCGAAAATGAGTAAATTAAAATCTGCGGTTTTATATGAATACTTAACTAAAGTAAAGGCAATAGGAATTTTCTATTTGATCCAATATTTGATAGTGGCTCTCATTTTTACGATTGTTGCAATTTGTACTAAAGGAAATGAAACTGGCTCAAATACTTTAGAGTTCAGTTCTGTTGTTTTTGTCAGTGTTATAGGCGTATTAGGCTACAAAGAAGATTTCAAGGCGTTGCTCCAAAATGGATATACCCGAAAATATATTTTTGGGGCGACTGTTTGTATGTTTACATTGCTGGCGGGTACAATGGCACTTATTGATACCATAATCGGTAACTCTCTTCATTTCTTCAACAGTAACTATTTTACCTTATACAGTAGCCTTTATGGATTCGGAAATATTTTTATAAACTGGTTATGGCTTACTGCTTTATATTTGATGTTTTGCAGTCTTTTCTATTTAGCGATTTTAGTCATCAACAGAGTTGGAAAAACAATTTCTCTTTTGATCGGAGTTGGAATATCTGGAATCATTCTTCTTGTTATGGCGTTGTTCCAGTTTGTATTCTCAGATGAAATTGTAAGCAAGGCTATGGAATTGACGATGAGAGCAGTAGGATTTATGAGCGATGGTACAATAAATCAGTTTTTCCCAATTCTATCATTTCTCATAATCGGAGCTCTTTTTGGAATTGGCTCATATGCTGTAATCCGCCGTACAGAATTAAAATAAAACTATACCCAAAATAATACGGTGCTACCCACTTGGGTAACACCGTATATTTTTTCCGCTTTTATTGATTTTTATATTTATCCATTTCAACTAACATCTTATATAGATGTTCTTGCTCGGATTTACTTTTTGCTGCGACCAGCTCGTAACATTTCATAGGATAGCTGTCGGTGCTGCTTTCGCCTATCTTCTCAAAAAGCTGAGCAAGCGAGACATTCATAGCTGAAGCAATCTTTTCGATACTTTCAAGAGTGGCGTTCTTTTCCCCTCGTTCCACTTGCCCGATATAAGTAGGGTGGCAACCGGATAACTCAGCAAGCTTCTCTTGGCTCAATCCCTTATCAATTCTATAATTGCGGACACGCTGTCCGATTGTTTTTGCAATTTCACTCATAGTTCCAGCCTCCATTCATAGTCTATAAATATTGTTTCCGTAGTTCCACAGACTATTGATATTTATTGTTGACTTTGATATACTATGAGTATTATAATTAGATTTTTTGTGCTTTTAGGCTTTGAACTGGCTGGTGAACTTTAATGAGGGGAAAAACGGCTTGCTTTACCGGACATAGAAAAATACCGCCGGAGAGCATACCGGAACTCTCTCAGCGGTTAAAAAACACCTTGCTTCGACTGATAGAAGAAGGATATATGTACTTTGGCGCAGGCGGAGCATTGGGCTTTGATACGCTGGCTGCTCAATGCGTTTTATCCTTGAGAAAGCGATATTCGCATATCAAGCTGATTTTAGTCCTTCCATGTACCACACAGACAAAAGGCTGGAGCAAAGATGATATAGCGGTTTATGAGGAGATCAAAAGTCAGGCGGATAAGGTAGTATATACTTCTCACGACTATTTTCGGGGCTGTATGTTCAAAAGAAACCGCCATTTGGTAAATGGCAGCAGCGTCTGCATAGCCTATTTAACACAGGAGAAAGGCGGGACTGCATATACGGTAAATTATGCTCGGCAAAACAATGTGCAAGTGATAAACTTAGCTGCTCAATAGATGTGAAGAATGGGAAGATTGAAAAAAGTTCATCTCCGAATGGAAAGTATACTTGACATTTGCGCCCTCTTTGCTATAATAGAGATATGGAAAGCTGGCTTTCCATAGAAAGGAGGCGCACCGTGAAAAACCGTTTAGAGGAAATCCGGAAAGAACGGGGAATCAAGCAGGAAGAACTGGCTGCCGCACTGGAAGTATCCCGGCAGACCATCGGCTCGTTGGAAAACGGACGATACAATCCTTCAATTACATTGGCGTTTAAGCTTGCACGGTATTTTAATATGAGCATTGAAGATATTTTCATTTACGAGGAGGGAAAGCAATGAAGAAGAAAACCGGAATATATCTTGTAATCGGCATAGTCGGCATTGCTTTGGCTCTGAGCGCAAGGTTTCTTTTACAGGACTGTTTGAGCGATTCGCAAAGCGGCGCAATGATCGGCATAGGTGCCGGATTGTTCGGCTATGGGATTGCGAAATGGTGCGTCGCTCTGTGGGGCGCAAAAAATCCCGATTTGATGAAAATCAATGAGATTGAAGAAAAAGATGAGCGCAATCAGCTCATTCGCAGCAAAGCGCAGGCAATATCCGGAGAGATACTGCACTGGCTGCTGATGGCAGGTGCTTGGGTATGTATTTTTTTCGACGCACCCATATGGACTGTTCTTACTCTTGTAGGCGCTTTCCTGCTGAAAACAATCCTTGACTTTATTTTGATGGCATATTACCAGCATAAGATGTGACGGAGGATATTATGAAATTTGTGATTGAACACTTGTCAAAGAGCTTTGAGAAAAAGGAAGTTCTCAGAGATATTGATTTTACTTTTGATGAAGGGAAAATTTATGGGCTGCTCGGCAGAAACGGCGCTGGAAAAACAACGCTGTTTAACTGTTTGAACAGGGATTTGAAGGCGGACAGCGGCAATTTCTATATAGAAGATGAAAACGGCGTCCGCCGTGAGGTGTCCGCAGAGGACATCGGATATGTACTCTCTACCCCGACCGTGCCGGAGTTTCTTACAGGCAGGGAGTTTTTGAAATTCTTTATGGACATCAACGAGAAGTCTATCAAAAATCCGAAAAGCATTGACGAGTATTTCGATTATATGAGTATTGAGCCGGAGGACAGGGATAAACTGCTCAAGGACTACTCCCACGGTATGAAAAACAAAATGCAAATGCTCATCAATATCATCGCTCAGCCGAATATCCTGCTGCTCGACGAGCCTTTGACATCCCTTGATGTGGTTGTGGCGGAAGAAATGAAACAACTGCTCCGTTCACTGAAACAAGACCGCATTACCATTTTCTCCACTCATATTATGGATTTGGCGCTTGACCTCTGCGATGAGATTGTGCTGCTTAATCACGGCGAACTGGAGGTCGTGGAGAAAACCGATCTGGACAGCAGGGAATTTAAGGATAAAATCATTGCGGCACTCAGGGAGGAAGGAAATGAATAAGACGCTTAAAATATCTTTTTCCCTGAAAAATACATACCGTGTCAACGGTGTCTTGTTTTCCTTAAAGCAGATACCGCTCGTAAAGCGGCTGCTTCCGGCAACGCTGTATCAGGTAAAGGGGCTGAAAATCTTTGCAAACATTTTGTCCGTGCTGTGGGAAATCGTTTCTGTATTCCTCGGCAAGTTCCTTTACTTTATCACGATGGTATGCGGTATCGGTATCCTTTATAACGGACTGCCGGAGAATGAGGTGTTCCTGCATATCCTGCTGATTCTCACGGTAATCGGCAGCTTTGTAAACACACACCTTTTCAATCCGACAAAGGATAAATATTATGCGATGATCCTGATGAAAATGGACGCACGAGAATATACGCTTGTAAACTATTTCTACTCCATCCTGAAGGTCGTTGTGGGCTTTTTGCCCTTTACGATTCTGTTCGGTATGGACAGAGGCGTACCTTTGTGGTTTTGTCTGCTCCTGCCCCTTTGCATAGCGGGTATGAAGCTGTTTGCGGCGGCTGTTACCCTGTGGGATTATGAGAAAAGGGGATTTGGCTACAACGAAAATAAGCTGTCCAAATATGTGTGGTGCTGTATCGCCCTGCTTTTAGCCGCAGCCTATGCTCCGCCCGCCTTTGGTTTTGCTTTGCCTGCGGTCGTACCAATGGTTATATTTTTAGCGTGTATTCCCCTTGGTATGGCAAGTATCACAAGGCTCACTACCTTCCGTGATTATTACGCAATCAACAAGGAATTATTAGCCGGATTGACCAATCAGATGGACAGCACGGCACAGACAAAGCTTATCAAACAGGCAAATGAAAAGAAAATATCCGCAGATACTTCCATTAGCAGCAACCGCAAGGGCTTCGAGTATCTGAATGAGCTGTTTATCAAAAGGCATAAAAAGATACTCTGGAACTCGACAAAGAAGATTTCCTATGTGTGCGCTTTCCTTGTCGCCGCCGTGCTGGCAGGCGTCTATCTGCTGCCCGAAGAAAAAACCGTCATTAACGAAATCGTGATGACTTGGCTTCCGTACTTTGTATTTATAATGTACGCTATCAACCGTGGCACGAACTTTACACAGGCGCTTTTTATGAACTGCGATCACAGCCTGCTGACCTATTCGTTTTATAAGCAGCCAAGCTTTATCCTGCGGCTGTTTCAGATTCGCCTGCGTGAGATTATGAAAATCAACGCTGTTCCGGCGCTCGTGATCGGTATCGGACTGGCGCTGATCCTGTTTGCCACCGGAGGGACGGACAATCCGCTGAACTATGTAGTGCTGGTTGTTTCCATCCTGTGTATGAGCCTGTTTTTCTCGATTCATTACCTGACGATTTACTATCTGCTCCAGCCTTACAATGCAGGGACGGAGCTGAAAAGCGGCACATATCGGATTGTTTTGTCAGTAACCTATGTCGTCTGTTTTGCTCTTATGCGGCTGCGTATGCCGATTATGATATTTGGAATAATGACGATTGTTTTCTGTGTGCTTTACAGTATTGTCGCCAGCATTTTGGTATACCGCTTTGCGCCGAAAACCTTTAGGCTGAGAACATAACGGGGCGGTTTTACCGCCGGAAATCCATAAAAAGAAACGGAGGATTTATTTATGAGAAAGTGTCTCAGATGTGGAACGGAAATGAAAGAAAACTGCGCCATCAAGGTAGAAGGCGCAGGATACGGAATTGTAATGTCATCGGACGAAAATAAGCTGTTCGGCGGCAGAATCGGCAAGCCGAAGGTAGCAATCTGTCCCAAGTGCGGCGAAGTCTCCATCTATGTGGAAGATGTAGAGAAGCTGTGACGGTAAATGGAGGCGGTATGAAATGAAAAAGATTTTATCTGTGTTTTTGATGTCATTCATCGTATTCGCTCTCTCTGCTTGCAATGCTGATGTCGTGAAGATGGAAGATTATGAGTGGAAAATGAGAACGGTTATGAGCAATGATACGGAAGCTGCCCAATATCAGGATGAACTCGTGGTTGCCGTAGGAGAAGCTGACGAGCTGTATCCTGACGCTGAAATCGTGGATATGACTTTGACTGCTAAAGATGGAGAAATCACGATAACGGATACCACAAACGGCAAGACATATAACGGCACTTATGAGGTAATGCAGAAAACGCCGAAGGGAACGGACTATGAGATTATCATTGATGGAGTGACCGGCTATGCTACCGTAGCTCCTACGGAATACTATGATGGCTCAGAGATTCCAACACTACCAATCAATATAGATGGCTATTCCTTATACTTTATCCCAAATGAGTCGTAATCTACTCAGGTTAGAGAAAGGCATAATGATGAAGATCGAGATTGAAAAGGATTTTCCCCAGTATTTTAAGCCAGCCTATCCGGAAGAATTTGAGCTGTTCTCTCACTTTGAAGTAACAGCAGGAATACCGACCGTTCTCTTTGCTGTCACGACTTGGAAAGAGAACGGGAAACCGAATGTGTGCTTTCATTCGTGGAGCTGCTTTCACGGAGATAAGACCGCTTTTTTCGCTGTGATGGGCAACCTGTATCAGCATACCCACACCTATGCCAATATCCAAAGAGAAAAATGCTTTTGCATTAATTTTCTCCCGATAAGCTGTTATGACAGGTTGGTAAATACCATTCATCAGAATGAATGGGACGATGACGAATTTGCAGCAGGAGGCTTTACTGTTTCCAACGCCAAAACCATTCACGCACCTGTAATCAATGAAGCGTTTCTCACGATGGAATGTACCCTGAAAGATATACAGGATTTAAGCGGTGCAGGTATTACGGCTATGGTCATCGGACAGGTACAGCACATCTCTGTGGAAGAAGCGTATGCACAAGGGTATGAATTAAGATATGGCAAGGACGGATTTATGCTGCTCGTGCCTGCGCCGCAAGACCTTGTTACCGGAGAGCCAAATCAGTCGGCGATTGCCACCGTGCATATTGAGAAATACGACTGATTTAAGGAGAGAGCAAAAATGGCGGTTTCAAATATAAAAGCGCTGATCCCCGGCGAACTTCAAAAAGTGTGGGAGCTGGTGTTGAATACGGAGAATTACGCTGCTTGGAGAAGCGACTTGAGTAAAACAGAAGCGATAAGCGACAAGCAATTTATCGAATATACCAAAAACGGCTACCCTACGACCTTTACCGTGACGCTTGTTAAGCCATACAGACGATGGGAATTTGATATGGAAAACAGCAATATGACAGGTCATTGGACTGGCATTTTCACTGCCAAAGGCGATGAAACAGAGATAGATTTTACGGAACAAGTGAAAGCGAAGAAATGGCTGCTGAAGCCTTTTGTGAAATCGTATTTGAGAAAGCAGCAGACACAGTTTGTTGCGGATATAATGAAAAATTTTTCATAAAGACTTATATATAGGAAGGCGGTTTGTTATGAAGAAGTATGAGTATATGACAGTTGATTTAAGCGCAGAGCCATCATTTAATGTTCATATTAAGCTGGATCGGTATATTGAGAAGCTCAATGAATATGGAAAACAGGGCTGGCGTTTGATTTCCGGAACTGATGACTGGAAGTATTCGATCTTTGAGCGTGAAATTGATGATGAAGAATAAAAGACAGGAGGCGTATAACCTATGAAAGATATGATCGGATACTGCGGATTGGACTGCGAAAAATGCGACGCATACACAGCAACCATCAATGACGATCAGGTTTTGCGGGAGAAAACGGCGAAACTGTGGGCAGAGTTAAACAACGCCCCCATTCTGCCGGAACATATTAACTGCGAGGGCTGCCGTATGAACGGAGCGAAAACGGTATTTTGCGATAGTCTGTGTGGGATTCGGAAGTGTGCGTTAAATAAAGGCGTTTCCACTTGCGGCGACTGTCCGAAATTAGAAAACTGCCCGACTGTTGGAGCGATCCTCGAAAACAATCCGGTGGCTTTGGAGAATTTGAAAGGATAGAATACATAGAGTATCAAATTAGAATTTGTGGTGATGAGGAAATGACAGAAGAAACTAAATTAAGAATAATGAATGAACTGCAACAGCATGGATATGCCATAAACAATATCAATGATTTGTTTAATATATCTCATAAAGATAGAAAACTTATTCCTTATTTGTTAGAATTGCTCGACTACTTATCTGATGAAAGAGATAAAGAATTTGTTGTACGTTGTTTAGGGGTAAAGGGATTTACAGAAGCAATACCGAAGTTGTTAACAGAGTTTAAAAGTGCAAAGAATAATTATTACCGTTGGGCGATTGCAAATTCAATCAATATTATACACAGTATGACAATAGAAAAAGAGCTGATCGAGTTGTCATCAAGCAAAAAATATGGTACTGGACGGCAAATGTTAGTGCTTTCTTTGGGAGAATATAAGTCGGATTTATCATTAAACTGTTTGGTCAGTCTCTTAAATGACGAAGAAGTAAGAGGTCACGCTTTACAGGCATTAGGAAAATGCGGAAATCCTGAAGTATTATCAGATATTGAAATGTACTGTAATTCTGAGAATAATTGGATAAAGAAGGTAGCAATCAATGCAGCTAAAAAAATCAAAAGAAAATATCTATAAATCCTAAGTTGTCGAGCTTGAAAAGGAGCGAATGAAATGGCTTTTGACTACAAGAAAGAATATAAAGAATTTTATATGCCGAAGAACAAGCCCGGTATTATAGAGATTCCGAAAATGAACTACATCGCAGTCCGGGGAAAAGGCAATCCCAATGAGGAAAACGGGGAATATAAAAGCTCCATCGGCTTGTTATATGGAATTGCCTTTACCATAAAGATGAGCTACAAGGGAACTCATAAGATCGAGGGCTTCTTTGAGTATGTCGTGCCGCCCCTTGAAGGGCTTTGGTGGCAAGAAAACACACAGGGACTTGATTACGCCAGAAAAGAAGATATGCACTTTATCTCTATGATCCGACTGCCAGATTTCGTAACGAAGGAAGATTTTGAGTGGGCAGTTCAGGAAGCAACAAAAAAGAAAAAGCAGGATTTTTCTAAAGTTGAGTTTTTCCCCTATGACGAGGGGTTATGCGTTCAGTGTATGCACATCGGCTCGTATGACGCTGAGCCAGCCACCGTTGATTTAATGCACGACTATATGAAAGCAAATGGGTACGAACTGGATATTACGGATACAAGATACCATCACGAAATCTATCTGAGCGATCCGAGAAAATGTGATGTGAGCAGACTGAAAACGGTCGTGCGCCACCCGATCCGGAAAGCGGAGTAATCGGAGGTTAGTATGCCAAAAGAAGTCGAGCCCAAAAATACGACAAGGGCTGCGGCGTATGCGCTTTGGATGAAAGCGCCCAATCCAATGGTCACTTTTTTCAAGACCTTTGATGTGACCAATCTGATCAAGGTCAGCAGGAAAAGAAATCTGAAATTTAATATGTTGCTCGATTACTGTATCGGCAGAGCTGCCGCAGGGGTAAAGGAATTTTACATCCTTCCGGTTGGCGATAAGCTCATACAGTATGACACCATAGCAGTCAATACCATCGTGAAAAACAAAGAGGGCGAAGTCAGCTCCTGCGACCTTTCCTATAAAGCCGAGTTAAATCAATTCAACGAGGAGTATCTGAAATATACGACACAGGTCGCCGCAAGGTGTCAGGACAGGGACTTATCCGAAAACAGTATGGTCATCGGCACTTCCGCCATCATAGATACGGAAATCGACGGAGCTGTTGGTATGAACAGCGGCATTTTCAACAATCCCTTTATTATTTGGGGCAGATACAAAAAGAAATGGCTTCGGTATTACCTGTCTCTCTCTTTCCAGTTCCATCACACGCAGATGGACGGCGCTCACGCAGGCACATTTTTGAAGAACTTGCAAGATGAAATCAATCTGCTGAAGTAAAAAACCGTAGGGCTTTCATTGAAGCTCTACGGTTTTTAACATTTATTGAGTATGACTATCCTTTGGAATAGGGAAAGAAATTGTAACGGCAAATCCACCTTGTTTGCCGTGATCGAAAGACACTGTACCATTATGGGCGGAAACGATCTGTCCGACAATCAAAAGCCCTAAGCCGTGCCGTGGCTCGGTTGTCCCGCTGTCACTCATCATATAGTGGGGCGTAGTCCTGAGTTTCTCTAACTTTTCATCGGTAACGCCGACGCCGTTATCTTCTACGACGATTTTATATTCTGTATCGCTTTTTCGGACGCATACTGAAATCGTACAGCCATCAGGATTGTGCGTTTGAGAATTTGTAATCAGATTTCCGATTGCCCGCCGCAACAACTCTTTATCTCCATTTATGACACAGGCAGTCAATGCTTCATCTGTATTCCATTCTATCGGATACTTTTCTTCCATATCTAAATTGATAAAGTCAACAACGCTTTGTCTTGCGATTGCTACGAGATTGACAGGCTCTGGATGGATCGGCTGCATATTATATTCTAACTTCGAGGCAAGATTCAGGTCATTGATGAGATTTTTCATTTTTGTACTTTGCTGACGGATAATCCGTGCCTTTTTCCTTTCGCTTTCCGGCAGGCTTTCATTGTCCTCAATCTGTCCGGCATATCCCATTACCATAGAAAGTGGTGTGCGAATATCGTGAGAGACTCCGGAAATCCAGTTTGCTCTTGCTGTTTCCTTTCTTTGCAGGTTTCGCTTCTGTTTTTGGAGAATATCCGATGTTTGATTGATTTTAGCGGCAAGGTCGGATAAAAGTCCTTTTTCCTTGACATAAACAGGCTCACCTGAAGGTAGCGCCTGTATGCCGTTTGTAATCGGTTTAACGGATTTCAGCAGCTTGGAATTGGCGATCATATAAATCAGGAAAATCAAAAAAACATTCACACCGATTACAATCAGGACAGTATACGGGGCGTTTTTGATGAAATCATAATCCCAACTCGGAGACATATGTTTCCAATATCGGTCTTTCGGATAGCCGACAACGACCAATCCATTTTCGCATTCTCCCGTATAGGTCGGGTATCCATCAATATATCCTCGTGTCAGACTTGCAATGTCGGAGATCGTATAGTGCAGAGGAACGGTATCCGGCAGATTTTCCGTGTGCCATTTTACCTCTAATGTGTCATTATCTATATAGATTGCCCACGCATTCTCCCCGCTTAACCGCTCCGTCATATCGCCGGATAAGATATATCCCGTTTCTGTTTTCTGTAAAGCTTCAGCAGTTTCTTTTGCAGTCGTCCACGGTCTGCCATTTGCCGTTTGACTTGCGGAAATAGCAGCAAGAATAATAATGTTAAGGACGATGACCAAGACTGTGCTTAACAGCAATATGCCTACAAACCGCCGAATGAGTTTCGTAATATCTTTCATATCATTTCCCCGTTAATACTAACTTGTAGCCTAAGCCTTTTACCGTAATGAGGGATACCGGCTTTGACGGGTTAGCTTCAATTTTTTCTCGGATTCTGCGGATATGCGCCATCAGCGAGTTTTCATATCCGTATGGATTATCTCCCCACGCAGCTTCGCAGAGCTGATCGATGGTTACAATTCTTCCCGCATTGCGGTAGAGCGCCAGCAGTATATCGTGTTCTTTTGCAGTCAGCGGGAAATGTTTATTTTCTTTTATCACTTCGGCACGGTCAAAGTCAATTTGGCTTCCGGCAAGTTGGACGATAGGATCTTCGCCTTTGTAGTACCGCCGCAGAATGATTCCGATACGCAGGGATAATTCTTTTGGCAGGAACGGCTTTACCATATAATCATCTGCACCAAGTCCCAATCCTTTCAGCTTGTCCTCATCTTCTCCACGGGCAGTTAAAAAGAGAACTGGGACTTCGGTAAAAGTCCGCATTTGTTCAAACAGAGAAAAGCCGTTCCCATCGGGCAGCATTACATCGAGAATGGCAAGATCAGGCTCCCAATCCCTGCATATTTTCAGAGCTTCGGCTACTGTTCCAGCAGTCTTGATTGTTTTGAAACCGTCCTGCTCTAAAATAGATGTTACCATTTCACGCAGATCAGCCTCATCATCTACGATGAGGATTTTTTTGTATTTTAAGTAATCATAGTCCATAATGCAATTCTCCTTTTTCTATATTATAGCATATCATTCCTGCATTTTCGCAGTGCAGTTCAAATGTAAGGTAAATGTAAGATAGAGAGAAGGTTGACACAAGGTTGCGCCTTTATACTAAAGACAACAAAGGAAAGGAGATTTCACAATATGAATATAATCGAAACTCAAAATCTGACGAAAACCTACGGCGATTTCACGGCAGTATCCCATCTGAATCTCCATATTCGCAAAGGAAGTGTTTATGGATTTTTAGGTCCGAACGGAGCGGGAAAATCCACAACGATGAAAATGTTTCTCGGTTTGACGCAGCCGACAGAAGGAAGCTTTCATATTGACGGAAAAACATACCCTTCAGACCGAGTTCCCATTTTGAAGGAAGTTGGCTCATTTATAGAAGCACCCGCCTTTTACGGGAATCTGAGCGGAGAGGAAAACCTTGAAATTATACGGAAAATTCTTGGGCTTCCAAAAAGCAGTGTCGATGACGCTCTGGAGCTTGTCGGCTTAACTGAATTTAGAAAAAGACTGGCAAAGAAATATTCTCTTGGTATGAAGCAGCGTTTAGGTTTGGCAGGCGCTTTGATCGGCAGACCGCCGATCCTGATTCTCGACGAGCCGACCAATGGACTCGATCCGGTGGGTATTCACGAGATACGCACCCTGATTCGTTCCCTGCCGCAGAAATATGACTGCACGGTATTGGTTTCTTCTCACTTGCTTCCTGAAGTAGAACTTATGGCTGACGATATTGGTATTCTGAATCACGGTCATCTGCTGTTTGAAGGAACAAAGGAAGAATTGAAAACAAGCGCTCGTGCCGCCGGATTTCCAACGGATAATCTGGAAGATACTTTCCTTGCTATGATTGATGAAGATAATCGCAGGAGAGGAGGTACGGTATGAGTCTCTTAATAGAATCCAAAAAGCTGAAGCGCACAGGCTATCTTCCTGCTTTTTTGGCAGGTGGCTTTCTTGCAGCAGCTTTTCCGGTTGTCTATATGATGGTAAAAGCAGAGGAAATGACTGCACTCGCAGGCAATCCGATTAACATGCTGATGTCTGCGAACTGGCAGATGATGGCGATGTTGAATATTCTCATTTCCATTTGCGGCGCTTGTATGATGTACCACACGGAATATGCCGATAACGGTATGCAGAAAATGTCGGTGCTGCCCATTCGTCAAGGTAGTATGTTCTTTGGAAAATTTCTAATTGCCGCTTTGGTATTATCCGCAATGGTGGTCATAGAAATGGCAGTCTTAGTCGGCTGTGCAAAGTATTGGTTTCCAAGTTATGTGTTTGACCTGACCGAAATATTGAAAACCGCAGGTTTCCAAATTATAGTTACGCTGCCGACTGTAATGCTTATGCTGGTTATTGCGTCTGCCTGTAAGAATATGTGGGTATCCCTTGGTATTGGCGTGATTTTAGTATTTACGCTTTCCATTCTTCCGCAGGATAATATTGTGTTGAGCCTGTTCCCGTTTGCTTCCCCGTATCAAATGCTCTCTGCGGCAGTGGAAAATAGCCGCACAGCCTTATTTTTAGCTGTTTGCGGGATTGAAACGGTCGTGTTCGGTATTGCAGAAGTCCTTTATCTGCAAGTAAGGAGGTGTTTTGAATGAATTTCTTATCATTAGTCGGAGTGGAACTCAAAAAAATCCGCCGCTCCAAAATCTTATTGATCTTGCTGATCCCTGTCATTATGATGTGGATTCCAAGCATTATCAATGCGGATATGAACTTCGACCTGAGAGGAATCCCGATTACGCCGGAAAACAACTTTTTCATTCAGGGCTTTATGGGTATGGTTTGGTTTATGATCCCGGCGTCGCTGGTCATCTGTACGGTACTGCTGAATCAAACGGAACGCTCCAATAAAGGGATTTTGAAAATGCTGTCCCTGCCGATTAGCACAACGAAACTATGTCTTGCTAAATTCACAGTCCTGATTTTGTTGGCGGCATTTCAGATGGTTATGTCCATAGGAGCGTACTATATCTGTGCGGCAATCGTTACCCATACGCAGGATTATAATTTTATCCTTGAGCCATTATATGTCTGCAAAAATGTATGTAGTATCTATGCCGCTGCAATTCCAATGGCTGCTGTATACCTTGCGGTTTCCACTTTAATTCAATCTCCCATTTTTTCGGTCGGTATCGGTCTGGCTTCGATTGTACCTTCCGTGCTTATGATAAACACAAAAATCTGGTTTGCCTACCCGATGAGCTACCCGTTCTATCTGATAATGGTGGCGTATGGGAGAGCTGCTGAAGGTGTTTATGAAACACAAATCGCTTGGCTTCCGTGGCTGCCTGTTGCAGTCGGAATCACTATTTTGGCACTTGTCGTATCCTGTATGCGATACGGCGCATCTGAAAGGAGATAACTACAATGAAAAACAAAATTTTAACTGCGATTTCTACCATTATGCTCTTTGTCCCGTGGACGATCCTGCCACTGCGTACCTTTGATTGGGCGCTGGAATCCCCGGTAGCGGAGATTATGGTTTACAGTTACGCCGCCTTTATGATTTTTTCAGGTATCTTTTCCATTCTCAGCTATACCAAAGGAAAAGTAAAATCCAAACTTATGCAGGTATGTGTCGTGATTAACAGTATTTATGCGGTTGGCGCAATCGCAATTATCGGTATGAATATTGTAACGAGGATTGGCGGGTGATGATATGAAAAAAATAAAAATTCTGACTGCCGCTTTGCTTTCCTTATGTTTGGCTTTTGCTGTTACAGGGTGCAGCGGCGACAACCTGAAAGATAGTGTTATAAACGGCTTTAATGATATGCTCCAGCATTTCAGCAAATATGCCCTTACGGACGAAAAAGATTTGCAGGGCGATAAGACCAAAGGGGAAGATACCTATACCGGCTCCTATACAGCAGATTATGAGGATTTCAATGATAAAGAATACATCTTTGGAGGTACTGCGTTAGAACGGGATAAAGGAAGTGAGCTTAATGTAACTTACGAGTTGACGGTTGATTCCGGCACGGCGAAGCTTTACTGGCTTGATAAGGGCGAAGAAAAAATGATTGCCGATACAAGTAAAAACGGAACATATTCCGTTACCCTTGATGAAGGCGACAACTACCTTACTTTAGAAGGTAATGATTTTTGCGGCTCATTACAGGTGGTTGTGGAATGATTGCAAAAGCAAGAACAAATCCGCTAAATCTTTGTGCTATGCCTAATACTTTGGAATGTTCGATAAACCGCTAATTCACTCTTGTTCAGATAAAGCAGAGCTGGATTTAATTCGCCATCTACTTTGCCATTGTCGCCATTTAACTCGCCATTTAATTTGCCATTCCGTATTGTCGCATTGAGCATAAAAGCGTTATCAATTTTATTTCCCCATTTTTTAGCATAACATTGAGTAGTGAAAAGAATGAAAACCGCAGGACTTCGATATATAGCTCTGCGGCTTTCAGCTTTTCGATATTTTAGTCTCTTTTGATATGCTTTTGTATATCTTCCACAGACGGGAGCTGTTTGCTCAAAGCTTCAGGAAGCTCACTTGTAACTTTGTATTCGCTGACACCGATTGGCTTTGACATATCTTTTAAGGCATATTCAGCGACTAATGCGTTTTTGCTTTTGCACAGCAACAGACCGATAGAAGGATTGTCATTATCCTTTTTCAAAATCCCGTCAACGGCTGAGAGATAAAAGTTAAGCTGTCCAGCATATTCCGGCTTGAATTCTCCGGTTTTCAGCTCAATCACAACATAGCAGCGAAGATTAAGGTTGTAGAACAGAAGATCAATGTAAAAATCATCGCCGCCGACATTGAGATGATATTGATTGCCGAGAAACGCAAATCCCGTTCCCAACTCTAAAAGCAGCTTCGTTACATCCTGAACAAGAGCCTGCTCTATATCCCGTTCTACCATATCTTCCTTGAAAGGGATAAAATCAAAAATGTATGGATCTTTCATTGTTTGTACGGCAAGCTCACTCTGCGGCGAAGCAAGTCGGCTTTCAAAGTTTGAAATTTTATCAGCAATAGCCTGCCGTTCATACAAGCCGCTTTCAATCTGATGAATCAAGACATTATGCGACCAGCCATTTTCTGCGGTCTTTCGTATATACCACTCTCTTTGCTTTTCTCCTTTAACCTTATCCAAGATTGCAACATTGTGTGACCACGGAATTTGTGCAGACACCGTCTGCACAAATTGCTCATCAGGATAAGTGCTTGCAAATTTTGACATATATTTAAGGTTGCGAACAGAATAGCCCTTTGCGTTCGGGAACGAGAGCTTAATATCAGCCGCCAGATTTTCAATAAATTTATTGCCCCAAGATTTATGCTCGTTTATGATTTTTCCGATATTGTAATACAGCATAATCAGCTCTTTATTTACACTTAAAGTAGCTTTGTACTGCGCCTGCTGAATTTCCTGTTTGATAGTTTGCACCAAATCAAGATACTCGTTATTATTCATCAACATCTTTATACCCTCCAGTTATCTATTTCAAAAATTGATTGCGGTATTCCTGATGACGGAAACGATAGCCCTGTGCGATCAGCGTGTCCGTTTTCAATGCGACCAAGTTTATATCTGAGTGCATTGCCCGTGCGATCTGCTGAATATCATACCCATTTTCGATATATTCCAGTATTTCATCATCGGGCAGGGAAATTTGGGAAGCAAAGATGTTTGCCTCGTATTCCATTCGGCTTTGCCGCATATCGAAAATGTTAAATTCCTTGAAGCCGCCAGCCTTGACCGCTTCTTCTCTATGTAATGCGTCGTGTCCGATCTCGTGCAGCATTACGATACGCTCCATTACAGGGTGCAGATCGTCTTTTATAAAGATAAAGCGGTTACGCATTAAAACCTTGTATGCCCCTCGCTGCTTCTTGAACGATAACGGGATAACTTCTATCCCCAGTTCTCGTGCGATTTTATGTGGATCGTTTGTGCCAAGCTCATTTGTCAGCCGATTCGCCTTTCTGACAATCTCCAAAGTCTGAATATCCAAGAGCAAACACCCCCATTCTACTGTCGGTAAGTATATCTTATCAAATGCACTGTCCGAAAAAGAGGACATCAAGCGCTATTTTCTATATTTTTTGGGAGTGTACTTTTTATTCTTCTCTTTGGCGATCCAGTACGCTTCCTGAATGCCTTTCATCATCTCGTCCAAATCCTCATCTGCAAGTTCGCCGCCTGCAAAAAGTCCTGTAACTTCTGCCATAAGCTCCTTTGCCTGTCTTGCGCCATTGCGTCCATATTTAGATTCGGCGTTCAGCAAAAATTCCTCATCATCTGTAAGCAGATAGTTGACATCGACCTTCAGGACTTCCGCCATCTTATAATAGGTTTCCCTTTTTTTCGGATAGCGGGTGCCAGCCTCATAATTCGATACTGTCCGCAGAGAAACGCCGATTGCTTTTGCAAACTCATCTTGCTTTAAGCCTGCTTTCGTGCGGGCTTCTTTTACCTTTTCACAGAATTTCATTTCATCTGACCTCCAAATTATTCGACCTGATTTGAAAATATCTTGCGTATCTGTATTGACAAGCGCAAGTAAATTTCGTATAATGTCAATACGCAAGTAAGTTGCGTATACATAATACCTTAACTTGCGTATTTTGTCAAGGGAGTTCAGCAAATTAGCTTGAACTTTTATCTACCAACAAATGATACCCGTTTTAAGGATTGAGGCGAACAGATGGGACGGAAAGATACACTCGCTGCGAAAAGCATTCGGAAAATGTATGAGCAGCTTAATTTGAATCAATCGGATATATTCTCGAAAACAAAATTGCTTCTTGGCGTATACCGTGATGTGGTCTGGATTACGCTGAGCGAGTCTGCCCGTGTGAATGAGGAGCTGGCATATTACGGAGAAGAACTGGACAGCGCCCTTGTCTATTTGGAGCTGTTTGCGCCGGATACCGAGAAGCAGGAGTTTGAGAGCCGTATCAGCGCTTTGTTTGAGAACAAGTGGATGGTTGACCTGATTGATACCGCTATGGCGAAAATATATGACTACCATAACAACGGCAGGCTGTACCACGAAATCATATCGAAAAGCTACCTGACAGCATTTCGGTATACGGAGAGCGAACTGCTCGATCTCTTGAATATGGAGCGCAGTACCTTTTACGACCGGAAACGGGAAGCGATTTTGCTTCTCGGCGTATCCCTGTGGGGATATGCGATTCCGTGCTTCAAAGGAATCTTTAATATGAAGGGAGCTGATGAAAGCGGCGATATTCCCGATTTTTTCAAATAAAGGCTTGTCCGACTAAAGTCCGACGAAATCCCTACTGAATGTCCGACCTTGCGTATGCTACACTGTGTATGCTGCCCGAAGAACGGCTTTCGTTTACAGAACGAGGTTGAAAACGAAATGGCAGAAAATTGGCACAGTTTTGCCGATGATACGGAAAAGCAAATCTGTTACAATTAGTATGCCTAAAGCTTTGAGAATTTTTCTTGATTTTTAAATGCTGGTTGAATATCTTTTAGGCGGCAATACAGCAGCTTAGGCAAAACGAATTGAATATGTGTTTTGAAGAAGCAGTTATAGCTTTCAGCCTTCGGGCGTGAATGTTATAGCTGCTTTTTTGTGCAGCCCTTTTCGCTTTTGTCAGGCGGAAAGGGAGCTTTATGTCTATTGCAGTATGGCAGGCGTTTATATGTAGGTATCCGTGATCTCCGGAGTTTTTGATTGTGACCTTATATATCAAAAATTCCAAATTTAAGGAGATTACGGAAATGAAAAAACTTACAGTAAGCGAGCAGGAAGAATTATTTGCACAGGATTGTAAACTCATTAACCTTCGGTATGAGTATAGTGGTTTCACTGGGACGGAAAAATGGGCGATTGTAACGGAACTGTCCGAAGAAGCATTGTGGGATAAGTACCCTGATGTCATCAGCAGGTATATGCCGTTTATCCTTCTGTCAATGGCTCAGGGGGAAGTGATTAGTGAATCACATAGAAATAATGATAAATATGAAAAGCGCAGCAAAAGGACAATAGATGTGTACGGATACGAAGATGATATTTTTGAGCAGTTCCATCCGAAATCTATCGCACCGTTTATTGATCCGTTTGATAAAGCGGAGGAGGAACAGATCGAGGAAGAAAAAGAAAAGCTGCGGCAGTTAGAACTTTCTAAGGTAAGGCAAGCGTTAAGTATGCTGCAACCTGTTCAAAGGGAGCGCCTTCTTAAATCCGTCTTGCTTGGGATTAGTTCAAGAAAAATTGCAAAAGAGGAGGGCATAAATTATAGCTCCGTAGACAAGTCAATCGCTGCCGCAATAAAAAATTTCAAAAAATTTTATGAAAATCTCTGATTTTGGGTGTGCATTTCGCACCCCTTTGTCCAAATGAGTGAAGGGGTATTTCTATTCCGGATATGAAATGCGCTTTCAAAACTCAATGAACAGAGAGGTTATACATAGAATGAAGAAAACAGAAATCAGGCGTGGAGATATATTTTCCTACGATTTTGGCACAAGAATCGGCTCTATCCAATCAGGTGTAAGACCTGTGCTGGTAATTCAGGCAGACAATTTCAATGCGAATGCGCCTACTGTTATTGTTGCGTCCATTACGAGTGTAATAAAAAAGAGGTATTTGCCGTCCCACATTATTTTAGGCGAGGATTTTGGTCTGACGAAGCCTTCAATGGTGTTGCTTGAGCAAATACAGACTGTGAATAAAGATGATTTGACAGAGTATATTGGCTTTGTTGATGATGAGCGCCTTTGGAGACAGATTAACGCAGCCTTGAAAAAAACATTCGGTCTATGGCTTTACAACACTGACAGGATCGGCGACATTCGCTGCCTGTGTCCTAAATGCTTAAACGACTATTTTTGCAATCCGAACTATGTTGTCAGACGCCTTGATCCTTTCGCTAAAAGTAAAGGCACTTGTGATAAGTGCAATGATAGAGGTTGGGATTATATCGTTTATGACAAACGCACCTCTTTCAAAGGGAAAGGGGTATAGGGATGTCGCAAAACAGGGAAAGGAAACGGAAGTTTGACATTCCTATATGGTGTAAGGCAAATCTGTCGATTGAAGAAGCCGCAGCCTATTCCGGTATCGGAATGGCGAAACTTTATGAGATGACAGAAAGTGAGGATTGCCCATTTGTCTTATGGATAGGTAGCCGGAGAATGATTAAGCGAAAAGTTTTTGATGAGTATATAGAGCGGCAATACTCAATTTAATGAAAAAGTCAAGCCTGCGATGAGCCGATTCGCATAATTGGCTTATCGCAGGACATTGGCTATGCTGTAACTACCAAAAGCAAGGAGGTACAGCAATATGCTCAACAAAAAGAACGATCCGGATATGTCGAGAGTCCCGTTGTGGAAGAAAATGAATTTGACGGTGGAAGAAGCCGCCGAATACTCAGGAATAGGCGTATCTAAAATTAAAGAAATTTCAAATCAAAAAAACTGTCCCTTTGTCCTATGGAATGGAACAAAGCGGTTGATTAAAAGAAAACAATTCGAGGATTATCTCGAAACACAATATTCCGTCTGAGAGGAGGACAAGCTAATGGATAATAAACTGACTGAAACAGGCAGTTCCAACAGGCGTGTAGCTACTGTTCCAATTTGGGTAAAACCTTATTTGACGATAGAAGAAGCGGCAGAGTATACGGGAATAGGCAGGGATAAGCTTTATGAAATGACGAGCCTTGCCGATTGTCCGTTTGTGCTGTGGGTAGGCAATCGGAGAATGATTAAGCGCAGGATTTTTGATGAATACATTGAGCAAATGTATTCAATATGATGGAGGTTGTATGGACGAAAAAATTTTAGCTTACAGAAGTGAACTCCAAAAGAGGTCGGAAAACATACCATTTTGGACGAGAACGATTTTAACCGTTGAGGAAGCTGCCGCATACACCGGAATCGGAAGGGCAAAAATCCGTCAAATCATTTCACAAGGGAATTGCCCTTTCACGGTAAATAACGGCACACAAATCTGTGTGATCCGAGAAGCGTTCATTGATTATCTTGATAAGCAGTTTCGCATATAGGAGGAGAGAGAATTATGCCGAGAACAAAAAGAAAAGACAAGTCGAGAGCCGTGCTTCGGACAGGCGAATCACAAAGGGCTGACGGAACTTATCAATTCCGGTGGACTGACAGTAATCATAAGAGGTTTTGCGTATATGCCAAGACGCTTGATGAATTGCGCTATAAGGAAGAACAGATTAAAAAGGATAAGAGCGATGGCATTAAAACCGAAGCCCGATATACGACGGTCAACGAGGTCTATGAGCTTTGGAAGGAGCTGAAGCGAGGGCTGAAGAACAACACCTTTGAGAATTATAAATATATGTATGAAACCTTTGTCCGTCATCAAATAGGCTCAAAGACAGTTTCATCGTTGAAAAAAACAGACATAAAGAGGTTTTATAATTACCTTACAGACGAGCGCCAGTTAAAACCTTCGACCATTGACAGTATCCATACGGTTTTACATCAGATTTTGGATATGGCTGTTGACGATGATTACATAAGGAATAATCCGTCAGATAATGTACTTAGAGAGTTGAAGCAAGCACATTGCTTTAAGACAGAAAAGCGCAGAGCTTTAACCCGTCCCGAACAGGAGTTGCTTTTAAGCTATTTGAAAAATACTCCCACCGCACAATATTGGTATCCAATCTTTGCGGTTTTGGTAGGAACAGGGCTTCGAGTCGGAGAACTTACCGGATTAAGATGGTGTGATGTCGATCTGGAGAACGGTGTTATTGATGTAAATCATACTTTGGTTTACTATGACCACCGCACCGATGGAAGCAAAAAAGGCTGCTATTTTAATGTCAATACGCCGAAAACTCCGGCTGGAAAAAGAAAAGTGCCAATGCTCAGTTTTGTGAAAGAGGCAATTATAATGGAAAAGGAAAGGCAGGAGCTGCTCGATCTTCATTGTACCGCTACCATTGACGGATACACAGATTTCATTTTTATCAATCGCTTCGGAAATCCGCAACATCAGGGAACACTGAATAAAGCAATCCGCCGCATAATTCGTGACTGTAACGATGAGCAGTTTTTGAAGAACGAAAATCCCGAAGTGCTACTTCCGCATTTTAGCTGCCATTCATTAAGACATACATTTACAACGAGAATGTGCGAAGCGGGCGTGAATGTTAAGGTGATTCAAGACACGCTTGGTCATAAGGATATTTCAACAACGCTCAATATCTATACCGATGTGACGAAGGAGCTTAGGCAGTCTGAGTTTGAAGGTCTTGACTCATATTTCAAAAGCGAGTATAATGAAGTGTCTAACGAATAAGTGGCATTTCTTGAGCGAGGATAAAAGCTTCTACACCATTTACACCAATTTATACTCCAATCCCCCGAAAAACTACACGAATTTATAGGGATATGGCGATTCAGGAAGAAACCCCGTTTAGACCTGTTATGAGATATGAGGAGGTTTAGGAGAGATTGAAAAGATGGTTGCTTTCGTCCCGACAATGAAGCCGTTGGACTCTGACAAGAAGGTTTCCAAGGAAGTTTCGGCTCCTGCGGAGGCTACTCAGACGGCTCCCGTTGTGGAAGAAAAAATTGATTTTTCCAATGTTCAGATTGAGCCTTTGTTTGAGGATCAGGTCGATTTTGACACCTTCTCCAAGAGTGATTTCCGTGCCGTAAAGGTCAAGGAATGCGAAGCCGTGAAGAAGTCCAAGAAGCTCTTAAAGTTCGTTTTGGACGACGGAACCGGCACAGATCGGGTCATTTTGAGTGGTATTCACGAATATTATGAGCCGGAAGAACTGGTTGGAAAGACCTGCATTGCAATCACCAATCTGCCTCCGAGAGCGATGATGGGTATCGACTCCTGCGGTATGCTGATCTCCGCCGTGCATCACGAAAACGGCGAGGAAAAGCTGCATTTGCTGATGGTGGATCCCCACATCCCCGCCGGCGCAAAGCTCTATTGATTGCCCCAAAATTGTCGGTGCTTACGCCACAACTTACGCCAATTTACTCCGAGGGTGCACCACAGAGACAGAGAGAAATGTACAAATGAAAACAGCCCTGCAGAAGCGATTCTGCGGGGCTGTTCAGTTTGTCAAAAAGGCATTATGACAAACGGAAAACCACCGTAATTCTATCAGAATTACGGTGGTTCTTATGGCAGCGGGAGAAGGATTCGAACCCTCACATACGGAGTCAGAGTCCGCTGTGCTACCTTTACACAATCCCGCTATGTTCCTGACGAACAAGATTTATTATACTCGCTTTCCGGCGTTTGTCAACACTTTTTTTGCTCTCCTGGAAAAAATTTTCCAGGGCCGGCACACGCCGGCCCTGGAGGGAAAGAGGAAGGGACAGCGTCAGGCCGCCAGAAGGTCGGCCGACGTGAAATACTTGCGCAGGGACTTATACAGCAGAGCGAACACCACCAGGCACAGGATGATGCTGGGCAGCATGTAGCTTCCGTTATAGATCAGGGAGTAGATCCAGGGGCTGGTCATGGGCTTGCCGAGGAACGTGTCGGGCATCCACTTGCCCCACACAAAGACGCCGATGAGGAAATGCGCCAAAAAGCGCAGCACGCCGCCGATGATCGTGCCATAGTAAACGCTCCACTTGCGGCGGGACAGCAGGCCCGCGCCAAAGCCCAGTACCACAAAGGCGATGAAGTAGTCGCAGATGATGGTGGTCCAGTCAATGGAGAACTTGTTGCCGATGAGGTAGGTGATGGTGCCGTACACCAGGCCCGCCAGAGAGCCCCAGCCGCAGCCGTACCGGGCGGCGAACAGAATGATGGGCAGCATCTCCAGGGTGATGGAGCCGCCGTTGGGGAACTCATAGAGCTTGATGAGGCTGAGGATCTCCGCCATGGCGATGAAGATGGCAGCCTCACAGATCATGCGTGTTTTGCTGACTTTCATGTGTTTTTCTCCTCCGTGAAAAAAATATCCGCATCGCGGGCCGCGCAGGCGTCGCAATGCGGATACAAAGCGGTATGGTCGCATTCCTACGCCGGCATTACCCGGATCAGGTCTGAGGGACCGGACGGCAATACGTCGCATCTCAGCCGGCTTGCGCCAGCACCCCTTGGATTGTGATAAGATTTTATCATGCCCGGCGATCTTTGTCAAGATATAAACGCACCGGGCCGGTAGGAAAAGCGCCCCTCCTTACCGCACCTGAACCCCCTCCGCCACCTGGGCCAGGTCGTCCACGGAGAAGCCCTTGCCGGTGACGGTCAGAACGGAGCTCCAGTCATCCAGCGTGCACACGACGGTGGACATCCCGTTTTTGTGGGTGGTGAATGCGGGATAGCCGTTGATGGTCAGCCGGTGCATATCGGCGTCCTCCGTGTCCACGCACATGACGCCGTCGCCGCTGAAAGCCATCAGCCTGATCTCCAGCCAGCAGCCGTCGCCGTCGGCATAGCGGTAAAACCAGATCCCCTGGCTCAGGTTTGTTTCCGTCAGGGTCACCCCGGTAGGCAGCCGGCCCACCGTCAGCCCGGAGGGAAGGGAGGACCCGCCGCTGCGGTCCATCCGGGACCCGGGGCGCAGCAGGGTATGGGTGTCGAAGGTTTCCACCACCCAGCGAACCGTCTGGGACCGCAGGGTCGGGGACACGGCAAAGGCTACCGAGAAGCACAGCGCTGCCACTGCCAGAATCACCGCTGCCCGGCCCGCCAGCCGCCGCAGCACCCGTCCGGCGGAGCGCAGATCCCGGCGCAGAAGGCCCCGCTGAATGGTCTGCATGCACCGCCGCTGCGAAAGCGCAGGCACCGCAGCCGACGGGTCACGGGCCAGGCGCTCCATGGCCTCCCGGGCCTGTTGGTTTTCCTGCCGCGCGACCTGGTCCATCAGCAGCGTAAACAGGGCCTCCTCCTGCTTGCTATTCCTCTCCTGCACGGTGCACCCCTCCTTTTCGCAATTTTGCCTTTTTTTACAGACGTATCTATATACGTAACACCGAAATCCGCAAAATGCAACCGATTTTTTTCGTTTTTCTTGTTTTTTTCAAAAAAACTATTATAATGTGGAATGTTGGATCCTTTGAACATCTTGCCGACTGCGCGAAAGGGGGGACCATATGCTGCCGATTTGCATCCTTACCATCCAGGATGAGGACGACCGCGCGTATATGTCCCGCCTGTTTGTGCAGTATCATCGTCTGATGTATCAGTGTACATATGAGGTGCTGGACGACAAATGGGCCACGGAGGATGCCGTCCAGACGACGCTGCTGCGGCTCATCGACCGGATAGACGTTGTGCGGCAGCTGGACGAGAGCAAGCTGCCGGGGTATATCGCCGCCGCCTGCCGCCACACGGCGTACAACGTGCTCCGCCATAACCGCCGCCACCCCCAGGTGCCGCTGGAGGACGCGCCGGAGGCGTCGTCCGCGCCGGACATGGATGAGCTGCTGTCCTGCCGGGTGGAGCTGAATGCCCTGGCCCGGGTGTGGCCCCGGCTGGATGAGGACACCCGCTGGCTGCTGGAGGCCCGGTACATTCTGGACTATTCGGACAGCGAGCTGGCCCGGGAGATGGGCGTAAAGCCCACCAGCGTCCGCATGGCCCTGACCCGGGCCCGGAAAAAGGCCCGGGCTATGCTCCGGCCGGAACTGGAGAAAATGTGATAAAAGGGGGAGAATTCTATGCTGACCGGTCTGACGGGCTTTTTGCCGGAGTCAACCTTGACCCTATACGATAACCTGGAATTTCTGTTCCGGATCCTGCTGTCCGCTGCCCTGGGCGCGGCCATTGGCCTGGAGCGCACCAAGCGCCAGAAGGAGGCGGGGGTGCGGACCCACTGCATCATTGCCTGCGCCTCGGCGGTGTTCATGATCCTGTCCAAATACGCATTCGTTGACACTGCCGCTCTGGACGGCTCCCGGGGGGCGGACACCGCCCGCATTGCCGCCCAGGTGGTCAGCGGCATTTCCTTTCTGGGCGCCGGCGTCATCTTCAAAAACGGCAGCTCCATCCGGGGCCTGACCACTGCCGCCGGTATGTGGGGCACCGCCGCCGTGGGCATGGCCATCGGCGCGGGTATGTACTGGCTGGGTCTGATGGAGGCTGTGGTGCTGGTGGTGATCCAGCTGGTGCTGCACCGGTTCCGGGTGGGCGGCGATGCGGAGATCACCCAGGAGGTCACGGTGCACATGACGGACAGCGACGGCCTGATGCAGGCCTTTGACTGCCTGGTCCGGGAGCACCGGGGCAAGATCACCGACAGCACCCTGACCCGGGAGGACAGCATGCTCTGCCTGGAGGTGTCCATCCGGCTGCCGGACCCCATTACCCATGAGGAGGCCCTGCGTTTTCTCAGGGAAAACCCCGGCGTCCGCAAGATTTCCGTATAACAGAGGAGGAAGCCATGAAGATCGTATGCCTGGGCGACAGCCTGACCACGGGATACAACCTGGCCCCCGGAGAAGGCTGGGTGGACCTGCTGAACCGGGAGACGCCCCATCTGTGGGTCAACGCCGGTGTGGCCGGCGATACCTCCACCGGCCTCCTGGTCCGGCTCCAGAGCCAGGCCCTGCCCCAGAAGCCGGATATGGTCCTGTTTATGGGCGGCGACAACGACATCATGCTCACCGGCTCCGCCGACCAGGCCAAGTCTGCCGTCATGGCCATGGTCCACCAGTGCGTGGCCGCCGGGGTCCGGCCGGTGGTGGGCATTCCATATCCCGTGCGCACCATCCCGGCCCAGTGGCAGCCGGTGTGCGACATGGACCGGGCTCTTGAGGCCTCGGCGGAATACGTCCGGTGGCTGCGCAGGCTGACGGACGCCATCTCCCTGCGGCGGGTGGATTTCGGCGCGGCCTTCGACGCCGCCGGGAACACGGCGGACCTGTACCAGCGCGACGGCATGCACCCCAGCCGCCTGGGCAGCCGCGTCATGGCGGACGCCGTGCTTCACGACCTCCACTTGGTCAGATAGCCCAAAGACGGACCTCCGTTTTTTACCATTTATCCAAATGTTACCCGGGCCCGATGTTTCGCGTTGACACTATTTCCCGCCCCGTGATAGAATGGACACGACAACGGAATAGGGATCATCGGTGGATGGACTCGGGAGAGACCGCGCTCTGCGCGGCGCCGAAGGGGAACGCAGAAGCTCTCAGGCAAAAGGGACCGGGTCCGGACGATACTCCGAAAAGGCCGGATATGTCCGGCCACCGAAGGTGCAACTCGCCTCATCCGGGGCGGGGAATCTCTCAGGTTAGGATACGGGGGCGCAAGGCAACGGCTTTGCGCCCTTTTTTGCTGCCCAAAAACAGGAAGGAACAACTTTGAAGGAGGAGCTTAGAAAATGAGCGAACTGAAGCGCACGCAGCTGTACGACGTGCATGTTTCCGCCGGGGCCACCATGGTGGACTTCGGCGGGTGGGAAATGCCCATCCAGTATCCGTCCGGCATCATCGCCGAGCATCTGTACACCCGCCAGGTGTGCGGCCTGTTCGACGTGTCCCACATGGGCCGCCTGCTGATTGAGGGCCCCCAGCGCAAGGAATTTCTCCAGCATGTGCTGACCAGCAACGTCAGCGCTCTGGACCTGAACATGGCCCAGTACTGCATCATCCCCAACGAGAACGGCGGCGCCGTGGACGACGCGTATCTGTACCTGTTCCAGGAGGACAGCTATCTGCTGGTGGTCAACGCCGCCAACATCGACAAGGATCTGGAGCATCTGAACCGGGCCCTGTCCGGCTTCGACTGCACCATCACCAACATCAGCGCCGAATGGGCCTCCATCGCCGTCCAGGGCCCCAAGAGCAAGGAAATGCTCATGACCCTCTCCGGCGGCGAGTCCCCCACCAAGGAGCCCACCAAGAACTCCCTGGGCACCGTGTCCCTGGAGGGCCGCCAGGCCCGCATCGCCAAGACCGGCTACACCGGCGAGCCTCTGGGCTACGAGGTATACGTCCGCAGCGAGGACGTGGTGTGGCTGTGGAACCGTCTGGTGGAGCTGGGCGCGCGGCCTGCCGGCCTGGGCGCACGGGATACCCTGCGGATGGAGGCGTCCTTCCCCCTGTACGGCCACGAGATGGGCATTGCCCCCGACGGCACCGAGATCCCCATCTTCGCCGTGCCTCTGGCCAAGTTTGCCGTGAGCTTCTCCGCCCAGAAGGGGAATTTCATCGGCCGCGCCGCTCTGGAGCGTCAGCACCAGGCATTTATCCGCCACATGGACCGGGACTTCTCCGACATGTCCGCCCTGCCCCGGAGGATCGCCCCCATCGCCCTGCTGGACCGCGGCGTCATGCGGGCCGGAATGGAGATCTACAAGGGCGATAAGCTGGTGGGTTGGGTCACCAGCGGCACCATGGTGCCCTATTTCAAGACCCAGGGTGAGGGCCTGTCTACCGTGATCCTGGAGGCCAGCGGCAAGCGTGCCATCGGCCTGTGCTATATCGACAGCGACGTTCTGGTGGACGACACCGTGGAGGTGGATATCCGCGGCAAGCGCCTGAAGGCCGTGATCCCCGCCCGCCACATGAGCGTGGGCGCGCCTCCCTTCGCCCGCCCCCTGCTGTACGGTGAGCAGGAGGAGGTCCGCACCGTGGCCGGCGGCGACCGCACCGGCAAGGCCCTGGCCCTGCTGCACAAGGCCATCGAGAACCACGTCTGGCGTCAGGAGCAGTGCGTGAACCTGATTCCCTCCGAGAATACCCCCAGCCGGGCCGTGCGCCTGCTGTCCGGCAGCGACCCGGCCTGCCGCTATGCCGAGCACAAGAAGATCCTGGCCTTTTATGAGAAGGAGGTGTTCTATTATCAGGGCACCAAGTTCATCGACCAGGTGGAGCGGATGCTCACCGAGGAAATGCGCGCCTACTTCGGCTGCACCGAGGTGGAGACCCGCACCCTCAGCGGCCAGATGTCCAACATGGCGGTGTTCTCCGCCCTGACGGACTGGAAGAACCGCTTCGACCGCAAGAAGGATGCCAAGCGCCTGGGCTACGTCATGAACAACCACATCATCAAGGGCGGTCACCTGTCTGCCCAGCCCATGGGCGCCCTCCACGACTATATCGCCGTGGACCCCGTCACCGAAAAGCCCGCCGTGGTGAACTTCCCCGTGTGCCGGGATAACCCCTATAAGATGGACGTGGAGGAGACCAAGAAGCTCATCGACCGCTACCGTCCCGAGCTCATCATCTTCGGCAAGTCCATGGTTCTGCATAAGGAGCCTGTGGCCCAGATCCGCCGCTTTGTGGACGAGCAGAAGATTCCCACCACCATTATGTACGATATGGCCCATGTGCTGGGCCTCATCGGCGACCACTTCCAGAACCCCTTCCAGGAGGGCGCGGAGATCGTCACCGGCTCCACCCACAAGACCTTCTTCGGCCCCCAGCGCGGCGTCATCGGCGTCAACTATAAGGAGGAGGACCTGAAATACGGCCTGTGGAAGACCATCGAGAGCCGCACCTTCCCCGGCAGCGTCTCCAACCACCACCTGGGCACCCAGCTGGGTATGCTCATGGCGGCCTATGAGATGAACCAGTTCCGCGACGCGTATCAGAGCGCCATTATCCGCAACGCCAAGTCCTTCGCCCGCAGCCTGAAGAGCTATGGTCTGGACGTGGTGGGCGATCCCGCCATCGACTACACCGAGACCCACCAGGTCATCGTCTCCGTGGGCTACGGCGAGGGCGCGGAGATCGCCGAGCGCCTGGAGCAGAACAACGTCATCGTCAACTACCAGGCCACCCCCGATGAGGAGGGCTTCACCGCCTCCGGCGCCCTGCGCATGGGCGTCAGCGAGATGACCCGCTTCGGCTTCGAGGAGAAGGACTTCGACCAGCTGGCCTCCCTGATGGCCGACTGCATCCTCCGGGGCCGCGAGATCAAGGCCGATGTGGAGCGGCTCCGGGCCCGTCACACCGAAATGCGCTACTGCTTCGACGATGCCGCCATCAACGACGCGCTGGAGCAGCTGGCCGGCAAGCTGGACATTTGAACAAACAACAAAACATATTAAATTTGGAGGTAAATCACAATGCTGTATCCGACTGATCTGAAGTATTCCAAGTCCCACGAGTGGGTGAAGATGGAGGACGGCGTGGCCGTCATCGGCATTTCCGACTTTGCACAGGACGCCCTGGGCGATGTGGTGTTCGTGAACCTGCCCGGCGAGGGCGACGACGTCACCTGCGGCGAGGCCTTCGGCGATGTGGAGTCCGTCAAGGCCGTGTCCGACCTGGTGTGCCCCGTCACCGGCGCCGTCTGCGCCGTCAACGAGGACCTGCTGGACCAGCCCGAGCTGCTGAACAAGGAGCCCTATGACGCCTGGATCATCAAGGTGGAGAACATCACCGACACCGAGGAGCTGCTGGACGCCGCCGCTTACGAGGCATTCTGCGCCGAGGAGGGCTGAGCATGGGCAGCTATGTCCCCTCCACCCAGGCCCAGCGGGAGCAGATGCTCCGGGCCGTGGGGCTGGAAAACATCATGGATCTGTACCGGGATGTGCCGGAGCAGATGCTCCTGCGGAAGCCCCTGAACATCCCCGACGGCATGAGCGAGCTGGAGGCAAGTCGGGCGGTGTCCGCCATGGCCGCCGAAAACCGCACCTACGCCACCGTTCTCCGGGGCGCAGGGGCCTATGACCACTACATTCCCTCCATCGTCAAATATATCCCCGCCAAGGAGGAGTTCCTCACGGCCTACACCCCCTATCAGGCGGAAATGAGCCAGGGCCTGCTGCAATCCATCTTCGAGTATCAGACCATGATCTGTGAGCTCACCGGCATGGACGTGTCCAACGCCTCTGTGTACGATGGGGCCACTGCCGCCGCCGAGGCGGCGGCCATGTGCCGCGAGCGCAAGCGCCGGGTGACCCTCATTTCCGGCGCGGCCCACCCCGACACCATCAACACCGTCCGCACCTATTGCTACGGCACCGGCGACGAGCTGCGCGTGGTGCCGGCCAAGGACGGCAAAACCGACCTGGAGGCCCTGACCTCCATGCTGGATGAGGAGGTTGCCTCCTTCTACGTCCAGCAGCCCAACTTCTTCGGCCTGTTTGAGGACGCCGAGGCCCTGGGCCAGGCCGTCCACCAGGCCGGGGCCAGGTACATCATGGGCTGCAACCCCATTGCCCTGGCCGTTATGAAAACGCCCCGGGACTGCGGAGCGGACATCGCCGTGGGCGAGGGGCAGCCCTTGGGTCTGCCCCTGGGCTGCGGCGGCCCGTACCTGGGCTATATGGCCGCCACCGATAAGCTCATGCGCAAGCTCCCCGGCCGCATCGTGGGCGAGACCACCGACCATCAGGGCCGCCGGGCCTATGTGCTGAGTCTCCAGGCCCGGGAGCAGCACATCCGCCGGGAGAAGGCCAGCAGCAACATCTGCTCCAACGAGGCGCTGTGCGCCCTGACCGCCGGGCTGTACATGGCCACCATGGGCCCCGACGGCATGGCGGAGGCTGCGGAGCAGTCCATGGCCAAGGCCCATTATCTGGAAAAGGCCCTGTGCGCCCTGCCCGGCGTGGAGCCGGTATACGGCGGTGCGTATTTCCACGAGTTTGTCCTGAAAATGCCCCGCAGCCAGGAGCTGCTGGAGGCCCTGGACCGCCGGGGCATCCTGGGCGGTCTGCCTCTGGGCGACGACCGGGTCCTGTGGTGCGCCACGGAGAAGGTCAGCCGCCGGGAGCTGGACGAAGCCGTATCCATCGTCAAGGAGGTGCTGGACAAATGAAGCTGATTTTTGAAAAGAGCGTGCCCGGCCGCCGGTGCACCATCCTGCCCCCCTGCGACGTGGACGCCGTCTCCCTGCCGGAGTCCCTGCGCCGGGAGACGAAGCCCGACCTGCCCCAGCTCAGCGAGACCGACATCTCCCGCCACTATACGGAGCTGTGCCACCAGGTACACGGCGTCAACTGCGGCTTCTACCCCCTGGGCTCCTGCACCATGAAGTACAATCCCCGCATCGACGAGGAGATGGCAGCCCTGCCGGGCTTCACCGGCTGCCACCCCCTGGCCCCCCGGGAGTCCCTGGCGGGTATGCGCCATGTGCTGGACACCGCGCAGGAGTACCTGTGCCAGATCACCGGCATGGACGGCATGACCTTCCAGCCTGCCGCCGGAGCCCACGGCGAGTTCACCGGCGTCCTGCTGATCAAGCAGTACCACGATGCCCGGGGCGACCACAAGCGCACCAAGATCATCGTGCCCGACTCGGCCCATGGCACCAACCCCGCCACGGCGGCTATGTGCGGCTATGAGGTGGTGAACATCGCCTCCGGCCCCGACGGCTGCGTGGACCTGGACAGCCTGCGCTCTGCCCTGGGGGACGATACCGCCGGCCTGATGCTCACCAACCCCAACACCGTGGGCATCTTCGACAAAAACATCCTGGAGATCACCCGGCTGGTCCATGAGGCCGGCGGCCTGTGCTACTACGACGGGGCCAACCTCAACGCCGTTATGGGCATCGTCCGCCCCGGCGACATGGGCTTTGACTGCATCCACATGAACCTGCACAAGACCTTCGCCACGCCTCATGGCGGCGGCGGTCCCGGCGCAGGCGCCGTGGGCTGCAAGGATTTCCTGATCCCCTATCTGCCCCATTCCGCCCTGGCGGAGGAGCCCGGCCATATCCAGGTCCGCAGCTTCATGGGCAACTTCCTGGTGGTGGTCCGGGCGCTGACGTACCTGCTGACCCTGGGCCGCCAGGGCATTCCCGAGGCGGCGCAGAACGCCGTGCTCAACGCCAACTATCTCCAGGCCCGGCTCCGGGGCACCTTCCAGCCGGCCTATGACCGCATCTGTATGCACGAGTTCGTGCTGGATCTCAGCGGCCTGAAGAAGGAGACCGGCGTCTCCGCCCTGGATGTGGCCAAGTCCCTGATTGACGAGGGCATTCATCCGCCCACCATGTACTTCCCCCTGATCGTCCATGAGGCCCTGATGCTGGAGCCCACGGAGACCGAGGGACCCGAGGTCCTGGACCAGGCGGCGGAGGTGCTGCGGATGCTGTACCAGCGGGCCTACGATGACCCCGAAGCCATGCACGATGCACCCCACCATATGCCCATCGGCCGTCCCGACGAGGTAAAGGCCGCCCGGCACCCGATTCTGCGTTGGAGGAAACCATGATCAAGCACCTGTATACCTATTCCGGCAACGGAACCGATCCCTATCGCAACCTGGCCCTGGAGCAATACCTGACGGAGCATGTGGCGGACGACGCCTGCATCCTCTACCTGTGGCAGAACCAGAACACCGTGGTCATCGGCCGCAACCAGAACGCCTGGCAGGAGTGCCGCACCGGCCTGCTGGAGCAGGAGGGAGGCACCCTGGCCCGCCGCCTGTCCGGCGGCGGTGCAGTGTTCCACGACATGGGGAATCTGAACTTCACCTTCTCCGTGTCCACCGAGAATTATGACTTGCCCCGCCAGCAGCGGGTGATCCTGGAGGCCTGCCGTCTGCTGGGCATCCAGGCGGAGCTGTCCGGCCGCAACGACCTGCTGGCCCAGGGCCGGAAATTCTCCGGCAACTCCTTCTACAATCATGGCGGCCGCTCCTTCCACAACGGCACCCTGCTCATCGACGCGGACATGACCAAAATGGGCCGCTATCTCAGCCCGTCCCCGGCCAAGATCGCCAGCAAGGGCGTGGCGTCCGTGGCGTCCCGGGTGGTGAATCTGCGGGAGCTGTGCCCCGGTCTGACGGTGGCGGGCATGACCGACGCCATGAACCGGGCCTTCCAGCAGGTATACGGCCTGACGGCCCAGCCCCTGGAGGAGAAGGATTTTGACCAAGAGGCCCTGGAGAAGCTGTACAGGCAGTTCAGCAGCCGCGACTGGGTATACGGGGCTACCTTCCCCTTTGATTTTTCCTGCACCGAAAAGTTCCCCTGGGGCGAGGTCAGCATCCAGCTGCGGGTGGAGCAGGGCATTTGCCGCCAGGCGGCGGTGTATACCGACGCCATGGACGCCCACCTGTTCGACGTTCTGACCCGGAAGCTGGAGGGCTGCGCCTTCTCCGGCGCGGCGTTGTGCGGCGCGGCGGAGTCTGCGGACCTGCCTGCGGACGTGGCCGGGGATCTCTGCGGCCTGATCCGCAGCCAAAACCTATAACGAATAACGGAGGATGGACCAATGTCCGATTATCAGCTCATTGTCATCGGCGCGGGGCCCGGGGGCTACACCGCCGCCCTGCAGGCGGCCAAGCGCGGCCTGCACACTGCCGTGGTGGAGCGCCGGGAGGTGGGCGGCACCTGCCTGAACCGGGGCTGCATCCCCACCAAGACTCTGCTCCACGCCTCCCAGGTGTACCGGGACGCCGTGGACGGAGCCCCTGCCGGGGTCCACGCCGGAGACATCACCTTTGACCTGGCGGAGATGTTCGCCTATAAGCGCGGCGTCTCCGAAAAGCTCCGGGGGGGTATCCACGCCCTGCTGAAGGGGGCCAGGGTGGACCTGCTGGAGGGGACCGCCCGCATCGACGCTCCGGGCCGGGTCACCGTCACCGGCCCGGCAGGGGAGACTGCCTACACCGCTGACCGCCTCCTGATCGCCACCGGCTCCGTGCCGGTGCGCCCGCCGATTCCGGGGCTGGACCTGCCGGGGGTCATGACCTCCGACCAGCTGCTGGAGGGCAGCGACACCTTGTATGAGTCCCTGGTCATCATGGGCGGCGGCGTCATCGGCGTGGAGTTTGCCACGTTTTATGCCAACCTGGGCTGCCGGGTCACCCTCATCGAGGGCATGGACCGGCTGCTGCCCACCATGGACCGGGAGCTGGGCCAGAATCTGGGCCAGATCCTGAAAAAGCAGGGGGTGGAGGTGCTGACCTCCGCCATGGTCCAAAGCGTGGAGCAGGCTCCCCAGGGCCTGACCGTCCATATTGACCAGAAGGGCAAGGAAAAGGCCGTCACCGGCGAAAAGGTCCTGTGCGCCATTGGCCGCCGTCCCTGCTGGGACGGGCTGTTTGCCCCGGACCTGACGCCTGAGACCCGGGGCCGCAGCCTCCGGGTGGACGAGGATTTCCAGACCAGCATCCCCGGCGTATACGCCATCGGCGACGTGTCCGCCATCGGCGACGTGTCCGCCGTGATCCAGCTGGCCCATGTGGCCGCCGCCCAGGGCATTGCCTGCGTGGACCGCCTGTGCGGCGCGGCCTCCGCCACGGATCTGAACGTGGTGCCCAGCTGCATTTACAGCAGCCCCGAGATCGCCGTGGTGGGCCTCACCGAGGCCGAGGCCAAGGAGCAGGGCATCAACGCCGTGTCCGGCAAGTGCACCATGTTCGGCAATGCCCGCACGGTCATTGAGGACCCGGGCCGCTGCTTCATGAAGCTGGTGGCCGACCGGGATACCGGACGACTCATCGGCGCGCAGCTGATGTGCCAGCACGCCAGCGACATCATCAGCCAGCTCAGCGCCGCCCTGGTCAACGGTCTGACGGTGTGCCAGCTGCTGGCCGTTATGCGTCCCCACCCCTCCTTCGAGGAGGCCATGACCGAGGCGCTGGAGCGCCTGGCCGAAAAGCTGTAACTTCTCTATAACAAGAGCATGCCCTGGGCACAACGCCCAGGGCATGCCAGTCTGTCAAAAAAGTAGGATTACCCCCGCCTTCGGAAAGGAAGATAGTTACGAAAGAAACCCATCAGGGGTGTCTTTCGTTTTCAATCACCGCATTTTCAGAACTTTTATGAAAGTTTTGAAAATGCTTTTCAGCTTGTCAAAAAAAGTTATTGACAAGCTGAAAGCTCCCTGTCTTATGCGAGACAGGGAGCTTTTTCATCAGGGGATCAATAATATTTCACCAGGCCCGACAGCAGCAGGGTGGGAAGCAGCAGCAGCGCCAGAAATGCCAGCATGTACAGCGGCGACAGGGCCGCAAAATCACCGGCCGTGGTGAGATAGTACGACAGCACCAGGCCGCACAGGCCGCCGATCCAGCCGAGCACCGTGGACCAGCGCACCGCCTGACACATGCGCTGGCTGCCGATGACGGTTTCCGCCATGGGCAGCAGACCGTCCCGGTAGATGATGGCATTGGGGGCCTCCCCGCGCTGGCCGGTAAGGTCCGCCAGGGCCAGGCGGGTGGCGACCCCGGGATAGATGGGCCGGGCGTTGAGCCGGAATTTCCGCTTGAGCATGTTGGGGGTGATGTTGACGCCCCGGGTGGCCAGCACCGGCGTGACCCGGTTGCGGCGCAGGGCCCGCAGGGCCCACTCCACGTTCCGGGAGGGCAGGTACTTCACCACGAAGATGGCGGCCAGCCTGCCGTCCACCGACATAAAGACGCCGGTGTCCATTTTCAGGTCACGGGGCAGGGTGATCCGGCGCTTTTTCATGAAATAGGCACTGCCCATGGCCACGGTGGCCCCGCGGATGGTGCAGTCTACGCCGCCGTCCTCATAATAGTGGAGATCGTGGGCGTCATAGCGGAAGCTGACCTGACCGTCCATCAGCTGCTGGAACAGAGGGGTCAGCTGACTGCCGGCGGCACGGCACAGAGCCTCGGCATAGGCCAGAGCCTGGTTGATCTCCTCGCCGTATACCTTCAGACCGTTGAGCTCCACCGTGCCCACCGGGGCGGAGGCGGGGCCCTCCTTCCCCTTCTTTTGCAGGGACAGGACCCCGGCGGGGAACAGGTCCTCGTCCGTTACCACCACCCGGCGGGCGGCGGAGATGGCCCGGGCACCCTTCCAGCCTGCCACGGCGCAGCCGCTTTTGTGCAGGCGGCGGCACAGCAGGGACAGGGGCAGCATCCCGGACAGAGGCAGGGACAGAGGCACCGTGGCCGACAGCAGCGCCGACCACAGCCAGAGAAAACGGTTCATCTGATGGCCGGCCAGTGCCGCCACCAGGGCCAGCACCGTGGCCAGGGCCAGATACAGCGGCGTCAGGATGGGCTGCCAGCGGGCGGCAGGGTCCGGAGACTGCCACAGACGGTAAAAGCCCTCCAGACGGCCCTGCTGCTTGCAGGCGCCGGCGGCGGTGACGGAGGCCACATACGGGGGAACGCCGCCCAGCTGGGCCAGGCGGAAGCTGTCGTACCGGGCACGGGCGGCACGGTATTGACCGCAGACGCACAGATACAGCAGCGCCGCCGCCGGGGCGGCAAAGGGCAAATTCGGACAATTCCCTAGAAACAGGCACCAGGCGCTGTCCGCCAGGGCCACCAGGCCGCACAGCAGCGCCGCCGCCGGGGCGGTGACCCGGCCATGGCGCAGATGCTCCCATGCCTCCTGCCACAGGTGGGGGCACAGCAGCAGACACAGGATCAGCAGCCCTGCCGGGATGCCGCAGCGCAGCCACACATGGTCGTACCACCCCTGGGACAGCACATCCAGGCCGTCAATAACGGCCACGATGACCGTCAGCAGGGCGGGCAGGGCCAGCAGCATGCGCTGCCGGTGGGTCCGGGCGCACTGCCATTTGGCCTCCCGGGCGGCGTCGTCCATGGTGGGCTCCGGCTCCGGCGGTTCCTCCGGGGCGTCCGTGGGCTCCTCCAGATCCCGGGCGGGAATGCGGTCCCGGACCCACTGAACGGCGGCGGACAGACGCTGCTTCAGAGGCGTCCGTTCCGGCAGAACGGCGTCCTCGTCGTCCTCCTCCGGCTCCAGGCCGGGCTCGTCGGGGTCCTCCTGCCGGGCCTGTATCCGGCGGCGCAGCTTGTCCAGGGGATTCTCCCGGGGGGGAGGGGGCGTGTCGTCCGGGCGGTATTCCGGCTCGGAAACGGGCTCCGGTCCGGCTTTCGGTTCGCTTTCCGGCTCCGGCTGAGGCTCCGGGGCCGGGTCCGGTATGGACTCCGGGGCCGGGTCCGGTATGGGGGAGGGCTCCTCCGCAGGCGCACCGGAGCCAAACTCCTCCAGTATCTCGTCTACGGTATAGTGCTCCTCCGGCGGCGTGGGCCGCGTGTCTTGCTTACTCATAGAAGCTCCTTGCTGTTATCCCCGGCGCTGGCGCACGGCCTCGTACAGCAGAATGGCTGCGGCCGCCGACGCGTTCAGGGAGGAAATGTGCCCCTTCATGGGGATGCTGACCAAAAAATCGCAGTTTTCCGCCACCAGGCGGCTCATGCCGTCGCCCTCGGAGCCGATGACGATGGCCGCGGGACCCTTCAGGTCGGCGCTGTACAGGTCCGTGGAGGCCCCGGCGGCGGTGCCGAAGATCCATACGCCCTGTTTTTTCAGGTCCTTCAGGGCGGAGGTAAGGTTGGCCACCCGGGCCACCGGCAGATAGCTGACGGCTCCGGCGGAGGTCTTGCCCACGATGGCGGTGAGGCCGGCGGACCGGCGCTTGGGGATGATGAGCCCGTGGGCCCCGGCGCACTCGGCGGTGCGGAGGATGGCCCCCAGATTGTGGGGGTCGGAGATCTCGTCGCACACCACCAGCAGGGGCGGCTCCCCCTTGGCGGCGGCGCTGTCCAGAATGCTCTGGATGCTGACGTATTCCCGGACGGCGGCCAGGGCGATGACTCCCTGGTGGGCGTGGGTGCGGCTCATGGCGTCCAGCTTCCGCCGGTCGGCCTCCACCACAACGACCCCGGCGTCCCGGGCCCGGGAGGCAATGTGGCCCAGGGTCTTGTCCGTTTCGCCCTTGGCCAGGTAAATTTTGTCGATGGCCGTTCCGGCCCGCAGGGCCTCGATCACGGCGTTCCGGCCTTCGATGATGCCGTCGGCCTCCGCCTGGGGCATGGGCCGTCTGTTTTCGTTGTCTTTCATGGCGCGATATCCTCGTTTTCGACGATTTTTCTTCAGTATACCATATTCTTCGGGCAAGATAAAGCGCCGGGGACACAAATTTTTCGCCATTTTTCCCGGCGGCCTTCCTTGTAACGGAGAGAAAAATGTGGTATGATAAGTTATTAAATTCGGAAAGTGCCGCCTATTTTACGAAAACGGGCGGCTGGGAGGTTTCCATTGGACAGAAAGCAAGTTCTTCTCGACGACGGGCAGATGGCCCGCCAGCGGGAGTTTACCGAGAAAATACACGATATCCACCGGGCCCGGGGCCGGACGCCTCTGGCGATGGTGGACACCTTCGGCTGCCAGCAGAACGTGGCCGACAGCCAGCACATTCTGGGGATGCTGCGGGACATGGGGTGCGATTTCACCGACGATCCGGCCCGGGCGGACATTGTGGTCATGAATACCTGCGCCATCCGGGACCATGCGGAAAAGCGGGTTTACGGCACCCTGGGCGCCCTGACCCACACGAAAAAGGCGAACCCGGAGCAGATCATCTGCCTGTGCGGCTGCATGGCCCAGCGGCCGGAGGTGGCCCAGAGGGTCCGGGAGAGCTATCGCCATGTGGACCTGGTGTTCGGGCCCCAGGCCCTGTGGAAGTTCCCGGAGCTGCTGTACCGGGTGTATACCCGCCGGGGCCGGGTGTTCTCCGTGGAGAACGAGCACGGCTCCATTGCCGAGGGCATGCCCGTGGTCCGGGAGGGCCGGGTTCGGGCGTGGGTGTCCATCATGTATGGGTGCAACAACTTCTGCTCGTACTGCATCGTCCCCTACGTCCGGGGCCGGGAGCGCAGCCGCTCCCCGGAGAAGATCGTGGAGGAGGTCCGCCAGCTGGCGGCGGAGGGGTATAAGGAGATCACCCTGCTGGGCCAGAACGTCAACTCCTACGGCAAGGACCTGCCGGAGCCCTGGGACTTTGCGGACCTGCTGCGGGAGCTGGACAAGATCGACGGCGACTACCTGATCCGCTTTATGTCGTCCCAGCCCAAGGACGCCGGCTATAAGCTGTTCGACACCATGGCCCAAAGCCGCCATGTGGCCCATCAGCTGCACCTGCCGGTGCAGTCCGGCTGCGACCGGGTGCTGCGGGCCATGAACCGCCCCTATGACCGGGCGAAATATCTGGACCTGATCGGCTATGCCCGGAAGGTCATGCCGGACCTGGTGCTGACCTCCGATGTAATCATCGGCTTCCCCGGCGAGACGGAGGCCGAGGCCATGGAGACCGTGGACCTGGTGCGGCAGGTGGAGTTCGACGCCCTGTTTACCTTCATCTTCTCCCCCCGGCCCGGTACGCCGGCGGCCAAAATGGACGACCCCGTTCCCCGGGCGGAAAAGCAGAAATGGTTCGATATGCTGTGCAATACGCAAAACGAGATATCCGCCCGGCTTCATGCCCGGTATGTAGGCCGGACCCTGCGGGTGCTGGTGGACGGCGAGACCGACGACGCCCGGTGGCCCCTGTCCGCCCGGACGGCGGGGGGACGGCTGGTGCACCTGGTGGGCAGCAGGGACGCCCTGGGCCAGTACCGGAACGTGAGGATCACCGACAGCAACACCTGGGCGCTGTTCGGGGAGATGGAATAATTCCCCCCTATTGAACGAAGTTTTGCACTTTTCAACAATGTTTTCCACTACCATTCGACAGATACGCCGCACATGCGGCAGAAAGCGCGGGTGAAACCATGGCGGAGCTGACCCCCATGATGAAACAATATTTGCAGATCAAGGAGCAGAATCAGGACGCCATCCTGTTTTTCCGGCTGGGGGATTTTTACGAGATGTTCGGCGACGACGCCCGGAAGGCGTCCAAGGAGCTGGACCTGACCCTGACCACCAGGGACAAGGACAAGAACAAGCCCTTTGAGGAAAAGGTGCCCATGTGCGGCATTCCCTATCACGCCTCCGACGCCTATATTGCCCGGCTTATTGCCAAGGGCTACAAGGTGGCCATCTGCGAGCAGACCCAGGACCCCGCCACGGCCAAGGGCTTGGTGGACCGGGACATTATCCGGGTGGTGACCCCCGGCACCGTCATAGACGCCGCCTGCCTGGAGGAGGGACGGTCCAACTTCTGCGCGGGGCTGTATCTGGACGACACCTGCGCGGGCTTCAGCGTGTGCGACATTTCCACCGGCAAGACCCACGTTACCGCCTTTCAGGGGCCCGACCGGGCGGAGCATCTGCTCAACGAGCTGGGCCGGTTTTCCCCGGCGGAGGCAGTGGTGAATCCGGCGGCATACCAGTGCGGGCCGCTGCTGTCTCTTTTGCAGGATAAGCTCCACTGCCATGTGGAGCGGCTGAGCGCCGGACGCTTTCAATTGCAGGAGGCGGAAAGGACCGTCCGCACCCAGTTCGGCGACGAGGCCGCCGGACGCCTGCCCAAGGGGAACCCCGCCGCGGCTTTGTCGCTGGGGGCGCTGCTGGGCTATCTCCACGAGACGCAGAAAACCGACCTGCGCCACGTGGACGACCTGGATTACTATCAGCAGGGGCAGTTTATGGAGCTGGACCTGACGGCCCGGCGGAATCTGGAGCTGACGGAGACCCTGCGCAGCAAGGAGAAAAAGGGCAGCCTGCTGTGGGTGCTGGACAAGACCCGAACCCCCATGGGCGGGCGGCTGCTGCGCAGCTGGCTGGAGCGGCCCCTGCTGTCCGTTACGGCCATCACCCGCCGCAGCGCCGCCGTGGGCCAGCTGGTGGACCACACCATGGTGCGGGAGGAGCTGGCCCTGGCCCTGTCCGGCATCGGCGACATGGAGCGGTTGGTGGGCCGCATTGTATACGGCACCGCCGGGGGCCGGGACGTGGTAGCCCTGAAAAATGCCATGGCGCGGCTGCCCCATGTGAAGGAGCTGCTGTCGGCCTTTGACCGGGGCCGCCTGGGGGAGCTGGCCCAGCTGGACACTCTGGAGGACCTGACGGACCTGATCGGCCGCACCCTGTGCGACGATCCCCCCTTCTCCGTCCGGGAGGGCGAGTTCATCCGGGAGGGCTTCGACCCGGAGGTGGACCGCCTGCGGGGCATTCTGCATGGCGGCAAGGGCATCATCGCCTCTATGGAGGCCGCCGAAAAGGAGAAAACCGGCATCCGCACCCTGAAGATCGGGTACAACAAGGTATTCGGCTATTACATCGAGGTGTCCAACTCCTTCAAGGACCAGGTGCCCGAGACATACATCCGCAAGCAGACCCTGGTCAACGGCGAGCGATACATCACCCAAGAGCTGAAGGACCTGGAGCACGACATCCTGTCCGCGTCGGACCGGGTATCGGCCCTGGAATATGAGCTGTTCACCCGGCTGCGGCAGGAGCTGAGCGGCCATGTGGCCCGGATCCAGGCGGCTGCCGCCGCCGTGGCGGAGGCGGACTGCCTGTGCTCCCTGGCAGCGGTGGCGGTGAAGAACAACTACTGCTGCCCGGCGGTGGACGAGTCCGGCGTTATCGAGATCCACCAGGGACGCCACCCGGTGGTGGAGGCCATGCGGCCCGACGCCCTGTTTGTGCCCAACGACACCTATATGGGCCGCACCCAGGACCGGGTGTCCATCATCACCGGCCCCAACATGGCGGGCAAGTCCACCTATATGCGCCAGGTGGCGCTGATGGTGCTCATGGCCCAGATCGGGTCCTTCGTCCCGGCCAAGGCGGCCCGCCTGGGCATTGTGGACCGGGTATTTACCCGCATCGGGGCCTCCGACGATCTGTCGGCGGGGCAGTCCACCTTTATGGTGGAGATGACGGAGGTCAGCGACATCCTCCATGCCGCCACGGACAAGAGCCTGCTGATCCTGGACGAGATCGGCCGGGGCACCTCTACCTTCGACGGTATGAGCATTGCACGGGCGGTTTTGGAATACTGCGCCGACCCCAAGCGCCTGGGGGCAAAGACCCTGTTTGCCACCCATTACCACGAGCTTACCGCCATGGAGGGCACCCTCCCCGGCGTGAAGAACTACAACATCGCCGTCCGGGCCCGGGGCGAGGAGATCGTGTTCCTGCGGAAGATCGTCCCCGGCGGCGCGGACCGCAGCTACGGCATCGAGGTGGCCAAGCTGGCGGGCCTGCCGGACGCGGTGGTGTCCCGGGCCAGAAAAATCCTCCGGCAGCTGGAGGAGGAGTCCGGCCGCCCGGCGGCAGCCCCCGCTCCCCGGGAGGACCAGGTGTCCTTTGCCGCCGTGGCCGAGGGGGAGGTCATCGACCGGCTCCGCCGGACCCAGGTGGACTCGCTGACGCCTCTGGAGGCATTGCAGCTGCTGTATGAACTGAAAAAGAAGCTGACGTAACACGAAAGGACAACGCTATGCCTGATATTCAATGCCTGCCGCGGCATGTGGCGGATCTGATCGCCGCCGGCGAGGTGGTGGAGCGGCCCGCCAGCGTGGCCAAGGAGCTGCTGGAAAACGCCCTGGACGCCGGGGCCACCGCCATTGTGGCGGAGGTCCAGCGCGGGGGCCTCACCTATCTGCGCATTACGGACAACGGCTGCGGCATCGCGCCGCAGCAGCTGCCCACGGCGTTTCTGCGCCACGCCACCAGCAAGCTGCGCACGGCGGCGGACCTGGCCGCCATCGGTACCCTGGGCTTCCGGGGCGAGGCGCTGGCCGCCATCTCCGCCGTGTCCCGGGTGGATATCTTCACCCGGCAGACCGGGGCCCCGGCAGGGGCGTCCCTGCATCTGGAGGGCGGCGTGCCCGGGCAGGTGGAGGAGACCGGGTGCCCGGAGGGCACCACCATCTGCGTCCGGGACCTGTTTTACAACACTCCCGCCCGGATGAAGTTCATGAAGAAGGACAGCGCCGAGGGGGCCGCCGTGTCCGGCATCGTCCAGCACCTGGCCCTGAGCCATCCGGAGGTGTCCTTCAAGCTGCTTCGGGATGGAGCCGAGGTGCTCCACACCCCCGGCGACGGGCAGCTGCTGTCCGCCATTTATGCGGCCATGGGCCGGGATTTTGCTCTGGGTCTGGAGGAGGTCCGGGGCTGCGGCGGCGACGTGCAGGTGGCGGGCTATGTGACCCGGCCCCTGAACGGCCACGGCACCCGGGGCCGTCAGCTGTTTTTCGTCAACGGACGGTTCGTCAAGAGCCAGCTGCTGTCCGCCGCCCTGGAGGAGGCATACCGCAACCGGCTGCTGAAGGGGAAGTTCCCCGGCTGCGTGCTGCATCTGACCCTGCCGGAGGACCGGGTGGACGTGAACGTGCATCCCGCCAAGACCGTGGTGAAATTCGTATCGGATAAAACCGCCTTCGATGCGGTGTACTATACCGTCATGGATGCCCTGGACGCGGCAGCTCGCCCCAAGGCCCCGGAAAAGGAGGAGAAGCCCTTCTACCGGACCATGACGGCCCAGGAGTTCCGGCAGCAGCAGAAGCCGGAGCCGGAGAAGCGCCCGCTGGGCAGCTATACCGCCCGTCCCGCCGCGCCGGTGTCCCGGCCTGCGGCGCAGCCGGAGGAAAGACCGGCCCAGACCATGGCGGTGCGGGACGTGGCCCCGGAGGCGGGGAAGGCCTTCACGGCCCCTACGGCCCGCCCCGGCGTCAGCTATCACATTACCCCGCCCGCCCCAAAGCCGGAGCCGGTGCGGGAGCCGGTACAGGAGACGGTGTCCCTGCCGGAGCAGGTGACCATGGAGCCACCCAGGGAGGCCCCCTGGCGCATTGCCGGCGAGGTGCTGCGGACGTATATCATCTGCGAGGATGAGCAGGAGAACGTGTGGCTCATCGACAAGCACGCTGCCCACGAGCGGGTGCGGTTCGACGCGCTGAAGGCCGCCACGGAGCCCATCATGTCCCAGACACTGCTGGAGCCCATGGCGGTGGAGCTGTCGCCGGAGGACTGCGCGGCGGTGCTGGAGCAGCTGCCCCTGCTGGAGCGGTATGGCTTCCGGTGTGAGGATTTCGGCGGCGCGGTGCTGGTGCGGGGGGTGCCCGCCGGGGTAGACGACCCCACCGGAGCCCTGGAGGAGCTGGCGGAGGACCTGCGGCTGAACCGGGCGGACCCGGACGCAGCCCGGGACAGCCTATTGCAGACCATGGCCTGCAAATCCGCCATCAAGGCCGGGATGCACACGGACCCCGCCGAGCTGCGGCGTCTGGTGGACAGGGTCCAGTCCGGGGAAATTCAGTATTGCCCCCATGGCCGCCCGGTGGCGGTGCGGCTGAGCAAATACCAGGTGGAAAAAATGTTCAAGCGGGCGTGACGCCCGGAAAGGAGCGGCCTATGGCCCCCAGGGTCCTGTGTGTGGTGGGTCCCACCGCCAGCGGAAAAACGAAAATGGCCGTGGCTCTGGCCCGGCGCTTCGGCGGCGAGGTGGTATCCGTGGACTCCATGCAGATCTACCGGGGCATGACCATCGGCACCGCCGCCCCCACGGCGGCGGAGATGGAGGGGGTGCCCCATCATATGATCGCCGTGGCGGATCCGGCGGAGAGCTGGTCCGTGGCCCGGTTCTGCCAGGCGGCGGACGGCTGCATCCGGGACATTCTGGCCCGGGGCCGGCTGCCGGTGCTGGCCGGAGGCACGGGGCTGTATCTGGACGCCCTGATCCGGGGTGACGACTTCGCCCCCGGCAGCCAGGGCGGCGAGGTACGGCTGCGGCTCCAGCGGGAGCTGCGGGAGCAGGGGCCGGAGGCGCTGCTGGAGCGGCTGCGGACCGTGGACCCGGAAACCGCCGGACGGCTGCACCTGCGGGATGAAAAGCGCATTCTCCGGGCGCTGGAGATCTATGAGCAGACCGGGGAGCCCATGTCCCTGCGGGACAGGCGGGGACGGCAGCGTCCGGACCGGTACGAGGCGGTGTATATCGGGCTGAGCTTCCGGGACCGGGAGGACCTGCGCCAGCGCATTGACCGGCGGGTGGACGACATGGTCCGCCAGGGGCTTTTGCAGGAGGTGCAGGACCTTCTGGACAGCGGCCTGCCCCGGGATGCCACGGCCCTGCAGGCCATCGGCTACAAGCAGTTTCTGGCGGTGGCCGACGGCGCGGCCACCACGGACCAGGCGGTGGAGGAGGTCAAGCTCCGCTCCCGCCAGTACGCCAAGCGGCAGCTGACCTGGCTGCGGCGCAACCCGGACATCCACTGGATCCTCTGGGACCGGGAGCCGGATTTCCCGGCGGCTTTACAGAATGCGACAGATTTTCTCACAGCCCATGGCTTAGGATAAGGGCAGGCGGACAGCCGTCCGCACAAAGAGAAAAGGAGCATTCGTTATGCAGAAAAACAATCTTCAGGACATTTTCCTGACCAAGGTCCGCAAGCAGAGCCTGCCCGTTACCGTATTTCTGATGAACGGCTTTCAGCTGCGGGGCAGCGTCACCGGCTTTGACAGCTTCACCGTGGTGCTGGACACCGACGGCAAGCAGCAGGTGATCTACAAGCACGCAATATCCACCATCATTCCGGTTCATCCGGTGCCATTGAACGACCCGGAGGCGCAGACCTGACCGGCGGGCGGACAGGGTCGTCCGCCCCTACGCAGACATAACCAACCCCAGACTGCGCAAAATCCTGTAGGGCAGGGCCCGTGTGCCCTGCCGCAATAAACACCCCGATACCCCACCGCCAAAGGAGGTACGTTATGAAATCCACCCGCGTATACGGTATAAAATACGATATGAAGTCCACCCGCGCATTCAAAATTCTGTCCATTGCCCTGGCGGCGGCGGTGGTGTTTTATTTTCTGGTCCAGGGGGTGCGGTATCTGACGAACCCCTATGCCACCACCCGGGTGTATACCAGCACCACGGAGGAATCCGTGGAGGCCTCCGGCTGGCTGGTGCGGGAGGAGGAAGCCTTCCGCTCCGAGGCCGGGACCCTGAGCCATATCCGGGACGAGGGGGAAAAGGTGGGAAAGGGCCAGGTCATCGCTACCGCCTATGACAGCCCCGGGGCCCTGGAGGCCGTGGCCCAGATCCAGGCCAAGCGCCTGCAGCTGGAGCAGCTGGAATACGCCCTGTCCTCCTATCTGAACCCCGACGCCGCCCTGAAGCTGGACGGCTCCATTTCCGACGAAATCATGGCCCTGCGGAAGAATCTCACCGGCGGGGACTATACCGCCGCCTCCGGCGACCTGTCCCAGCTGAAGGCCGCCATTGTCAAGCGCAGCCGGGCCTATACCTCCAGCCAGGAGATCAAAACGGAGATCGCCGCGGTGCAGGACGAGATCGACTCCTTGCAGGCGGGCCTTACCGGGGCCACGGATATCACCGCTCCCCGGGCGGGGACGTATTCCGCCGTGTGCGACGGGTATGAGTCCGTGCTGACCCCGGCGGGCCTGGGGGACCTGACTCCCAGCGCTCTGGACAGCCTGGCCCCCGGGGAGAATACCGCCAACGTGGGCAAGCTGATTTACAGCAACACCTGGTACTATGCCGCCGCCGTGGCGGAGGAGGAAGCCCAGCGCATTGCCGCCTGCGGCAGCGTATCTCTGCGGCTGACCAAGGGCGTCACCGACGACATTGCCGCCGCGGTGCATTCCGTGGGCCCGGCGGAAAACGGCCGGTGCGTGGTGGTGCTGTCCTGCCGGGAATATCTGGCGGAGACCACTCAGCTGCGGCACCAGACGGCGCAGATCGTGCTGCACAGCTATATGGGGCTGCGTCTGCCCTCCGTGTGCCTGCGGCAGAGCGACAACGGAAAGCTGGGCGTATACTGCGTTCAGGGCAGCTTCCCCCAGTTCAAGCCTGTGGAAATGGTGTATCAGGGGGACGACTATGTGCTGGTGTCCGTGCCTCAGAACACCGAGGGACTGTCAACGCTCCGTCCCGGCGACGAGGTCATCATGACCGGCGTGACCCTGGACGGCACACAGATATTGAAAGAAGATTGACCGCGGAAAGGGAGGCTTTCACTATGTCTATTGCGGAGAATATTGCCGCCGTCCGGCAGCAGATGGACCAGGCGGCCCGGGAAACGGGGCGCACCGGCGCCGACGTTATCCTGGTGGGCGCCAGCAAAATGAACGACGCCGCCGCCTGCCAGGAGGCCATTGCCGCCGGGATCGACGCCCTGGGCGAAAACCGGGTGCAGGAGATGACCGCCAAGCTGGCGGAAAACGCCTATGAGGGCCGTCCCCTGCACTTTATCGGCCATTTGCAGCGCAACAAGGTGCGCCAGGTGGTGGGCAAGGCCGATCTGATCCAGTCTGTGGGCAGCACGGAGCTGCTGCAGGAGATCGAAAAGGCCGCCGGAAGGCTGGAGCTCTGCCAGGATATCCTGCTGGAGGTGAACATCGGCGGGGAGGCGGCCAAAAGCGGCTTTGCGCCGGAGGATATCGCCGCCGCCGCGGAAACGGCTCTGGCCATGCCTCATGTCCGGGTCCGGGGACTGATGACCATCCCTCCGGTGGCCATGGAGCCCCACGGAAATCTGGCATATTTCGAGAAAATGCGGTGGCTTTATGTTGACATCAATGCAAAAATATACGATAATAAGATGGAATATCTGTCAATGGGCATGAGCGGCGATTTTGCCGACGCCATCCGGTGCGGCAGCAACATGATCCGGGTGGGCACGGCAATTTTCGGCGCACGGGACTATACAAAATAAAGAGCGGAGGGAAGCACATGAGCCTGAAGGACGAGTTCAAGAAGTTTATCCATCCCTATGACGACGAGGATGAACCGGTGGAATATCAGGAGGACGATTACCAGGATCGTCCCCGCCGGGACGACCGGCGGGAGGAGCGCCGGGATGAGGAGCGCCGCAGCAAGGTGGTGAACATCCACGCCACTACCCAGCTGAAGGTGGTGCTGGTGAAGCCCTCGAAGTATGACGAGGACGCCACGGCCATTGCCGATCATCTGCTGGAAAAGCGCACCGTGGTGGTGAATATGGAGAACACCGACCCCGATACCGCCCGGCGGCTGCTGGACTTCGTGTCCGGCGTGGCCTATGCTACCGGCGGCAAGGTCAAGCGCGTGGCCGCCAAGACCTATATCGCCACGCCCTATTCCGTGGATCTTATGGGCGACCTGATCGACGAGTTGGAAAACAGCGGCCTGTACATGTGACGGACCGATACAGCAAAAACGGAGGGATAGATCATGTACACACCCCAGGAAGTTTCCGAGAAAACCTTTCCCAAATCGTCCGGCCTGAGCAGCGGCTACAGTATGACGGCTGTGGACGAATTTCTGGACGGCCTGACGGAGGATTATACCGCGCTGTATAAGGACAATACCACCCTGAAGGCCAAGCTGAAGGTGCTGGCCGAGAAGGTGGAGGAATACCGCGCCACCGAGGATGCCATGCGGTCTACCCTGCTGGCGGCCCAGAAAATGGCGGCCCAGATGGTGGCCGAGGCCCAGGCCGAAAGGGACAAGTCCATCGCCGAGGCCCACGCGGAAAAGGAAAAGACCATTTCCAACGCCCAGGCGGAGGCGCAGCGGCTCCTGATCGAGGCCCGGGGCGAGGCCGAGATCCAGGCTCGGCAGCTCCAGCAGGAGATCCGGGATTCCTGGGAGAAGCTGGCTGCGGCCCAAAGCGAGACGGAGAGCTTTATCCAGCGCAGCCGGGAGCTGTGCGCCCAGCAGATGGCGTTTCTGGATGCTCTGCCGGAGCGGAATGCGCCGGAGCAGGAGGAGCAGAGCGAGGCCGTGGCCCTGCCTGCCCCCCAGGAGAACGCCGTGCCTGTGGCGGAGGCTGCGACGGATGCAGAGCCCGCTTCTCAGGAGGAGCCTTCGCAGGAGCAGCAGCCCGACCCGGAGCCTCAGCCGGTGGAAAAGCCCCAGGAGAAGAAAGAGGAGGATTCCCCCTTTCCCCTGGACTTTAAGCTGAACCTGGAGGACCTGCAGTTTGGCCGCAACTACAACGGCGGCGACAGACGCTGATATGAAATGCAAAAAGCGGCCCCTGGGGGCCGCTTTTGCCCTATACGCAAGGAGGTGGCGGTATGACGCCTATTGTGGCGCTGCTGTATGACTTTGACAAGACTCTGTGCACCACGGACATGGAGGACTATGCATTTATCCCGGCGCTGGGCTATACTCCGGCAGAATTCTGGAGGAAGGCCAATGACTTTGGCCGGGAGAACCGCATGGACGGGCTGCTGGCGTACATGTACACCATGATCGCCGAATGCCGGGCCCAGAACATCCGGCTGGATCGGGATTTCCTGGTGCGGTGCGGTCACGGGATGGAGCTGTTTCCCGGGGTGGCCGATTGGTTCGGGCGCATCAACGAATTTGGACGCAGCCAGGGGGTGCAGGTGGAGCACTATGTCATCTCCTCCGGCCTGCGGGAGATCATCGAGGGCAGCGGCATCGCCCGGGAGTTCCGGGAGATCTACGCCTGTGAGTTTTTCTATGATGGGGACGGGCTGGCCTCGTGGCCCAAGCTGGACGTAAACTTCACCAACAAGACCCAGTTCGTCTATCGCATCAATAAGGGCGTGCTGGATGTGTCCGACGACAAGACCCTCAATGACTCCATGCCCGACGACAGCAAGCGGGTGCCGTTTACCAACATGATCTATGTGGGAGACGGCCTGTCTGATGTGCCGTGCATGAAAATGATGCGGGCCTATGGCGGCCAGGCCATTGCCGTGTACCAGCAGGAGAACCGCCAGGGCGTGGAGGACCTGCTGGCCAAGGGGCGGGTGGATTTCATCTTCCCCGCCGACTATCGGGCGGGCACCGACCTGGACGCCACCGTCCGCAATATCATCCGGAAAATGGCCATTGCCGACGCCCTGGCGGAGGAAAATGCCGCCCAGCGCCGGAACATCGGCAAGGGGGGGCTGCCCTACCAGGCCAGTCTGTTTGAGGAATAAAATCAGAAAAGCACGGCAATTCTATGGAAATTGCCGCGCTTTTTTTGGGAGAAATGGCAAGTTTTTCTTGCGCGGAGAGAGGATATCCGGTATAATACCATAAGCGTCGTTTTGTGAAGCGGCGCATAGGGGAAGTTTTTGTCATCTTGCAGAAACCGCCGCCGGGCCGGGCCCGGGGCTTATACAAGGAGAAAAACAGGATATGAAGGTAAAGATCATTTCGGACAGCACCTGCGACCTGTCGCCGGAGCTGATCGAACGGTACGACATTGCCATCACGCCCCTGTCGGTGCACTGCGGCGATCAGGTGGGGCATGACGGCGTGGAGATCACGCCGGAGACCATTTATGACTATGTGGACGCCAGCGGCCAGCTGCCCCGGACCAGCGCCGTCAACGTGTTCGACTATGTCCGGGAGTTCCGGTCCTGGCACCAGCAGGGGTACAGCGTCGTGCACTTCTGCATCAGCAGCGACTTTTCCAGCTCATATCAGAACGCCTGCATGGCGGCGGCGGACGTCGGCGACGTATATGTGGTGGATTCCCGGAACCTGTCCACGGGCCAGGGGCTCCTGGTGCTCCACGGCGCGGAGCTGGCGGCGGCCGGACATACGGCGGAGGAAATTCAGAGGGCCTGCACGGACCTGGCTCCCCGGGTGGAGGCCAGCTTTGTTATTGACCGGCTGGACTATCTGTACAAGGGCGGACGGTGCTCGGCCCTCAGCGCTTTCGGCGGCAATCTGCTGAAGCTGAAGCCCTGCATCGAGGTGAAGGACGGCAAGATGACCCCGGGCAAAAAGTATCGCGGCCCCATTGACAAGGTGATGCTGCAATACACCCAGGACCGGCTCCAGGGACGGGATGATATCAACAGGCACCGGGTGTTCATTACCCATACCCGCTGCGCCCCGGAGGCGGTGGAGGCGGTGCGGCAGAAGCTCCTGGAGCTGTGTCCCGATTTTGAGGAGATCATCGAGACCACCGCAGGGTCCACCGTCACCTCGCATTGCGGCCCCGGCACCCTGGGAGTGCTGTTCATCCGCAGCAAATAAAGACCAAAGACCAATGCAAACACCCCGGAGCGCTGCTCCGGGGTGTTTGGCAGCTTCAAAAAAGGGCGTTGCCCTTTTTTGACAAAAGAGATTCCGCTCCGACCCGCGCGTTTTCACGCATAAAATGCGCGAAAACACACTCTCTCCGCGCAAAGTATTTTTCACGACGTACACGCCGCCGTGAAAAATGGATTGAACACTATTCGCGGCCTGCGGGCCGCGAACTCTGCGAGGCTTCTTTGACAGGCTGAAACACCCCGGAGCGCTGCTCCGGGGTGTTTGGCGCTTATTTGTAGTAATCCGTCTCGTCGGTAAGGGCCATGGGCAAACCGTTGTGATACACCGGCAGGGTCTGGAACTTGAAGCGGCTGACGCGGTGCTTCTGGTCGATCTGGGCCCGGATGGCCGGGTCGCAGACGCCCCGGCGAACGTATTCGTTGACGGCGTGATAGGTAAAGCCCAGGTTGTCCTCGTCGGTGAGGCCGGTGAGGCCGTCGGAGGGGGCCTTTACCAGGAACTTCTCCGGCAGGCCCAGGACCCGGCCCAGGGCAATGACCTCCTCGGTGGTGTACATGCCCAGGGGGGAGAAGGCCCCGGCGGAGTCACCGTAAATGGTGCAGTAGCCTACCCAGTCCTCGGAGAGGTTGCTGGTGTTGATGACGATGCCGTCGGGCACGGTCTGGGCCACGGCGTACAGAGTGGCCATGCGGATGCGGGAGGGCAGGTTCACCCGGGTCTGGCGGCTGGGCTCCAGGCCCGCCTGCTCCATCTCGTGAAGGACGCCCTGGACGGCGTCGTGGATATTGATGGTGCAGTGGGGAATGTTCAGGTGCTCCACCAGGGCCTGGGAATAGTCGATATCCGGCTGGACGCCGTTGGGCATCAGGACGCCGTACACGTTCTCGCGGCCGTAGGCGGCCACTGCCAGCGCCGCCACGGTGCTGCTGTCCTTGCCGCCGGAAATGCCGATGACGGCGGTCTTGCCATGGCACAGGGTCATCTGCTGGTCCATCCACTCCAGCAGGCCTGCCAGCTGCTTCTGCGGGTTAAACTCCATAGGAATGCGCCTCCTGTTTTCTGATTGGTGCTATTGTACCCCCCGGGGCCCCGGATGGCAAGCATTTTTTCCGCTGCTGAGGGTGGATATACATGCAGGAGGGGCAGTCCGGGGCGCAAGCGGGGAAATTTTGATTTCCCGACAGAGTGCGGCCTTTTTTGCCGCCCGGGACGGATAAAATGGGGGAAAAGGAGGGCGAGCGCCATGAAATTGCAGCGAAAGGGTGAATTTCTGTCCACACGGGTCCAGTACATCCCCCTGGGCCGCATCCGGCCCAATCCCCAGCAGCCTCGGCAGGGCTTTGACGAGGTGGGACTGGCGGAGCTGGCCGCCAGCATCCGCTCCTGCGGCATTTTACAGCCGCTGACGGTTCGCCGGGCCGGAGACGGGTATGAGCTGGTGGCCGGGGAGCGGCGGCTGCGGGCGGCCCGGATCGCCGGACTGCGGGAGGTGCCGTGTCTGGTGGCCCAGGTGGGCGAGGAGGACTCCGCCCTGCTGGCTCTGATGGAAAATCTTCAGCGGCGGGACCTGGACTGCTGGGAGGAGGCGGCGGCCATTGCGCGGCTGATCTCCCGGTATGGGCTCAGCCAGGAGGAGGCCGCCCGGCGCCTGGGCCGGGCCCAGCCCACGGTGGCCAACAAGCTGCGGCTTCTGCGGCTGCCGGAGGATGTGCGGAATCTTCTGCGGGAAAACGGGCTGACGGAGCGGCATGCCCGGGCGCTGCTGCGGCTCCAGGACCCGGAGATCCAGCGCCGGGCCGCCGGGGACATGGTGCGGCGGCAGATGAACGTGGCCCAGGCGGAGGCTCATGTGGAAAAGCTTCTGCAGGAGGACCGGACCACGCCGCCCCGGGGGCGCAGCACCTACATCATCAAGGATGTGCGGCTGTTTCTCAACAGCGTGGACCGGGGGCTGCATCTGATGCGTCAGGCCGGGGTGGACGCCGGGTGGGACCGGCGGGATACGGAGCAGGAGATCCTGCTGACCATCCGGATCCCCAAGCGGGCCCGTACATAAATCAACAGTGTGTTGAAGAACCGGCGATTGTTACCGGATTGTAACCTTTTTTGGAAGGAGATGTAGTATACTATACGAACGCGCAACAGCGCGGCAACAGAATGATGAGGAGGGGCCCTGATGGAAAAGACAGACCAGAAGCCCTTGCAGAAGGAAAAGCGGACCCGTTCGGCGGGCCGGATCGCCGGGATGGCGGCGGGTATCGCCGTGGGCGTTCTGGCGGCGGCATACCTGGCGGTGTGCATCGCGGCCGCTGCGGGAAGGACCACCCTGCACCGCACCCGGGTGCTGGGCGTGGACGTGGGCGGACTTACCGCCCAGGAGGTTCGGGATAAATGGCAGCGGGACGGAGCCGATGCGTGCAGCGGCGAGGTCATCCACCTGACCCTGGGAGAGGAGACCATCGGACAGGTGAGCTTGTCCGAGCTTGGGGTATCCGTTACGCCGCAGGAGGCGGCCCAGGCTGCCTGGAACGCGGCCCATGGGGGAAATTTCTTCGTCAACGGATATCACCTGATCCGCAGCTGGTTTGGGGAGACTCAGGCGGCAGTCCGGTGGGATCTGGACGCGGCGCAGCTGTCCCAGCGGGCGGAGAGCCTGAGCCGGGAGCTGAGCCGTGACCCGGTGGACGGTGCATACCGTATGGAGGAGGGCAAGGGCGACGGCTTCTACGTCACCAAGCCCGCCGACGGACGCACCATTGACCGGGATAAGCTGGCCCGGGCCCTGCATCAGGCCGTGACCGCCCGGTGTCTGGACCCCATCGAATGCGTCAGCACCGTGACCCAGGGCAAGGCCCTGGATCTGGCGGCAGTGGAGCGGGAGATCGGCGGTGAGGGGAAGAACGCTTCCTATGACCGGGCCACCGGTCAGGTGGTGGAGGGGCGCGTGGGCGTTACCTTTGACGTGGCGGCGGCCGAAAAGCTGGTGGAGCAGGCCCAGCCCGGGCAGGAGCTCGTGATCCCCGCCCGAATCACCTATCCCACCGTTACCAAGGCGGGGCTGGAAAAGGTGCTGTTCCGGGACGTGCTGGGGCAGTACACCTCCTATGTCTCCGGCACCAGCGACCGTATTTTCAACGTTCGGAGGGCCGCCGGGAACATCAGCGGCTCCGTGGTCAACAGCGGCGAAAATTTCAGCTATAACGACGCTGTGGGCCCCACCACCAAGGAGGCCGGGTTCAAGATCGGCACCGCCTATGTGGGCGGCAAGGCCGTGCCCTCCTATGGCGGCGGCGTGTGCCAGGTGTCGTCCACCCTGTACTATTCGGCGCTGCTGGCCAATCTGAAAATCGTGTCCCGGGCCTGCCACATGTATGCCCAGGACTACGTACCCTCCGGATGCGACGCCACGGTGTTCTGGCCGTATCTGGACTTTGTGCTCCAGAACAACACCGACTATCCCATCAAGATCGTGACATATTGGTACAACAACAACGTCACGGTGAAGATCTTCGGCACCAAAACCGACAGCAGCTTCGTGAAGATCACCAGCAAGACCGTGTCCACCACCCCGTGGAAAACCATCTATAAGGAAGTGGACAATCTGGCTCCCGGCGTGGAGCGGGTGACCCAGTATCCCATCACCGGGTTTACCGTGCAGACCTGGCGGAATGTGTATGACGGCAACGGGAATCTGATCTCCAGCAATTTCGAGGCGGAGAGCAATTACGACAGCCGGGACAAGATCGTGGAGGTGGGCAAGCAGAAGCCCCAGCCCGAGCCCACGCCGGACCCGACTCCGGAGCCTGCGCCGGACCCCGATCCGGAACCCGCCCCGGAGCCCACGCCGGACCCGGAGAACCCGGAAAACTGAGTAAAAAAATCAGGGCCCTGAGGCCCTGATTTTTTTGCGCTTTATGAGGGTTACTGGAGCAGCAGCAGGCTGAACACCAGGGTGAACAGTGCCACCGTTTCGATAATACCGATGACAATGAAGAAGTTTGCCGTGCCCTTTCCGGTCTCGCCCAGTGCGTCGGCAGAGGCGGCGGCCACCTTGCCCTGGAAGAAGGCAGACAGGCCGATGGCCAGGCCCGCGAAGATGCCGGTGAACATGGCCAGGGCCGCGTCACAGCCGCCCTCCACGGCGCTGCGGATGAAGTTCATCAGCAGGAAGCCATAAATGGTCTGGGTCAGCGGCGCGCCGGAGAAGGCCACCATGATGAAGGGGGCGGGCTTGCCGTTGGCGTAGCACTTTTTCCACGCACCCACGGAGGCCTGAGCCGCAAAGCCGGAACCGAACGCAGAGCCCATGGCGGACAGGCCCAGAGCGCACGCCATACCAATAAATTCGATATTCATAGTTGATCTCCTATCCGTTTATTTTTTGATTTTATCGCGTTTCTTAAAGGGATCGTAAGCAATACCGGCCCACTCCATCCCCAGCTGACCGGAAAACTCCAACAGGTTCAGGCGGACACCGTGGACCACTACAGACAGCAGACCCATGACGATGTTCAGCCCGTGACCGATCAGCAGGATCAGGATGGCGGCGATGACCAGGGGCCCCTTGAAGCCGAAGGCCATGTTGTTGAAGCTCTGGGCGATGGCCAGAGACGCCATGCCCACGGCAAACAGGCGGATGTAGCTCATGATGTTGCCGAAGGCGCTGATGGTGTTCAGGAACACCGTGAACGCATCGCCCAGGCCGGCCTTCAGGCCCTGGCCGAAGGTCTTGTCCGGGGACATGCCGCCGAACAGCACCACCAGCAGGAAGCCCGCAATGACCACGCAGGCCACAGGCATCAGGTTTACCTGCTGGCCGATGACCAGGTACAGCACCACGAAATACAGGGCGTCGATGGCGGCCAGCCACCCCAGGTCCGCCAGCCAGCTCAGGTCCTTCTCCCCCAGCTTGCGCCGGATGTTCATGACGCAGGCCAGCGACAGCTGCACCGTGCCCAGGATGAAGCAGAACTTCATGATGGTGTTCTGCTGGGTGGTGGATTCCACACCGAAGTGGGCGGGATAGTTGGCGAAGGTGGGGATCACCAGGCTCTTGAGAAGCGGCACGTCCATGGCCTGCTCCAGGCCGAACCAGGTGCCTGTCAGCGCGCCCCACACAATGGTGGCGATGGACAGCAGCCACAGCAGCTGCACGGCGGTGGACGCCTTCTTATCCTTCAGGGTCATGACCAGGGCCGCCAGCAGGAACAGGCAGCCGTATCCGGCGTCGCCGATGATCATGGCAAAGAACAGGGTGAAGAAGCCCAGAAACCAGAAGGAAATGTCATACTCCCGGTAGCCGGGAACCACGCCCAGAATGTCGAACACCGGGATCATCAGGCGGGTGACCTTGTTGTACTTGACCTTGGTGGGGACCTTGTCGTCATCGGCGGCGGGGTCCTCCATGGCCCAGGCCCAGTGCGCCTGGGCGGCGGCCTTTTTGAAGCCCTCCACCTCCGCTGCCGGGATATAGCCCGTCAGCCACACCAGGCCATCCTGGCTCTGGGACGTGTTGCTGACGGCGGAATACTCCGCGTCGTTCTGGGTCTTGAGCATCTGGTCGTGGATGCTGGGCAGGTGCCGGGCGGCGTCGTGCAGCTCCGCCTCGCAGACCCGGATGCCCCGGTCGCAGTCCTCCCACTCCCGGTTCAGCTCCTCCAGGCCCTTTTCGGGGATGGGAAACTCGGTGACGGGATACGGGGCGGGCAGGGGCCCGATGGAGGCCAGGGTGGGCATCTTTCCCACCGGGGCCAGCCGGATCACACGCACGTCCGGGTCCGCCGCCAGGGCGGCCGCAGTCTTTTTGTCCGTGCGGTAAATGTGGATATCCAGGCCCTGGTCCCCCAGCGACCGCAGCTCCGCCGGGGAGAAGGCTCCCCATTCGGACAGCCGCTCCGCAGCCGCGTGGACGGCGGTCTTTTGCTCCTGCAGGGCCTTGTGCCGGTCTATGCAGGCGGCCAGGTCCTTGTAAAAGACCTCAAATTCCTTGTCGGACAACAGCTTTTTTTCCGGCTCCTGTCCCGTGTATTCCTGGAGAAGCATCTCCATCCTGGACAGCTCCGCGAAGCGCTCCAGATGCCGCTGGTCGGCGCTGGCCTTTTCGCCGAAGTGGACAATGCCCAGGGCGCGCAGCCGGTCCAGCAGGGCGGTTTTCTCCGACGCGGCCGCCACAATGTGGACGACCTTCATTTTTTCGATCATCGGCTCACCTCCTGCAGCTTTTTCTTGGCGATCTTGCCCCGCACCACGGCGGAGGTCTGCTGGTCGCCCAGGTAGATGCCGATGACTCGGATATTCTCCTTGGCCTCGGGGATCTTCACCTTTTCAAACAGGTTCACCCGCTGGGCCGTGGACCGCAGCTCCTGCTCCAGAAGCTCCACCTGGCGGCGGAGGGTCTTTTCCAGAGCGTCCAGCCGGGCGATCTCCCGCAGACGCACCGCCGCAGTGTCCACCCACAGGGGGTAATCCGCCACGTCGTAGCAGATGTCCTCAAAGCTCAGCTCTCGGAACACCGGCACGGTGACGCCGGCGATGTTCTCCTCTCCGCACTCCACATGGTGGGGGCGGACCAGGGTGTCCAGGCGCTTGTCCGCCGGGAAGCTGTCGTTTTCCGCGAAAACGGCCACCCAGTCGTCCAGCCCGTCCACGGCGGCCCGGCGCTCCCGCTCCACCTGCTCCAGCTGGGCGTTGACCTGCATCACCACGGATTGCAGCTGCTGCTTTTTCAGCTGGAGGGTGGGCAGATACCGCTGGAACTGCTTCAGGCGGTCCTTCTGCACCTTCAATTCATTTTTGGTAAGTTTGACAGCCATAGGCGCACCCTCATTCCACGGCGGACCGCTTGGGCCATCTCTCCTGGATGAGGCTCGTTTTCAGGCCGGTTTCATTGGGCTCGAAGCACTCGGCCAGGATCTCCCAGCCCAGGTCCAGCGCCTCCTCCAGCGGGATATTCACGCTCAGGTCCATCAGCTTCGTTTCAAACAGGTGGCCGTATTTCAGCAGCTTTTCGTCCCACTCGGACATCATGAAGCCCATGGACTTCTTTTCCAGACTCTCCTTATAGGCGCTGTACAGCCGGATCATGCCGTCCATCAGAGCCCGGTGGTCGCTTCTGGTCTTGTCGTTGACGTTCTGCTTCAGACGGGACAGGGAGCCGAAGGGCTCGATGTGGCCGTTTTTCAGGTAATACTGGCCCTCGGTGATATAGCCGGTGTTGTCGGGCACCGGATGGGTCACGTCGTCGCCGGGCATGGTGGTGACGCCCAGAATGGTGATGGAGCCCGCGCCCTCGAAGTCCACAGCCTTTTCATAGCGGGCGGCCAGGCAGCTGTACAGATCGCCCGGATAGCCCCGGTTGGAGGGCACCTGCTCCATGGTGATGGCCATTTCCTTCTGCGCGTCGGCGTAGTTGGTCATATCCGTCAGCAGCACCAGCACCCGCTTGCCGGCCAGAGCGAACTGCTCCGCCACGGCCAGGGCCATATCCGGCACCAGGGTGCACTCCACGGTGGGGTCGGAGGCGGTGTGGATGAACATCACCGTGCGGCCCATGGCGCCGCTCTTTTCCAGGGTGTCCCGGAAGTACAGATAGTCGTCGTACTTCAGGCCCATGCCGCCCAGGACGATGATGTCCACCTGAGCCTGCATGGCGATGCGGGAGAGCAGCTGGTTATACGGCTCGCCGGACACGGAGAAGATGGGCAGCTTCTGGCTTTCCACCAGGGTGTTGAACACGTCAATCATGGGGATACCGGTGCGGATCAGCTTGTTGGGCACGATACGCCTGGACGGGTTCACGGAGGGGCCGCCGATGGGGATCATATTCTCCGTCAGGGCGGGACCGTTGTCCCGGGGTACGCCGGCGCCGTCGAAGATGCGGCCCAGCAGGTGGTCGGAGAAGGACACCATCATGGGACGGCCCAGGAACCGGACCGGGTCCGTGGTGCTGACGCCCTGGGTGCCGCTGAACACCTGGAGCGTTACCAGGTCCCTGTCCAGCTTGATGACGTTGGCGTAGCTGTCGCCCACCAGGGCCAGGTCGCCGTTGCGGACGCCATCGGCCCGGACCGTGACCACGTTGCCCACGATGGACTCAATTTTCGTGTAAACTTTCTGCATATTGACTCCCCTCTCAATCCGCGGCCTTGCTCAGGTAAAAGTCCTTCAGCCGCTTTTCCTGGGCCTCAAATTCCGGGGTGCGGAACACGGTGTTGTGCCAGTCCAGGAACTCCTGCCGGACCTGGTTGAAAAAGGCGCGGATCTCTTTTTTGTCGCTGAGTGCGAAATCCCGGGTCAGCACGTCATACAGCACGTTGAACTCGTGGATCTGACGGTCGGGATCGCAGGCCGCGTCGATGGGATCGAAGGAGTTCTGCTGCAGATACACCGCGTCCAGCAGCTCGCCCTTCTGATAGACGATATAGTCCTCGGCGGAGGTACCCTCCTCACCGATGACCTTCATCATCTGGTTGATCTCGTTGCTGCGCTTGAGGATGGCGCGGGCCTGCTCCACCCGGTCCATATCCACCACGCCCCGGTATTTGGACCAGGAGTCGATGGGGTGGATGGCCGGATACTTGCGGGCGTCGGACCGCTCGCGGGACAGGCCGTGGAACGCGCCCACCACCTTCAGGGTGGCCTGGGTCACAGGCTCCTCGAAGTTGCCGCCGGCGGGAGACACGGTGCCGCCGATGGTGACGGAGGCGATCTTGCCGCTCTTCAGGCGGACCTTGCCGGCCCGCTCATAGAAGGAGGCAATGACGGACTCCAGATAGGCGGGGAAGGCCTCCTCGCCGGGAATCTCCTCCAGACGGCCGCTCATCTCACGCATGGCCTGGGCCCAGCGGCTGGTGGAGTCTGCCAGCAGCAGCACATCCAGGCCCATCTGGCGGTAATACTCCGCCATGGTGACGGCGGTGTACACCGACGCCTCACGGGCGGCCACGGGCATGGAGGAGGTGTTGCAGATGATGATGGTGCGCTCCATCAGGGAGCGTCCGGTGCGGGGGTCCACCAGCTCGGGGAACTCCTTCAGCACCTCCACCACCTCGCCGGCCCGCTCGCCGCAGGCGGCCACGATGACGATGTCCACATCGGCGTTCTTGGCCTCCATGTGCTGCAGCACCGTCTTGCCGGCGCCGAAGGGGCCGGGCACGCAGAAGGTGCCGCCCTTGGCCACCGGCAGAAACGTGTCGATGGAGCGGAGCTTGGTCACCAGGGTCTCGTCCGGGCGCAGACGCTCCTCATAGCAGCGGATAGGCTGCTTCACGGGCCAGGAGAACACCATGGTCAGCTCCTTCTCCTCGCCGTTGTCGTTTTCCAGCACCGCCACGGTGTCCCGGACGTTGTACACGCCCTTTTCCCGGACGGATTTCACCCGCCAGCCTTCGTCCTTCAGGCCGAAGGGCACCATGATCAGGTGGGTGAACAGCCCCTCGGGCACGCTGCCCACGGCGTCGCCTGCGGTGACGTGGTCGCCGGGCTTCACCAGGGGGGTAAACTCCCAGTCCTTGTTGGGGATGGGGTCCAGATACACGCCCCGCTGCAGGAAGAAGCCGCACTGCTGCGCCAGCTCCGGCAGGGGGTTCTGCAGCCCGTCGAACACCTGGGTCAGCAGGCCCGGCCCCAGCTCCACGCTCATCAGCTCGCCGGAGAGCTCCACCCGGTCGCCCACCTGGATGCCGTTGGTCATTTCATAAATCTGCATACTGGCTGTGTCGCCGTTGACGCGGATGACCTCGCCCTTGAGCCGGTCATCGCCCACCTGGACATAGCCCACTTCATTTTTTCGGACGGAGCCGGAAAAGGTGGCTGCCACCAGATTCCCGTTTACTCCGGTCACATATCCTGTCACTTTGTCCATTTCGTTTCTCCTGTTTCGTTATAAGCTGGAAACCTGCTGGCGGATGCCGGCCATAAGCTCGTCGAAGGCCCGCTTGCCAGCCTCATACCGGAAGGTGCGCTGCCGCTCCAGCAGCTGGAGCTTCATGGCATAGCCGAACAGCGCGTGGTCGTCGAAGTTGTGCAGGCCGATCATCCCGTCCAGACGGCGGAATTCCAGGTCCAGCAGCAGACGCTCGCCCTCCAGCGGATTCTCGGCGTTTACCGCCGCCGTCACCGTCTGGACGATGCCGGCGTCCCGGTCCGAGGGGATGGCACAGGGCCGGCCCAGCTTCACGTTCCGCTGATACGTCAGCTCCCGGCACAGGGCCTTGTAAAACCCGGCCCACTCCGACAGCAGCGGTCCCTTGTCCGACGCCGCCGTCAGCTCCTCCAGCGTTTGATACACCCCGCTGCTTACCGCCGACTTGCACATGGCCAGAAACGCGGCGTAGTCCATGGGCGGCTCGCCCTGGGTCTTCAGCATGGGGAGGCTGGAGATCAGATAGTAATAGGAAGCCATGGGGCCACCCCCTTACAGGTGCATATCCCGGAAGAAGGGCATGAGCATCTCCGCGATCTCCTGGTCGGAGCAGTCAAAATAGCCGGAGCCGTCCTTGGCGGCCAGGCGGAAGCCCGCGCCCACCTTCTTGGAGGGACGGATCTCCAGGCCGTTTTTCAGCTCCTGGGCCAGCTGCTGGCGGATGCCGTCCGTCACCTGGCCCACCTCCACGGCGTAGCCGGAAACGTCCTCTCCCTGCACGGCGGCCTGGATGAGCCTGGCCAGCGTCTGCTGGTCCAGAGCCTTGCCCACGTCGGCGGCGAGAATTTTCTCGAATTCCTTCTGGATTTCCTGGCGGAAGGCCAGGACCGCGTCACGCTTGGCCTGCTGGGCGCTGAGCTGGGCGCTGGTTTTGAACACGTCGATCTCCGCCTTGGCGTCGTCCCGCAGCTTATCCGCTTGGCTCTTTGCCTCGGCGACGATGGCGTCCGCCTGCTTACGGGCGTCGGCCAGGATCGCGGCGGCCTGCTGATTTGCACTGTCAATGCCGTCCTTTTTGATGGAAGAAACAAGATCCTGAATCTGAAGTTCCATAATTGATCACCTTCTTGTCTGTATTTGCCTGATATGACTACGGGTATGGCCATATTATAATACAAGCCAGAAAAAATGCAACACTTTTTAGTGGATGCATTATTCGGATTCCTTATACATTGTCCTTCATCTGTCTGCTTTTTTATCATATATGTTTCCCGGAAGAGCACAAATAATACCGCGGCTTCCGGGAAATGGAAGCGGCTCCGGCCATCGAGAACGGGAACGTTGGCTGCTTCTTCTGCCGGAATAGGGGTGCCGTTCAGGGCACGAAGGAACAGCTCCTGTGGTCCTGCACAGAAAAAACGGTATAGCAAAAACAATTAACACAGTAATTAAATGATATCCGGCGCAGAACGCACGGAAAGTCCGCTAAGAAGCCGTTAAGATAATTTGAAAAATTAACGCAATATTTATATATTTCCTGCAAATATAATAGCCTTTTGCATAAAGAAAGTGAAAGAAGATGAAAGGTTTGGAGAAACAGCCAAAACGCCAGTTCATAATTTGTTCAAATTCCCGTTTGAATTTGCGTTGGTGAAATCTTGACAATCAGATCAAAAAACGGTACCATAAAAGAACCAAAACTTGAGGAGGTAAATCACTCTAATGGAAAAGAAAGGTACCAAGATAGCGTATTTCATTGCGCTGGCGGTCGTTGTGATCGCACTGGTCATCGCGAAGGTCACCAATGACGGCAGCGGCTTCGTCGCTACCGGTTGGGCCCTGTTCCCCCCGGTCGTGGCCATTGCCCTGGCCCTGATCAGCAAGGAAGTGTATTCTTCCCTGTTCCTGGGCTGCCTGGCCGGCGCTCTGCTGCTGGCTAATTTCCAGCCCTGGCAGATGGTGGTGAATTTTGTCGGCGCCGGCGAGGGCGTGGGCATGATCAATGCCATCGACATCTCCATCCTGATCTTCCTGGTGATGCTGGGCATCATGGTGGACCTGATGAACAAGGCCGGCGGCTCCGCCGCCTTCGGCCGCTGGGCCTCCAAGCGCGTCAAGACCCGCTCCGGCGCGCAGCTGCTGACCATGCTGCTGGGCGTGCTGATCTTCATCGACGACTATTTCAACTGCCTGACCGTGGGCGCCGTTATGCGTCCCGTCACCGAGAGCCACAAGATCTCCCGGGCGAAGCTGGCCTATATCATCGACGCCACCGCCGCCCCCGTGTGCATGCTGGCTCCCGTGTCCTCCTGGGCCGCCGCCGTTGCCTCCTATGTGCCCGACGGTTTCCCCGGCTCCCGCATCAGCATGTTCCTGAGCCAGATTCCCTGGAACTATTACTGCATCCTGACCCTGATCATGGTCATCACCATCTCCGTCCTGAACATTGACTACGGCCCCATGCTGACCCATGAGTACAATGCCCAGGTGAAGAACGACCTGTTCACCACTCCCGAGCGTCCCTTCGAGGGTGCCGACGACTATGAGGAAGGCGCCAAACATTCCTCCGTGCTGGACCTGCTGCTGCCCGTGATCGTGCTGATCGGTATGTGCATCGTGGGCCTGATCTGGACCGGCGGTGTGTTCGATCCCGAAAGCGAGAACTATCAGAACTTCGTCATGGCCTTCTCCGACGCTTCCGCCGGTCCCGGCCTGTGCCTGGGCTCCATCGTGGCCCTGGTGTTCACCTTCGTGTACTATTGGCTGCGGGGCCTCATCGGCTTTGAGAAGTCCATGGAGTCCATCCCCAACGGCTTCATCCAGATGATCTCCCCCATTCTGATCCTCTGCTTCGCCTGGACCCTGTGCGGCCTGTGCCGTGACAACGGCCTGCAGGTAGGCGAGTTCGTACGGGGCGTCATGGCGGGCACCGGCAGCCTGGCCAAGTTCCTGCCCGCCGTGATCTTCATCGTGGCCTGCTTCATCGGCTTCGCCACCGGTACCTCCTGGGGCACCATCGGCATCATGGTCCCCCTGGTCTGCGCTGTGTTCGACTGGTATGATCAGTCTACCCTGCTGTCCATCGGTCTGGCCGCTTCCTGCGCCGGCGGCGTGTGCGGCGACCACCTGTCCCCCATCTCCGACACCACCATCATGGCTTCCGCCGGTGCCCACTGCTTCCACCTGAACCATGTGGCCACCCAGATCCCCTATGGCGTCACCGTGGCTGCCGTGTCCTTCGTCAGCTTCATCATCGCCGGCCTGGTGCAGCAGGTCGTGGTCTGCATGATCATCGCCATCGTCCTGATGATCGGCACCCTGCTGGTCATCCGTGCCGTCACCGCTAAGAAGCACGCCGGCGTCTTCCAGGAAATGGCTGCTGCCAACAAGGCTCTGGCCAAGTAATTCCCGCGAAGCCTACATAAAAAAACAGGTCCGCACCTGCGGACCTGTTTTTTTTAGCTTGTCAAAAAAGGGCAGCGCCCTTTTTTGACAAGCTAAAAACCGGCTCATATGCCGAAAAAGCGTTTTCCATTGTCCCAGGTGGCCTGCTCCACCGCTGCCGGGGTCATGTCCCGCAGCTGGGCGATCCTCTCGGCCACCAGGTGCACATAGGTGGAGTCATTGCGGCGGCCCCGATAGGGCACCGGGGTCAGGTAGGGGGCGTCCGTCTCAATCATCAGCCGCTCCATGGGGACGGCCCGGATGACCTCCGGGGCCTTGCGGGCGTTTTTGAAGGTAGCTGCCCCGTTGAAGGACAGGTACCAGCCCCGATCCACCAGCTCCCGGGCCATTTCCACGGACCCGGCGAAGCAGTGGAACACGCCCCGCACCCGGGGAAATTCCCGGACTATGTCCATGGTGTCGGCGTGGGCGTCCCGGTCGTGGATGATCACCGGCAGCTGAAGCTCCTGGGCCAGGGCCAGCTGCTGCCGCAGCACCTGCTGCTGCAGGTCCCGGGGTGGATTCTCCGGCCAGTAGTAGTCCAGGCCGATCTCGCCGATGGCCACCACCTTATCCTCCTGGGCCAGAGCCCGGATCTCCGTCAGGTGCTCCGGGCGGAAATCGCCGCAGTTTTCCGGATGGATGCCCACGGCAGCGTAGATATGGGGAAAACGATGGGCCAGCTCCACCGCCGTCCGGGAGGACGCCACGGTGCAGCCGGGGTTCACCACCAGACCGACGCCGCGCTCCGGCAGAGAAGCCAGCAGGGCCTCCCGGTCCGGGTCGAACTGGTCGTCGTCATAGTGGGCGTGGGTGTCAAACAGCATGGCGGGCCCTCAGTCCAGGCGGACCTTACCCAGCCGGGCGTCCGCCACATACTGGGCCTTCAGCTCCCGCAGCCGGTCCATATGGGCCGCGCGCAGGTGGACCTGCTGCTTTTCCTCCGACTCCCACTGCTCCACCAGGAGGATCTCGTCGGCATTCTGGACGGACAGGAAATAATCGTACCGCAGGCAGCCGTCCTCCTGGCGAATGGCGTCGATGATGCCCTCGGTGGTCAGCTGGCGCAGGAAGTTCTCCCGGCAGCCGGGCTTGGCCAGATAGCGCACGTACAGGGTCAGGGTAGTTTCCATAGAGAAGCGCTCCTTATTGATAATGTTGGTCCAGTACCGCGATCATGGCGGCAATGGCGTTTTCCCGGCAGTCCGGCAGGACCCGGACTCCGGGCACCCGGCGCACCGACTCGATGGCGTTGGCCGGGGCAAAGGGCATGCCGGCAAACTCCAGCATGGGGATGTCATTGGCGTGGTCCCCCACGCAGCACACATTCTCCCGCCGGATATGCAGCAGCTGCGCCAGACGGCGGACCATGCCGCCCTTGTTGGCGCCCTTGGCGGTGATCTCCAGCAGCGTGGATGCGCTGGCCACGATCTCATATTCCCGGCTCCAGGGTTGCTCCCGGATATACTTTTCCAGCTGCCGCAGCCGGGGAGGCTCCTCCTCAAACAGCAGCTTGGCAATAGGTGACGGAGCCTGGTCCAGACTGTCCAGCTCCACCGACGGGGAGTGGGTCAGGTGCAGGTGCCGGGCGGTGATCTCGTTGGGGTGCACCACATGGATGGAGTTGTCGTCGTGGTAGATCTCAAAGGTCAGGTCCGGCATTTCCGCCGTCAGCTGCCGGACGTGGTCCCGGATGCGCTCCGGCAGAAAGGCGGTGCAGAGGTACCGCCCGGCGGCAAAGTCATAAATGGCCGCGCCGTTGAAGAGCACGGTGGGGCCATTCATGGGGATGCCGTCCTTCAGGGCGGCGAAGGAGGGCAGGGCCCGGCCGGTGGACACGCAGAAGGTGCCGCCCTGGGCCATGAAATACTCCATGGCTGCCCGGTTTTCCGGCGATACCGGGGGGATGCCGCCCTTTCCCCGAAGGGAATCCTCCGTGTAGACGATGGTGTTGTCATAATCGCTGGCGATAAGGACGCCGTCAAACTTTCCCATGACTTATCCCTCTGCCGCAGGCGTGCCGCCTCCGCCGCTTCTGCGGCGTCCGCCCCGGTGACGGGGACGGCGGCGGGACTGGGCGCCCTCCTGGGGCGCCGCATTCTCCGCGGGCTTCTGAGACGGCTTGGGGGCGCCGCCCTTCGGCGGCTGGGGACGGTTTTCCTGGGGCTTGTCCCCGGGCTTGCGGCGGGGACGGCGGGGCTTGTCGTCGGCCCTGGGCCCATCGGGACGCTTCTTTTCCGGCGGACGGGGCTTCTCCCGCTTCTCCGGGACCTTCTCCGCCGTCTGCTGGGGCTTGCTTCCGCCGCCCCGGCGGCGGCGCTCGTTCCGGCGGCGGGCGGGCCGTTCCTCCCGGGCAGGGGCGTCGGGATCAAAGTCCGCGATGACCAGGGGCATGGGGAACTCGTCCTCCTTCCGCTCCTCCACATACCGGGCGGGCCGCTCCTGGGGTACCTGGATGCCGTCGCGGCTGCCCTTGCCGTTGCGCAGCACACACAGCTCGCAGCTGTGGTAGCACCGGGGGGCTTCGGGCTTCTCATCCAGCCGGACATGAACCGTTTCCTTCAGCACGTTCACGTCGCAGATGTTGCCGGGGCCATCCGGCGTCTGGACAAAGGAGTCGTTCTTGGGCATGCGCTTCAGAGCGTCCTCATAGGCGTCCTGCTCATATTTCAGGCAGCACATCAGCCGCCCGCAGGTGCCGGAAATTTTCGTGGGGTTCAGGGACAGACTCTGGGTCTTGGCCATTTTGATGGACACGGGCACAAAGTCATCCAGAAACTGGGCACAGCAGAAGGGGCGGCCGCAGATCCCCAGGCCTCCCAGCATCTTGGCCTCGTCCCGGACGCCGATCTGCCGCAGCTCGATGCGGGCCCGGAACACCGACGCCAGGTCCTTTACCAGCTCCCGGAAGTCCACCCGCCCGTCGGCGGTGAAGAAGAACAGAATCTTGTTCCCCTCAAAGCTGCACTCCACCCGCACCAGCTTCATCTCCAGGTTGTGCTGGAGGATCTTCCGCTGGCAGATATCGAAGGCTTCCTTCTCCCGGGTGCGGTTGTGGGCCGCTGTGCGGCGGTCGTTCTCCGTGGCCACGCGGACCATGGGCCGCAGGGGCTGGATGACGCAGCAGTCGTCCACCGGGTGGTTGCCCATGGTGCACTGGGCGTATTCCAGGCCCTGGGCCGTCTCCACGATGACGTGGTCCCCGGTCTGCACCTGCACGTTGCCGGGGTCAAAGAAGTAGGTTTTGCATCCGCTGCGGAAGCGGACGCTGATCACAGTTGTCATATATTTCGATTCCTTTCCGTGTATGTCAAAGCAGCTTTTCCCACCCGGCGCACAGGGCTCCCAGCACATGGCCCACGCCCACGTTATAGCGGCACTCCAGGCAGTATTGCTTCATCAGGTCTGTCATGCCCTGCAGCTGGCGCACGGTAAGCCCCCGGCGCAGCTCCTCCGCCCCGGGAATGTCCGCAGGGTCTGGCTTGCCGCAGGCGGCCAGCAGCGCCTCGGCAGAGGCCCGCCAGGCGTTCTCCAGCAGCTGCTGGAGCTGCTCGCGCTTGAGGCGCTTATTCTCCAGCCCCACCAGGTATTGGCTCACCGGCAGCAGCTGTCCCGAAGCGAAGGCCCGGCACAGGTCCCGGGCGGCGTCGTCCCGGGCGTCCTCGTCCTCGCCCCGGAGCTTCCACTCCACGCACCGGGAGCGGATGGTGGGCAGCAGCGCCGCCGCCGTCTCCGTGCAGAACAGGAACGCCGCGTAGGGCGGCCCCTCCTCCACCAGCTTCAGCAGCACGTTCTGGTCCCGCTGGTTCAAAGCGTCGCAGTCCGGGAAGATGTACACCTTGGCGGCCCCGTCGTTGGGGCGGATGTATGCGTCCTGCCGCAGGCTTCGCAGCAGGTCCACCGGCAGCTCCCGGTGGTCGGGGTCCTGCACCGTCTGGACATCGGGGTGGATGTCCTCCAGCACCTTGCGGCACTGGCGGCATTGCAGGCAGGGCTTTCCGCTTTGCGCCTCGCACTCCATGGCGGCGGCGGCAAAGCGGGCGGCGGCCATGCGGTCTCCGCTGCCGGAGAAGATGATGGCATGGGGCAGGGCTCCGCCTGCGGCGGCCCGGCGCAGCCGGCGGGCCAATGTGCTGTTTTCCGGCAGAAGCTGCCCCACGGTCCTTCCTCCCCATTGTCAAACTTTCCGATTTTATAAGTATAGCATACCCTCCGCCCCGTCCGCAAGGTGCCGGGACGGGTTTTCTGCAAAAAATAGTTTCCCGTCAGGAGATTATTCCCGGTAATTTTGGGCCATAATGGCAAAAAGATTCCTTTTTGCGAAAATAGTCTTGCTTTTGACAGAAGATATGCCTATAATAAGTTGTTCGCAATTTTATTTTATATACGGAGGGAACTACATGAGTAAGAAGTATTGCTATCTCTTTACCGAGGGCAACGCCAAGATGCGCGAGCTGCTGGGCGGTAAGGGCGCCAATCTGGCCGAGATGACCAACATCGGCCTGCCCGTCCCCCAGGGCTTCACCATCACCACCGAGGCCTGCACCCAGTATTATGAAGATGGCCGCCAGATCAACGACGCCATCATGGCCGAGATCATGGAATACATCGAGAAGATGGAGCAGATCACCGGCAAGAAGTTCGGCGATCATGAGAATCCCCTGCTGGTCTCCGTCCGCTCCGGCGCCCGCGCTTCCATGCCCGGGATGATGGACACCATCCTGAACCTGGGCCTCAATGAGGACGTGGTGGACGTCATCGCCAAGAAGTCCAACAACCCCCGCTGGGCCTGGGACTGCTATCGCCGCTTCATCCAGATGTACTCCGACGTGGTCATGGAGGTGGGCAAGAAGTATTTCGAGCAGCTCATCGACGAGATGAAGGCCAGGAAGGGCGTCACCCAGGACGTGGAGCTCACCGCTGAGGACCTGAAGGAGCTGGCCGGTCAGTTCAAGGCCGAGTACAAGTCCAAGATCGGCCAGGACTTCCCCTCTGACCCCAAGGAGCAGCTCATCGGCGCCATCAAGGCCGTGTTCCGCAGCTGGGATAACCCCCGCGCCAACGTGTATCGCCGGGACAACGACATCCCCTATTCCTGGGGCACCGCCGTCAACGTCCAGTCCATGGCCTTCGGCAACATGGGCGACGACTGCGGCACCGGCGTGGCCTTCACCCGCAACCCCGCCACCGGCGAGAAGAAGCTCATGGGCGAGTTCCTGACCAATGCCCAGGGCGAGGACGTGGTGGCCGGCGTGCGTACCCCCATGCCCATCGACCAGATGGCCGAGAAGTTCCCCGAGGCTTATGCCCAGTTCGTGGAGGTCTGCCGCACCCTGGAGGACCACTATCGCGACATGCAGGACATGGAGTTCACCGTGGAGCATGGCCAGCTGTACATGCTCCAGACCCGCAACGGCAAGCGCACCGCTCCCGCCGCCCTGAAGATCGCCTGCGACCTGGTGGACGAGGGCATGATCTCCGAGCAGCAGGCCGTGGCCATGATCGACCCCCGGAACCTGGATACGCTGCTGCATCCCCAGTTTGACCCCGCTGCACTGAAGGCCGCCGCCCCTGTGGGCAAGGCTCTGCCCGCCTCTCCCGGCGCCGCCTGCGGCAAGATCGTCTACTCCGCCGAGGACGCCAAGGAATGGGCTGCCCGGGGCGAGAAGGTGGTCCTGGTCCGTCTGGAGACCTCTCCCGAGGATATCGAGGGCATGAAGGCCGCCCAGGGCATCCTGACCGTTCGCGGCGGCATGACCTCCCACGCCGCCGTTGTGGCCCGCGGCATGGGCAAGTGCTGCGTCTCCGGCTGCGGCGCCATCGTCATGGACGAGGAGAACAAGCAGTTCACCCTGGCCGGCAAGACCTATCACGAGGGCGACTGGCTGAGCCTGGACGGCTCCACCGGCAGCATCTACGACGGCGCTATGCCCACCGTGGACGCCAGCGTGGGCGGCGACTTCGGCCGCATCATGGCCTGGGCCGACAAGTATCGCCGGCTGCAGGTCCGCACCAACGCCGACACCCCCCACGATGCCGCCAAGGCCCGTGAGCTGGGCGCCCAGGGCATCGGCCTGTGCCGCACCGAGCATATGTTCTTCGAGAGCGACCGCATCGCCGCCATCCGCGAGATGATCTGCTCCGACACCGTGGAGCAGCGCGAAAAGGCTCTGGCCAAGCTGCTGCCCATGCAGCAGGGCGACTTCGAGGGCATCTATGAGGCCATGGAGGGCTGCCCCGTGACCATCCGCTTCCTGGATCCCCCCCTGCACGAGTTCGTTCCCACCGAGGAGGCCGACATCGAGCTGCTGGCCAAGGATATGGGCAAGACCGTGGCCGAGATCAAGGCCATCATCGCCTCCCTGCACGAGTTCAACCCCATGATGGGTCACCGTGGCTGCCGTCTGGCCGTCACCTTCCCCGAGATCGCCGTCATGCAGACCCGTGCCGTCATCCGCGCCGCCATCAACGTTCAGAAGCGTCATCCTGAGTGGAACATGGTTCCCGAGATCATGATCCCCCTGGTGGGCGAGGTCAAGGAGCTGAAGTACGTCAAGAGCATCGTGGTCAAGACCGCTGACGAGGAGCTGGCCGCTGCCGGCGTGGAGATGAAGTATCTGGTGGGCACCATGATCGAGATCCCCCGGGCCGCTCTGACCGCCGACGAGATCGCCACCGAGGCCGAGTTCTTCTCCTTCGGCACCAACGACCTGACCCAGATGACCTTCGGCTTCAGCCGTGACGACGCCGGCAAGTTCCTGGGCGCCTACTATGACAAGAAGATCTATGAGAACGATCCCTTCGCCAAGCTGGACCAGGTGGGCGTGGGCAAGCTGGTGAAGATGGCTGCCAAGCTGGGCCGCGAGACCCGTCCCGACCTGCACCTGGGCATCTGCGGCGAGCACGGCGGCGATCCCAGCAGCGTGGAGTTCTGCCACAAGGTGGGCCTGGACTATGTGTCCTGCTCTCCCTTCCGCGTGCCCATCGCTCGTCTGGCCGCCGCTCAGGCTGCCATTAAGGACCAGCAGTAAATGGTAAGGTAACGCCTGCGGCGCAGGCAAAACGTCCGATATAAAAAACGGCCGCACAGTTCACCTGAACTGCGCGGCCGTTTTTTCGCCGCCCGCCCTGGCTGAAGGCCGGCGCATTATTTCCAGACGATTGCAAATTCCCCGGTGAACTGGCACGAATCCTCCACGGGGATCAGCATGGTATCCTCGCCCTCCCGGAGATAGCCCCAGCAGCTCACCCGGGCGGCGGTGTGGGTGCTCCCTGCGTCATAGGTAAGCCCCTGGTACCAGCTTTCGTTGACCAGCGCTATGATATCCCGTGCCCTGGGATGCAGCAGCCGGCCGCCCTCCTGGGCCCCGGGTCCCGCCATCATGCACAGCAACAGCGGGTGTATGTATGTATACCCGGCCCACACCACATCCGGGTCACCGACGGCCTGCATCCCGCCCTGGGCAGTGTAGCCGCACTGAAAGCGCACGGCGGTAATGTACCCGACCCCGTCCGTCTCAAAGGTCAGCGATGGGGGAAAGGCGTTCTTCCTGAACCCCGGATAGCAGCCTGTCAGCATGTCCCGCACCCAGGTGCCGTCCTCCCGCAGCCGCAGAGGCGATTCCACCGCCTGGGCCATTTGATTGAAGTTCTCCGCAAACTCCGGAACCGTCAGCCGTCCCCGGTGGACAGGGATCATGGCACTCATCAGGCCGCACACTATGATCAGGATCAGCAGCCCGTGGGCTGCGGGCAGCAGCGCCCACCGCCAGCCGGGAATGTCCCGGCTCTGGCACAGCACCTCCCCCTCCCAGGGCAGCTTCAGTCCGTCCCGGCAGTCCTGATAGCTTTTTTTCAGCCGCCACAGCCGCACCACGGGAATCAGCAGCGCCATGCCGCATACCAGCGCCAGAGCCGTGTAGGCAAAGGCCTCACCCCACTCCGGCCGCCGCCCGTCGGGCTTTTCCACCGTCAGACCCAGCAGCCGCTTTCCCGGCGTGGTTCCCCACAGGTGCAGCAGCACCGGCTCCACCGCCAGCATCAGCAGCAGTGCACCTATGGTGTTGAGCAGGGAGAACCCCTGCTGGCGGAACGATATGTGCCCTGCCAGCATTGCCAGCGCCGCCGCGCAGGAGCACAGGGCCAGGTCCAGATTCCGCGCCAGGAACCGCCGCCAGGGACATGGCTCCTGCCGGTCTGCCTGGGGCGCGGCGGGAGCCGCCTGGGCCGCCGTGTGCAGGGCCAGCCAGTATTTCTCCGGGTCCAGGCTGTCATAGCGGACCCGGTCCGCCTGCATGGCCCGGCATACGGCCTGGTCCCTCCGGGCCTGCTCCTCCCGGCGCTGGGCTGTCCGGATGCGCTCCTCTAAAACGTCGGCCAGGTCCAGCTCCCCGGCCTGCATGGCCCGGATCTCCTCAATGGGCACGTCCAGCCGCCGCAGCAGCCGGACGCGCAGCAGCGTGTCCAGATCCTCCTGGCTATAGTCCCGATAGCCGTTCCGGGCTCGGACCGGATGCACCAGCCCCTCCTGCTCATAATAGCGGATGTTGGCCCGGGACAGCCCGGTCCGTGTCTCAATGTCCTTGATATGCATGGCGCCGCCCTCCTTTTCTCCGCAGTATAAGGGGTAAAGGGACTTGACAGTCAAGCTTTTTTTCAGGAAATCTCCAGCACCACCGGGCAGTGGTCGCTGCCGTACACCTCCGTGCGGATGGCGGCCTCCGTCACCCGGGGCAAAAGCCGCCGGGACACGATGAAATAGTCAATGCGCCACCCGGCGTTCTTTTCCCGGGCGTGGAACCGATAGCTCCACCAGGAATACGTGACCTCCTCCGGGTGCAGAGTCCGGAAGGTGTCGGCAAAGCCCGCGGCCAGCAGCTGCGTCAGCTTCTCCCGCTCCTGGTCGGAAAAGCCCGGGTTCATCCGGTTGGACCTGGGATTTTTCAGGTCCATCTCCTGGTGGGCCACGTTCAGGTCCCCGCAGTAGATCACGGGCTTTTTTCCGTCCAGCTCCAGCAGATATGCCCGCAGGTCATCCTCCCACTGCATCCGGTAGTCCAGCCGCTTCAGCCCGTCCTGACTGTTGGGGGTGTAGCAGCACACCAGATAAAATTCCGGATATTCCGCCGTGATGACCCGCCCCTCGTGGCGGTGGACATCGTCCCCGAAGCCGTACACCACGGACAGGGGCTCCTCCTTGGTCAGCACCGCCGTGCCGGAATACCCCTTTTTGTCGGCGGAGTGGAAATACCGGTGATACCCCTCCAGCTCGAACACCGCCTGCTCCGGCTGCAGCTTCGTCTCCTGCAGGCACACAATGTCCGGGTCCTCCTGCTTCACATATTCCAGAAAGCCCTTGGTCAGGCATGACCGCAGGCCGTTGACGTTCCAGCTTACCAGCTTCATGGCCTTCTTCCTCCGTTTTTTCTTGTATCATACCATAAACGGACCGATTTTCCAAGAAAATGATTGACAAACCCTCCTGCGGGGGATAATATATTCAGGTATCAACGGCGTAGATGGGAAGAGTACCCGGTTCAGCCTCCGTCACAAGAGAGTCCGGCAAGGTGAAAGCGGACACGGCGGCCCCGGCGAACATGGCCCCGGAGCCGTCCGGCTGAGCGCGGCGCGTCAGGCCGGACCGGGTGTGCCCGTTACAGCACCGGGGCGTGTGGGCGCTCCATGAGGCCGCTTTTCGCAAGGAAGCGGCGAAGCAAGGTGGTATCGCGGTGCTGCGCATCGCCCTTGGCTGCGGCCGGGGGCGTTTTTTGTTTGCCCCGTTTCCCGGCTGTGGGAAAAACACCAAACGTGATATGCATAATTTTAAGCCGCTCTTCCATTCGGAGCGGCGGAAAAGGAGATAGATCCCCATGGAAAAGCAGAAATTCTACATCACAACCCCCATTTATTACCCCTCCGACAAGCTGCACATCGGCCACACCTACTGCACCGTGGCCACCGACGCCATGGCCCGCTACAAGCGGCTCACCGGCTGCGACGTGCTGTTCCTGACGGGCACCGACGAGCACGGCCAGAAGATCGAGGACAAGGCCAAGGCCGCCGGAAAGACCCCCAAGGAGTTCCTGGACAACATCGTGGAGGGCCCCCAGGGCATCCTGGACCTGTGGAAGCTGATGAACATCTCCAACGACCGCTTCATCCGCACCACCGATGATTACCACTGTGCCTCCATCCAGAAGATCTTCCGCAAGATGTACGAAAAGGGCGACATCTACAAGGGCACCTACAAGGGCAAATACTGCAAGCCCTGCGAGAGCTTCTGGACCGAGAGCCAGCTGGTGGACGGCAAGTGCCCCGACTGCGGCCGCGAGGTCATGGACGCCGAGGAGGAGGCCTATTTCTTCCGCCTGTCCAAGTATGCCGACCGGGTCCGGCACCTGCTGGAGGACACCGACTTCCTGCAGCCCCGCTCCCGGGTCAACGAGATGGTCAACAACTTCATCAAGCCCGGCCTGGAGGACCTGTGCGTCAGCCGCACCAGCTTCTCCTGGGGCATTCCCGTGGACTTTGACCCGGGCCATGTGGTATACGTCTGGGTGGACGCTCTGTTCAACTACACCACCGCCCTGGGCTTTATGAACGACCGGTATCACGATTACGACAAGTATTGGCCCGCCGACGTCCACTTTGTGGGCAAGGAGATCGTCCGGTTCCACTCCATTATCTGGCCCGCCATGCTCATGAGCATGGAAATGCCCCTGCCCAAGCACGTTTACGGCCACGGCTGGCTGGTGATGGACGGCGGCAAGATGTCCAAGTCCAAGGGCAACGTGGTGGACCCCTATGTGCTGGCGGAGAAGTTCGGCGTGGACGCTCTGCGCTTCTTCCTGCTGCGGACCTTCCCCTTCGGCTCCGACGGCAACTTCTCCAACGAGCTGCTGATCCAGACCATCAACATGGACCTGGCCAACGACCTGGGCAACCTGGTCAGCCGCACCACCGCCATGGTGGAGAAATACTTCGGCGGCACCCTGCCCACAGAGCGGGAAAACAGCGACGCCGACTGCGACCTGAAGACCATGGCCTCCACCCTGCGGGACCGCTATGAGACGGAGATGGAGCACTTCCAGTTCCAGAACGCCCTGGAGCAGGTGTTCAAGACCATCCAGCGGGCCAACAAGTATATCGACGAGAACGCCCCCTGGACCCTGGCCAAGGACCCCGCCAACCGGGCCCGCCTGGCCACGGTTATGTATAACCTGCTGGAAACCGTCCGCATCTGCGCCGTGCTGCTGACTCCCTTCATTCCCGACAGCGCCGAAAAGATCTTTGACCAGATCGGAGCCTGCCCGTGCTGCCGCACCTGGGAAAAGGCCAACGTGTGGGGCAGCCTGCGCCCGGACGTCACCGTCCGCAAGGGCGAGGCCCTGTTCCCCCGCGTCGACGCCGAGAAAGCCCTGGCCGAGCTCAACGCCATCCAGGAGGCCCAGCGCAAGGCCGCTCTGCCGGCCCTGGAGCTGGAGCCCTATACCCAGGAGCAGGTGGACTTCGACATCTTCTGCAAGTCCGACCTCCGGGCCGTGAAGATCAAGAACTGCGAGGCCGTGAAGAAGAGCGACAAGCTGCTGAAGTTCACCCTGGACGACGGCAGCGGCACGGACCGCACCATCGTATCCGGCATCCGGCACTATTACCAGCCGGAGCAGCTCATCGGCAAAACTGCCGTGGCCATTCTGAACCTGCCCCCCCGGAAGATGATGGGCATCCCCTCCTGCGGCATGCTGATCTCTGCCGTCCATAAGGAAAAGGGCGAGGAAAAGCTGCACCTGCTGCTGCTGGACGACGCCATTCCCGCCGGCGCAAAGCTCTGCTGACATTGCTCATAAAAAAATTCCCGGTGCACCGCACCGGGAATTTTTTGACAAGCTCTTTTTTGCTTTCAAGGCGATCCGGGGACATCAATACACCCGGGCAGGCTCCTCGCCGTTAAGCACGCGCAGAGCGCCCTGGGCCAGAGCCAGCAGCTCGTCCTCGCCGGGATACACGGTGATGGGGGCGATCCAGCCCACCATATCGGTGATGGCGTCCACAGTCTCCTTGCCGTAGGCAATGCCGCCGGTGAGGATGATCTGGTCCACCTGGCCCTTCATGACCACGGCCATGGCGCCGATCTCCTTGCCGATCTGATAGTGGAAGGCGTCCACAGCGCCGGCGATCTCCTTGTCGCCGTTGTGGGCGGCCTTCAGCAGGTCGCGCATATCGTTGGAGCCGGTGTAGGCCACCAGGCCGCCGTGACCGGCCAGCATCTTGCGGACCTCACCGGCGGTGTACTTGCCGCTGAAGCACAGGCTCACCAGCTGACCGGTGGGCAGGCTGCCGGACCGCTCGGGGGAGAAGGGGCCGTCGCCGTCCAGGGCGTTCTGGGTATCCACCACGCTGCCGTGGACGTGGGCGCCGATGGAGCAGCCGCCGCCCATGTGGCAGACGATAAGGTTCAGGTCCTCATACTTCCTGCCGTGCTCCTTGGCATAGCGCTTGGCAACGGCCTTCTGGTTCAGGGCGTGGAAGATGCTGGTGCGATGGAACAGAGGATGGCCGGCATAGCGGGCCACGTCGGACAGCTCGTCCACCACCACGGGGTCCACAATGTAAGAGGGGATGCCCAGCTGGTCGCCGATCTCCCGGGCCAGCAGACCGCCCAGGTTGGAGGCATGCTGCCCCTGAACGCCCACGGTGCAGTCGCGGACCAGCCGGTCGCTGACGGCGTAGGTGCCGCCGCGGATGGGGGCCAGCAGACCGCCCCGGCCGGAAACGGCGGACAGGGTCGTAACGTCGAAGCCCTGGTCATCCAGGGCCTGCATCACCAGCTTGCGCCGCCAGTCCTTCTGGGCGGGGATGGAATCAAATTTGTCGATCTCCTCGGCGCTGTGGCGCAGCGTCTTGTCAAAAAGCAGGGTTTCGTCCTCATAGACGCCGATCTTGGTGGACGTGGAGCCCGGGTTGATGACCAAAATTCTGTAAGACATGGGAATCTCCTCCTGTTGCATTGAATTGTTCCGAAAAAACAGCCGGATAACGACTTTATTGTATTATACAACAGTCGGTCAACCCATGTAAACTGTTTTTTCTCTTAAAACGAAACTTTTCCGGGAAAATGTTCAATTTTTACCGGGCGTTATTCCGCCGCAGGCCCGGGGATATCCCCCACGCCGTCCAGCACCAGCCGGGGGCGATAGGGGAATTTGGCAATGTCCTCCCGCCGTGTAACGCCGGAGAGCACCAGCACCGTGTCCAGGCCGGTCTCGATACCGGCCACCATATCCGTGTCCATCCGGTCGCCGATCATCACCGCGTCCTCGGAGTGGACCCCCAGAATGCGCAGCCCCGTGCGCATCATCAGGGGGTTGGGCTTGCCCACGAAGTAGGCGTTCTGGCCGGTGGCCATTTCGATGGGGGCGATCATGGCCCGGCAGGCGGGAATGATGCCGTCCTCCGAGGGACCGGTCAGGTCACTGTTGGTGCCGATGAGCTTGGCGCCCTTCAGCACCAGCCGCACCGCCCGCAGAATGTTTTCGTAGTTATAGCTGTTGCCCTCGCCGATGATGACGTAATCCGGGTCCACGTCGTTCATGGTGATGCCCTCGTCGTGGAGGGCCATGATCAGCCCCGCCCCGCCGATGACATAGGCGCTGCACCCGGGGGCCTGACTGCTGACGAACCGTGCCGTGGCCAGGGCGCTGGTATAGAAGCGGCTCTCGTCCACGTCCAGCCCCATGCGGCGCAGCTTCTGCTGCAGCTCCTTGGGGCTGCGCTCGGAGGAGTTGGTCAGAAACAGGAAGTTCTTCTCCTCCCGGTAAAGCCAGTCCACAAATTCCTTCACCCCCGGCAGCAGCCGGTTGCCGTGATAGATCACGCCGTCCATGTCGCAGATAAAGCCTTTTTTCTTTCGCAGCTGGTCCATAAGGTCCCTCCTATAGGATAAAATTTACCGATTTCCGCAGTTTTTCCGCCAGATCAGCGCCAGCCCCCGCAGCAGCAGACTGTCGTCGTGCAGGATCCTCCGGCGGCAGTAGGGGGTAATGATCCCGGACAGGCCCCCGGTGGCCACGGCAGTACAGGGCTGCCCCAGCTCCTCCTCCATGCGCTCCAGCAGGCCGTCGGCCATGGCGGCGGCGCCGTAAATGGCCCCGGCCTGAAGGCTGTCCTCCGTAACGGAGCAGATGACCTTTCCCGGCGGCTCCAGGGCAATGTCCGGCAGCTGGGCCGTGCCGGAGAACAGGGCGTGCAGGCTCAGCTTCACCCCGGCCAGAATCACGCCGCCCCGATAGCGTCGCTGCCGGTCCACCACCGTCACGGTGGTGGCGGTGCCGAAGTCGAACACCACCACCGGCAGAGGATATTCCGCCGCTGCCGCGGCGTCCGCCGCCAGCAGGTCCACCCCCAGGGTCTCCGGCTCCTCAATGGCGATCTCCAGCCCCGCCGGGGTAGTGGGACCCACCACCAGGGCCTCCAGCCCCGTAACGCTTCGGATGGCCCGGGCCGTTTCCTCCGTCAGCCGGGGCACCACCGAGCCGATGACGGCCCCCTCCGGGGCGTCATGGCCCGCCAGCACCTGCCTCACGGCGTCCTCGTAGGCCGCAAGGGGCAGCACCTCTCCCGAGGGGATGCGGCGCTGGGATACCACCCGGTCCCCGTGGTCCAGCAGGGCAAGAACAATGTTGGTGTTTCCGATATCGGCGGTCAGCAGCATAAAATTTCCTCACTTATACAGCGTTTTAGCTTGGCCGGAAAGTTTGCGCTTTCCGGCCAGGCTGTGGTTATTTCAGGGTTTTTTCTTGGGAATGGTAACGGTAATGGTGGTGCCCTTGCCGGGCTGGCTCTCCAGGTCCAGGGTGCCGTGGTGATAGGCCACGGCATGCTTCACGATAGACAGGCCCAGGCCTGTGCCGCCGGAGGCCTTGGAGTGGCTCTTATCCACCCGGTAAAACCGCTCAAACACCCGGCTCTGGTGCTCCGGCGCAATGCCGATGCCGGTATCCGCCACGGAAATGGCGGCGCTGTCTCCCCGGTCGGTGACGGTGACCCGGACACTGCCGCCGGGGACGTTATACTGAATGGCATTGTCGCAGAGGTTATACACCGTCTCATACAGCAGACGGCGCACGCCCTCCACCGGGATCTCCGGGCCCTCCACGGTGATGGCCGTCCCGCTTTTTTCCGATTTGTCCCGCAGATCGGCGGCGATATCCCGGCACAGCGCCGAGACGTCCACACGCTCCCAGGGCAGGGGGTCTCCCTCATCCAGCTGGGACAGGCGGATGATGTCGCCGATCAGGGCCACCAGCCGCTGTGCCTCCCGGCGGATGTGCCCCACGAACCGGGGCAGGTCCTCCTGCTTGACCAGGCCGTTCTCAATGAGCTCTGCGCTGCCGATGATGCCCTGAAGGGGCGTTTTCAGCTCATGGGATACATTGGCGGTAAACTCCCGGCGGCTCTGCTCCGCCGTCTCCTGCTGGGTGATGTCAAAGGCCAGCAGCACCGCCCCCAGGGTGTCGGGGCCGGACTGGATGCGAGAGATGTCAAACTGATAAATGCGGCCCAGCCGCTGGACACGGACCTCGCTGTGACCGGCGTCCATGGCGGACGCCAGCGCATCGCTGACGTCGCGGCCGCGGTCCACCGTCAGGAAATCCCTGTCTCTTATACACATCTGACGCTGCCGACGAATAGCCTTGTGTAGAT
>OWJC01000043.1_pt1 | contig 102765 bp, 82 predicted proteins | sample 1732731 | NCBI WGS metagenome assembly OWJC01 (sample SAMN05065747, study PRJEB22554) | human gut metagenome | biome: ENVO:2100002; feature: ENVO:00000062; material: ENVO:00002003 | host: Homo sapiens | place: USA
CACATCTCACTACCGACACACTTTCCATCCTCACCATACTCGCTTGTCATCACTCTCCCGCCGCACTTGCCGTCCCTTTGTCGTTTCCACACTCGCCCTCTCCAATTCTAGCCACGTTTCTTTCCATGGCGTGCGTACTAAAACGTTTTCCGCTCACGTCACCACGTAAATTGCCCCTGACGTGCGTGAAACGGGGCTTTTTACGCACGGCAGAGCCTCACTGAACTTCACAATTATCCGCATGTGCACCCCTGTGTCGCAGTGCCATGTCCATGCGGTGTCTGGCAGTGATGTGCCATGCCCCTGCACCACCGCACCATCGGCTCCTCCCGCGCGCGAACTCTTGTCTTGCCCTGTTTCCCAACCCCACAACTCCTACCTGCCCAATCGCACATCTGAATCCCTACTCGCTTCCCATCACTTTCCCTACGCACTTTCCATCCTCTCCCTACTCGCTTTCCATCACTCTCCCTCTGCACTTTCCATCCCTTTGTCGTCTCCACACCGGGACCTCTCCAATTCTATCCACGTTTCTTTCCATGGCGTGCGTACTAAAACGTTTTCCACTCACATCATCACGTAAATTGCCCCTGCCGTGCGTGAAACGGGGCTTTTTACGCACGGCAGAGCCTCACTGAACTTCACAATTATCTCCATGTGCACCTCTGATGTCGCAGTGCCATGTTTATGTTATGCCTGGTAGGGATGTTGCATGCCCCACACCTTCGCACCGCTGCCCCGCACCTTCGCCCCGCTGCCATGCACCTGCACCAGGCTTTCACTTTCTCAAGTTTTTGACCATTATCAGCATCTCGCCAATAGTGTCGTCGTAGTCTACATTTCCTTCAGAAAATTTTTGTTATCTTTGAAAACGTGAAATCGTTGATACATTTACTATTATGAGAAAGAAATTATTGCCAGCCATACTTGTTGCCAGCCTACTCTTCGGCTTTTTTGCTTGTAAACCAGATACGGAACCGGATAAACCAGGATCGGAAATAGTCAAGCCTGAACCAGAACCTGAGCCAAATCCAGAACCAGAACCCACACCTACACCTACACCTACACCAGAGCCGGTAGTAGAGACAGTGGTTTACTATGATAACCTGGATAAAGTAAAGGCTACAGACAATTCACATTATTTCGACACATGGACAGCCTGCCGTAATATGGAAGGCAGCGGTATCGCAAATGTTACCTATACTGGTGCCTATACTTCTGTCAGAAGCTCCTATCCATCTTCCGGTTATCCCGGCGCCTCGGGAGTCAACGGAGTCTATTTCAGTAGAGAGGGCGCATGGATGGCCGTGAACAACATCGAATTGCCTGCCGACAAACGGACTTACAAACTTACGGTCGGCCTGCATCCTTATAATACGGCGGCCGAACCAAACAAACAGTACAAGATTACCATTTCTGATGAACACGGCAAGAAGGAGCAACTGCTGGACCACACCATCACTAAACATGGCAGTTGGTGGCTAGCCACATCCATATTTGAAATAAGCTCAATTCAGACCACCAAGTTGAATATCAAGATATTTGCGCTTGCAGGTGGAGCACGGGGACGTATAGATGACCTCAGACTCGTCACGACCACCGGGAACGCCACGTGGACCTACGACTTGGGACATGACGGGGGACAGGAACCGCCGGTTGTACTGACTAAAGACTATATCGAGCGACCGCAGACACTGAAACAGAATGCCGCCTATAAGTATGTCGACCACCGGGGAACCACCTATAAAAGCAGGAAGAACGTCCGCAACTATGAAGCATGCTACGATACACGAAGACATAATCCGATGTGGGTAGCTTACCCTTGCCATGAAATTTATTGGGAAGGCGGCTACACACGTCCGACGAGGGACCCTTGGAGACCTGATCCGAAATTCCAGGAAAGCGAACAGTCCATCATCTATGCGACCGACTGGAATAATTGGCCTTGGACAGACAATGGCGGAAGTCCTGAGGACACACACCATTACTGGGCGCCGATGCCGTCAGGAAAGACAGTCATTAAAGGCCATCTGATGCGCTCTGCTGAACGTGGATGCGGAATCAAGACTAATCCGATAGATCTGAATGTGCAGACATTCTATCCGACCAATATCGCCCCGGAATTCTATCAGAATTCCACTGGGGAAGAGTCCCATTGGGAAATGATAGAAAGAATCCTTCCTAACAACTGGCGTTGCAGCGACACTGTGTATGTCGTCGCAGGCTGCTACTACGGTGATGAATCCTGGAAACTTAAAGACGCCTGCAATTGGGGGAAAACGTCTTCTAAATCAAAGGATTGCGTAATGCCGACAGCCAGATATAAGATCGTGATGAGAACCAAGAACGGCAACACCGGAAAACCTATCTGGCAATGCTCGGCAGACGAGGTCATGGCCATAGGATTCTGGTTCCCGCAGAATTTCACGGGAGCGTACCTGTCCTCACTTCCTGCACTGAAAGACTATATCTTCTCGGTTTCCGACATCGAGAAGAAGATAGGAAACGAATTCAGTTTCTTCCCTCTCGCGCCGGCAGGAGTCAAGGACAAGTACAATATCGACGATTGGCCGGGACTTTCAGCAATAGCAAATTGACGTTACTTGCAGACCATGATCTCTTGCGCAGAATATGCTATTCCATGCACGAGAGGGATAATGGTTGTTTCGATAAAGCTGTAGCTATAATTCGAATGAGGATTTTTCAGGAAAAATGCTCTCGAAAGCAGCCTCCAAATTCTGCATTACCTGGTCATAATTACGGATGTGTACACTGTCATTGATGCAGACAAGCTTGTACTTCTGATTGCGGATGGCTGCAACGGCCTTCTTTGGCTTCACCATCAGCGGGAACATTTTGGTGTCTTTGTACGTATTGTATGGCTCGAAATTAGACTCGCAGATCTGCCACGTACGGAAAAGTTCCTGCGTGTAATCGGCCGGATGACGGAACTGGTGTACCGAAGCAGCCTCAAGTTCCGGCGCTACATTCTTCCAAACCTCATCATAAGTACTCTTCAGATATGGCTGAGCGTTGTGCGGAACCACGAGAGTTATGAACTTGTCATACCATTTGAGAAAACGGGTAACGTTTGCCTTAGAACCATATTCACGGCAGAACCACTTGTCATGATCCCTCTTCAGAACATCTTTTTTATTAAAATGCTCATTGATAATGCGGATATTGTTCTCCAGAAGCTTCGACCAAAGACTCATCCCAGTATTGAAACGGAACGCAGCTATATCATGCGGCAGCCCGTTTTCCGCAAAGAAACGTGTAGGAGAAGTCGGACTGATGAGATAGGTATCATCATTGAAATATACGAACCTATCTGCTATTCCCGGAATTCTGTTGAAGAACAACTCTATAATCGACGAATTGAACGTCGGCAAGAACTTTTCCGGAATATAGTCCGTATGGTTCACTAAATTCAACTTTGGATTTGACGTGTCGAGCCACTCCGGCTTCTGCCCGCAAGTGACAAAATGTACCTTTCTTACCCACGGAGCAAACTTCTCGACACCTCTGAACCAATATTTCAGAAAACCGTAATCTCTGAAGCGTGCTTCCGAATATTGATTTTGGGAGTTGTCAATGGTGCCTTTGGCTTTAGCGAAACTCTTTTTCCATTCAGGGTCATTCATATCAACCCAGGTTACCACGAAATCTATGTCCATCGCCGATCTGTTTTGAAGTTTTTCGAGCACTCGACTCGTTGTTATACAATTGTTTTTTGTCGGGTTCGGGATTGATGCCTCTACTCAATCATCACGTTACCCTCTCCCTAAATCCCGAAGGATTACTTGCAGACCATGATCTTCTGGATCAGCTCGTCCGCCAGCTCCATGCCCTTCGAACCGACATTGCCAAGATTCTCAATCGTCTTTTCAATGTCTTTGTCAATGATTCCGTCCGTCTCGCAAGCATGGATTCCGTCCAGGGCAAGCACGGCGGACTGGATTGAACTGGAAACACCTGAAGCCACCTTCATGGCGCAGCCTACCTTCGCTCCGTCACAGACCATGCCGGTAATATTGCCGATCATGTTCTTGATGGCGGAACAAATCTGCTCATAACCGCCTCCGCGCAGCCAGACAAGGCCGCAAGAAGAGCCTGTAGACGCCACTACGCAGCCGCACAGGGCAGACAGACGGCCGAGATAACCCTTTATATGTATGGCGATCAGATTGCTCATAATCAGCGCCCTCGCGAGCTTCTCATCAGAAACGTCGTATTTCAATGCATATGCAATGACAGGCATGCTGACCGTGATGCCCTGGTTTCCGCTACCGGAATTGCTCATCGCCGGCAAAGTGCACCCGGCCATCCTGGCATCGGAAGCCGCAGCCGTCAGCGCCATGGCGTATGAAACGAAATCATTGCCGAATACTTCCACGGAATTGCTGATGGTCTTGCCGACCTTCAATCCGTAATCTCCTCTCAATCCCTCTTCAGCGAGCGCCAGATTCAATGTCTTGTCCTCCAGAATGAACTTGATATCCTCATAGTCCACAGACTCGGCGAACTCATATATCTCCTTGACAGTGAGGCCGTAATCGCGAGTGCTTTTCTCCTCCTCTGACTTGCCCTCCTTCTTGTGGCATGGTCCGGCGTACTCCGTATCTACACCGGTCTCTACGATACGGTCATGCACATCCTCGATGACGCAGAATGACGTATGCCCGTCAGCCAGAATATCGCACTTGACGTAAAGTTTAGGACAATTATTTACAATGCAGATGTTTACGCGGTTCTCCGCAACCAGCCTTTTTGCCAGAACCACGGCTTCGTCATTCAGATCCTTCAGCACTTCGAGACCATACTCCGATGAGCCGCAGACGGCACCGAGTGCAGCGGCGATCCTCAGGCCTATCATTCCGGTCCCCGGGATGCCTACTCCCATGCCATTTTTCAAAATGTTTCCGCTTACACCGACATTGATCTTGAACCCGCTTCCTTTTCTGTCGAAATCAGGAATCTTTCCGTTCATAAGTTCTGTTGCCTTTGCCGTTGCGAGTGCGACAGCTACAGGTTCGGTGCATCCCAATGCTGGTTTCACCTCTTTGTGAATCAGCCCGATAATCTCACATTCTCTTGCCGTCATGACATGTGCTATTAATTATAGTCGTTAAAAAATTCCAATATCACCTTCATCAGCGATGCCGTCTCTGAAGGATCCAGGATGGTCTCTATCGGAAATCCGATGCAGACGCTTCTGTAGCACGTCCCCTTCTTGCAGACACCTGCCGATATGCCGGAACCTGAATATCTGAGGAACGTGGCGGCATCCGCAGACGCCGGAGCTATCCCGTCAGGATTCTCGACATTGTAAATATAGTCATTCTTCTGTTGATTGAAAGTAAAAGGCCCACCACTTTCAGACAAATTCATCAAAGAATTGGCCAGATACTCCACTTTTCCGCTCCTCGTGGCATGCCCGGAGAGGCTCTGATAGCCCAGAACCTCGGCAGCGAAGGCTTTGGCGCCTGCTTGGTAGACAGTGTCCCGGCATCCCGGATAGACCTCATCGCAGAGATCCGTTCCGATATTCGCCCCCGAAATCAGGATGTTCATACCTTTTTCCGTGCAGCAACGTATGGCATCCTGCAGACGCTCCGGGAAAACCTCATAACGGCTGCGCTGGACCGAACCGCTCCCGGCCGGCGTCGTAACCTGCTTTCCGCAAATGATGTCAGTCGCCCAGAATCCCTGTAAATTATCCACGTTGTCCGAGAATGCCTCCGCATCCGCCGAACAATACGCATATCCGGCCGCCATTATCGCCTTGCCATGCACATACGGATAATCAAAAGTGTTTCCCGGAACAATCTTGCCCGCATCATCCGTGTACGAAGCACCGAAACCGGCATTGTCATCATCCAGCCAGGCCTTGTCGCGCCTGAACTCGTACATCGGCCCCACGTGATTGATCTCATACATGTACGGCACGCCAGCATCTTTCTCTTCGAGAAAACCGGCGTAATCCGGAAAATCAATCCAAGCCGGCGGAGCGACCCTGTCGAAATTATTGACAATCAATACCTTTCTGTCAGCATTGCACCCGTTTTCAGGAACGCCGAGGCTCAATGTCTGTGAAGGAAAACTCTTTCCGCCGGCATTGTACGCGGCGATGCGGTAGCTGTACTGATGCCCTTTTTCTATCTGGACCGTGGTGCAGACTCTTCCGCCCTCGTGCCGTATCTCCTTGATAATCCGGCCGTTGTCGAAAGCGCCGTCGTCCTTCCGCGTATAAAGGATGTAGCCTTCGGCCAATGCTGTCGGTTCAAGGGTGTCCACAGTCGCTTTCCAGCTCAATTCCGCACTTCCGTCCCGGGTCAATGTCGCCGCGAACGAGTGCACAGGCAATGGCTGGACCGCATAATGGAATCCATATCTTCCGCTCAGGAATTTCAGGATACCCTTATATACGGACCTGCATACGGAAAATCTGAACGCCGGGTCCAGACCATATTTCATGTCTGCAAAATTCTGATGAGAAAGCAGTTCCAGAATCATGGAAGGCACGGGTGGAGTCCTGGACTCGCTGTATGACCTGTCTGTCAGCATCCTTCTGCTCCACGCCGTATCATACTGTGCCCGCAGATCCGAAACGATCTGGGACTGGATGTCATTGGCCATGACGCGGCCGAGGATGCGGTCCTCTCCGTCCGGCAATTTCCTGCTGCCCTCGCAGATGAGGGTGTAGATGGCCAAAGTGCCTATGATAGAATCATTTGGAGTAATTCCGGCATCAGTGTGGAAGGCCAATGACAAGTCGAATGGAACGCCCTTGCCTTCCGCTTTCGGATTCATGTGGGAACCGCCGCTCATTGCGGAAACCCATGCACCGCGATCTCCGAAATCATTGGTATAGTCGTTGTCGTAACGTCTTGTAACCGTGGTATCTATGCCGGCCCATTGCATCCAGTACAATGCTCCCTCAGCAGAACTTTGCTGCCCGGATATCGTGTACTGGTCCTCTGACATTTCCGCCGTCCCTTTGGCGATTTTGCCCATGCCGCCTCCGATCTTTACGGCATCTGCAGTGACTACTGCGCCCGGATCGAATTCGACACCCTTCCTGGTACCGTTTTCCAGCGAAACGTAACATGAAGAATCTTCAGTGAATTCGAAGGTGCCGAGATAAATCCATGTCCCTCCGCCTATCTTCTGATTTACGAGGAAATGACTTGCCCCTCCAAGATGATGGACGGTGTAATGTGCTGACTCCGTGCTGTTTGGAAGAGATATATATGAAATATATACGGCATATTTTCCGCGCTCCGGAATATCTGGAGTCCATGTCGCGGAAGCATTGCCCTTAATCTCGCGCGAGCATTTGGCCTTTCTCGCGGTGCCGTGAGTGAACGGATTGTCATTGCCGGTATACACTCTCTTGAAATCGGCGAAACCGGTGCCTGCGTCAGTCCATTTTCCCGCTTCGGCGTATCGGCCAGTCCTGCGGATGAAACCCTCGCGCGGGCCGCTGAAAGCAGGGTCATTGTCAATGATGACCTCATGTTTCTGTGTGTCGCGCTCTCGCGGAGTCATCACGTACGCCCCGGCGTTTTCCAGCATCGGAATCAGGAAGGGGAGTACATAGCTCTGCGTGTACAGGTCCTCGACAGTCGTGAACAGCGGCGCGCGCTGCCATTTCCATCTGCAGGTCTTGGAGTCATAATAGTAACCATGGCTTTGCCAAAGTGCTATCTGTCTGCCGCTCAGTCCTTTGTGGTATTTCAATTCTTCCTCGTTCCGGACGATAGGCACATATTTGCCCAGCGGATCGTGAGTCCGCCAGTTATGTTCGGAAGGCCTGCCGTCATTGCCGGGAGCCGGAAGAGCCAGCTGGGTAAGCGGAGTCCTGCCGCAATAGAGGTTGCCGATCTTGTAATGGGCGAATTCTGCCGGTGAAATTTCATGGAGCGTCCTGCGGAGCCATGCCAGATCTTCCTTCCGCCATGGAATATCTCCCATGCCCTGTGTAAAACGGAAATCCAGATAGCCGTTCCGGCGTTCCACGGATTTGAGATTGATGACGGCGGTCACTGACGTCCGCTTCTGAATCAATGTCGCAAGGGTGTCGCATTTGCTTCTGAATGCATTGAGGACCATGCTTTGTGGCTGTCCCGTCGCTTGCAGGTCAAGAACGATGCTCAGGAATAGTACGGAAAGAAACCGCAGTCTCATCTCATTTCTGTTTACAATGTCCGATAGTGTAGATGAAAAGTGTTATCAATGAACCGATTACAAGGCCTGTTGCATCTGCTCTGAAATCCATGATGTCGCAGCTTCTATAGTCGGTGAGCCCCTGTATCAGCTCGATGCCGCCTCCGATAAGGCAGCCGGCGATGAAAAATCCGACAATTGCCAATACGGATTTCTTCCTGGACTGTATCTTGTGGCAGAACGTGGAGTATGCCAATATCGGGAACGGCAGGAACATGCAGAAATGCACGAACTTGTCGGATGCGAATCCCAGAATTGTCCCCGGCATTTCTGATATGCCGTCGAAATGACCGAAGCAGAGAATGCCCAATGTGATGAGATACAGCGACATGATTGCCGGCCATACTAATTTTTTACCGCCAGGTTCCGGCATCGGCTCCAGTTCGAGAGTTCCGAAAAAGTCAGGTCTGTGGAAGTCCGGGGTAGGGCATCCGATAGGAGACCAGCTCAGGAAATGGACGTGCGCCGTCTTGTCGCCGCATTTGTAGAAATTCGCGTGCAGGGTGGCAGGAAGATTATGCTTGTCTACCCCGATGAGCTTGAACGGTATGAAAAGTCCAAGTTTCCAGCTGAATTCCTTGTCATTGATTTCCACTGCCTTATGTTCATTGGAGCTGAATCTTCTGACCTGTTTGAGCTTGTCGGCGGAGAAATGGACGCAGTCCTCCCTGCTCTTGCGCTTGGCTGCCAGCAGGGTGCCGATGCAGTTCATCTCGAAGTTGTAGTAAGTGCCGTCAGTCGGGTCTGAGATGAAGAATTCGCAGCAGCTGTCTTCCCATACCGGGCCGTTGTCTTTGAGCGCCTGTGCCCTGAGGTCAAGCCCGCGTACGCTGTACATTATTCCGATGCCGTTTTTGCACCAGCCTGCGACGAATTTGCATTCCGGCTGATAAGGAAAGTCTTCCGGCCAGTTTACAGAATCAATGTTGCCTGCACCTGCGCCGCATCCGGCGGCTGCTTCGAGTTTCGATGCGAATTCATTGAAATCCCGCACCCGGTCCAAACCCTGTATATATGGAACCTTGAGATTTTTCTGTCCGTTCATAATCTATTATGTATTAAAGACTTTGCATGTCTGTAAGTTTCTTGTAATATCCGTTGAGCGCGAGGAGTTCCTCATGCTTGCCGCGCTCCACAATCTTGCCCTCATGCATCACGATGATCTCATCGGAGTTCTTGATGGTGGAAAGTCTGTGTGCGATGGCGATGGTCGTGCGTGATGACATCAGACGGTCAAGAGCCTCCTGCACAAGTCTTTCTGATTCAGTGTCAAGCGATGCCGTAGCCTCGTCCAGGATAAGGATAGGAGGGTTCTTCAATATCGCCCTGGCGATGCTGAGCCTCTGACGCTGTCCGCCTGACAACCTCATTCCGCGGTCGCCGATATTGGTATTGTATCCATCTTCCTTCTCCATGATGAACTCATGTGCGTTGGCTATTTTCGCCGCTGCGACGACATCTTCCATGGTCGCGCCCTCTACGCCGAAAGCGATATTGTTGAAGATGGTGTCATTGAACAGGATAGGCTCCTGGTTCACATTGCCCATCAGGCTTCTGAGGCTGTGGATCTTGATGTCGCGTATGTCCGTGCCGTCGATTTTTATCGAGCCGCCGGTCACGTCGTAGAATCTCGGGATGAGGTCGACCAATGTGGATTTGCCCGCGCCGGATTCACCGACGATAGCCACGGTGCTGCCCTTCTTTACGGAAAGATTGATGTCGTCAAGTATCTTTCTGTCAGTATCATAGGAGAATGACACATGGTCGAAAGTGATTTCATCATTGAATCCCTCCACTTCCTTTGCATCAGGAATTTCCTTCAGGTTGCTTTCCGTTTCGAGAATCTTGTTCACGCGCTCTACGGAAGCCATGCCCTTAGGAATATTGTAACCTGCTTTCGCGAAATCCTTCAACGGGTTGATGACGCTGTAGAGAATTACCATGTAGAAAATGAAGGTCGGAGCGTCGAACCACGCCTTTTCACTCAGGATGACGACGCCGCCGAATCCCAGTACAATCGCGATCAGCACGGTGCCCAGGAATTCACTCATAGGATGGGCCAATGCCTGCCTGGTGGAGACCCTTCCTGTCTTCTTCTTCACCGCCTCGGTCACATGATCGAAACGCGCCTGCATCTTGTCCTCGGCCACGAAAGCCTTGATGACGCGCAAGCCGCCGAGCGTCTCCTCCAGCTGCGACATCGTGTCGCTCCACAATGCCTGCGCCTGCAATGACTTCTTTTTCAATGTCCTTCCGAGGGCGCTCATGAGCCAGATCAATGCCGGGGCTACCACGATCGTGAACAATGTCAGCTGCCAGCTGGTCACGATCAATGTCCCGATGTAGAATATGATGAGAATCGGGTTTTTCAGGAGCATGTCGAGGGTGCTCATGATGGAATTCTCGACTTCGTTTATATCACCGCTCATCCTGGCTATGATGTCACCTTTCCTCTCCTGCGAGAAGAAACCCAGAGGAAGAGTCAGTATCTTGTGGTAAAGCTCTCTCCTCATGTCCCTTACGACGCTTGTGCGGATAGGGATCATGATTGCCGATGAACCGAAGTAACATGCGGTTTTCAGGAGAGTCATGATACTGAGCCACAGGCACAGGAGGAACAATGTCATTGCCGCACCCTTGTCCTGTATGAGCAGCGTTATCCCGTAATATGCATTGTTTATGAAAATCTCTTTTATGCCCATGCCGGCAGTGTCCCACGGAATGAAGGAGTATACCGTATCGTTCATCTTGAACAATATCTGCAGGATAGGGATAATCAGCGAGAACGAGAAGATATTGAGGATTGCCGAGAGAATGTTGAGTATGATCGAGCCTCCGAGGTAACCCTTGTATGGTTTGACGTACTTGACAAGTACCTGCCAGAATTCTTTCATCTTTTCTATGACGTTGTTTTAATAATCTGCAAATATAATCAAAGTCCGCTTAACTGAAAAACGTAAAGATGCTACATGACACGTTCCAGCCAGTGGAAAATGAGCCAGATGCGGCGCTTGAGAATGGACATGTCGATGGTGTCCACGCTGTCGTAGGGCTTGTTGTTGTTCATCGTGATGCCGGAAGTGAACATGACGGACGGTATGCCGTTCTCCAGGAAGACGCGCTGGTCGCTTACCTTGCGGTAGAAGATGTCGGTGAAATCATTGCTTCCGAAATAGTCGTAACCCAGTTCCAGACCGGTGCCGTATTTCAGGTTGCAAGTGCTCAGGAGGCTTGCGGAACCGTCTCCAGCGGCTTCCCGTCCAAGCATGATTATGAAGTCCTTGCGCCCGGATTTCAGGCGGCTCATCGTTCCTCCGATCTGGTCAATGTTCACGACCATCCTTATCTTGTCGGCAGTGACGGCATCTCCGCTGACAGGATCTGTGAGAAGCCCGTCTTCAATCATCTTCCACAATGCCCGCGAACCTTTCATGCTGGCGGATTTGGCATCCAGCCCCACGAAAATGATGTTGCTGTCATAAGCGCGTCCGATGTTGCGCATGGTGCTGAACATTTCCGCGACGCTGACCATGGCTACTACTCCGGAAGCATTGCTGTCGGCTCCCGGATACAATGTTCCGTTCAATGTCCCGAGGCCGTCGTAATGCGCCATGACAATGACGTACGAATCATCATGTCTCTTGGAAGCGCCTGGAAGAAAGCCGATTACGTTTCTGCCGAAGGGCTCGTAGAAATGTGTGGACCAATGCCCGTTTATCGGAGTGAGTCCCAGCTGTCTGAAACGGCGGATAAGCCAGAATGCCGTTTCGGTGCCGCCACGTGTCCCGGTGGCGCGGCCTCCGCACAATGAGTCCGAGAGAAATTCCACTTGTCGGTATAACTTGCTCTCCCATATTACATTATGAGCCTGCGTGCCGCTTATCGCTCCGATTGACGGAACTTGTTGGCCCGACATGCCCGCGCATAACAGGGCGAGAAAGACTATGCTGAATAATTTTTTTGCCATTTTATCAGTTGGAGCACGATAATTGATTATCTTTGTAAACTTCGGAGACATCAGGGCATGCTCCTTGCCCGTTTTTCCGAAGAAACTTCAAAATTAGAAATTCCTGATGAATTTCGGAAATATAGACTCGGATTTGAGACGGAAACTTAAACATATATTTGTGGTCATCGCTCTCCTGCTGCCATGCACGGGGGTATTTGCGCAATATGACAAGGATGTGTTCTTCTTCAGGGGAAGAAGGGCTCTTGCCGACGGCAAGTATTCCCAGGCCATCGAGAATTTCAATGTCCTCTCGCGCATTGACACGACGGATTATTGGACATTCTTCTACAGGGGCATTGCCAAATATAATCTCGGGGACCTGCGCGGTGCGCAGAAAGATTTCAGCACGTCTGTCCGCCTGAATCCGGTCTTCACTTCCGGGTACCACTACAAGGCGATAACGGAGAGCCGTTTCGGGAATTACGACAAGGCATTGGAAGACCTCCAGAGGGCGATTGACCTCAGGCCGGGATATATCGGATTGTATTTCAGCCGTGGAGTGACATATTTCCTTGCACAGCAGTTCGACAAGGCCGTTTCGGATTTCGACAAATATATAAGGAAGGAACCGAAAGACCCGTCCGCGTATCTTAACCGGGGAGCCAGCAGGCTGTTCCTGCAGGACACCACGAAAGCATTGGCAGACTACAACAAGGCGATAGCATTGGACCGGTTCGAGCCGGAAGGCTTTATCCGCCGAGGGCGGCTGTACGCGTCGCAGCATAAGTATGCGGATGCGATTTCCGACATGAACATGGCCATAAGTCTCGACACCACAAACACTTTCGCCTATTTCAACAGGGCGATAATGTATTATGAGCAAAGTGATTACAATGCTGCGATGGCGGATCTGGACCGTGTGCTGAAGGATGAACCGGGAAATGCATTGACCCTGTACAACCGAAGTCTCATCAGTGCGCAGGTCGGGAATTATGCTGATGCGCTGGACGATATGGACCGTGTCATTAATATCAATCCCGGCAATGTGCTTGCGTATTATAACCGTGCATCGTTCTTCGTGAACATGGAAAGGTGGCAAGATGCTTTGGAGGATTATGACAAGGCGATCGAACTTTATCCGGATTTCGCCAAGGCATATATGAACAGGTCCTATGTGGAGAGCAGGCTCGGCCTGAATAAGGAGTCCAAGCGTGACTACGACATTGCCCGCAGGAAGATTGACGATTACAGGGACAAGACAGGAAGCGGTGAGGCGTCGTTTGCCGACACGACCAAGAAATACAGTTCCCTGCTGTCGCTCGACGCGGATTTCGCCAAGAAAGATTTCGATGACGAAATGCTGCAGCACAGGGATGTGGACATAAAGCTCCGCCCGCTGTTCAGGTTCGTGCTCTCGGACAAGAGGGACAATGTGCAGTATGCATTGAAGAACAGATATGAGAATCCGTTGATAGACAAGTTCTTGAATGGCATGGCGGTCCCTGTAGTGATTACCAATTCCGATACTGTCAGGATTTCGGGCACGGACAAATTCATGCAGGCAATATATTCCGGCGGCGGTGAGAAGGGCGTGGCTGAATTCCAGAAGGCGCTCGCCGATGTTGCAGACAAGCAGTTCAATTCGGCGCAGGTCCATTATGACAATGCGATTGATTCGGATGCTTCGGACAAGTACGCGAAATTGTACAAGGTCTTCTATTATATGAACAGGGCAGTGTTGAGGGCGGACATGATAGATTTCATTTCTTCTATTGAGAACAATGTCCAGACGCTCACGATGGATGACCAGGGTACGACGCGTGCCAGGGTGAAGGACCAGGTGAGCCGCAGCTATGATTATTCGGATGCAGTCGAGGATATGCAGAAGGCTGTGGAAATAGTAGGTGATGTGCCATATGTTTATTTCAATCTGGCGAATCTGCAGTGCCTGTCGTCTTCCTATGTGGATGCGATAGGAAACTTCACCAAGGCGATATCGCTCTATCCTTATATGGGAGATGCGTATTTCAACAGGGGACTGGTCCTTATCTATCTGAAGGACAAGGAAAAAGGCTGCATTGACCTTTCTCATGCCGGAGAACTCGGCATCGAGGATGCCTACGGCGTCATAAAGAAGTATTGTGAAACAAACAACGGGGAATAATTAATTTTGGAGGAAAACGGGTGATGCCCAGATTTATGAGTCTTTCCAGCGGGAGCTGCGGCAACTGCTATTATCTTGAATATGAGGATGCTTCAGGCAAACATGCCATTATAATCGACGCAGGCGTGAGTCTGAGACGCTTGAAGAAGATACTTTCGGACAACGGACTTGACGAGAATTCTTTCAGTGCGATACTGGTGACACATGACCACATGGACCATATCCGCAGTCTGGCGTCATATTGCAAGAAACTCCAGAAACCTGTCTACGCTACCGCGACCCTCCATTCCGCCATGGCGGCACATTCTTTCGGTTCCCCTTTCCTGGGACAATGCCGTAAGGACCTCGTCGAGAACGAGTGGAATGAAATCTGCGGCTTCAAGGTGAGGTATTTCATTGTCCCTCACGATGCGACGCAGACGGTGGGCTACTATATCATTGCCGGCGACCATAAGTTCGTGATAATGACGGATATAGGCCGAATGACCGATGAGGCGTTGCAGTTCGCTTCTGAAGCCGATACCGTGGTTGTGGAGTCGAATTATGACATGGACATGCTCATCTCCGGGCCATATACCCACGAACTCAAGATGCGTATCTGCCAGGGACACGGCCATCTGAGCAATGATGAGTGCGCCTTCGCCATCAGGCAGTTCTGGCACGACGGCTTGCGGAACATCTTCCTCTGCCATTTGAGTGACCACAACAACACTCCTGAACTTGCATACGCTTCCGCCTTGGAAGCATTGCGCCAACTCGGTGTAGAGGACGGCACTGTAAATCTCCGCGCCCTTCCGCGCCAGACCCCTTCGGGAATGATAATACTATAAAACCATATATATGAAATCAGTAAAACTAACAATTTTCATTTCATTGCTGGCTATAGCGATGATTCCGGTTTCCTGCACGCGACAGGAGAAGGTCAAACCGACCAAGAATGTGATACTTATGGTTCCGGACGGAGTGTCCACCAGCGTTCTTTCCTTGGTCAGATGGTACAATCAGCAGAAGAGTCCACAGAATGTCACGGCGACATTGGCGACGGACCCGTATCTCTGCGAAATGGTCAGGCAGAGCTGCTCGGACTCTCCGATTCCGGCATCTCCTGCTGCAATGACCTCATTTATGACCGGTTACAAGGTGCAGGGTTCGAATATGTCGGTATATCCGTCAAAGAATGAAGGACAGGACCTTGTCAATGTCAATGCCGACAGCACCTGGCAGCCTCTTGCCACGGTAATGGAAGCCGCCAAGATTCTCGGACACAAGTCCACGGGACTGGTCGTGACCGTCACCGCAACACATGCGACACCGGGAGCAACTACGGCGCATACCGTCTCCAGAAGCGAGCATCACGATATTATCAGGCAGATGGCTTCCAATCGTGTGGATGTCATTTTCGGAGGTGGCGTGGATTATATGGATGATGATGTGAAGTCCATATTGGAGGACAACGGCATCACTTACATTGAAAAGGATGTTCCTGCGTTCAGGGCTGTGGAAAAGGCTCCTGTATGGTCGCTGTTCGCCGGCGAGGATATGGCTTTTGACCTGGACAGGGATACTCTTGCGGAGCCGTCTCTTTGTGAAATGACGGAGAAGGCACTGTCGCTGCTTTCCAAGGACAAGAACGGATTTTTCCTTATGGTGGAGGGCAGCAAGGTGGACTATGCGGCTCACAGCAATGACCCGATGGGAATTATTTCCGAGTATGATGCTTTCGACAAGGCCGTGGCCGTAGCCATGGATTTCGCCAAGAAAGATGGCAACACTACCGTCATCGTGGTTCCGGACCATGGAAACAGCGGAATGACCGTGGGAAACAATGACTATAAGAATTATTATAAGAAGGGCCTGGATACAGCAATGGCCATGATTCCTCAATACAAATGTACCGGCGAAGGTCTTACCGGACTGATTCAGGCACAAGGCGTGGACCGGATCCGTCCTATATTCAAAGAGTACACAGGCATTGACCTTACTCCTGCGGAGGAGAAGGCTGTCAGGGAGTCGATGGCCAATATCGAGAAGGATTATATGGAAGTGGCTTTGTCAAGGAATCTTAAGAGTGTGGTAACCAAGATTTTGAATGCCCATGTCCATTTCGGATATGCAAGCGGCTGCCATACCAGTGAAGATGTGTTCCTTGCGGTTTACAATCCTAACGGTCAAGTTCCTATGGGATGGATTGACGGTACTGACCTTGCAGGTTATATGTATGGCCTGCTCGGCGTGAAAGGCTCTTTGGATGAGCTTACATCCCAGATATTCGTCAAGTCCGATGTCCTTCTCGCGGGACATGAAACAGCAGTTGAGGGCGACAAAAAGGCTCCCGTGCTCGTGATTGACGGCAAAGTCCGCGTTCCTGCCAACCGCTCGTATATAGAAGTTGACGGTCAGAAAAAGGAACTCGCCAGCGTTTCCGTATATGTTCCGAAGAACAAGAACTTCTACATCTCACGGGAAATCCTCAATTATCTCTAGGGCCTTTCCGAACAGTGTTATTCAGTCTTGGAACTGTCAGGCTGCTGCGGCTCATCGCCGTGGGCATCCTGGTATTTGAACCTGCGGATCTTGTGGGTCGCGGTCTTCTCGAAATCTTCCTTGACCACCTCCACGCTGTTGACCTTGGATGACTTGCCCACGTGCTTGTTCACGTAGTCGAGCACGGCCTTCTTTTTCGCCTGGAGATTCTCGAAGAACTTGTCCTCGGTCTCCTGATTCCAGTTGAGGACATTGTCATCGAACCTGACCAGCGCCACCAGTTTGCCGTCGCGCTCCATTACCAATGACTCGTTCACTCCGCCGAAATTGTTGATGACCTGCTCGATTTCCTCCGGATAGATGTTCTCGCCGGACGGTCCGAGAATCATGTTGTTCAGGCGGCCCTTGATATAGAAACGGCCTTTCTCATCCATACATGCGAGGTCATTGGTCCTGAACCAGCCGTCGTCGGAGAGAACCTGACGCGTGCGCTCCGGGTCCTTGTAATAGCCGAGCATGACATTGTCGCCCTTCGCAACTATTTCACCTTCACCGGTTTCCGGATTGACATTGTCCAGCTTCACCTGTACGTTGTAGGCCGGGACGCCGATTGAACCGACCTTGGTCTTGCCTACGCAGGCATTGGTGATGAGCGGTGCGGTCTCGGTGAGGCCGTAGCCGATGGCGTACGGGAATCTGGCCTTGATGAGGAAATCTTCCACTACCGGATCAAGTTTGGAACCGCCGATGCCGAAGAATTTCAGTTTGCCGCCGAAGGTCTTGTACAGACGTTTTCCGATGAGGAAGTACAGCAGTTTCGGTGTCTTTTTCCGCATCCATGAGAGCACGCGGCTGCGCTCGATGGTCGGTACGATGCTGGCCTTGTAGACCTTCTCTATAATAAGAGGTACGGAACACATTATGGTCGGGCGCACCTTCTTCATTGTCTCGATAAGGATTGTCGGGGTAGGGAGTTTCTTGATGTGATATACGCATCCGCCGACGAACAACGGGTACAATACGCTGAAACTCATCTCGTAAGTGTGCGACATCGGAAGGATGGACAGCCATCTGTCGCGCTTGTTCGCCTTCTGCGCATGCCATGCCTCGATGACATTGTGACAGAAGTTCCTGTGGCTCAGCATCACGCCCTTGGCTCTGCCGGACGTTCCTGAAGTATAGATGATCATCGCCAGATCATCCGGAGAAGGCTCCTTGCCCCAGCCGTCGCACGTGAATTCCGCGTCGTCCCTCTGTATGATTTCCAATGTGTCTATGTCAATGATGAGGGTCAATTTCTTCTTCACTTCATCCGACAGCTTGCCGGCCATTCTCTGCGATACGAAGATGGCCTTGCACTCGGAGTGGTTGAGGATATTGGTGACCTCGCTCTCCGACGAGTCCGGAAGAATAGGCACTGCCACGCGACCGAACGCGACGATGGAGAACAGCGAAACCGTCCAGTTCGGCATGTTCTGGGACAAGATCGCGATTCTGTCGCCTGCATTGAGCCCGTATCTTGAGAAAAGGTGGGCCAGTTCAATGCTTTTCTTTCTGAATTCCGCGTATGTATAGCTTTGGCTGCCGTCGACGAATGTCAATGCCGGCCTTTTGGCGTAGGCTGTCGTTGCATAATCGAACAGACGCGACAGGGTAGTGATGTAGTTTTCCCTGTTCGTCGTCAATTTTCTGTATAAGCTGTTGCTCATGATGTATCTATTGTCTTGTCACGTCCCCTCTTCTAATGCGTCACATACCCTTCAGGGTTCTTGCCGCGCATGTGCATCTCTTCATAGAGAGCCTGGATCCTGTCGGTATCTGCTCTCGCATCATCCGTGAGTTCCACCTTTTTACCGATGCTTACGCATTTGGTCTTCCAGTCGAAATATCCCATATATACCGGGCAGCCCACTTTCTTAGCGATCATGTGATAGCCTGTCTTCCACTTCTTTACGGCGTGGCGTGTGCCTTCCGGAGCGATTGCGAGATGGAAGGTGTCGACCTTTTCCATTTCATTGATGAGGCTGAAAAGCATTGCGCTTGCGCTGGACCTGTCCACCGGGATGCATCCCACCTTGCGGAGGAAGGCTCCCACCGGCCATTTGAAGAATTCCTTCTTTATCATTACGTGCGCGGTCTTGTCGAACTGGGTGTAGAACAAGTACGAGATTACGAAATCCCATGCCGATGTGTGAGGTACGCCCAATAATACGCACTTTGCTTCAGGTGCGGGACCGCCTACCGTGGTCCATCCCATTTTTCTGAGAAGGAATCCGCAGAACCTTGCCCAGCATGAACGTTTCTTTTCCATCTTTGCTTAAATGTTTATATCCTCCAGTTCCTCCTCACTGCGGAGATTCTGACGGATAAAGTTTTGTCTGTCAATCGTATTGTCTCCCATGTAGAACTCCATGATGCTGGAGATGGACTCGTCCTTCGCCAGATTTACGGTGTCTAGTCTCATGCCGTCACCGATGAAGTCCACGAACTCATGAGGAGAAATTTCTCCGAGACCTTTGAATCGTGTGATTTCCACGCCGTTCTTGAGGTCCTTTATCGCGCTCGCTTTCTCGTCGTCATTGTAGCAATACCTTGTTTCTTTCTTGTTCCTGACACGGAAAAGCGGGGTCTGGAGAATATGTACGTGCCCGCGTCTGATGAGATCCGGGTAGTATTTCATGAAGAATGTCAGAACCAGCATGCGGATGTGCATTCCGTCATCATCGGCATCGGTTGCGACTATTATGTTGTTGTATCTCAAGTCGTTGAGGTCTTCCTCCACTCCCAGAGCGGAGATGAGAAGATTGAGCTCCTCGTTCTCTGCAACGCGCTTCCTGCTTTCCTTGTAGCAGTTTATCGGCTTGCCACGGAGACTGAACACGGCCTGGTTGTTCGCATTGCGCACCTTGGTGATGGTTCCGCTCGCGGAGTCGCCCTCTGTGATGAAAATGCTTGACTTCTCCTTCTCCTCCTCCTTGTCCTTAGGTACCTTGTCGCAGTAATGATAGCGGCAGTCACGCAGTTTCTTGTTGTAGACATTCGCCCTCTTGTTCTTCTCCCTGGTCTTTTTCTGGATTCCGGAAATCTCCTCACGCTCCTTCTTGGACGACTTGATCTTCTCTTCGATGACCGGGACAATGTCCTTGTGTATGCGCAGATAATCGTCGAGATTCCTGGATACGAAATCATTGACAAAAGACCTGATGGTCGGGCCTTTGTCATTGACGGTATTGCCGTTTTCGTCCTTTATCTGCTTGTCCCACATGTAGGTGGAGCCGAGCTTCGTCTTGGTCTGGCCCTCGAATTGCGGCTCCTGGATCTGGATGCTGATGGCGCCGACGACGCCCTGGCGGCAGTCCTGCGGGTCGTAGTCTTTCTTGAAGAAGTCTTTCAATGTCTTCGCGATGGCCTCCCTGAACGCTGCAAGGTGGGTTCCTCCCTCCCTGGTGTTCTGTCCGTTGACGAATGACGAGATGTTCTCGCCATAGCTGTTGCCATGCGTAAGGACTATTTCAATGTCTTCTCCTTCAAGGTGTATCGGCGGGTAAAGCGGGGTTTCGCTCATCCTGTCGTTTACCAGGTCGAGCAGTCCGTTTTCCGATTTGTACGGGGTGCCGTTGAGGACAATGGTCAGGCCTTTCTTCAGGAAAGAGTAGTTCTTGACCATGGTCTCGACGAAGTCCATGTTGTATGTGTAGTCTCCGAATTTTTGGCTGTCCGGTTTGAATTTTACGAAGGTTCCGTTCTTCTCGCTCACGTTTTCCTTCATTCCGGAGTCCACGAGGTTACCGCGCTCGAACTGCGCCCACGAACTTTTGCCGTCCCTGAAAGATTCGACGTAAAAGTATGAGGACAATGCATTTACGGCTTTGGTGCCGACACCGTTCATGCCGACGGATTTCTTGAAGTTCTTGTCATCGAACTTGCCGCCCGTGTTCAATGAACTTACGCATCGGATGACGCTGTCGTTCTCATGCGGAATGCCTCGTCCGAAGTCCCGTACGGTTACCATGCCGTCTTCAACGGTAATCTGGACCTGCTTGCCGAATCCCATTGTGAATTCGTCTATGGCATTGTCTACCACCTCTTTAAGCAGTATGTATATACCGTCGTCCTGATTGTCGCCGTTGCCAAGTCTTCCGATATACATTCCGGAGCGCTGGCGGATATGTTCATTCCACGTCAGTGTCTTGATGGAACTGCCATCATATTGCTGTTCTGCCATATATTATTTGTTACCTATTCAAGTTTCGTGCGTCCTCGGGCTTGCCGAAGTTTTCGCGCGGGTTTGAGGCTTGCGGGCCCACGCGCATTACTTGCCGTCGCCCTTGCGGGCTTTAACGTGCGGTGTTTCGTAAGTTCTTGGGCTTGCCGAAGTTTTCACAAGTTTGCAGTTAGGGGCCAACGCACTTTAATTACGTTACCTTAACTACGTGTTTGCGGCTTGCGGGCCGTTTGCAAAATTACAAAAAATATTTCGGCATTTTGATAGGAAAAAAAATTATCATAATTTCGCAGAATTGTATTTTGAAAATTATGAAGAGATTTTTAATAGCCGCAATGCTGTTATCCATTGGAACAATGGTAGTTGCAAGGAATCAGGAAAAGTTCGACAGAGGTCTTGGCGATGCGAGTGCCGTTTTCGTGCCCAAGGGCATGATGACAGCCGGAGCATCCATATCATATAGTCATTATTCAGCCGGAAACGGAGATGTGGGCTATGAACTCATGTCACTTATCACCGGTCTTAAAGGAACATTGTCCACCGTAAAGATCTCTCCTGCCGCGTTTTATTTCATCGGCAAAAATACGGCCGTAGGTGCCAGATTCGGATATTCTTATACTTCAATGAATCTGGACGGCGCTTCCATCAGCCTTGGTACCGACAACGAATTCGACCTCTCGAACCACTATCTGAAGAGCCAGAGCTATTCCGGACAGTTTGCTGTGCGTAATTACGTTCCGCTTTTCGGAAGCCGCGTCTTCGGAATGTTCAATGAAATCCGTATCGGCGGCAGCCGCGGACAGGGAAAATCCTTCCAGTACGACGGCAATGAGAAGAACGGTACATTTTCCGAGTCCTATGCCCTGACCATCGGTATTGTCCCTGGTCTTACTATGTTTCTGACGAACAATCTTTCATTCGAGGTTTCCATCAGCGTGCTGGAATGTAATTATTCTTATACGAAACAAACTAAGAATCAAGTATATACGAGTTCCCTTTCCCATTTCGGGACGACATTCAAGCCGAACCTTCTGGGTGTGGGCTTCTCCATCATGTATTATTTTCAGGTAGGAAAACGTTAATCCGGAGGGCTTATGAAGAAAGGATTGCTTTTCTGCGCCGCCGTCCTCATGATGACGGGGTGCAGCATTGAAAATGACATGATGATTCCGCGCGATGTGGCGGGCTACGAAATTTTCGAGATTGAGGGCCAGTTGAGCTCTTCCATCAATACAGCGAAGCTTACTGTCTCTGTGACAATGCCTTACGGTGTCAGTCTGGACCAGTTGGAGATTTCCAAGATCAAGTACACCGATGCTACCAAGTTCCAGGAGACATTGATGGCCCGCGGGTCTGTTCTGGATTTGCGGGACACGAACCGTGTCACTCTTCATGCGTTCAGGGATTTTACCTGGAAACTGATTGCTTCCAATGCCGGCAAGGATGATCCGAAACCGGGCAGTGAGCCTCAGTTGTACAACATGAATTTCGATGATTGGTCCATGGCTGGAAAGGGTTGGTATCCTTTCGGCAAGTCTGTTCCTGATGCGGACAAGAAGATATGGGCTACGGCGAACAAGGGAACAGCATCGTTAGGCAGAAATACTACCGAGCCTGAAGAGAAGTTTGTCGCCGTTCCGGGCCCGGGAAAGAAGGCGGCAAAGCTGAGCAGCCAATACATTGTCATGAAGTTCGGCTCCGGCAACATTTTCACCGGAGAGTTCTGCAAATTGATAGGTATGAGCGGTGCGGACATGGCTTGGGGTGTGCCGTTCACAGGCAGACCGAAGTCTCTCCACGGATATTTCTGCTATCAGCCGAAAACGATTGACTATGCGGATGATTCGCACAAGGCCATGCTTGGCAAGACCGATATCGGCCAGATTCAGATTATCCTTGCAGACTGGGACAAGAACAAATGGAGCAATTATCCTGCAGGCGCCATCGACGACCAGGGCCGTTTCCATGTCATAAATTCTGACAACCAGTTCGTGGATTATGACAATGATCCCGCAATCATCGGTTACGCCAATTTCGAATTCAGCAATTGGATGGATGCCTACGAGGAGTTTGACATTCCGATTACATATCGCAGCGACCGCACTCCTACCATGGTGGCAATCGTAGCCGCCTCCAGCCGTCACGGCGATTTCTTCACTGGCGCCGCCGGCACAGTCCTCTACCTGGACGAATTCTCGTTCAAGTACTAGCCTCTGTCCTGGCATCCCGGGTAATTTCGCGAACGTCTACAGGGTAACTCTGGAAACGCTTACGTAATTTCGTAATTTGGCGGGACGCGCCCCGCCGGGGCTTCTCTGCCACATGGTCTTTACTGATGGTCATTTCCATGCAATGTGCCCCCCCCCTGTGCGTGTTAAAACGTTTTAATGCGCACGGAGAGTTACATAGCATGGAAAGAAATGACCATCAGTAAAGACCATGTGGCAGAAAAGCCCCGGCGAGGGTGGGACCTCTGGAGGCATGGTCGCCCATGACCTTGTGAATGGGTGTCAGGCGACAGCCTGACGGGATGAGCGAAGCGAACCTCCAGAGGTCCCACCCCCGCTGGGGCGCATCCAAACCACTGCCAAAACGCGCCAGTCAAAGTCCAACATCGGGACGCGGCCACGGGGTCTTTTGTAACTGATTGATAATCAGATAGCATTTTAACAAGAGCGTGGAAACGCATCCAAAAAAAGTCCACGTTTCCACGCCCTGTTTTATAACTTATTGATAGTCAACGCTTCCGAAAATCAAGCGTGGCCGCGTCCCGACAGGCCTCCGGACAGGACATCTCTATGCGGCAGATGGCGTGGTGGCGGACTTGGCGAGAAGGAGGGTGTTTTCACAGGCCTATCACATGGAATGCCAAGCATGGGCGCTTCGTGGTAAGCCATCAAGCCGCGCCATTCAAGCCATCTAAGCCATCACGCCACGCCATCCACGCCAGCGCCACGCCATCCCCACCAGCTACTCCATCAACTTCTTGTACTTGAACCTCTTAGGCTCCTCGTCGCCCAGACGCTTCTTCTTGTTCTCCTCGTACTCTGAATAAGTACCCTCGAAGAAATAAACCTGGGAATCACCCTCGAATGCGAGGATATGTGTGGCGATACGGTCCAGGAACCAGCGGTCGTGGGAAATCACCACGGCACAGCCGGCGAAATTCTCGAGACCCTCCTCCAGGGCACGTATGGTGTTGACATCCACGTCATTGGTAGGCTCGTCGAGCAGAAGGACATTGCCCTCATCCTTGAGCGTGAGCGCCAGATGCAGCCTGTTTCTTTCACCACCTGAAAGAACCCCGCAAAGCTTCTCCTGGTCGGAACCGGTGAAATTGAAACGCGACACGTATGCACGCGCATTCACATCCCTCTTGCCCAGCCTGATCCAGTCTGAACCGTCCGCAATCGTCTGGAATACAGTCTTGTCCGGATCAATGCTCTTGTGCTGCTGGTCCACGTAAGCCAGCTTCACAGTCTCGCCGATGGTGATGTCGCCGCTGTCCGGCTGCTCCAGACCCATTATGAGACGGAACAATGTCGTCTTTCCGGCGCCGTTAGGACCGATTACACCGACGATACCGGCAGGCGGAAGAACGAACGAAAGATGCTCGAACAGCAACTTGTCGCCGTATGCCTTCGAAACATCATTGAAAAGAATGACCTTGTTGCCGAGCTTCGGACCGTCCGGAATGTAGATTTCGAGATTCGCCTCCTTCTCCTTGCCGTCCTGGCTGGCGAGCTTCTCATACGCGCCGAGTCTGGCCTTCGACTTCGCGTGACGGGCCTTCGGAGCCATTCTGACCCACTCCAGTTCTCGTTCCAATGTCTTTCTGCGTTTGCTTTCCTGTTTCTCTTCCATCTCCAGACGCTTGGTCTTCTGCTCCAGCCATGAAGAATAATTGCCCTTCCAAGGAATGCCCTCACCTCTGTCGAGCTCCAGAATCCATCCTGCTACATCATCAAGGAAGTAACGGTCATGGGTAACTGCGATGACAGTGCCCTTATACTGCTGAAGATGAGCCTCCAGCCACTGGATACTCTCCGTGTCGAGGTGGTTGGTCGGCTCGTCGAGTAGAAGCACGTCAGGCTGCTGGAGAAGCAGACGGCAAAGCGCCACCCTACGCCTTTCACCACCGCTCAATGTGGCAATCTTCGCATCGGAAGGCGGACACTGGAGCGCGTCCATCGCCCTTTCCAGCTTCGAATCGATTTCCCAGCCGCCGCAATGCTCTATTTTCTCGGTCAGTTCGCCCTGTCTCTCAATGAGTTTGTTCATCTCGTCATCACTCATCGGCTCGCAGAACTTCATGTTCACTTCCTCATACTCCTTGAGCACGTCCATAATCTCCTGAACGCCCTCCTGAACCACCTCCAGGACCGTTTTCTCCGGATCCATCTGAGGCTCCTGCTCCAGGTAGCCGACGCTGTACCCCGGGGCCCAGACTACCTCTCCCTGATAGCTCTGCTCGATTCCGGCAATGATTTTCATCAATGTCGATTTGCCGGAACCGTTCAGACCGATGATGCCGATCTTCGCTCCGTAAAAGAATGATAGACAGATGTCTTTAAGTATAATTCGATTGCTCGATGGGAGGACCTTTCCTACCCTGTTCATGGAAAAGATGATCTTCTCGTCTGCCATTTCGGATATATCTTATATGAAGCACGCGAGTACGGCTCCCTGCCGTGCCAGGTTAATAAAAAATGTCAATGCCGTAGTCCGCAAAGATACGAAGGAAATCGCGATTTATTCCTATATTTGTCGGTTCAATGAAGTTGATTATGGAGCAGAAAAAGAAGAAATTATATCCGATGAAGTTCCGTCCTGTAGCAGAACGCGCCGAATGGGGCGGAAACTGGTTCATCGGCAAGATGGGAAAAACATATACTGAACAGGTCGAGGCCGGATTGTCCGGAGCAGGGAAGAAGAAATATGTCGAGATGCCGTTGACCAAGACGGACAAGATAGGGGAGAGCTGGGAACTTGCCGATCTGGGATTCCGTGACTCCGAAGTCGTGGGAGGCTGGCTGGAAGGCAGCACGATCAGCGAAATCCTGGAAACATACCTCGAAGACATTGTCGGAGAAAACTCCTACGCCCGTTTCGGACGCCAATTCCCGCTGATGGTCAAGCTTCTGGACGTCGAAGGCAGGACGCCGCTCATGGTATGTCCCGACGATGAGATCGCAGCGCAGCGTTACGACACCCTCGGCAAGGTGAAACTCTGGCATGTGCTTGATGCTGAGCCCGGTTCGAAGCTTTACATGGGCCTCCGTGAGGAAATCTCCGCGACGGAACTATATGAAAGGTGCCACAACGGGACGCTGGAGGAAGTGCTCAACGTGGTGACTCCGCACAAAGGAGATTCATACCTCATTCCATCCGGTCTCATGCACGCGGCAGCCGGCGGTGTGGTTATTGCCGAAATCGCCGAATCCTCCGACCTGGACTTCAAGATTTACAACTGGGGAGATGCAGTCATGACGAGTGCCGCATCTTTCACTTATGACCCTTCCGGCGCCGGACGCGATGCCTCCAAAAAGAGCACACGCCGTAACCTGATGGATGACGTAATGTCTGATACAGAGGAACTTTCACTCGAAGCGGCCTTCGATTTCGTGAATCTGGGCGGGTACGACACGGCATTGACAATCCCTGCCGGCGGACACTCCGACAAGGTGCATGACCTCCACGTGAAATCCGCTGCCGCTCCGGACGCCTCCTCTGACAAGGTGACGGACAAACTCGTGTCAATCAGGGAGTTCACCGTGACGAAAATCGCGCTGAAAGACGCCCTGCACATCGACACCGGCACCTCCGACGCCTTCCTCATATACGTTTGTACCTCCGGTTCAGCCGCCGTCCAGATACAGAAACAGGACTCCGGAATCGACAAATATGATGTCAATGCCGGTGAACTTCTCCTGATACCGGCCGAGTTGACCGACTTCTTCATCGTCCCACAGGACAGGGATACCGTCCTTCTCGAAGCCACTATCGAGCCATACGAGGGAGAAGACGGGTATATCGACCCGTCCGTTGAGGCCAAACTCCCGGAAGACGACGCCGATGACCGTTTTGTCAATGATGGCGGCACGAAAGCCTCTGTCGAGGATTTGCTCCGTGCAAATATGAAAAAGCCGTTGAACTGATTATGGAAATGGAAGAAGTAAGAATCGACAAATATTTATGGGCAATCAGGGCCTTCAAGACCAGGAGCGAGGCGACCGAAGCATGCAAGGGTAACCGCGTGAAAGTCAATGGCTCCGATGCGAAGCCCTCCAAGATGATCCGTATCGGCGACAGCATCGAAGTGCGCAAGGCCGCCATACATTTCACCTATAAGGTCATTGGCCTGATAGAAAATCGTGTAGGGGCGCAGCTGGTGCCCCAATACGCGGAAAACCTTACGCCGCAGTCCGAATTGGATAAGATGAAGGCTCCGGTGGAGACATTCTTCGTCAAGCGCGACCGTGGTGCCGGACGGCCTACCAAGAAAGACCGACGCACCATCGACGCCATGTGGGGCGAGATTGATTTCAATGCCGAATTGCCGGACGATCCGCCGGGATATGAAGACATTGACCTGTAATGGCTGAAAATAAACCCCGGCTCTTTGGTTGAATCGAGTCGGGGTTAAATATGTTTTTCGTAAATGCGAAACGGCAAAGATTTTATTTCAAATACTTCTTCGCCTGCTCTGCGATAAGCTCTGCGTCGTCGAAATAATTGATACGCATTGCATTGCGGACCTCATCCAATGTATTGGCAGCTGTCTCGCGAGCCTTCTCGGTGCCCTTCTTCAGGATATTGAACACCTCTGGGATATCCTGCTCGAACTCATGACGCCTTGCGCGGATCGGATCGAGTCTCTTGTTAAGGACGCTGTTCAGGAACTTCTTGCAGGTCCCGTCACCGATGCCGCCCTTTACATACTGCTCCTTGAGCTCCTCCAGACACTTGAACTCAGGCCAGAACTCTGCGAAATCCTCAGGTGAACTGAATGCGTCAATGTATGTAAATACGGCATTGCCCTCAAGATGGCCCGGCTCGTCCTGGCTCATTCTCGGTTCGCCGTTCGACATCTTCTTCACCTTCTTCCATACGGTAGCCGCATCATCGCTCAAGTAAATGCAGTTGCCGAGAGATTTGCTCATCTTGGCCTTGCCGTCAGTTCCCGGGAGTCTCATACATACGCAGTTCTGTGGAAGCAGGATTTCCGGCTCCACGAGCACCTCACCGTAGATGCTGTTGAACTTGCGGACGATTTCGCGGGTCTGCTCCAGCATCGGCTCCTGGTCCTCGCCGGCCGGCACGATTGTGCCCTTGAATGCGGTAATGTCCGCAGCCTGGCTGACAGGGTAGCAAAGGAATCCTGCGGGAAGCGAATTCTCGAACTCCCTCATCTGGATTTCGGACTTCACGGTAGGATTTCTCTGAAGCCTGGCCACCGTCACGAGATTCAGGTAATAGAATGTCAGCTCGGTAAGCTCAGGAATCATGGACTGTATGAACAATGTGCATTTGTTCGGGTCGATGCCGCATGAGAGGTAGTCCAATGCCACCTCGATGATGTTCTGACGTACCTTCTCCGGGTTGTCGTAATTGTCCGTAAGTGCTTGTGCATCAGCGATAAATACGAACATCTTGTCGTAATCGCCAGCGTTCTGAAGTTCGACTCTGCGTCTCAATGAACCGACGTAGTGTCCCAGATGCAACTTGCCTGTCGGCCTGTCGCCTGTCAAAATGACTTTTTCCATATCGTAATATCTTTATATTCCAATGTTTTTGTGCGTCTCCTGACTTCGAAGCCAAGCAATCCTCAAAGATACTAATTTATCACGAATAAACCGCCGCTTTCCTCATGATTCGCCTCTCACGAACATCCTGTCCTTTCCAAGTTCGACTCTCATCTTCCCTCACCGCGCCCGTCCCGATACACACTGGGTGTGGAGCGTAATCACCTTACTATTAAACGATTAACCATTTTCAGAGTTGTCAATATGCAAACTCTGAAAATGGTTAACTATCCATATCATAACGCTTTACGCGCCACGCCCAATGTCACGGTCGCTCTATTTCTTGAAGAACCTGTTGTAGAGTCCGAGGAAGCCTGCTCCGTGACGGGCCTCATCCTTCGCCATCTCGTGGACGGTGTCATGGATAGCATCGTAGTTGAGCTGCTTTGCCTTGGTAGCGATGGCGAGCTTGCCCTCGCATGCACCAGCCTCAGCCTCAATGCGTTTCTCAAGATTGGTCTTGGTATCCCATACTACATCACCGAGAAGCTCTGCGAATTTTGCAGCATGCTCTGCCTCTTCGAAAGCATATCTCTTGAAAGCCTCTGCGATTTCAGGATAGCCCTCACGCTCTGCCTGACGGCTCATTGCCAGATACATGCCGACCTCGGTGCACTCTCCCATGAAGTTAGCCTCCAGACCCTCATGAATCTCATGGTCGCAACCTTTGGCAACGCCTACTACATGTTCGCAGGCCCAGCTTCTCTGGCCTTCTTCCTTTACCTCGACGAATTTGTCAGCCTTTGCATGGCATACAGGGCACTCTGCCGGTGGATTCTCACCCTCATAAACGTAACCGCATACGAGACATCTGAATTTCTTTTTCATAATATTTCTCCTTTTAATTTGTTGTATATTAATATTTCCGTTGTTCTAATTTAGAAAAATTCTAAATCCAAGAGCAAAGTTAGCAATCTTTCTCCAATATGCAAGCCTTAACGCAAATTTTTTAACAATAATCGTCCGAAACTCTTGATAACGCCTCTCAAGAACCGTATATTTGTAATACATAACCATGTTGTTCTTATGACCCCATTTCTAAGGCAAGTTGCCCGGCATTACTACGATGCCGCCGATAATATCAGCAAACTTTGTTTCATCTTCCCCAACAGGCGTTCCATGGTGTTTTTCAACAAATGGATTGCCGGGTGCGTGAAAGATGCACCTCATCCGAAGCCCGTCATTGCCCCGGCAGCATTGACGATGAACGAATTTTTCTATCGCGTCAGCGGTGCGGCCGCGACCGACAGGGTGAACCTCCTTCTGGAACTGTACGATTGTTATAAAGCATTGAACAGCAAGGCGGAGCCTTTGGACGATTTCATATTCTGGGGCGACGTGATATTGAGCGATTTCGACGATACGGACAAATATCTCGCCGATCCGAAACGGCTTTATACGAATGTCGCGGACTTCAAGGAAATCCAGGACACCTATTCTTATCTGTCGCCGGAACAGCTCGAAGCGATACAGCATTTTATAAGCCATTTCCGGAAAGGCGGCAAGCTTACCGTCAATCTCGATGCGGAAAACCCCGATGTTAAGGAACGCTTCCTGATGATTTGGAATCTGCTTTATCCGCTCTACCGGAACTTCAACAAGACATTGGAAGAGAAGGGGATGGCGTATGAAGGCATGGCATATAGGGAATTTGCGGAAAGGCTGAAAACGGAAAGCGCCGTCGATATCCTTGCCGACAGCTTCCGTGACACGGAAAAGTTCGTGTTCGTGGGACTCAACGCATTGAACGAATGCGAGAAAACGGCGATGCGCAAGATGCGTGATGCCGGGATCGCGGAGTTCTGCTGGGACTTCTCTTCGACAATGCTGCGCGACCCTATGAACCGCTCCTCGATGTTCATGTCGCAGAATGTCATTGAATTTTCGCAGGCCTTCACATTGGATGACGGACCGTCCGACAAGGCGGCATTGGCCGAAGGCCCGGCAATTCATGTCCTGAGTGTGCCGTCGGCGGTGGGACAGGCGAAGTATCTGCCTGAAATACTGCAGGAAATCGCTGCGGAAAAGACAGGCGGAAACCTCTCCGGAGTCGGAAACCTGGACGTGCCCGGTGCCGATACGGCCATTGTGCTCCCCGACGAGGGCCTCCTGATACCGCTCCTGAACACGATACCGTCGGAAATCGGCAATGTGAATGTCACGATGGGCTACCCGATGTCGGGCAGCGAGGTCTATGCGCTCATGAACAATGTAGCCGCCCTCCAGCTCCATATCCGCAAGACCAAATCCGGCTGGTCATTCTACCACAAGCAGGTCTGGTCGATTTTCTCATCCGGTCTGCTCAATGCGGTTCTGGATGACGATGCCAAGGAACGGATAGCGAAAATCAAAGCCGAGGCGCGGTACTATATTCCGCAGTCCGACCTCTCCGGAATCTGGCCGTTTGATTTGATATTCAGGCCGGTAATCGCAGATCCCAAGGCAGCTGACGCCGGACAGATACGCAATTTCTGCTCATATCAGCTGGAGCTCCTCAGTGAAATCGGAGCGAAGATTTCCGGCATGGAAGGCATGGCCCTGGAGACGCATTTCGCCAAGCAGTACTACCTCTCCGTCAACCGTCTTAAATCGCAGGCCCTGGCCATTCTTCCGATGACGTATGTCCGTCTGTTGCAGCAGCTTATAGGCGGTATTTCCGTTCCTTTCAAGGGCGAGCCGCTGAAGGGCCTCCAGATCATGGGCCCTCTCGAAACCAGGTCGATGGACTTCACGAACCTCATTGTCCTGTCCTGCAACGAAGGCGTCTTCCCGCGCAGGAGCGTGAGCTCGTCTTTCATCCCGCCTGAACTCCGGAAAGGCTTCGGGCTCCCGACATACGAAAACCAGGATGCGGTCTGGGCATACTATTTCTTCCGCATGATCCAACGTGCTGAAAATGTGTGGCTTCTGTACGATTCCCGCACCGACGGCCTGAAATCCGGTGAGGAAAGCCGCTATATAAAACAGCTGACTTTCCAATACAAATACCCGAAGATGACCCGCGAAGCCGTGAAATACCGCATCGGGATGCCGTCCGACGAAACCGCCATCGAAAAGACCGCCGAGGACCTCGACCGTATCAGGACAATGACCTATTCCGTGTCGTCGCTCCAGCGTTATCTCGCCTGTCCGGCGCAATTCTACTACGGCTCGGTGAAGAAACTCCAGCCTGAGTCAGAAGTCTCAGAATCAATGGATTCCAGCATGGTCGGCTCCGTGTACCACGACACGATGTACGCCCTGTATCTCGGCGGCGTCGCCCTCGATCCCGAGTTCGATATGGACAGGAAAAATGTTCAGGCCAATGTCCGTGAACCGTTGAAGGAAATCACGCGCGAATACATTGACAGGCTGATCGCGGAAAAGGACAGCATCATCAGGCCGAAAGTCCGCGCGCTCATCCGCAGGCAGCTCAATGCCGAAGAGGTGGCGGGACGTAACCTGGTGCTGGAGAACGTCATAAACCAATATGTCCTGAAGACATTGGAAAAGGACATTGAACTGATGCGGATAAAGAAGGTCGACAGATTTCAGATCCGGGGGCTGGAGTTGGAGAAATGGTGGACGTTCGAAGGCTTCAAGTTCGTGGGCTATATCGACAGGATGGACAGCTTCGAGCCCGGAGTGGTGCGTATCGTCGATTACAAGACCGGAAAGGTCGAGGACGAAGACATCAATATAAATAAGGAAAATGCCCCTGCGATAGCGGAAACCCTTTTCGGCGTGGATGTGAAAAACCGCCCTTCCAAGGCGCTCCAGCTGTTCCTCTACGACCGTTACGTGGAAAAGGATGTCCGTGACGAGGCTGTGGAAAATGTGATTTATCCGGTGCCCAAGTTGTTCAATTCCGGTATTTTGTCTTCTTCGGAATGCAAGGAATTCGATGACTTGGTAACGGGGAAACTGAAAGAACTTTTCAGGGAATTGTCTGCCCCGGAGGTCGGATTCCGCAGGACTACCGACACGGCAATCTGCGGATGGTGTGATTTCAGGAAAATTTGCGGAAGATAGGAGATAGGACATGATCAAGATACTTAAAGCATCGGCAGGCTCCGGAAAGACGTTCAGCCTGGCAAAAGAATATATCAGCCTTCTGCTCGGAAGCGGTGACCCTTACGCTTACCGCCACATCCTGGCAGTGACGTTTACCAACAAGGCGACGGACGAGATGAAGCAGCGTATCCTGAAAGAACTGGATGTGCTGGCCTCCGACCCGGCCGCGTCCAATTATATTGATGACATTGTTGCCGGCTCCGGAAAAAGCACCGGGGAAATATCAGCATTGTCCCGCAAGCTCCTCTTCAATGTGCTGAACGATTACAGTGCGTTCTCTGTCAGCACGATAGACCACTTCTTCCAGCGGACATTGAAAGCGTTCTCGCGCGAAATCGGGCAGTTCGCGTCCTATCAGGTCGAACTGGACAAGAATTCATTGGTCACGGAAAGCGTGGACAGGATCCTCGATGCCCTCACGGAAGACAACAGCGCCCTTCTGTCCTGGCTGACTGAAAGCGTGAGCGAGCAGCTCCTCAAGAACGGAAAATTCTCATTGGACAAGGAACTGTACGAGACGGCGATAGCGATGAAGAGCGAAGAGCATCGCGAACTCGTTGAAAGATACGGCATTGACGAAGACAAAGCGTGCTCGAAAAGCGTGTTGGCGGGATTGAAGAAAGGCTGTGCCGCCATTGTCAATGATTTCCAGACGGAGGTCCGCGACGCCGCCAAAGCGGTCAAGGCCGCCATGGGTAGTGTCAATGCTGATGACTTCAACGGCAAATTCATGAAAGCCGTGGACGGTTATGCGGACAAGCCTGATGGTGAACCTGTTGCGCGTCCTACTGATGCCTTCATGAAGAAAGCCGCCGACAAGGAACTCTGGTTCGCGAAGACCAAGGCCGCGTCACTTTTGCCGCTGGTGGACGGGAAACTGGACGCGCCGCTGGATAAGTTCATATCGCTTTTCGGATGGCGATATAAGGAATACCGCACGGCGCAAATCCTTCAGGCCCAGATATATTCGCTCGGTCTCAGCCGGGAAATCAATGACTCGTTCAATGACCTGAAACGGGAAAAGAACGTGCTCAGCCTGGACGACTCGAACACCATATTGAAGGGCATCATTGACGGTAGCGATACTCCTTTCATCTATGAGAAAATCGGGGTGCGCTACGACCACTTCCTTCTGGACGAGTTTCAGGACACCTCCAATATCCAGTGGGAAAATTTCCGTCCGTTGATTGCGGACAGTGATGCCGCCGGCAACGGAAATCTTATCGTGGGCGACGTGAAACAGAGCATATACAGGTGGCGCAATTCCGATTGGAACCTGTTGAATGCCAAGTTGAAGGTGCAGTTCCCTCAGGCGGTGGAAAAGCCGCTGGATTCGAACTGGCGAAGCGTGCGCAATGTCGTGGAATTCAACAACGGATTCTACCGTTATGCCGCCGGATGTCTGGATGCCATGACCGGCGATGACACCGTCTCCAGAATATATGCTGACGTGGCGCAGAAAGTGAAGGCGAAAGATCCGGCCTCCGGCAATGTCGATGTGCTTTTCTGTGATAAGGATGCCGATTCCGATACCCAGCTGCATGCCGTGATCAGGGAAGTGCGCAGGCTGAAAGGAACCGGAGCGCGAAATTCCGATATCGGTATTCTCGTGAGAACCAACGGTATAGGCGGTCTCATCGCTGCCGAACTCATGCGGAATGACATCCCCGTCATTTCCGACGATTCGCTGGACGTGAAATCATCCCCGGCAGTCAGACGCCTGGCAGCATTGCTCTCGTACGCGAACAATCCCGCCGACAGCCTTAACTCGTATCTTGCAATGTCCTTGGGCATTGAACCGCCTTCGGAATATCATTCGCTGGTGGACCTTTGCGAATATTTCATCCGTGAAATGAAGGAGGGACTTGAAACAGGATTTGAAGGTGAAAAGCCTTATCTTCAGGCGTTTATGGATGTCGTCCAGGACTGGTCGCAGGTGTATGGCAATTCCTTGCAGGATTTCATCACATATTGGGATGCCGCGAATCCCAAGATCAGTTCGCCGGACGATGCCGATGCCGTGCGTATCATCACGATACATAAGTCCAAGGGGCTTGCATTCCCTTATGTGATATTCCCTTATGCCGACAAGATTCCGTTGTACAGGAATGACGTGCACTGGTGCCGTCCGGAAGTGGAGGGGAGCGCGCTTGAATCTGTCGCATCCGGAATTTATCGCGTGAATCTTTCTGCTGACATCGACGATTCGTTGTTCTCGGATAGTTACAGGGCGGAATGGATGATGCAGATGGTGGATGCCCTGAATTTGTTCTACGTGACCACGACCCGTGCCGAGAAAGGCATGACGATCATTTCGGAATTGCCGGCCAAGACGTGCTGCAGTTCCGTGGCGGAGGGGGCGTCGTACAAATTCTCGAAGATGTCGCAGATATTATATTGGTATACGCATCTGCCTTCTTCCGGCGGATTCATGAAGGAAATTGCACCTGGAGAGGAAGGCGAGGAACTGCATTATTTCGAGCAGCGTTTCCGCATGGGCGTGCCTTATGAGTTCAAGCATGATAATCAGGAAGATACGGCACCGGAAATCGAAAACACCCCGTATCAGTCATTCCCGATGAACCCTGAAGAGGAAAAAGCCCGATTGAAATTCAGTACCGAGTCGGCCGACTTCTTCTCTCCGGAAGGCCGGACCGGAATCGAGGCGTCAGGCAGGCTGAAAGGCATTGTCCTTCATGACATCCTGTCCAAGGTCGCCGTTCCGGAGGATTTGGACAAGGCATTGGAAGACAGCTTCGGAGACGGCAGCATTGACGAAGAAGAAAAGGCTGAGATAGGGTCGATGCTGGCGGAGCGGATTGCTTCGGCGAAGTCGCGCGGGTGGTTCCCTGACAGCAGGGAGGCTGTTTTCAATGAGACTTCGATAATCGATGCCGACGGCGAGGTCTACAGGCCCGACCGCGTGATTGTCGACGGGGGCAAGGTGATGGTGGTGGATTACAAATTCGGCCGTCATCTGAAGAAATATGAGAAGCAGATATCGAAATATGCCGAATTGTACCGTGCAATGGGGTATGAGGACGTTTCTGCATCGCTTTGGTATGTCGCTGAAGACGAAGTGGTGACCGTTATCTCCGACTGAGGATTGAAGTCGGATGAGCGCATATGGTTGGGTCTGGCATGATATTGATGTTGAGAGAGTCGGTGGAATGAGCCTTAAATTGTCGTCTGCCAGGAGGGTCGAAACAGGAGGGCATCATCTGTCCGTTCTATGGATATGAAAAAAGCAGGGTGCTTTGCCCTGCTTTCTGCTATATGTTTCGAACTATGTCGAGAATTAATTTTAGTTCTGCTTGCCTGTTGTTGTGTTGCCTTCAACAGGGATTGAGTTGCCAGTTTCGATGTCGATGTTTTTAATCTCATTCTCCCAGTCACCTACGGCAGGTGCCCAGTTGATCTCATTGAGAGAGAACATGAGGTTGAAAGTATATCTCTTGCCGATTTTCCAACTGTCGAAAATATCTTTAACCTTGAGTGTTTTGGTGTAGGTCTTGGAGATACCCTCTTTGTCTGTTACAGTGTATTTGACTTCAATGGTGGCAATATTTTTAGCTTCTGTTACATTCTTGAAGTCCTGTGGCATGTAGATATAGTTTGTCTCGTCTGTTTCTGTGACAGGAACATAATCAGTTGCAGAAGTAACTGCGAAATCAGTTGTTGTATAGACTATAGATGCTCTGACGTCTCCCTCTTTACAATAATCCTGTGTGAAAGTGTCGCTTCCCTCTTCTTTATTAAACTGACAATAGTGTCCAGTATATGCCACGTTATTGAATGTGATTGAGTTCAACGTAATAGTTGCACCCGTATATTCTTCTTTTTTCTTTACGGCAAACTGTATTCTGGAGAACTTGTGCTTGAAAAGTGTTGGCACACCATTGAGACTGTAAAGCTTTTCATTCTGTGTCCTATCTTTGGCAATCTCGGCAACAAGCAAGTCCAAATTCTTATTTTCTTTTAAGTCAATTGTTGCATTAATTCCGTAAGCTTTGTCCGCGTTATGACACTCAATAGGATAAGTGTGTCCAGTCTCATGCTTAAGTTCCAAATTGTTTCGATTCAATGAATACGCGAAGAATGTGAGGGAACCTCCATTTGGCCAGTAGTGTGAAATATCCTTGTCTTTCCATACCCCATCATTGAACGAAATTTCAGAGTTGGAAATATATTCCTTTGACTCTGTCCGGTTCGCATCCCAGCTCCTTCCATTAGGCAGATAATAAGCCCAAGAAGCGAACACATTTTTAGTGTCGAAAGCCTGAGGATCAGCTTTTGTCCTAGGGGCAACTTTGTAAGAGATCTCCACGTTCTCGCCTGAAACGGCAGGAACTACCTCATTCTTGGAGCAGGCAGCGAGGGCTGCAACTGCAGAGAAAAGTACGATTAATTTCTTCATGATGTATTTTATTTAATATGTTTATTATATTTCAATTTCCTTATGCTCATCATCCCAGCCGCCTATGATCGGATCATAACCGCCTGAAGTCTTGGGCGGGTCAATCTTGATGGTCTCTTCCAGGAGAAGCCAATGATGAAGTACTGCATTGTCGCTCCGGAACAAATCTGAAATGTCGAAGGTGTGCCGGAAAACCTTGCCGTCAGTCCTGGTAAGGTCGAAAGTGACCTCCAAGTCATTGACAGAACCTCCGATGCGCCCGAAGGTGTTGAAGACCGCGCAGATGACAGGCGTGCCGTCGTCATCACTCTTCACCATCTTGAACCAGAGCGATGTCTCAGGGACATTGACACGGGTGTCAGTGGCGATGAAATTCGAGCCGGCCATGCCGCGGAGCAGAGCCTGCGCTCCAGAGACATGCTGAAGACTGTCAACCTTTATCTGCAGATACCAGGACTCCACCACAGAACGCGCCTCGGCATGTATGGTATAGAGGCCTGAATGATAGGGGATGTGCTCATCGGAATTCCTGGCGACAACCAGATGCTCCGGCTCCACACGGACCTCCGGGACATCTCCCTTGGAAGAATACTGGTCCGCTATATAGGACGCAACCCTATCCGTATAGGCACAAGCATTGTCCCATGAATGATAATCCTTTATGAGAGTGTCATCCGTGCCGTAGTCATAAATCAGCATCTTGTACCTTCCGGGAATTATGGAAAACTCGCCGGAAATCACCCGCCTCCCGTTTTCGGCCGTGGTAACATCCGTGATGAAGGTCTCGGCAGCGACATTGTCCTTCTTGTCGAAGAAAATGACATGCATCATCTCCGGCTCGATAACAGGGGCCTGGACCTTGGGATTGTAAATGTCGCAAGTCACATTTTGGATATTGTCAATGTTGACCTCTACATTGACCTTCGTCAGATATTCCGGGTCCTCCAGCGGCCTCCTGTGGCAGCCGTAGGATACGAACACGCACAGCATCAGCCAGGCGGCGCAGAAAGCGTTGCCTCCGTACGCATGTATGTGACGGAACATTGACATTGAACTATATTGGCCTATAAAATCCCTCAAAAAAGTGTAATATACTAACCTGAATTATTCATAAAGGCAGTAAAGTGATCCTCGTAATTATTTGGTAATCAGAGGATTAAATGTTGTTTTTATAAAAAATAATGCAAAAATCGGGCAAAGTTACTTCATATTCCGCAGATTACCAAATGTTATTGATTCTCGACTTTTTGTTGTATCTTTACGGATTAAACACAAAGTATTTATGGTTGACAAATATTATGAGGAGAATCCTATTGTCCTCGACTACAATACGGAAAGGGAAAAACTTTCGATGCCTGAGTATGGCCGCAATGTGCTGAAGATGGTGGAGGAAGTGAAGGCTGTAAAGGATAGGGACAAGCGTACCGAGCAGGCCAAGGCCGTTATCCGCGTTATGGAAATATTGAATCCGCAGGTGCATTCCGAAGACAATTGGGAGCATAAGCTGTGGGACCATCTTTTCATCATGGCTGATTACGACCTGGATGTGGATGCCCCATACCCGGTGCCGTCTCCTGAGCAGCGCAAGACCCGTCCGGACATCATCCCTCTGAAAAAGAAGCCTATCCGTGCGAACCATTACGGACGTAACATTGAGAGCATCATTGACTTGATCGCAGGGGAGCCTGACGGCGAGCAGAAAACCGCCATGATCAGGTCGCTGGCAATGTATATGAGACAGCAGTATCTGATCTGGAACAAGGACAGCGTCGCTGACGAGACTATTTTCAATGATATCGAGAAGTTGTCCGACTACCGGATCCGTGTTCCGGACGGGCTTGTATTGTCCAGAATATCATCTGATTCCAATTTCTTCAGACCGGGAATGAACTTGGATTTCGCCACGGTCAGAAAGTCCGGAGGGAACGGACAGAGGCGTATGTATCGCAACAACGGCAAGCAGAAACGATAAGAGATCTTCCGATATGCCGGGTTTTTTCGCCAGAATCAAGGACTATTTCGATAACCGGAGAGTGATGCTCCGCCGGTTCATCGGTTTGGCTGTCAGTGCTTTCACATTGTTGGCGCTGGTCAGTTGCATTTCGTATTTGTTCACCTGGAAGCAGGACCGGAGCCTTCTCTTGGATCCCGGAATGATGGATTCCACCGCTTCCGTCGCTGCCAATTTCGGCGGCAAGCTGGGCCTGCGCCTTTCGGCGTTCCTGGTCAATGACTTGTTCGGTCTGGGTGCTTTCGCTGTGGTGGTGGCACTCGTGATTCTGTCAATCCGTCTTGTCTTCGGCGAAAGAAAATTCTCCGTCATAAAATCATTGGTCCTCGCCATCGTGGCAGCGGTGCTGATGTCGTTCGTGCTGGCTTATTTCTCGTTGAGGACAGGGCTGGAGAACACGCTGGGAGGCAGTCTCGGCGGCGAATGCGGACTTCAGGGCATCAAATGGATGGAGACCATGGTCGGCAGCATCGTCACCTTCTTCATATTGGTGATTTTCTGCATCGTATGGACATTCTTCGTCAGCAGGAGGTTCTCTGCATGGTTTGTCAATGTCGGTGAGGGTATCGCCGCTACGGATGAAGAATCCGGAGAGGAGCAGGACAAGAAGACATTCAATTTCTTCAGGAAAGATGAAACCCGTACGGAAGACGGGCAGGAGGCGGAACCTGTTGCTGAACCGGAAAATCCGATAGAGGAAGAACCGGAGCCGGAGGAGTCTGTAATTCCTGAACCTCAGCCTGTTGCGCCGGCAGTTGAGCCTAAGCCGTCGCCTGAACCACAGCCCAAGACGGATAATTTCACCATCCAGCATGGCGATGACATCTCCACGGATGTGACCAGGGATTTGCCGCGCATTGATGTCCGCGAGGAGTTGGAGAACTACAAATTTCCGTCGTTGGACCTGCTGAATGACTACTCCGACATGGTCCACAGCGTCTCTTCCGAGGAACTCAAGCGTAACAATTTCAAGATCAGGGCTACACTTGAAACCTATAAGATCGGCGTGGAGAAAGTTACTGCCGTCGTGGGACCTACCATTACATTATATAAGGTATTCCCTGCAAGCGGCGTGAAGATTTCGGCAATCGAAGGCCTTAACAAGGAAATTGCCATGGCATTGAATGCCACGAAGATACGTATGGTGCAGCTGCGCGACTCCATCGGCATTGAGGTGCCGAATGATTCCGCTTCGGTAGTGCCGTTGAAGGCCATGCTGAACGATGACGAGTTCCGCAACAGCAAGGCGGAACTGCCGGTAGCCATAGGTTATGCGACATTGACCCAGAAAGTGAAGGTGTTCGACCTGGCGGAGGCGCCGCATCTTCTTGTGGCTGGTGCGACGAAACAGGGTAAGTCAGTGGGACTGAACGTGTTGATAACGTCGCTGCTTTACTCGAAGCACCCTTCGGAACTGAAACTTGTATTCGTTGACCCTAAGATGGTGGAGTTCTCCGCTTATGCGAAACTTCTTCACCATTATCTGGCGGTTCTTCCTACGGCGGCCAGCGAATCCGAGGAAATGTCGAATGCCATCGTGAAGAAAGCTGCCGATGCGGACGCGATTCTCAGGTCTCTCTGCATCGAGATGGACGCCCGCTACGAACTGATGAGCAAGGCGGAGGTCAGCAAGATTACATTATATAATGACAAGTATCGCGACCGCCATCTTCTTCCTACCGAAGGCCATCATTTCCTGCCATACATCGTGACCGTGATAGATGAGTATGCCGATCTGGTGATGTCCAGCGGTGCGGGCGGCGAGGACAGGAAGCTGGCCAACAGCATTTCCAAGTCCATCATACGTCTGGCCCAGAAAGGCCGTGCCGCGGGAATCCACATCGTATTGGCGACCCAGCGACCTTCCGTCGACATCATCACCGGTATCATCAAGGCCAATTTCCCTACGCGAATTGCGTTCCGCGTGTTCTCCCGCACTGACTCACAGACGATTCTGGACAAGACCGGAGCCGAGACCCTTATCGGACGCGGCGATATGATCTATTATGCCGGAGCAGAGTTGGTACGTGTCCAATGCGCGCTTATCGAGAGCGGTGAAATTTCTGCCATCACCAAGGAAATCGCATCCCAGACGGGTTATAAGAAGAGTTACAATGTACCATACTATCTGCCTGCTCCTGATGAGGGCAAGACTGAAGATGGAACCGGCGCATTGGATATGAATGACCTGGATGAGCGTTTCGAGGAGGCTGCGAGAATGGTCGTCGCCAACCAGCGCGGTTCTACATCCGATCTTCAGCGCCGCCTTGGCATGGGTTATGCTAAAGCCGGTAGAGTCATGGACCAGCTCGAAGCTGCCGGCATAGTCGGACCTCAGGAAGGTTCCAAGCCGCGTCAGGTGCTGATATCCAGTATGGAAGAGCTGGATCTGCGACTTAAAGAACTGAAAGCCAATTCATAACGGTTATATTATGAGGTTTCTCATGGCAATGGCGGCCCTTGCTGTCGCTTTCAATGTTTCTGCGCAGACGGCGGTGCAGCGATTCTCCGCGGCCGTTTCCGGCAAATGCGTGAAGTTCCCGTATTCGTTCGTGACCAAGTCGCAAGTGCCCGTGAAAGGCACCGGTGAAGTGACCGTCCAGGGCAATGCTTTCGTGACCTCGTTCGGCAATATTGAAATTTACTGCGACGGTGTGACCCGATGGACCGCCGATGAGGATTCCCGGGAACTGATCATTGAATCTGTAGATGATGGTTCCGGCATGGCTGTTTCCATGGATCCTGCATTGATAATCAGCGAGTTGGACAAGCATTTCAAAGTCGGCACATCGGTCCGTGTCACAGAATCCGGCAAGTCCCTAGACAAGGTGGAACTGGTGCCGCTTACCGACAAACTCGGCATTTCGTCGCTGACAGTGTGGTTCACCACGGCTGATATCCCTCTCATTTTCAAGGCCTCCGTAAAAGCCAATGACGGCCTGGTAACGGAATTCGCCATACCGTCCATGACCTTTTCCTCTTTGAAGCCCATCTCGGATTTCCGTTTCGCCGAGAAGAAATCTGATTCTTCCTGGGTAGTGACCGACCTCAGATGAGTTTCCTTTTTCGGGCTCGAATTACTTATTAGGTGTCAGTCGAGCCCGGCTTGTACAGTATCTGTTTTGATAATTATAGAGATTTTTATAGCAATTTTACGGCGATGCTGCTTACGGCATCCCGCACATAGACTTGAACCACCTCTTTGCCGTCCCGGTCACCGGCGTTTTTGACTTTTACTGTGACATTGATACAAGTGTCCTTGTCGAAATTATATGAATTCTTGTCGGTAACTGCACTGAGGTGCTCGAACTTCGTATAACTCAATCCGTGACCGAAGTTCCAGAGAGATGACGGGTCGGAGAATACATAGTCCCTTCCCGGCCGTTCGTAACTTCCCGGACTCTTGTAGAAGCCTTTGTCGGAAGGAAGATGGTTGTAGTATGCAGGAAGGTGTCCTGTGCTTTGCGGAAACGAGTAATTAAGTTTTCCGGAAGGGTTTACATTACCGAACAGTACATCTGCAAGGGCGTTGCCAGCTTCCTCGCCACCATACCATTGGAGAAGAATCGTCGGTATATTTGCCTTCTCCCAAGGAATCACGAAGGGTTTGCCTGCAACAAGAACAAATACCACTGGCTTGCCTTGAGCTGCAACCGCGCGGACTGGTTTTTCCTGCGCTCCGGTCAGTTCGATGTCGTGAAGGTCCATGCCTTCTCCAGTAGTGGCCACGGAATTGGAAGATCTGACGAATCTCGAACCTGAACTTCCGCAAACGAGGATTGTGAGGTCGCTTTCTGCAGCCACACGAGCCGCTTCTGCAATGCCTGTCGTGTCGAGGGAAGAATAACTGCATCCCTTTATGTGTCGGATTTCTACATTCTTGCCGACTCTGCTCCTGATGCCTTCAAGCGGACGGACATCGAGGGAGATACGATGTATGTGACCACGGTGAAGACCAACGACCGCCTTCCCATCAACCTGAACGGTTTCGCCAAAGCCATCCTTGATAAATATAAGGATGAGAACTTCCCCTATGGCCGTGCGCTGCCGGTGCTGGCCAACCAACTGATGAACCGCTACCTGAAAAACCTCTGCGAGCTTGCCGGATTCAACAAGCCCATCAAGCGGGTCTGCTACCGTGCCGGTGAGCGTGTCGAGGAAACCTTCCCGAAGTATGAGATGATAGGCACCCACGCCGGCCGCCGTACCTTCATCTGCTTCGCCCTCTCCAGCGGTATCCCGCCGCAGGTCGTGATGAAATGGACCGGCCACTCCGACTACCAGGCGATGAAGCCTTATATCGAGATTGCCGAGAAGACCAAGGTGGATGCCATGAAACTCTTTGATGATGAAATGAAAAAGTAGTGGAAAGCGTCACAAAGATTTTGGTACTAAGATAAACTTTATTAAATTTGTACCCGAATTCCCGAATTTCATAGGAAAATCGGACTTAATCACCTTAAATTCTAATGAATCATGTACAAACGAATCTTCGATATAGAGAATCAGTTGGATGAAGGGATGTTCCTTTTTGGAGCACGCCAGGTAGGTAAATCTACACTCCTGCAGGAGCGGTTCCCGGATGCAATCTATTACGATCTTCTGATTGATACGGTGAGAAAGGCGTTCAAGCGCAACCCTGATTCCTTCCGGCAGGCGCTCATAGACAAGCCTGCAGGGACGCTGGTAATCGTCGATGAGATTCAGAAAGTCCCGGAACTTCTGGATGGTGTTCACTGGCTTATGGTGAACCGTGGCCTCCATTTCATCCTTAGCGGTTCAAGCGCACGTAAGTTGAAGCGTTCCGGAGCCAACACTCTCGGCGGCAGAGCAATCCCCAGGACACTGTTCCCGTTGGTCTGGAAGGAAGTGACAGACTTCCAGATTGACAAGGCTGTACAGAATGGAATGATACCCCGCCACTATCTTGTGGATGATGCTACGGATCGCCTTGAGGGTTACGTGGAAGTATATCTGAGGGAAGAAATCCGGGATGAAGCAGCCGTCCAGGATGTCGAAGCGTTTGAGCAGTTTATGGAAGCAGCCGCCATTTCCGATGGTGAAATGATCAACTATTCCAACATCGCCAGCGATTGCGGAGTAGCCGCAAAGACCGTAAAGGCATACTATCAGATTCTGAAGGATACCCTTATGGGCTACGAGATACCCGCTTACACAAAGGTGGTCAAGCGGAAAGTAGTCCAGGCTCCCAAGTTCTACTATTTCGATGTGGGCCTTGCCAACTATCTGATGGGACGTCACCACCTCCGAAGAGGCTCGGATGACTATGGTCATGCTTTCGAGCATCTGGTTATGCAGGAGATTATCGCATATCGCGGTTATTACCGCCGCCGTGAGAAAATCTCCTATTGGCACACATACAACGACCAGGAAGTCGATGCCATTATCGGAGACGCAAAGGTCGCTATTGAGATCAAGTCCAGCGAGGAAGTCAAGACCCGCCATAAGAATGGGTTGAAAGCCTTCAAGGAAGAGCATCCGGATTGTCGACTGATCCTTGTTTCCCTTGACCCTATTACAAGGCCGTCTGGAGACATTGAACTGATCTATGTCTTGGATTTCCTGAAGATGTTATGGAATGGTGAAATATTCTGATTCGGCTATGCTTACAAGAAATGATTCCATAATTCTTGGCCAGCAGGTTGACGTGAACAAAGCGTTGGACCTGCTCAAAATGTTTCAGGAAGCCGGCAAGGAGAAGATTGATGTCTGTACCATTCTGGATGAATCTGCTCCGAAGATTAAGAGCTTTGCTACCCTGGAGGCTAAGTTGGAGCAACTTGCCGGAAACCACGAAACCTGCAACGTATCGGAGTTCTCCAACTGGATGAAATTAAGCCGGTCACAGTCTCACAGCGAAGGGTGGCAATAGAGGTTGCTGGTCTGGCTGTTTGGGCGGAGGCTCTGACGGAGACCAAACTGACAGACGAGCAAGTACCTTTTCCCTTATCAACGCCGGCATCGGCAGGACGCTGGATCGGGGCACCATCGGCCCGTATATTCCCATCGGCCTACATCCATTCACTGACGCTTATTCACATCTGTCCACTTTGTCCACCAGTGGACGTAGTGGACACGGTGGACATGGTGGACAACGCTTATTCTTCTTTTGAATTTCTCCGAATACATCCTTTCATCTACCTATATATATTCCCTGTCGGCCGTTATTATCTTCTCCCTAATACAATTTTGTAAAATTGTTTTGATAGAATTTGTAGATTACATTTTATTATTTTACATTTGCAGCAGAAATGACGAAGTAACATTTTTACAAAAATAAAATATTATGGCTACAACGCTTGAAGAATTAACAGCCCTCCGGGAACAAATGGCTGTTGCTGGGCTCTCTACTGCCGAAATCGATGCAAAAATCGAAACGCTGAAAGGAGAAATTGCCGTCGAGAATGACTATCCTTCTATCCTTGAATCAGTACAGGGGCTTATTGAGCCTGTGGTGAGCAAATGGCCCTACAAGAATAAAAACCTGACTTTCCGGTTTGACAACAAAGGGCTTTCTCTCGCTTTCTCTGAGCTGGATGGTGACAATAGAATCTTTTATCAAAGGGAAGACGTACCTGAAGTCCAATTCCGTCAAGAGCGCGATACTTCTCGTTATCGTGTCAATGGCGCCGGTCCTTTGAATAAGAAAGAGATGGCGAGGACTGTTGTAGAACTGTATGTCCGTGAGCACGCCGCAGAGGACGAAATGACCGTTAAAAGGGCGTTGATGGGCTTGGATGTAAACATTACCAAGTTTGTCCGGACTAAGGAAGAGTACGATCGGGAGAAGATGAAGTCCCGCGATAAGAACTTTGGCATTAGGGCTGTGCCTGTCACATGGGATAAAGGTATCCTTTATGTTTCCACCCAGTGGTCAGTGGACCGTTCGGATGAACTGATGGAGAAAGTAAATGCCCAGCCCTGGGGAATTAAAATTGAGAAGATCCAATAGTCGCCATGAAAAAAATCATCATGACTTCTGTCCTGCAAGTGGTTTGCATCGCGCTTGCGATAGTATCTATTCAGGCCGAGGTCTTGGGAGGAACTATAGGATTCGGGATTTGCTCCTTACTCTGCATCCCTACAATTATACGTTATTCGATAGAATATGGGGAAAAGAAAGTATGGAAAAGGATTGATGATATTGATCAAACAATTGATGATAATCTAAAAGTATGAAATAGATATTATATGAGCCTTCTTTCTGTCTTTACTACGTGACCATATTGACAATGATGAAGTTGGTTTCATTATCAATGTGGATAATGGTAGTAGAAAGTTTTTCTTAACTTTGGACTTTAAATGTTCTTTGAATTTAATCATTGCATTATGCGACTGTTTAGAATAGCTATTTCTTGTTTGATTCTTTTCTCTGCCTTTGCTTGTGAGAAGTTTCAAAACGAAAACAACAAGAACGAATTATCCGTAACAGGTCATGCGGAGGACATTACTGGCATCAGTGCGACTCTCATCTGTTATGCGAATTTTACCGATAATGTGTTTGAAGACGTGACTGTTGGCGTACAGGTCTCCGAATCAGAAAGTTTTAACGGGGGGACTGGAGGTGCAGTTCCAGAAGTTGGTAAAGACGGGAAGTATTCTATTACAGTTAATGGTTTGAAGGTTAACACAAAATATTTCTTTAGGTCATACGTTTGCCAAAATAAGAACTATCATTATGGTGAGGCAAAGTCCTTCACGACAAAAGACGAATCTATTATTTCAACTTCTGAGGCATATTCTGTTTCTCCAATTTCCGCGAGGGTAAAGTTGGAATTAAACGAGAGCTACAATTCATTGTATAGGATGAATTTGCTTTATTTAGGATATACGACAACTCCGGATTCCGACTATTCCTGGAAGGAAGCTAAGAAGGTAGATGATTATTATAAAATTTGTGGTTTGACACCAGGGACCACATATTATTTCCGCGGTAGTATTTATGTTGGGGATCAAAGATATGTTTCAGACATAAAATCGTTCACAACTACACAAAAAGATATAACTGTTTCCATTGTGTCTACAACGGTAGATAATAATACTGCCACCTTGAGTGGGAAAGTTCCAGGTGTTGAAGATTGTGATTATTCTTCCATAGCATTAACGGTCTTCATCTCGGCAGGCTCAAAGTCTGGAAGAGAAATGAACTTATGGCGAATGTTGATGCCGACCAAGTGGTCATGACAGGTGGCCCTGCTGTCGTATACTCGTTCTCCATCCATCAATTCGAGGCGGGAACTCCTTTCACCATGGAAGTTGAGGTTTATGGCGAAGGCGGTACTGACACGACCGGTTACGTGTTCACTAAAACATCAAGAAGATAAAAGCTCTTCTATAATTTTTTTAATCGGGAAAGTGTTTCTAACTTTGGCAAAATATTGAATCAATTACAAAAAGTTATAGTTTTTTTGTTATATTTACAAAAATATTATAAATTGTAGCCTCGTTAGGTGAATTTTGTTTGAGATTGACACATAATTATTAATAAAATCCTGAGAAATCAGGGAACTAATGACTTATATTACACATTTTGCTATGGAAGTTAAAAATGCTGTAGCCGGAACACTGGAGTCAGGAGACATAATGATCCAGATAGCCCCGGCGGAAACGAAAGGTTTGCACATTGACCTTGACAGCACTGTGGCCGCACAGTTCGGCCGTCAGATACGTAAGGTCATTGAGGAGACCCTTACCGGTTTCGGTCTTGAGGATGCTGATGTCAAGGCGGTGGACAAGGGCGCCCGTGATTGCACGATCCGTGCGAGGGTGACAGCGGCTGCCGTGCGCGCTACAGGTAAAGATGTTTGGGCTTAGTAATCCTTTACGATTATGGAAAGATTGAGAAGAACAATGATGTTCGTTCCGGGAAACAACCCCGGAATGATGCAGGATGCCTTTATTTACGGGCCGGACTCGATTATGCTCGACCTGGAGGATTCTGTTACCATGGCAGAAAAAGACGCAGCCCGTCTGCTTGTCTACAATGCATTGAAGTCAATTGATTTCGGCGACACGGAAATGGTTGTCCGTATCAATCCGCTCAGCACTCCTTACGGACGCAAGGATGTCGAGGCCGTCGTGAAGGCCGGAGTCCATGTGATCCGTATGCCCAAGACCGAGACGGCCGATGAGGTCCGCGAACTTGAGGCTGAGATAGAGAAAGTGGAAAAAGAATTGGGATGTCTCGGCAGGACCCGTATGATGGCGGCTATCGAAAGCGCCGAGGGTATCTGCAACGCATTTGCGATTGCCAAAGCTTCCAAGAGAATGATGGGTATCGCTCTTGGTGCCGAGGACTATTGTGCCAATCTCAAGACCCAGCGTACTCCGGGCGGAGCCGAACTCCTTTACGCCCGTGAGACCATCGTGGTGGCGGCAAGAGCTGCCGGCATTGATGCGCTGGATACCGTATATTCAAACCTTGATGATATGGAAACCTTCCGCAAGGAGGTCGAACTCATCAAGACACTCGGATTCGACGGCAAATCCATCATCAATCCTCGTCAGATTCATATCGTAAACGAGGTATTTGCACCGACCGAGAAAGAAATTGAAAAGGCGAAGAAGATCATTGCCGCCATCAAGGAAGCCGAGAAACGTGGTTCCGGCGTGATTGCGGTAAACGGTAAGATGGTTGACCGTCCGGTCGTGATCAGGGCGCAGCGCACCATCGACCTTGCCATTGCTTCAGGCATTTTAACAAAGGAGGAAGTTTATGAGTAGCATAAAAGAAAGAGCAGCGCTTATCAACAAGGAAGCTGCATTGATGGGCAAGAAAGTGTATTCAGGGGAGACTCCGAAGAACACTACATTCCGCAAAGACCTCCAGAAGGTCAAATCCAAGGTGGTTACATTGGACGACGCCATCAGGCTCAGCGGCCTTAAGGACGGAATGACGATTTCTTTCCACCACCATTTCAGAAGCGGAGACAAGGTCGTGAATATGGTTGTCGGCAGACTTGCGGAGATGGGATTCAAGAATCTTCACCTTGCCGCATCCAGCCTTTCGGATGTCCATGCCCCGCTCATTGAACATATCAGGAACGGTGTGATTACGAAGATTTCCACATCGGGACTTCGCGGAGAGCTTGCGAAAGAAATTTCCCACGGTCTCATGAAGGAGCCTGTAATCTTCCGCAGCCATGGCGGCCGAGGCAGCGATATTGCCAATGATGACCTGCATATCGACGTGGCGTTTCTTGCAGCGTCTGCCTGCGACCCGGCCGGCAATGCCAGCGGCTACTCCCGTTCCCCTAATGCCAAATCCATCTGTGGCTCACTGGGTTATGCTAAACCTGACGCCCAGCATGCTGATAAAGTAGTGATAATTACCGACGACCTCGTAGATTATCCGAATACCCCTAACTCCATCTCTGAGCATGACGTGAATTACGTTGTCCTCGTGGATTCAGTAGGTGATTCATCGAAGATTTCCTCAGGCGCCATCCGTGATACCAAGAACCCTCGTGACATCCTGCTCGCCATGAATGCGGCGAAAGTGATTATCAACAGCGGTTATTTCAAGGAAGGATTCTCCCTCCAGACCGGTTCTGGCGGTGCGTCTCTCGCAGTCGTCAAGTATATCCGTGAGGAAATGCTCAAACGTGGAATCCATGCAAGCTTCGCCCTCGGCGGAATTACCGCCCACATGGTGAAGATGCACGAGGAAGGTCTCATCGGCCGCCTGATCGACGTGCAGTCGTTCGACAAGGTCGCAGCCGAATCCATCAAGAACGACCCGTTCCACAAGGGCGTCTCTGCCAATGAATATGCCAGCGCCGACGAACCGGGTTCAGCAGTGCACTACCTTGATATCGTGATTCTCTCCGCTCTTGAAGTGGACGTGAATTTCAATGTCAATGTGCTTGTCGGCAGTGACGGCGTCATCAGGGGCGCCATCGGCGGACATCCTGACACGGCAGCCGATTCAGCCCTCTCCATCATCGTATGTCCTTTGATGCGCGGACGCATCCCTTGCGTCGTGGACGAGGTAACCACTCTCATCACTCCTGGCTCTACTATAGATGTGGTCGTAACAGAGTATGGAATCGCAGTCAACCCTCGTCGTCCGGAAATTGCAGAACGCCTGAAGGCAGCAGGATTGAAGATTGTGGACATTCACGACCTCAAGGACCTGGCTCTCAAGAGCATCGGAGTCCCTGATCCGCTTCCGTTCGGAGACAAGGTGGTAGGTGTCGTAATGAACCGTGACGGATCTGTCATGGATGTCATAATGAATATCGAAGACTAAGACTCTTATATTATTATGGAGATTACGCTTGATCAATTGTTGGCAAGTCGTGAGGAACGGGCGTCTTTCCAGAAGGAACTTTTGAAGAGTTACCCTGGAAAGACCTTGGTTTGCCTTACTGTCATAATGCCGGGCAAGGTCAAGCGTAATCTGCAATCCCTTATAGTCGCCCAGGCTGCGCTTACCGCACTGGTTTCCGCTTTCGGAGATTCGATGCTGAAACTTGAGGTCAGGGACAGGCAGACCGGCTATGAGGCTTACCTTGAAACCACACTCTCCCGCGAGGAAGCCAAACGGAAGACATGCAGTATTGAAGACGCCCACCCTCTCGGACGGCTTTTCGACTTGGATGTGATCGATGCCGACGGTGTCCCGATATCCAGGGAAACGATAGGACTGAATCCGAGGAAGTGTCTGATATGTGACAATGAAGCCCGCTATTGCATGCGTAACCGTACTCATACTTTGAGTGAATTGTCGGCAAGAATTGAAGAAATGATTGAGGCCTATGTGCGATAACCGTCACTACATAAGTGAGGCACCGCTGTCATTGAATTCGGTCCGTAAACGGATTGAGAACTTCCTCTCGTCCAACGGATTGCGATTCGCCGCACTGGACCGCTATGTGATCATCTCACGGGATGAGGACGGTGACGAAATCATTGCAGGCGGCGGCCTTGACGGCAATGTCATCAAATGTGTCGCGGTATCGGAAGCCGCACGTGGCGAGAATCTTATGAATATTCTGGTGTCCCGGCTGATTTCCATTGCACATGAGGAAGGACACGAATCCGTAAAGGCGTTTACCAAACCTTCCAATGAAGATATTTTCAGAAGCCTCGGCTTCAATCTCCTGGCTTCTTCAGGGAAGGCAGTGCTGATGGAAAACGGAAGGGGAGGCCTGCCGGAGTACAGGAAATATCTGAAATCATTGTCCCGGCCGGGCAGAAACGGCGCCGTCGTAATGAATGCCAATCCGTTTACCGAGGGACATCGTTATCTTATCGGACAGGCGGCATCGCAGGTCGACAATCTTTACGTGATCGTCGTAAAAGAGGACAGGTCACGTTTCCCATATTCCGAAAGGAAGGCAATGATAGAGGCTGGATGTGCCGGACTGGAGAATGTCATCGTCTGCGAGGGTAGTGACTATGCCGTTTCGGCAGCCACTTTCCCGACATATTTCCTGAAGCAGCTGGATGAATCCACGCCGGCCCACATTGAACTGGATCTGGACTTGTTCGTCAAACATATAGCTCAGCCATTGGGAGTTACGGTGCGTTTTGCGGGTAGTGAGCCTGAGGATGACCTGACACGTTGCTACAACAAGATGATGTCGGAAATTCTCCCGGCCTCCGGTAATCCTATATCGTTTGTCGAGATTCCGCGTCTTGAGCAGTCAGGCAAACCTGTAAGCGCCACATCTCTCAGAAATGCCTTGGACAGAGGTGACTTGAAGTCTGCCATAGGACTTGTGCCGGTTTCCACCGTACCATATATGATAGCGGATTTGGCGGAAAGGGCATTGAGGATGGAGTTGGAGACGACACCCAAGCCGGGCCTTGTGGACAAGCTGGACAATGGGGCGCACAAGGATATGGACTATGCGCTGATGTCTGCAAGTATTTCAGCACTAAGGCCTTATCTGACGAAAATCGCGGTAAGGTCCGCGAAAGACATTGATACTGCAGAAATCAAGGCGGCGGGCATTGAGGCGGAAGAAGCGATGCTGGAAGCTACGGGCGGAGTCAATACGCATCGTGGAGCGCTTTTCTGCATGGGCCTGGCAGTTGCGGCGTCCTCCTTTCTGGCGTGCAATGAAGGTCAGGTAGCTGAGGCGCCGTTCCGGGAGCTGATTTCGCGCATTGCATCAGGAATACCTTCAGCCGGAAGTACGCACGGGGCTGAAGCCAAAAGAAATTTCAATGTCGGGGGAGCATTGGAAAATGCCCGTATGGCATATCCTGAACTCTTCTCCGCCTGGTTGCCATACTTCAGGTCTTTGGCTGGTGACCAATATCGCTGCCACAAGACTTTGCTGTATATAATGACGTCTCTTGACGATACCAATGTCCTTCACAGAAGGGGAGCGGAGGGGCTTGCTTACGCGAAATCCGAAGCCGCCGTACTTCTCGGGAATTTCAGTATCGGAGGATTGTCGTCAATGAATGCAGATTTCATCAGGGAAAATATCTCGCCGGGCGGAAGTGCCGACATGTTGTCCCTGACGATATTTATTGATCATGTAATTATAAACAACTAATACTAATACTAAATTTTCTTTTTATGGTTGAATTGATTCCACATGGCGTTTACCTGAAAAACGGCAAGACAATCGTCAATGATGCCGCAGGAATGCCATCTGCCGACGAGGCCCGCGAAAACACTATCGCCTACAGAATCCTCCGCGCTCATGACAAAGATGGAAGCAAAGGCAAGAAATTGCGTGTCAAATTCGATGCTATGGCTTCGCATGACATCACTTATGTCGGAATTATCCAGACAGCACGTGCGAGCGGACTTGAAAAGTTCCCGATTCCTTACGCGATGACCAACTGCCACAACTCACTTTGTGCAGTAGGCGGTACCATCAATGAGGATGACCATATCTTCGGTCTTTCCGCTGCCAAGAAATATGGCGGAATCTATGTTCCTGCGAACCAGGCAGTCATTCACCAGTATGTACGCGAGGCTCTTGCAGGCTGCGGCCGTATGATTCTCGGATCTGACAGCCATACACGTTACGGTTCACTCGGCTGCATGGGGGTCGGTGAAGGTGGTGGAGAGCTTGTGAAACAGCTTCTCAACAATACTTGGGACATCAATGCGCCTGAAGTGGTTCTCGTTTGGCTCGAAGGTGCGCCCAAGAAGGGTATCGGCCCTCATGACGTGGCCATTTCACTCGTTAAGGCAGTGTTCGAGAACGGTTTCGTGAAGAACAAGGTCCTCGAATTCGCAGGTCCTGGAGTCGCATCGCTCCCTACTGATTTCCGTAACGGTATCGACGTGATGACCACAGAGACGACCTGTCTCAGCTCCATCTGGATTACTGACGGAAAAGTCGAGGAATACTATAAGATGCACGAGCGCCCTGAGGCTTACAAGGAGCTTCAGCCGGGTGAGGTCGCATACTATGACTCAATGATCCGCATTGACCTCTCCAAGCAGGAGTCAATGATCGCCCTTCCTTTCCATCCTTCAAATGCTTACACTATCCATGAACTCCAGGCTGACCCTGAGGGAATCCTGAAGAAGGTTGAGGAAGATGCCAGGAAGCGTTTCGGCGACAAGATTTCCATCGACCTTGAGAGCAAGGTGAAGAACGGCAAGGCTTATGCTGACCAGGCTATCATCGCAGGCTGCTCCGGCGGTACTTATGATAACCTTAGCGAGGCGGCTTCCATCATGAAGGGCAAGACGATCGGAAACGATTATTTCACAATGTCCGCTTACCCTCAGTCTACTCCGGTATACCTTGCGACCACCCGCAACCACATTGCAGAAGAGCTGCTTGAGGCCGGTGTCGTAATCAAACCTGCATTCTGCGGACCATGCTTCGGAGCCGGTGACGTTCCTGCAAACAATGGCCTTTCCATCCGTCATACCACACGTAACTTCCCTAACCGCGAGGGCTCGAAGCCTGGCCAGGGACAGATTTCACTCGTATGCTTGATGGATGCCCGTTCTATTGCGGCTACCGCAGCCAACGGTGGTGTAATTACCGCTGCTACTGACGTTGAGTACGAAGATACGCACAAGCCATATTCATTCGACGACCGCATCTACAAGAGCCGTATCTACAACGGATTCGGCAAGGCGGATCCGACAGTGGAACTCCGCTATGGTCCAAATATCAAGGATTGGCCTAAGATGTATCAGATGGAGGAGAACATGCTTGTCGAACTGGCAGCTGTCATCCATGACCCTGTCACCACGACTGACGAACTCATCCCTTCAGGTGAGACTTCAAGCTACCGTTCAAATCCTCTCAAACTCTCCGAGTTCGCGCTTTCACGTCGTGTCCCTGAGTATGTAGGATTGAGCAAACGTATTCAGTCAGAGGATCTTGACCGTCGTGCAGGAAAGACTCCCCAGCACGTTCTCGATGCTCTCGCGAAGGTCGGTGCCAATGCTGGGAATACATCGTTCGGTTCCTGCGTGTTCGCCAACAAGCCGGGTGACGGTTCTGCACGTGAGCAGGCTGCTTCTTGCCAGAAGGTGCTCGGCGGCGACGCGAACATCTGCTATGAGTATGCAACCAAGCGTTATCGCAGCAACTGTATCAACTGGGGTATCGTTCCTTTCACTATCGCCAAGGAAACTCCTTTCGATTACAAGGCAGGTGACTTCGTTTACGTTCCTGGTATCCGTGAAGCCATCCTTTCCGGTAAGGAGGAGATTGATGCCAAGGTCATCAGCGCTGACGGTGTGAAGGACATACACCTTTATTTCCAGAATCTTACGGCAGACGAGCGTGAAATCCTCGCAGACGGCTGTTTGATGAATTTCTACGCAGCACAGAAAAAATAATTGTTCAACAACACATAAATCAATAATACTTTTTATGAAAAAGATCCAGATGGTCACTCCTCTCGTTGAGATGGATGGCGACGAAATGACAAGAATCCTGTGGAAGATGATTAAAGATGAGCTCATCCTCCCGTTCGTAGATTTGAAGTCAGAATATTATGACCTCGGCCTCGTTCATCGTGATGAGACAGGCGACCAGGTGACAATCGACTCTGCCAATGCTACCAAGAAGTACGGTGTTGCCGTAAAATGCGCCACCATTACTCCTAACGCACAGCGTATGACCGAGTACAATCTCCATCAGATGTGGAAGAGTCCTAACGGAACTATCCGTTCAATGCTGGACGGTACGGTATTCCGTGCACCTATCACCATCCCTTCAATCTCTCCGGCCGTGAAGTTCTGGAAGAAGCCTATCACCATCGCCCGTCATGCTTACGGTGACGTCTACAAGGGCGTGGAGATTCGCGCAGATGAGCCGGGAGTGGCAAAACTCGTTTTTGAAGGCGAAAGCGGAAAGGTGGAAGAGCAGATCATCCATAACTTTGCAGGCCCTGGCGTCATTCAGGGAATGCATAACACCGACAAGTCTATCCGTTCATTTGCACATGCTTGCTTCAAGTATGCACTTGACATCAAACAGAGCATCTGGTTCGCTACCAAGGATACCATTTCCAAGAAGTATGACGGACAGTTCAAGGCTATCTTCGAAGACGTGTTCAAAGAGTATGAAGAGGCTTTCAAGGCTGCAGGTATCGAGTACTTCTACACATTGATCGACGATGCTGTAGCACGTGTGATGCGTAGCGAAGGCGGATTCATCTGGGCTTGCAAGAACTACGACGGTGACGTCATGAGCGACATGGTTTCCACAGCATTCGGTTCACTCGCAATGATGACTTCCGTACTCGTCAGCCCTGACGGAAAATACGAGTATGAGGCTGCCCATGGTACCGTTACCCGTCACTATTACAAGTACCTCAATGGAGAAGAGACCTCTACCAACCCTATGGCAACGATCTTCGCTTGGAGCGGTGCGTTCCGTAAGAGAGGTGAACTGGACAACCTTCCTGAGCTCGTGAACTACGCAGACCAGCTTGAGGCTGCTTGCCTGGATACCCTCAATGAAGGTATCGTGACCAAGGACCTCGCAAATCTCATGGAAGGCGTCACGCCTCAGGTGAAGAATTCAGCTGACTTTATGGCTGCTATCCGTGAGCGTCTTGAGAAACGTCTCGCATAATCCGGACAGAATGTCCTGAAACAATAAGCCCCTCGCTCCGCAAGAAGTGAGGGGCTCATTGGTTTTTAACGCTTGCTAAGGTTGAAATTCGCGGATGCCCATTCGTGCATTTCACCGTTTTCATCTGCGTATATCAGATACCCGGCCAGGTCATCCGGACTCCTTTCGATGAACTCTTTCGCTTTCTCCAGCCCTATGACCATACAATATGTGGCGTATGCGTCAGCGTCGGTGGCATCCTTGGCTACTATGGTGGCGCTCAATAAGTTATGCTGTACAGGATAGCCCGTCCTGGGGTCGATGGTATGGGCATATTTCTTTCCGTCATGCACGTAGAATTTACGATAGTTTCCGGATGTGACTATGCCGCATGGCGCATTCTGTGATTCCCAGATGCCGTCCAGATTCGTTCCCGGGTCATTGTTGCCGTCGAATGGCCTGTCCACGCCTACTCTCCATGGCTTTCCGCCAGGATTGACACCGTCGCAGAAGATTTCCCCTATATCCACGAGCATGTCCTTGACGCCCAGCCCGTAAAGATATGCGGCCACGACATCGCAGCTGTAGCCCTGTGCTATTGCATTGAAATTCAGCCTGGGAAGCTCTGCCGAAGGCTTTTTCAGCAGGTCGGCGGACGATATGGTCCCGTCCTGTGCCGCCGTGAGGATATCCGCTTTCATCCTCCCCATGCCGCATGATGCCAATACGGCATTGATCCTGTCCGCCGAAGGCATGGTGTCCTTGGTGAAGCCGAAGCCCCAGAGGTCGAAAATAGGGCCGGACGCGACATCCAGTGCGCCGGCGGTCTCCTCGTAATACTCGTAGGCTCTGGAATATACGTCCGCGAACATGTCGTTCAGCGGTATGCGCTTGCCGGCATTGAACCTGCTCAGCAGCGAACCTTTGTTGTAGCCGGAAAGGGTCGTGTCAATGTCGTTGAGGATGGAATCGATGGCGGTTTTCAGCTCCGTAGGGCTTTTCCGGATCATCCCTTCCGTGCCGCGTAAGTTCATTTTTACGGTGTAGGTGCCGCCCTGCGCATATCCTTGGATGGCAATGTATCTGTCTGATTGTCCGCATGATGAGGCCAGAATTGCAATGCCCAGCATCGTGCTCGTGATTCTTGAAAGTTTCATCTTGTCCTGTTGTTTGAATTTTCGGCAAAGTATTTGTACAAATGTACGCGTTTTTCGAGATAAAATACGATATTTGCACTAATATACTAATTTGAAGATGAATCTGAAGAGATTGATGATTATGGCAGCCGCGCTGTGTTTGGCTGTGGGAGCAGTTTCCTGCAAGAAGGACAAGGATGATGATTCTGCGACGAGCAAGTCGTTCAGCGGAACATTGTCGGTGCAGGGCGTGCTTCCGTTTGTATTGAAGGGAACTACGGTGACGGCTGCGCCTGCGGGACTTGGAAAAGAGAAAGTGAATATAGGATATTACTGGACCGCGTCGCCGCTTTATACGAAGAGAGATACTACACGTCGTCTGGGAGATCCAAGCACGGTTACCGGAGCATACGAATGCAAGATAAAAGATACGTTGTGCACTGTTACTGTTTCTTGTACGGCTTATGCCACGGGATATTACACGAAGTCCGCATCGGCATATTGCACTATCGTGGACCCTGCATTCGGAGGAAGTCTCAAGAATGACGGCGTAAGCAAGGACATGCCTTCCATCACGGATGCCCGCGACGGCAACGTGTACTATTACCGGAAGATAGGTGACAAGGATTGGTTCGTAAGGAATCTTGCCTACAAGGAGTCCGGCTATCCTTTCCGTAAGAGCGAGGTCATGGACGCCATTTTCGGACGCTATTATACTTGGACTGCGGCACAGGACGCATGCCCTGCCGGATGGAGAGTGCCTTCAGAGGAGGACTGGAAGTCATTGGCTGTGGCTGCCGGCTATAAGGGAGATGCTGTAGCCCCTGTCTATAAGGGAGTTGCAGGCAACCTGATGGTGAACGCCTCATTCAACAGCGAGAGGATGTGGGAGTTCTGGCCGGATGTGAAGATTACCAATGCGACTGGATTCTGCTCTATCCCTACAGGATATGGAATCCTCGGTACTGGTACGACACTCTATGCAGGTTCTGAAGACGCGGTTTATTGGACATCGTCTTCATACAAGGAGGAAGGTTCTGCAGATGAATTGGCCATCAACAGGATGATCAATGTCAACAAGCCGGATTTCATCAGCAATACCGTTTCGAAAGACAGCTTCCTGGCATCTGTAAGATGTGTGCGAGACTCGGAATAATTCACTCTAATTTAACATATTTATGAAAAAAGGACTAGTAACTACAATCGTTATCGCCGTTGTTGCCCTCGGAATTTTCAGTTGGGTGAAATCTACCTACAATGGTATGGTGGAAGGCGAAGAAAAAGTAAAGTCTGCATGGTCGCAGGTTGAAAACGTATACCAGCGTCGCGCCGACCTTATTCCTAACCTCGTAGCTACCGTTAAAGGCTATGCCGAGCATGAGAGCGGTACTCTCGAGTCCGTCATCTCCGCAAGGGCAAGGGCTACACAGATTACCGTAGACCCGGACAAGCTTACCGGAGACGCTATCGCGCAGTTCCAGTCAGCCCAGGGCGAGCTTGGCAATGCTCTCGGACGTCTCCTGATGTCAGTCGAGGCATATCCTGAACTGAAGGCCAATGAGAATTTCAAGGAACTTCAGGCCCAGCTTGAAGGTACCGAGAACCGCATTTCGACCGAGCGTATGAAATACAATGAGACTGCACAGTCTTACAATACCACCATCAGGAGCTTCCCTGCAAATATCCTCGCTTCGATTTTCGGTTTCGAGCAGAAAGGCTATTTCAAGGCATCTGAAGGTGCTGACACGGCTCCTAAGGTTGAGTTTTAGGTAAGTCTATGTCAATCAGACGCATATCGTTGATTACACTGCTGCTGGCGATTGTCTCGTCAGTGGCAGTTGCCATTCCGCCGCGTCCGCAGCCGCAGAGGTTGGTCAATGACCTTGCAGGTATGTTTTCGCCGGCTCAGGTCGAGGAACTGGAGCATCGTCTTGTCGCGTTCGATGACACCACGTCCAATCAGATTACGGTCGTGACTGTCTCTGACTTGGAGGGTTATGAGCCTGCTGAATATGCGGTCAAGATCGGTACTTCATGGGGTGTCGGTTCCAAGGATTTCAACAATGGAGTCGTAATCCTGGTAAAGCCGAAGACCGAGGATTCCGGTGGAAAGGTTTCCATCCAGATCGGCTATGGACTTGAAGGCGCCATCCCTGATGCGTATTGCAAGCGTATCATCGAGACCGAGATGATTCCGCGTTTCCGTGAGAATGATTATTACGGCGCCGTGACCGCGGCAGTCGAGACTCTTACAGGTCTGGCGAGCGGCGAGATCAAGGTCGTGAACAAGATGAAGGAGGCGGAGAATGAAGAAGGTATCGGTGCATTGTTCTGGATAATCATCATCTTGTTGATGATTTGGTTTGTCGCCAGATCCAACAAGAAGAACAAGGGCGGCAATTCCGGCACCCGTACCGGCAGGACTACCACTCCAAGATATTACGGTGGAGGATATTCCTCTTCATCCGGCAGTTCCGGCTCCTCTTCTTCAGGTGGTAGCTTCGGAGGTTTCGGAGGCGGGTCGTTTGGAGGCGGCGGTGCTTCCGGCAGCTGGTGAATTTGCGCGGCTTTTCGGTCTATATTTCCCTGCTCATCAGTCGTGTACGCCCGGTACACTCCTTCTTCGCAGGAAAATCTATCCTCGAAAATCCATCGCAAATTCTTCTGAAATATTGAATTTTATGACGGCTTCGGACTTTGTTCTCGGGGCCGTTGTTTTACATCCCGGCAACAACCTCCATCACATAAATCAGCGCCTCCGCGACTCGTCCCGTCGCGGAAATCAGGAACGTCGGACAGAGCCCCGCCGCTGCCAGCAGGACCGACGGCACGGCCAATGTCATCAGAACGGTCGTCAGCGGCATTGCCAATATGTTCGTGAGGAGGAAATGCATAGGGAACGTGCCGAACCGCAGCCAGGCCAATGGCCCCGTGAATATCTGGCAGGCCAGGGTCAATGCTGCCGCATCCCATACTTTTTTAGGAAAACGTGCTATGAATGAGCGCGTTGCCTCTTTACCCGGCTCGGGATACCACGCCTTCATTTTAGGGAAAAGTGTTATGATGCCGGCCATGGCAAGATATGAGAGCTGGAACCCAGCTGATTCCAGGACAGACGGATTGACCGCCATTTGTATCATCAATGCGGCGCAGAAAGTGTGGACCGGGTTGCTTTTCCGGTGCAGCAGATGTGCGGTTTCATTGATGAGTATGAAAAGGAATGCGCGCACGAGCGAAGGAGCGGCGCCTGTAGCGATGGTGTAAGCTCCGGACAATGAGACGATTATGATGCTCCTTGTCGTTTTCGCGACAGGGGAGCGCCCCAGAATTGATGTGGCATATCCCAGTATTATGTAGATTATTCCCAGATGCAGTCCGGAAAGTGCGAGGATATGTGACGCCCCGCTTGTCCGGAATGTCCCGACGATTTCAGGGGAAAGCCATGACTTGTCACCTGTCACGAGGGCATTGACCAGAGCTGCGGCATCGTCCGAGCGGAAGGGGAGGGACATTATCATTGACCCGAAATCTGCGGCAGCAGTGCTCGTCCGCATGGCTTGGACGCCGGTCGACGAGAGTTGGCAGGTGGTGGCGCAGAAGATGCCTGCCGCGAGGTAGGTGAGCAGCAGTTTGCATTGACTGACAGCGAGTTTCGTCCAGGTCGTCATGGCGATGGCGGCGATGGACGAGATGCCTGCGGACAGGTATCGTAACGATATGGGGATGCCGGTGCCGGATGTGGCGAGTCCGCATGCGGTGCCGATGGTGAACGCCAGGGCCAATGCCATGATGTTCCGTTCCGTGGACAGTTGAATAGTCATCAAGGTCTAAAGTTTATGTTTCTTGCTAAAGTAGTGATTTCTTTTTAACTTTGCCACGATTTCCATAGGAATCGGAAAATTTATAAAGAAATTTTAATAGATTCACAATATGATAATTCTTGTAATTAATTGCGGAAGTTCATCTATCAAGTATCAGCTTCTTGATATGAAGAGCGATGAGGTTTATGATGTCCTGGCTAAAGGTATCGTAGAAAAGATCGGCCTGGAAATGGGATGTCTCCAGCATACCGCTACCGGTAAGGAGAAAGTCGTAAAGGATATTCCGGTTCCTGACCACAAGGTGGGCATGCAGCTTGTCCTTGAGGCACTTACAGATGGCGAGCATGGCGTTTTGAAGTCTCTTGACGACATCGAGGCTGTGGGCCACAGAATTGTGCATGGAGGTGAGTATTTCTCTTCCAGCGCTCTTGTCAATGAGGATGTCATGAAGAAGATCGAGATCTGCTGCGATTTCGCGCCGCTGCATAATCCTGCCCATATCCTGGGTATCAGGGCAGTGCAGGCTGTTCTCCCTTCTGTTCCGCAGGTTGTTACTTTCGATACGGCATTCCATCAGTCTATTCCGGCTTATGCCTACATGTATGGTCTTCCGTACGAGGATTATCAGAATTACAGGGTCCGCAAATACGGTGCTCACGGTACCAGCCATCAGTTCGTAGCCGAGAAGGGTGCCAAGTTCGCAGGACTGGATATTAACAATTCCAAGATTATCACCTGCCATATCGGAAACGGCAGTTCCATCACTGCTATCGTGAATGGCAAGTCTGTAGATACTTCCATGGGCTTCACTCCGCTTGACGGCGTGATTATGGGTACCAGATGCGGCAGCATTGACCCTAACGTGGTTCCTTATCTCATGAAGAAGGAGAATCTTACTCCTGATGAGATGACTGAGATTATGAACAAGAAGAGCGGTTTCCTCGGCATTTCCGGCGCTTCTTCCGATGCGCGCGACCTCGATGCTCTTGCCAATTCAGGTGACCAGAGGGCCAAGCTTGCTCTCAAGATGTTGACTTACGGCATCATCAAGTACATCGGATCTTATGCTGCCGTGATGAATGGCGTGGATCTCATCATCTTCACCGGCGGTATCGGCGAGCATAACAGCCGTCTCCGTCGCAGAGTTTGTGAGAATCTTTCTTATCTCGGTCTCAAGTTCGACTATGAGGCCAATGTAGCTTGGGGCGAGGATGCCATCATCTCCCTCCCTGAGTCCAAGGTGAAGGTTGCTCTCATCACTACTGATGAGGAGATCGTGATTGCACGTGACACGATGCATATTGTTCAGAGCGAAGAGGAAAATTAATTTACAATAAACGATGATTACAAGTTTTTCAGATGTTTTTGCTGATCTCAAGGAGAAGGGTATCCGCAAAAAGATGGTCGCTGCATGGGCAGTGGACGAGCATACTATAGAGGCTGCTTCGAAGGCAGTTGACCTCGGTTTCGTTTCTGCGACTCTTGTCGGCGATGCGAAACTTATCAATGACGTTTGCGAGAAGAACGGCATAGATGCTTCCAAGTTCGAGATTATCGGCAATCCTGATGAGCTCAAGGCTGTGGCTCAGGCTGTTCAGCTGGTTCATGACGGTGAGGGTGATGTCCTTATGAAGGGTCTCTGCTCTACCGACAAGTTCCTCCGTGCTATCCTTAACAAGGAGAACGGTCTCCTTCCTCCTAAGGGTCTTCTCAGCCACGTAGGTATTCTCGAGAGCCCTAATTATCACAAGCTTCTCTTCCTTACCGATATGGCAGTGCTTCCTCTTCCTGATTTCCGTCAGAAGATCAAGCAGACGAATTTCGTAGTGAAGGTTGCCAAGTCTTTCGGTATCGCCAAGCCTAAGGTTGCGTTCCTCGCTGCTTCAGAGCAGGTTCTTGATTCAATGCCTGCTTGCATGGAGGCTGCCGCTCTTGCCAAGATGGTAGACCGTGGTCAGATCAGGGGTTGCATCGCTGATGGTCCTCTGGCTCTGGATGTTGCTATCGACAACGAGTCTGTAGAGATCAAGAAGCTTGTCAGCCCTGTCGCAGGTGATGCTGACTGCCTCGTGTTCCCTAACATCGAGTCTGCCAATGTCTTCTGGAAGACGAATTCGAAGCTTTCTCCTGGCGTCCGTCAGGCAGGTATGCTCGTCGGTACTACAGCTCCATGTATCCTTGCCAGCCGTGCTGACAGCGTAGATACCAAGCTCAATTCTATCGCCGAGGCCGTAATGAGCATTCTCTAGCACATATTTACATCTACATAATGACAGAACAGTCCACTATTCCCGGGCTGTTCTGTTTTTTATTGTGTTTGTGAGTATGGGCGCCCGGTGGGTAGAGCTGGACTGCGCCGGTCCTCCCCACTGGCGCGGGTCCCCTCCCTTTTCGGGAGCCAATGCCGGCTCCGCCCACTCCACCCGCCGGGCTTGTCACTTTCCCCTGTCTCTTTTCCATGTCGGATAGTAGAAACGGGATTTTGTACCGCGAAAACGTTTTAAGCGGTACGAGAGGGGCTAAAAAAACTGTTTTGTACGGGGAAAACGTTTTATTCGGAACAAAACGGTGTGTGACGTGGATGATTTAGTAATTGTGAGTATGGGCGCCCGGCGGGTAGAGCTGGACTGCGCCGGTCCTCCCCACTGGCGTGGGTCCCCTCCCTTTTCGGGAGCCAATGCCGGCTCCGCCCACTCTGCCAGCCGGGCTGTCTCTTTCCCTGTCTCTTTCCCTGTCTCTTTTCTCTGCCTCTTTCTCTGCCTCTTTCTCTGCCTCTTTCTCTGTCACTTTCCCTGTCATTTTTCCCTGTTGGAAATAAAACAGAATTTTGTACCGCGAAAACGTTTTAGGCGGAACAAAACGATGTGTGACGTGGATGATTTAGTAATTGTGAGTATGGGCGCCCGGCGGGTAGAGCTGGACTGCGCCGGTCCTCCCCACTGGCGTGGGTCCCCTCCCTTTTCGGGAGCCAATGCCGGCTCCGCCCACTCTGCCAGCCGGGCTGTCTCTTTCCCTGTCTCTTTCCCTGTCTCTTTTCTCTGCCTCTTTCTCTGCCTCTTTCTCTGCCTCTTTCTCTGCCTCTTTCCCTGTCTCTTTCCCTGTCTCTTTTCTCTGTCTCTTTCCCTGTCTCTTTTCTCTGCCTCTTTCTCTGTCACTTTTCTCTGCCTCTTTCTCTGTCACTTTCCCTGTCATTTTTCCCTGTTGGAAATAAAACAGAATTTTGTACCGCGAAAACGTTTTAGACGGAACAAAACGGTGTGTGATGTGGATGATTTAGTAATTGTGCGCCGGGCTTGCACCAGATGTTGTTACTTTACCGGTTCGAAAAAGCTGAAATGGACGCGGCCGTAGACCTTTTCCTTGACGAAAGCCGGGTGGTCCTTGAAAGAATGCTCATTGCCGTGCTCCAGAATCAGATAGCGCTCAGGATAGACCAAGCCGGCATCCAGAACCTTGTCAGGAATCGTTTCCAGACCTTCAAGAGCGTAAGGCGGATCGGCGAACACGATGTCGAACTTCTCCTTGCAGATAGGAATGAAATCGAAGACGTTGTGGTGCACGGCAGTCAGGTTCTTCAGACCCAGCTTCCTGGCCTGCTCCTTCACGAAAGATGAATATTGCGGATTCATCTCCACTGACCACACGTGACCTGCGCCACGGGATGCGAACTCGTAGGCGATGGAACCTGTACCGCCGAACAAGTCCAGGACATTTAGCCCCTCGAACTCGAACTCATTGTCAAGAATATTGAACAGAGCCTCCTTGGCGAAGTCTGTTGTAGGCCTCGCCTTGAAGTCAGGGGGAGTCGCTACGGTCTTGCCCCTAAGTATGCCACCTATTATCCGCATGTTTATAGTTTTACTTTATTCAAATTTCGCAAGTTGTCAAACTTGCTGAACGACAGTGCAAAATTGAGGATTATCGCTCGTTCGAAGGATGTAAGCCCAACGCACTTTTTATATGCACGTTACCCTCACCCTAAATCCCTCCCCTCGGGGAAGGGACTTACTCTCGCCCTCGCGGGCTCTATAAGCGGTGTTTCGCATTTGCGAAACTTGATTTACTTGACCTCCACCGCCTTGAAATACCTGTACAGGGACATTTCCTGCTCGTTGCTTATCGGCGTGCGGAAGGTAATCGTGGAAATCTCCGGATTCAGCTGGAGCTTCTTCAATGCGCTGAAAATGAAGTACTCGGCAGTCGTGAAATCGGGAGCCTTGAAAGTATTTGCTATCTGGAGACTCTTGCCCTGGGCAATCGCCAGATGCAGATGGTTGTCCGCGTAGGACGCTATGATCTTGTTGTAATCCGGACAATCCTTCATGGCGTCCAGCATATAGTACATTTCCGGAAGAATCCTCGCCTGGTATCCGTCGGTCGTGAACACCGTCTGCGAAATCATGCGGGACAATGTCTCCCCGACATTGTTTGAGAACAACAATACGGCGCCGTACTCCGGCATCCGTATGAACTCCACCTGGTCGCTTTCTTCCAGCTTTACCACATCTGCCAATGTCTGACGGATGTCCATCGGGTTGAAGAACTGCTCGGGGATGAGGGCTACTTTCGGAGTCATGAGCGAAATCCGCACGGACTCATAGCGCTTCTGGAATTCCGGCGTGGTGAAAATACGGTCGGCTGTCAGCCATCCGGAACAATGTTCCCCTTCTGTGTCCTTTATCTTAAAAGAATATCCACTCAAGGCAACTTGAATGGATATTCCGTTATCTGTTTTTTCAAACATAATCTATTTCATGAATGAGTCCACGACATGCGGACCCGATTTCAGGAAACTACTCCCAGTTACCGGCGTTGTTGTTAGGAGCTGAGATACTGCCGACCTGAAGACCCTCGTAGCGGTTCATTGTCCTGCGATCAGCGTCGAGGTTGATTCTGAGCTGATTGTCAAGACCCTTGAGGAGAGACTTGTACGGCATCTTGGCCTCGAAGAGAGGTACCTTCACACCTGAAACTTCCTTGACAATGGCCTCCATCTGGATGGTATCACGCTGTGAGAACGGAATGTATTTGAGAGAGTCAATGTTGAAGTCACGTCTGCTGTGGAACAATGTATCTTTCACAGCGACCTTGCTTGACAATGAGAAAACGAGGTGCTGTCCCTGCTTGTAAAGCTCGAACATCTGCTCAGGAGTGATCTTGCGGTTGGCCTTTCTGAGTTTCTCGGTGTTTGCAACTGCGAGAGAGTCGTCGTTGGAACCGATCTGCATGAGAACCTCCATCTTGCCGTTCTTGTAGAAGTCTACAAGAGAGTCAGAAGACGCGGTGAAGTGACCGTTCACAGACTTGAAAGCCTCCTGAAGTGTACGGAGATCCTTCATCTTCTGGATACCGATTGCCTCGCGGTAATCTTTCTGCTTGTTGAAGTTGATAGGCTGCATGATACTCTTGATACATGCGTATACGAGTCCGGCAATAACAAAGAGCAGCAAAATGCTGACAATCTTTTTAACTATTCCTTTCATTTTATGTTTTGAGTTTTTATAAAAATCAACTGAGTTCGGACAAAGTTATGAAATTGATTTATGAAATGCAATATAATTTGTAAATTTGCATCTCGAACGAATACGTATATGAAGAAGATTGATACGCGGAATATAGATACATTGGACGGACTTGCAGGAGGCTGCAGGACGGTTACGCTTGTCGCACATATCCATCCTGACGGCGATGCCATAGGGAGCACCCAGGCCTTGCGTGCCTATCTCGAAGCACGTGGCGCCGATGCGGTTACCATCTATCCGGAAGCCGTGCCGGAAACATTGGCCTTTATGGTGAAGGATGTGGATGCGGACAGGATCATGGATGGCTCGAAGTCTCCGGAGGAGGCGCGGAAACGCATAATGTCCTCGGACTTGATATTTTGCGTGGACTGCAACTCCTTTTCCCGTACCGGCGACATGGAGAAAACCCTCAGGGAAGCGTCCGCGAAGAAAGTGCTCATAGACCATCACCTGGCTCCGGACGTGGAGGCATTTGACCTCGTGTTTTCCGACGCGGATGTATCGTCTGCCTGCGAACTGATGTATTATGTGCTGTTGGAAATGCCTGACATCAAGGGTGATGCATCACGCATTCCGGCATTGGCCGCAGCTTCGCTGATGACGGGTATGACGACGGATACGAACAATTTCGCGAACTCTGTATTCCCGTCGACATTGGCCATGGCTTCGGGCTTGCTTGCCGCTGGCGTGAACAGGGACCGGATACTTCAGGATTTGTATAACAGCTATAGGGAAAACCGCCTCAGGATGGAAGGCTATCTTCTTCATGAGAATATGAAAATTACCCCGGAAGGAGTAGCGTATATGATTGTGGACAAGAAACTTGCGTCCGAATTCAATATCAGGGAAGGGGAGACGGAAGGCTTCGTGAACATGCCTCTTGCAATAGGAAAAGTAGGCATGAGCATTTTCCTGAAAGAAGACGGCGAAGGCTTTTTCAGGGTTTCCGTGCGCTCGAAAAAAGGTATCTCCGCGAACAAGTGCGCCATAAGATATTTCCATGGCGGCGGGCATGAACGAGCTTCCGGCGGAAGGCTTTTCTTCTCCAGGACTGATGGCGTGCCGGCTGACATCAATGCCACGGGCGAGGCGGAAAGCTATATTGTCAGGTCCGTGGCGGAATTCTTCAAATCAGGTGAATATGAAAGCTAAAGTCTTCATTCTCATAGCGATGGCTTTCGGTATCGCGGCATCCTGCACCAAGGAAGAAGTGAAAACCACCTATTCCCGGCAGGAGAAGAACATTGAATCCTTCATAAATTCCGTGAAGGGCTCCATTGATTCGAGTTACGTGGTGTATAATGGCGGTTCCAGCCGCGTGGTCACGGTTTATGGCGACGGTGACAGCCTGTCGCGCAAGGGAACCGTATCATTCTATTATGCAGGTTACGTATTCAATGGCACGTCATTGAACAACTCGAACCTCTTCGCAACCAATAGTGAAGAAGTCGCGAAAGCAGCCAAGTGGTCGCTCACGGATGCTGACTATGAGATCCTTACATTGAAATTAAGTGACGCTGATCTGGTGCCGGGCCTGAAAGCAGGTCTTGAAGGCGTGAAAAGCGGGCAAGAATGCTATATCCTTTTTTCCGGAAAACATGGGTTCGGAAAACACGACTTAGGCACGATTCCTGCAAACGCAGCCCTGGCCTACCATATCTGGGTCGAGAATGTCACGAATGACTAAAGTTGAAAATTAATTGAAAATGAATAAAATAGTAATCAGAACAATGCTGGCCGGCATTGCAATGTCAATGTTGATGACAGGATGCGCAAGGTCAGAGAAGACGGAGCCGAATGCTGCGAACCAGCGCTATCTGGAAGCATGGATGGAAAAGAACCATCCAGGCGCCAGAGTTACGGATCTTGGCGTCTATATCCTTGAAGATAAGGCAGGTACGGGCGAAGCATTGGCCGACCAGGGCTATGTGATGGTGTCATACACCGTTTCCGGCCTCGACGGAAAGATTTCTTCCACGACGCATAAGAAGGTGGCCCAGCAGATCGGATCTTACAATTCATCATATTACTATGGACCTGTTACATGGATGACGATATCCACAGCTCTTCCTGTAGGAGTGGAAGATATGCTGAAGGGCATGAAAGTCGGCGGGACGCGCAAGGCCGTGGTTCCAGCCTGGCTGATGGGCTATGACAGGTACACTAACCCTGATAAATATCTGCAGAAATCTACAGACGAGAGCAATACGATCTACACGATTACCCTCGAAGGAGTCTCTACCGATATCCTCAAAAGCCAGGTCGATTCAATGCAGATTTATTCGGCACTTCACATGAACAAGACCGATTCGACATCGTATGGTTTTTATTATCAGCAACTTAAAGAACCTGCAGACACGCATTCGTTCAAGGCTGACACCTCCATATACATCAACTATATAGGAAGGCTTCTGAACGGCCAGGTGTTCGACACCACCATCGCCGACACTGCCAAGGTCCACAATATCTACAGCAGTTCGAAAACTTATTCTCCGGTGAAGATAACTTGGGGCAAATCCTATACGGACCTGACGATGACCGCAAGCGGCTCAAGCTCATCATCTTCGATCATTTCCGGATTCCAGAAGACCCTTTGGGAAATGCGCCATCCTTATGAAAAGGGCGTGGGCATGTTCTTCTCTTCGTATGGATATGGCAGCAGCGGAAGCGGAAATACGATTCCGAGCTTCTCACCGCTTGTATTTGAAATCGAAATAGTGGACAAACCGTAATAGGAGGATTTCTATGGCAATTGCAGGTACTGTCCCTACAGAACTTGGCGATAAGAGAATACGAGATTTACTTATGCAGTATGCAGTCCCGGCCATCATAGCCATGACTGCATCTTCTCTCTATAATATGGTCGACAGCATATACATCGGCCATATAAAGGATGTCGGATCATATGCCATCTCCGGCCTCGCGGTCACGTTCCCGCTGATGAACCTCGCTACCGCGCTCGGTACCCTCGTCGGCGTCGGCGCTTCCACGATTTTGTCAATGCTTCTGGGACAGAGAAACTATAAAGCCGCCAATAAAGTTCTTCTGAACGAGGTGCTTCTGAACATCATCATCGGCGTGGCATTCTCGGTAGTGACGTTGTCGTTTCTCGACCCGATACTCATGTTCTTCGGCGCGAGCCAGAACACATTGCCCTTTGCACGAGACTATATGGTCATAATATTGCTGGGCAATGTCATCACGCACCTTTATTTCGGATTGAACAACATGGTCCGCGCTTCCGGAAATCCGAAATTGGCGATGGGACTGACTGTCTTCACGGTCGTTTCGAACACCATAATGGACCCGATTTTCATATTCGTGCTGGATATGGGAATCAAGGGCGCCGCCTTTGCGACAGTCCTCTGCCAGTTGATGGCCCTCATATACACGGCGAGGTATTTCTTCAATCAGAACAATTATCTTCATCTCCCGAAATCTCTCCGCGACTACAAACTGGACATCCGTATTGCCAAAGATTCATTGACCATAGGCATGGGACCTTTCCTGATGAATTCCGCGGCATGTATCGTCACGTTGTTCATCAATCAGCAGATGCTCAAGTACGGCGGAGACCTTGCCATCGGCGCGTACGGTATCGTGAACCGTATCTCGTTCTTTTTCATTATGATAAACATGGGTTTCAACCAAGGAATGCAGCCTATCGCGGGATATAATTTCGGAGCCGGGAAATACACCAGGGTAAAGCGGGTTTTCAAACTGACGGTAATCTGTGCCACCATTGTGAGCTGTGTCGGATTCATCGTCTCGGAATTCATACCTGACCTGGCGGTATCGCTCTTTACCAATGACCCTGAGCTTAAAGAATTGGCGGATAAAGGATTGCGTCTGGCTAACCTGGCATTTCCGCTGGTGGGGTTCCAGATGGTGGCGACGAACTTTTTCCAGAGCCTCGGCATGGTTCACAAGTCGATACTCCTGTCATTGTCCCGACAGTTGCTTTTCCTGGTGCCGCTCATATATTTCTTGCCGGTGTTTTTCGGGCACCGTGGCGTGTGGATGAGTTTTCCGATTGCCGATACGGCGGCCATAGTCCTGTCGACGATATTGCTGCTTTCGCTATTCCGGAAATTCCGCAAGCTCAATGACGGTGACGATCCGGCTATTCTCGGAAGTAAAATCAAACAAGCTTGATTATGAAAGACAATGAATTGATAATCAATGTCGGAAGACAGTTCGGCAGCGGAGGCAGACTCGTGGCTCTCGCACTTGGACGCAAACTTGGCATTCCTGTGTATGACCAGGAATTGATAGCTAAAGCAGCAGAACAGAGCGGCTTCAGCAAGGAACTTTTCGCCAACAGTGACGAAAAGAGAAATCTGCTCGCATTGTCAAGCTTCATCGTGGATGTCGGACGTTTCGGCTCTGCGGACAACTATATGAGTGACAATCAATTGTTCGTCATTCAGAGCAATGTCATCCGCTCACTTGCCGACAAGGGCCCCGCCATTTTCATCGGTCGCTGTTCGGATTATATTCTCCGTGACAGGAAGTGTCTTGACGTGTTCGTGACAGCAACTGACGAGGTCCGCATCAAGAGAATCGCGGAGCGCATGAACATCACCCCGGAACAGGCCGATTCCCTTATGCGCAAGAAAGACCGTACCAGAGAGACTTATTACAATTACTATACTTTCGGCAATTGGGGCGTGGCTTCCAATTATGACCTCTGTGTGGATTCCTCAGTCTTGGGCATTGAAGGAACTGCCGACATGATCATTGACTTTTGCCGCAGGGCAGGACTCCTGTCGAAGGACGCAGTCTTGCCGCTTTCTGACGTGAATCAGGAGGCAGGCAAATGAAAAGCAGATATGTAAAAGTCATCTTGTCATTATGTCTTGCCGCCTGTGCAGCAGGACTTTGCATATCGTTGTCATCTTCCCATAAGGAGGAACCGATTCCCGTTCCGGGACGAGTCCAGATGCGGCTCAATGAATCCCTTACCAATGATGTTTCCGATACGTCCGCACTGGCCGGCATGGACAAGCGTATCGAAAACTACATGCGCCAATGGGCACTGCGTGGAACGTCGCTTGCCATAATGCGGAATGATTCCCTGGTTTATGCGAAGGGCTACGGTTGGGCGGACAAGGAACTGGGCATCAACATGAAGCCGTCGCATATCCTGCGTGTGGCTTCCGTCTCCAAACTTCTGACAGCCACCGGAATAATGATGTTGCAGGAGAGGGGACTGGTTTCATTGCGCGATACCGTTTTCGGACCGCGCGGCATTCTGACAGATTCTGTCTATGCCTCCGTAATCAAAGACCCTAATTACAAGAAGATTACGGTCGAAGACTTGTTGCGCCATAAAGGCGGGTTCACCTCCGCCGGTGGCGATCCGATGTTCTCGACCAGATATATCATCCAGCAGAACCATCTGGAAACCCCTCCGGACCATATAACATTGATGCAGACGCAGTTGAAAAGACGTCTGCGCTTCGTTCCCGGTACGTCGCAGCATTATTCGAATTTCGGATATCTGCTCCTCAGCATGATTATTGAGAAGGTTTCAGGACTTGATTATGAGACATATATGCGCGACAGCGTGCTCGTGCCTGCCGGTTGTGTGGACATGCACATTGCCAATAACTATTACGAGGAAAAGTTCCCGAACGAGGTGAGATATTATAATGGAGCGGATTCGGGCCTTGTCGAGGAATACAACAATAGCGGCAAGCTGGTTGACCGCTGTTACGGCGGCAATGATGTCCATTCTCTTTCCGGAGCCGGAGCCTGGGTGACATCAGTGCCTGAGCTGGCACGCTTCGTAGCTTCCATTGACGGACGCGACGAGGTGCCGGACATCATTTCCAAGGAAAGCGTCGCTGCCATGACAGAATGGTTCGATGAAAACACTTATTCCCTGGGCTGGAATGACACCAAGCCTACGGGCGAATGGACTCGTACCGGAACAATGTCCGGAACAAGCGCCCTTGTAAAATACTATCCTGATGGTGAGTGCTGGATAATGATCACGAATACAAGCACCTGGAAAGGCCCGGGCTTTACACGTTACACTGCCGGCCTCTTCCGCGATCTGCGTGCCCGCTACTCTGCCCAGCTTCCTCGCCGCGACCTGTTTTACAAGTAAATGTAATTGATACTGCTTGGGAACGGATATCTGTATCTTTCATATCCGTTTTTTAAGTATCTTTGCACTTTGTTAATGAAACCAGTTTTAAATTATGGACAAGAATAGTTATGCATTGGGTATGAGCATCGCCCACAACATGCTCCAGTCAGGTGTAAAGGAAGTTGCTTTCGATGATTTCGTTGCTGGACTGAAAGCGACATTGACCAGACAGGAGCCTGCAATTTCATATAAGGAAGCAGGAGATATCCTGGACAAGTATTTCCAGGAACTTCAGGAGAAACAGGCTGCTGAACAGGCTGAAATCTCGGAAGTCATGAAGAGGGAAGGTGAAGAGTTCCTCGCTGCCAATGCCAAGAAGGAGGGCGTGATCGTATTGCCTAGCGGTCTCCAGTACAAGGTCATTAAGGAAGGTGAGGGCCGTATGCCTGAACTTACCGACAAGGTGAAATGCCATTATGAGGGTACTTTTGTGGACGGCGAGAAATTCGACAGTTCGTATGACCGCAAGCAGCCTGCCGTATTCGGTGTAAATCAGGTGATTCCGGGATGGACAGAGGCTCTCCAGCTCATGAGCGAAGGTTCAGTTTGGGAACTTTATATCCCTTATAAGCTGGGTTATGGCGAAGCAGGTGCACAGGGCGCTATCCCTCCATACTCCGCCCTCGTCTTCAAAGTAGAGCTCATTGAGGTATTGTAACATGGAAAATGCTATAACGGAAAAAGGCAAATGGAAAATTCTGAAGAGCGAATACCTTTTCAGGAGACCATGGCTTACCGTAAGAAGAGATTGTGTAGAACTCCCGGATGGCAGACAAAATCCGGAGTTCTACATTCTTGAATATCCCGATTGGGTCAATGTCATTGCGATTACTGATGACGGACAATTCGTCATGGAACGCCAATACAGACATGGACTCGGAAAAACTTGTTTTGAGATTCCTGCCGGAGTCATTGAAAAAGGCGAAACACCGCTGGAGGCAGCGAAGCGTGAACTTATGGAAGAAACCGGCTATGGCGAAGGCGAATGGAAAGAAATCATGTCCGTTTCAGGGAACTCAAGCACGACAAACAACATTTCGCATTGTTTCGTGGCGAAAGGCGTGAAAAAAATCGGCACGCAACATCTTGACAGTACCGAGGATCTCGAAGTGGTGCTTCTGGACAGAAGCCAGGTTTGGGATTTGATGGTGAATGATCAGGTGAAACAGGCCCTCATGGCCGCACCTCTCTGGCGATTCTTCGCTGAGAATCAGAAATAAAAAAAGGGAAAGCTTAGCACATCGCACCGCTACGACCTCCTACCCTTGCTGCCTTCCGACCCTGGGGGAGTTTAGAGGGAGCTGGTCGTGTACGACTTTCCCGACTGCAAATATACGACTTTTTGTTTAATCGGCAAAAAAATCGGAAGATGTTTCCTAATCCAGGTTCGTGAAAATGAACGGCATGATGTCGTCTACCTGGCTTAATTTGATGATTTTCTTCTTGCCGTAAAGCAAAATGGTCCATTTCCGGCCGCTTACCTTCTGATATTCAGCCATCACCTGGCGGCATGCCCCGCAAGGCGCTGTAATATCTTCATTGAGCTTCCCGTTCTGCGCTGCGGTAATCGCGATAGCCGTCATCGGCGTGTCCGGGTGGTTTGCATGGGCTGAAAACATTGCCGTTCTCTCGGCGCAAAGTCCTGACGGATAGGCTGCATTCTCCTGGTTGGCCCCCGTCACTATACTTCCGTCAGCTAGCCTTACGGCTGCACCGACATTGAATTTGGAATATGGCGCGTATGAACCCGTCAATGCCTTTTCTGCGGCTTCACAAAGTTCCCTGTCTTTTGGCTCCAGCTCTTCCAATCCGCTGTATTCCAGATAATTGATTTCTAATTTTTTATTCTGCATGTAACTTGTTTCGTTTGGTCAAACGTTTCAAAGTTAGTTAAAATGCATTAAAAAAGAAAAAATTGCTGATTGGATGCTATCTTTGCATTGAAAAGCATCTGAATATTATGGGAAAGAAAGTATGTATCGGCTTGTCAGGCGGCGTGGACTCCAGCGTGGCGGCGCTTCTTCTGAAGCGTCAGGGCTATGACGTATTCGCCATGTTCATGCAGAATTGGCACGACACCGAAGGTACATTGCACGGCGACTGCGAATGGGAGGAAGATCGTTTCGTCGCGGAAATGGTGGCCAGGAAAATCGGTATCCCGTTCTATTTCATTGACTTGAGCAATGAATACCGGCAGCGCGTGGTGGATTATATGTTCGATGAATATTCGAAAGGCAGGACGCCGAATCCTGATGTCCTCTGCAATCGTGAGATTAAATTCGATGCCTTCCTGAAGGCAGCCAGGAAAATGGGGGCGGACTTGGTGGCGACCGGACATTATTGCCGCAAGGAACCTGCATTGGGCCCTGACGGACAGCAGATCATGCGCGACGGAAAGCCGGTATGGCGCATTCTTGCCGGAACTGACCCAAATAAGGACCAGAGCTATTTCCTCTGCCAACTCACTGAGGAACAGCTGTCTATGGCAATGTTTCCGATAGGGGACATCTGCAAGCCGGAGGTCCGCAGACTGGCAGCGGAAGCCGATCTTCCGTCCGCCGAGAAGAAAGATTCGCAGGGAATCTGCTTTGTCGGCAAGGTCGACCTTCCCGTCTTCCTCCAGCAGAAGCTGAAATCCGTCGAAGGTGATGTCGTAGAAGTCTTCGACGCTTATTTCAATGATTCTGCGCAATATCAGTACATCAAGTCGACCGTCAATTCCATCTTGGCAGATGATTGGCTGGGTGAGGTGAGCCTGGTCACGGACTATATTTCTGACGACAAGGCCGCACATTCAGAGGCGGGGGACTATGAAGGCGGATGCCGTTACGATTCCATCTATAATTTCGACAAGGTACGTGCCCTTACTGATGAGCAGCTTGTACGTCTCTCGAAACCAGTAACTTACGAAGACATCAAATTCGAAACGGAGATCTATCGTTCCGGAAAGCACCATATAAAGAAGACCCGTTACAAGGCCAATCCTTACGGCGCCGTCATTGGACGCCATGAGGGGGCGCAGTTCTATACCATCGGCCAGCGCAAGGGCCTGAACATCGGCGGGCACAAGGATTCCCTGTTCGTCATATCCACTGACATTGAAAACAATATCATATATGTGGGCGAGGGACATCAGCACAAGGGACTTTCACGCAGTTGCCTCATGGTGACTCCTGATGAAATTCATTGGATTAGAGAGGATTTGCGGATGCGGGTTGGTGAAATCAGGCGTTATCGTGTTAGAATCAGGTATCGTCAGCCGCTCCAGGATGCCCTCCTCATAATGCGTGAGGCCGGACTTTTCATCTTGTTCGAGGCCCCGCAGCGCGGAATCACCCCGGGGCAGTTCGCCGTGTGGTATGACCGCGACGAGATGCTGGGCTCGGGTGTTATTTAGCGCGAGTCCATTTTTTCTCCTTAACTATGAAATATTTTTTGTGATTAAGGAAAAAAAACGTAATTTTGTAGACCGATGCCACTTTAGCTCAGTTGGTAGAGCAGCGCATTCGTAATGCGCAGGTCGAGGGTTCGAACCCCTTGAGTGGCTCCGCAAGCGTAACCCCTTCAGGTTGCGCTTTTTTCGTTCCCCGTTACAGGATCACCCCGTACTCATGCTTCAGCTCGTCCATCACGAAAGAGCTTTCCAACGATCCCAGATGCTCGATGGTCCCCAGGACATTCAGCACGAACTCCTGGTAATACTTCATGTCCGGCGCATGAATCTTCAGCAGATAATCATACTGCCCCGAAATGTTGTAACACTCCGTCACTTCCGGTATGTCCGCAATCTTCTTCATGAAGCTCTCCGCGATATCCTTCCCCAGGCGATTCATCTTCACCGAGCAGAAAACCACAAACCCCTTGTTCAGCTTCTCTGAGTCCAGGACGGCGATATATCTACGTATAACTCCCTCTTTCTCAAGTCGTTTCACGCGCTCGAAAACAGGCGTCGTAGACAAGCTCACCTTGGCGGCAAGCTCCTTCACCGTCAAGCGTGCATTCTTCTGAAGTTCCCTCAAAATCTGTATGTCAATACTGTCAACCATAATGCTGCAAGAATAATTTTCTATTTCAATGTCTTTTTGTAGAACTATCTGCGTATAAATTCTATAATACAACGCTAAAATAGTAATATTTTCTAAAATTGCGAAATAATTTGGAACATAATTCCTAAAAATACTAATTTTGCATCCGAACGAAACAAATAGACTTTTTATAAAGTACCAGGTTAGATTTTCTAATATATTGAAATTTATGGCTATGTCAGAGAATAAACTACACTTTGAGACGCTTCAGGTCCATGTGGGACAAGAACAAGCCGACCCGACAACTGACGCAAGGGCAGTTCCTATCTATCAGACAACATCTTACGTGTTCCATAATTCGCAGCATGCCGCTGACAGGTTCGCATTGAAAGACGCCGGAAACATCTATGGCCGTCTGACCAATCCGACGCAAGGCGTGTTCGAAGACAGAGTAGCGGCCCTTGAAGGCGGAGTCGCCGGACTCGCGGTCGCAAGTGGCGCAGCAGCAGTTACTTACGCATTGCAGAACATCCTCGGGCCAGGCGACCACATCGTCGCAGCCGACAACCTCTACGGCGGCTCGTTCAACCTGATCACCCACACTCTCGCAGCCCAGGGTATCAGCAATAGCATAGTGAATGTCAATGACTTGGAGGCATTGGAAAAAGCAATAAAGCCGAATACCAAGGTGGTTTATGCGGAGACATTCGGCAATCCGAACTCAGATGTGACGGACCTCGACGGCGTGGCGGAAATCGCCCATAGACACGGAATTCCGTTCATTGTGGACAATACTTTCGGAACACCTTACCTCATCAGGCCTATTGAGCACGGAGCCGACATCGTAGTGCATTCAGCCACCAAATTCATCGGAGGCCACGGATCCAGCCTCGGCGGCGTAATCGTGGACGGCGGAACTTTCGACTGGAAAGCATTTCCTGACAAATTCCCGACATTGGCGAAACCTGACCCGTCTTATCATGGCGCAATCTTCGCAGACGTAGCAGGGAAAGCAGCATTTGTCACAAGAATCCGTGCTGTCGTCCTTCGCGACACAGGGGCTGCAATCTCTCCGTTCAATTCATTCCTTCTTCTGCAAGGACTTGAAACATTGTCACTTAGAGTGGAACGCCATGTGGAAAATGCATTGAAAGTAGTTGGCTTCCTTGCGCATCATCCTAAGGTCGCAAAAGTAAACCATCCTTCGCTTCCGGAGCATCCTGACCACGCATTGTATCAGAAATATTTCCCGAACGGCGGCGGTTCCATCTTTACATTTGAAATCAAAGGCGGTGTGGAGCAGGCATGGAAATTCATTGACTCGCTCAAGATATTTTCCCTTCTTGCCAATGTAGCCGACGTGAAGAGTCTGGTAATTCATCCCGCTACTACCACTCATTCGCAAATGACACCGGAAGAGCTTGAACAGCAGCATATTACCCCGTCAACCATCCGTTTGAGCATCGGCATTGAACACATCGATGACATCATCGAAGACCTCAAGCAAGCATTTGATAAAATCTAGTCTACCTTTTTATAGTAATACAGCTCACGGCCATCGTGCGCAACGATTTCCGGGTGAAAAATCTTCACCAAGTCATGCAGTATGACATCGGGACGGGCGGCACCGCTCTCCCAGAAATCATTGCCTCCGCGATCATTGGCCCGGGCTGTATTGTTGTATATATAAGGTATGTCAATGCTTTTGAAGGCCTGGTTCTGCCCGTGGAGAGCCTCCATCGTGTCGCACCAGCCGGTGTTCAGCCAAAATGAAGCGTCCCGCGAAAGGATAATTGCCTGCTCCACAGAGATTATCGACGATTCGCTCTTGCCGGGAACAGCCCCGAGTACCTTCGCGCCTGCATCGCTGACCAGCTGCGACATATAGTTCGTTCCGCCCGGAACATACCATGCGTCGGCATAAGGAATATTCATCAGTACTCCAGGCACGGCATCTGCGGGAACAACATCCAAGACTTTGTCCTTCAATTCATTATAGCTCTGCGCTATCCCGTTGATTATGGAATCGGCCATCGCCATTCTGCCTGTCAATGCCCCGAAGACCCGGATGTATGAAGCCCTGCCGAGCGGTGCGTTCTCCAGATAATCATTGAGCACCAATACTTTAACTCCCAACTTCCGCAACTGCCCGGCGAAATCCGACCCAGGCATTGAATAGGCGACCACCAGATTCGGCGACAGCGAAACAATCTTCTCGTAATCAGGAACGGCATCGGAACCGACCTCCGCAATCTCTCCGTCAATGTACCTTTTCCGGACGGCCTCATTGGAAACATACTTCGCTCCCGAAATTCCGCAAATCACGGAATCGCATCCCAATTCCGAAAGATAGGCCACGTAACTCGATGACATGCAGATGATCCGGTCCAATGTCCCTGTAACGTCAAGGCTGTCCGTCACCTTTCCGTCCGGACTTGAAACCCTGATTCTGTATCCGTCCGGAATCCCGGAAATGCTGAACAATTCCGAAGCGGCGGCCCCGACGGATACTGACCTGCTGCAGCTGCAGAACAATGCCACGGCAGCCGCCAGTAAGGAAAATGCTATTTTAATATGCTTCATAACGACTTCTTTTGCCGCAAATTTACGATAGTTCACTATCTTTGCAAAGAGAGGAAAATAATTTGTTATGCAGTTCAATAAAAAGGTCCAGATGCTGGACGCGGGAATGACACTTTTCAAGTCCGGAGAGAACTTCGGCAATACATTGGGACAGGTGAAAGCCGAGATGGAAGTCTATGGCAAGGTCTTGAAACCCAGTGAAATAGCTGATGTCGTGCTTCCTGAATCCACAGGTGATTGCGACCTCTTCCTGAACTGGTCCACGTTCTGGCGCATCAGATATATCTCATGCCATCTGGAAAGTTCCGGTGACGGTTATGCCGCCACGTTCAAGGAAGGCAACCGTAGCACAACATTCCGTGGAATTGTCATGGCCTTATTGCTGGTTTTCTTCGCTGCAGTAGTGATTTTTGCGCCCGGAACGCTCTATACGCTTCTGGGACTGATACTTGCGGGACTTACCGCATATCTCTGGATATTGCCTAGCCGCAAGGCGCAGAAAACGGTCGCCGAACTGATGCGTAAACTTGGAGCTTAGATCGACAGAGCTGCCGACCGGCCTGCCAACATGCCGGTAGAGAATGCCACATGAAGATTGTAGCCGCCGGTATCTGCATCAATATCAAGCACTTCGCCGCAAAGATACAGCCCCGGACATTTCCTTGAAGCCAATGTCTTGGGCACGATTTCATCGCAGGAAACGCCTCCCGCAGTTATCACGCACCGCTCGTAACCCACGAAGCCCTCGATCTTGAATTCCCAATGCCTCACCGCATTGACCAATGCCTTCATTTTCAATGTCTCACGGCCTTTCTGGCCCACGATGATTTCCGGATGGCATTTCAGGAATCCCGGTATCAATTCCCAAGGCAGCAGTTTCCCGAGCAGAATCTTGACTGTCTGGCGCACAGGCTTTCCGGCGCTTCTCTTGTCCGCCAGAATCTCACGCCACAAGTTCGCCACCCTCGTTCCGAACTCCTCCTCTCCCACGCCGGGCTTCAGGTCCACGACCAGCCTGACCTTGCCGCCGTTCACCAGCGTCTTCACCGCGTTCCTGCTCACCGCAAATCCCGCCGGCCCCTCGATTCCACCATCGGTAAAGTCAATGTCGCCCTCCATTTCCTGAATCTCGGTGCCATTCGCTTCCAGATGCAAGCCAATGTTTTTCAATGAATTGCCGCACAATGCCTTTCCGGTTTCCGACAACTCGATGCTTCTGTCGATATGACATTTCAGTTCTCCGTTGTAGCCTTCCGGAATCAATTTATAGCCTTCCGGGACTAGTGCGGTCAATGACGGAAAACATTGTCTTATGCTGTGCCCGAGTTCCCGGGCTATTCTGTAGCCGTCGCCTGTGGAACCTGTGGTAGGGTAGGAGAGCCCTCCTGTGGCGATTACCAGTCTGGAGCCGCCAAATGCCTTTCCGTCAGCCGTTTCCACTATAAATGGCTTGGCATCATCTGTTTCTTCGACCCTCACCCCGCTTACCTCGGCACCGGTTTCTATCCTTGCGCCTGAATGCAATGCTGCATCCACCAATGCATCTACGATGTCCATTGAGCGGTGTGAGACAGGAAATGCCCTGTCCCCGCGTTCCACTACGGATTCCACACCGAAATCATTGAAAAAATCTATCAGGTTTTCGGGTGTCAGATTGTAGAACGAAGGTCGTAATGCATTGGAATTAGCTCTGATATGCTGTGAGAAATCGCTCCAGCCTTTAAGGTTGGTGAAGTTGCAGCGTCCCTTGCCGGTAATCATGATTTTCCGGCCTGGACGTGGCATTTTTTCCAGCACCAGCACGGAAACGTCTTTTCCTGACGTCTTCGCGCCGTACGCTGCCATTAGTCCGGCCGCACCACCACCTATAATGATAATGTCATAATGCTGCATCGCAAGGGAGTAACTATTTGATATTGAATTCAACAGTATTGTTCTCGCAGAACGTTCCGGAAATCGTGGCGAGTCCTTCGGCGCTTTCCCACAATGCCTTTCTCGGGGCCAGTTCTATGCACACGAGGTCGCCTGTCCTTATATATATACGGGTAGTCGCTTCGGCTATGGTGTCTTCCAGCCTTTCCAGCCCTTCGGCATTGCCCCTGAATATTTCCTCCCCGTTTTTGGAGAGTACGAATTCGTTTTCATTGTTCCCGAACACACATTTCTGGTAAAGCGGTGCCGGCAGGAACGACGTGTGGTCGATGCAGGAGGCGCATGCGAAGTCTTCGGACCCGTTTCCTATGAGGTTCTCCGGATAAAGCAGTACGCCATAATTAGCTGAATCATAATATCTTGACACGAACCTGAGCCCTACGCTCTTTCCCGGTTTGGATATCCTCGCGAACAGCACCGGAGTATAGGTCAATGTCCGGATGAAATCCTGTGGGTAGAAATCCTCATTGTCCTTCTCCCAAGTGGTGTCGGGGCGGACAATGATGTTGCCGGCGTATGTCTTTACTATTATGTTCATCTTTTGAGGATATTGGAACTGCTAGCCCTTCTGAAATTTTCCTTTAAGCAAGTTTACGGCATCAGTAAGGTCCTCTCCTTCAAGCGGTTTCTTCTTCTCGCTCTCGAACTGCTCTTTCAGTCTGGCGAACTGGCGCTTGGTGTCCATGGTGAACTCGCCATTCATGATCCATGCGAAATAAGCCGGTTCGGTTTCATAAACCTCTCTGGCCGTCCTGCCTTTATGCTTTCCGAAACTGATGGTAGGTTCGTTGTTTTTTCCAAGTATCAGTCTTCCTGCATAATCCACGGTGCGCGGACGTCCGCCTACTCCGGAAAGGAATTCCACGCTGTTCTTCAATGCGCAGTCATGGAATTTGTCCGGCTGCTGATACATTTCCAGCTCGCCTTTCAGTACCTCGTATGTCGCCAATGTGTCTGCTTCCGCAGAATGGGCATTCTCGAAGTCCTCGCCGCCGCAATAAAATCTGTACGCGGCCTTCAGGTTTCGAGGCTCCATATAATGATAAATTGTCTGCACGTCAATCATCTGCTTCGCATGAAGGTCAATGTCGATTGCAGCCAATGTCTTCTGCGCTTTCTCTTTCTTGTCTGCTGATGTCTTGGCGCTTTTGATGCGCGATTCGCAATATGTCCTGACCCGCTCGATTTCCTCCGCAAGCATAGGGAGGTCGAACTTGGTGGAGTTATATCCTGCCAAGTCGCTGTCTTTCAGCCACTCCACGACTTCGGGAGCGATCTCTATGAATTTAGGCTCATTTGCCACATCTTCGTCCTTGATGCCGTTCACCTGGCTGGCACCCGGGTCGATGCCTTTCTGCTTTCCGGCAGAGTAATCCCACGGGCATACCCTCCATGTCTTCACCTCATGATGATTGTCCGGGAAAACTTTCACGAAGCTGAGTTCCACGATGGAATCGGACACAATACTTAATCCCGTGCTTTCAATGTCGAAGAACAGGAGAGGTCTTTCAAGATTAAGTTCCATAATTATTTGACCATTATAGGCATTACGATACCGAATACTCTCTCGCTCTTCACCTCTTCTTCAGACGGCTGGAGCAATGCCGACCTTCTCTTGTCCGCGAACTTCATCACGATTTCTTCGCAGGAAAGGTTGGAAAGCATTTCGATGATATGAGTTGATTTGAATCCGATTGACAACTCGCATCCGTCATATTGGCATGAAATCTTTTCATGTGCGGCAATCTCGAAACCGAGGTCCTGTGCGGAGATTTCCAACGAGCCCGGTGCCAGGTCGAACTTGATGTGGTTCGAGCCCTTAGGGGAACATACCGCGATACGCCTTACAGTGTTGAGAAGCTGCAAGCGGTTGATTCTCAGAATGTTTGAGTTGTTCTGCGGGATGATTGTCCTGTATTTCGGATAATTGCCGACTACGAGGCAGCAGATGATGGTCGTGTTGCCGAACTTGAATATCGCCGTCTTGGCGTCGAAAGTGATGGTGACCACATCCGAATCCTTTCCGATGATGGACTTGATGATGGCTGCATGTCTCTTGTTCAGGATGAATGAGCATGGCTCGGCAGCCTTCACGTCATCAGCAGTATAGCATGTAAGTTTCTGCAAGTCAGAAGCTACGAGCGTGGTGGCATCCGGTGCAATGTCGAAGTAGATACTGTTCATTACCGGTCTGCTGTCCTCATCTGAAGATGCGTAAATCGTCTTTCCGATACCGTCCATGAGGCTCAATGCAGGGAATTCGATGGTCGCTGCATCTTCACCGGTCGTCTGGCTCTCAGGATAATCGTCCGGGTTGAAATATGGCAATGTGGAAGCACCGCTGGCCCATGCGCATTCGAATTGGTTCTCGCTTATTGTCCTGATGGTCACCGGCTGGTCCGGGAGCTCCTTCAGCAAGTCGTTCAGCTGTCTTGCAGGAACGGCGATTCTTCCTTCCTCTTCAGGTGTTTCGACCTCAATGGTGGTCTTCATGGTGATTTCCTTGTCAGAGGCTGTGACCTCAAGCCGGTTTCCGTTCAACACGAACAGATAATCTTCCAGGATGGCCTCCGTCGTTTTCGCAGGAATGGCCTTGGATATGGTCATGAGACCTTTAAGCAGTTCTGAACTGGATATGACAAGTTTCATATATCTTATAATTTTTTATTTCGCACTTATTACAAAGGTATATAAAATTCCGGAATTATGGCATATATTTTGATTTTTCACCTCCCGGCTAAATTTGAATCTTTAAATTGACGTGATATGAAAAAAACAGTTTTAACAGTGTTGGTATCGGCTGCAGTAGCCGGTCTGACAGCGTTTGGCGTAGTGAAGGCATGTACTCCTAAAGTCATCTCCGATGACGGGGTGGTGCTTTCGGATAATGGTGCTGCATACAGGACTGTCAATCTGTCACAGACCGAATATCCTGACTTCACTTATGCGGCAGAATCTGCTGTAGACGCCGTCGTATATGTAAAAGTTACGATAAAGCAGCAGCAGTCTGCGATTGCAGATCCTTTCTTCAAGTTCTTCTTCGGAGACCAGATGGGGCCGCAGTCCAGGGAACAGCAGGGAAGCGGTTCAGGTGTGATCATCCGTTCCGACGGATATATCGTCACCAACAATCATGTTGTCGACGGGGCTACCAAGGTGGAAGTGACATTGAACAACAACAAGACTTATCCTGCGAAAGTCATTGGCACGGACCCGGCAACGGACGTCGCGATCCTCAAGATCGAGGCTACCGGCCTTCCTGTGGTTCCGTTCGGCGACTCCGACAAGTTGAGACTTGGCCAGTGGGTCATTGCCATCGGCAGTCCTTACGACTTGCGCTCGACAATTACGGCGGGCATCATCAGCGCGAAAGGCCGTCAGATGCCTCATGCTCAAGGCGAATTCAAGATTGAATCATTTATCCAGACGGATGCGGCCGTCAACCCTGGAAACAGTGGCGGCGCGCTCGTGAACCAGAAGGGCGAACTGGTGGGTGTCAATACTGCAATTATTTCACAGACAGGTTCTTTCACCGGTTATTCATTTGCCGTTCCTTCCAATATCGTGAAGAGGATTGCCGAGGATCTCATTGACTTCGGAAGTGTGAAAAGGGCGTTGCTCGGTATCACAATGAGACAAATTGATGACGAAAAAGCTAAAGAATTGAAACTTTTTTCTCCAAAAGGTGTATATATAGAGGAGGTTATGAAAGGAGGAGCTGCCGACAAGGCCGGAATCCACAAGGGTGACGTGCTCGTTGCCATAGATTCCACAGAGACCGGAACTCCTTCTTCTGTGCAGGAAAAAGTCAACTCGTATCACCCTGGAGACAAAGCTGATATAACAGTTATCCGTAATGGTGAGAGGAAGACTTTGGAAGTTACATTCCAGGGAACATCTATGGAGACAGGTGCCAAGGACATCGACGGCTCAGTGGCTTTCTATGGAGCGAAACTTATGGAAGCATCGAAGGAAACTTGCAGTCAGCTTGGACTGAAAGGTGGTGTCGAGATAGTTTCCGTAGGTCCGGGAAAGGTCCAGGAAGCGGGAGCCGAAGAGGGTTTTGTCATCTTGTTCGTGAACGACCAGCCTGTGAGCAAGCCTGAAGACGTGGTAAATATTGCCAAGAAAGCGAAGAGAGGCATTTACGTGGAGGGTATCACCAAATATGGTAAAGCCGCTTACTTTGCTTTCGGCAAAGACTAGAGAATTAATATGAGACAACTGAAAATTACAAAGTCGATCACCAATCGTGAGAGTGCCTCGCTGGACAAGTATCTGCAGGAGATCGGCCGTGAGGAATTGGTTTCACCGGAAGAAGAGGTGGAACTTGCGCAGAGGATCAGAAAAGGTGATCAACGGGCATTGGAAAAACTAACCAGAGCGAATTTGAGATTCGTGGTTTCTGTTGCGAAACAGTATCAGAATCAGGGACTTAGTCTCCCGGACCTTATCAATGAAGGAAACCTCGGCCTTATCAAGGCTGCGGAAAAATTCGATGAGACCAGAGGATTCAAGTTCATCTCTTACGCTGTGTGGTGGATCCGCCAGTCGATTCTGCAGGCTCTTGCAGAGCAGTCGAGAATCGTAAGGCTTCCGCTGAACCAGGTCGGTTCGCTCAACAAGATCAACAAGGCATTGTCCAAGTTCGAGCAGGAGAATGAGCGTCAGCCTTCAAGCGAGGAACTTTCAGAAATGATTGACGTCCCTAAGGACAAGATTTCCGACACGCTGAGGGTTTCCGGAAGACATGTGTCCGTGGATGCTCCTTTTGTCGAGGGCGAGGACAACAGTTTGCTCGACGTGTTGCCTAACGATGACTCTCCAAGTGCAGACAGGGGACTGGTGAACGAGTCATTGAACACCGAAATCGAGAGGGCATTGTCCACATTGTCAAGCCGCGAGCGCGAAATCATCAAGTCTTTCTTCGGCATCGGATGTCAGGAAATGACGCTTGAGGAAATCGGAGAACGCTTCGGCCTTACAAGGGAGCGCGTCCGCCAGATCAAGGAAAAGGCAATCAGAAGGCTCAAGAGCCCAAGCCGCAGCAAACTGCTGAAAGGCTATCTCGGATAATCACCAATGCTGTAATTAGTTACGATGACACCAGAATTATTTATACAGAATAAGGCCGCAGAGGCCATAAAGAATTTATACGGAGCTGACGTAGATGCTGCATCGCTTCAGGTCCAGGTTACCAAGAAAGAGTTCGAGGGCGACTATACACTGGTCGTCTTCCCTCTTTTGCGTATTACCCACGCGTCTCCGGAAAATACCGGCAATGCCATCGGCGAATGGTTGAAGGCCAATGTCTCCGAAATCGCCGGCTACAACAGCGTGAAAGGATACCTGAACATCCTTTTCTCACCATTGTACTGGAACGAGCTGTTTACGGAAATCGCTTCCGACAAGGAATTCGGCAACCTTCCGTCTACCGGAAAGAACATCATGGTAGAGTTCTCTTCACCTAATACGAACAAGCCGCTCCACCTCGGACATATCAGGAACAATCTCCTCGGAGATTCCGTGTCCAGACTGCTGAAGGCTTGTGGAAACAATGTTATGAAAGTCACTCTCGTCAATGACCGTGGAGTCCATATCTGCAAGTCAATGCTTGCCTGGCTCAAAGTCGGAAACGGCGAGACTCCCCAGTCTTCCGGCAAGAAGGGAGACCATCTTGTGGGAGATTGCTATGTGGCATTCAACAACATCTACAAGCAGGAGGTTGACGAACTCGTGGCCGGAGGGATGAGCAAGGAAGAAGCCGAGAAAGAGGCTCCTTGCCTGAAGGAAGCGCATGACATGCTCGTGAAGTGGGAGCAGGGCGACAAGGAAGTCCGCGACCTCTGGAAAAAGATGAACGGCTGGGTAATGGACGGTTTCGACGAGACCTACAAGGCATTGGGCATCTCCTTCGACAAGACATATTTCGAATCTGACACATATCTTCTTGGTAAGGAATTGGTGCAGAAGGGATTGGATATGGGCGTATTCGTTACTGACCCGGACGGTTCAGTATGGTGCGACCTTACTGCCGACGGTCTGGACAGGAAACTCCTGCTCAGGAGCGACGGTACTTCCGTCTACATGACACAGGACCTCGGTACCGCTGAAAGGAGATTCTCCGAATATAATCTGGACGAGCACATATACGTTGTGGGAAATGAGCAGAACTATCATTTCCAGGTATTGAAGCTCATTCTCAAGAAGCTCGGCTTCAAGTGGGCTGACGATATCTTCCATCTTTCATACGGCATGGTGGAACTTCCTGAAGGCAAGATGAAATCCAGGGAAGGAACCGTCGTGGATGCGGATGACCTCATCGAAAAAATGTATGAGGAGGCCAAAGAGACTTCCGTCGAGTCCGGAAAGCTCGCCGACATGCCGGAGGATGAGAAAGAGAAACTCTTCCACTCCATCGGTCTCGGTGCATTGAAATACTTCATCATGAAAGTGGACCCCAAGAAGACAATGCTTTTCAATCCTAAGGAATCCATTGACTTCAACGGCAATACCGGTCCGTTCATCCAGTACACTCATGCGAGAATCAAGTCCATTCTCAGGAAAGCAGATGACTTGGGACTTGCACATGATGTTACCGTGCTGAAAGACAGTATTTTGCCATCTACCAAGGAAGTCCGTCTCATCAAGTTGCTGAACCTCTATCCTTCGAAGATAGCAGAGGCCGGAGCGGCATATTCGCCGGCAATCATTGCCAATTATGCTTATGACCTGGCCAAGGAATTCAACCAGTATTATCATGAGACGAGAATCCTTCAGGAGGAAGACAAGGATGTCCTGAGATTCAGACTTGTTCTTATCCAGACACTTGCGGATGTCCTTACCAAGGCGATGGGCATCCTCGGCATAAATCTTCCGGAAAGGATGTAATTCTTATGGCAGCAAATGGGGAAGCATATATGTTCCCGACCTCGAAAAAAGAGGTTGAGGCATTAGGCTGGGACTACATTGACGTCATACTTTTTACAGGAGATGCTTTTGTGGACCATCCCTCTTTCGGGACTGCCTGTATAGCGCGTTGGCTTCAGAAATGGGGCTGGCGCGTTGCCGTTGTGCCGCAGCCCAACTGGAGGGATGACCTCAGGGATTTCAAGAAGCTTGGTGCTCCGAGGCTTTATTTCGGGGTCAATGCCGGTGCGATGGATTCCATGGTGAACCACTACACGGCATCCAAACGGCTCCGCCACGATGATGCATATACTCCGGAAGCCAAATTCGGGCAACGGCCTGACAGGGCGGTGACCGTGTATGCCAAGATATTGAAAGAATTGTATCCTGACGTTCCGGTCATCATCGGCGGCGTGGAGGCTTCTCTCCGCAGGCTTACCCATTACGACTATTGGGATGACTGCCTGATGCCTTCCGTGCTGGTTTCCAGCGGCGCGGACTATCTCTGTTACGGCATGGGCGAAAAGCCGATGCTGGAGTTCACCCGTGGCATCGAGGCGGGCAGGAGCATGCATGACATGCAGAAGATTCCGCAGCTGGCATTCTTCAGGACCGGAAAGCCCAAGATGAGAGAGGGCGTGTTCCAGCTCCATTCTTTCGAGGAATGCAAGAGGGACAAGCGCGCATTCGCGGAGAATTTCCACTATATCGAAATGTATGCGAACATGATGCATCCGGATACGTTGGTGGAATGTTGCGGGAACGGCTATGTCCAGGTGAATCCGCCGTATCCTCCTTCATCACAGGAAGATATGGATTCGTTCTGGGACCTTCCGTTTACGAAGAGGCCGCATCCGCGATATAACGGCAAACGCATTCCGGCGTATGACATGATCAAATATTCGATCAATACGCACCGGGGATGCTTCGGAGGCTGCAATTTCTGTACGATCGCCGCCCATCAGGGCAAGTTCATCCAATCCCGTTCCGAGGCTTCCATCGTCAAGGAGGTCAAGGGTCTGCTGGATGTCCCGGGATTTGCCGGCAATATCTCCGATCTGGGTGCGCCTACTGCGAACATGTACGGCATGAGGGGCAAGAACCAGGAATTGTGCAATGTATGCCGACGCAAGTCGTGTCTGTTCCCCGCACCGTGTCCGAACATGGACCGCAGTCATGAACGTGTCTTGAAGATGTATCATAAGGTAATGTCCGTCAAGGGAATACGTCATGCCTATATCGGCAGCGGCATCCGATATGACCTCTTCCTGAATGAAAACGGATTCGTGGACAAGACTTCATATCCATATCTGAAGGAACTGATTCTCGACCATACTTCGGGCCGTCTGAAAGTCGCTCCGGAGCATACCGAGGACAATGTCCTTTATTATATGGGCAAGCCGTCGTTCCGTCTGTTCTGCCGGTTGAGGAAAGAGTTCGACAAGATAACGCGTGATGCCGGGCTTCATACCGGTATCGTGCCTTACTTCATTTCCTCCCATCCGGGCTGCCATATGAGTGATATGGAAAAACTTGCGGCGAATCCGGCTCTGAAGGGTATCTACATGGATCAGGTGCAGGATTTCACCCCTACGCCGATGACTACTTCTTCCGTCATGTTTTATTCCGGATTGGACCCCCGGACCATGAAACCTGTGTTCACGGAGCACGATCCTGAAAAGAAAAAGATGCAAAAATCATTTTTCTTCAAAAAAAAGTGATGAAACATGTATCTAATTAGAAAAAATGTCCTATAATTGCACCGCGAATTAAAACAAGTAAACAATAATGGCGACAAATCAGAAAAAGAGGGCAGTTGTCAGTTACGAAAATATGTCTGAGGAACTGGCGGCGGCATTTGCGGAGAAGTACCCTAAGGGGTTCAGTGATTATCTTCCTGACTTGATAAAATATGACAAGCCTGATGGAACATGCTTCTATGCTGTTTCCATTGAGATTCCTGAGGCCATATATCTGGTGAAGATAAAAGTCAAGACCGATGATGCAGATGACATCGAAAGATGGCTCAACGAGGGCGATGAAGGAGCTGATGACGGAGGAAACACCTCATCAGAAGATGGAGGCGAGACCCTTCCGGATGACAATATTGCCCAATATTCATCTGGAGATGACGATTCAGCGGATGCATAGTCCTTTCCGAAAAAAAACCTGACAAACTATGAAAGGCTGGCCAAAATTGATTTGGACCGGCCTTTTTTCATCTATTTTTTTGTAAGTTTGCAAGATAAGTAACTACGGAAATGTTTACGGGATTGCGCCTGATTATGAGAAACAAATTGAGGAGCCTGTCTGAAAAGAACAAGCTTCTGATTTTGTCGTTGGTCGTGGGCATCAGCAGCGGATTGGCCGCCGTCCTTCTGGAAACATTGGTAAAGGCCATCCATCATGGTCTGACATCCTGGTTCGACGGCGCCCGGGACAACTACCTGTATCTGGTTTATCCTGGTATCGGTATGCTCCTGTCCCTCCTCATCCTGAAATTCATCGTCAAGGACAATATCGGTCATGGCGTTACCAAGGTGCTCGTGGCGATTTCGAAGAATGAATCCCGTATCAAGCCGCACAACATGTGGTCATCCATATTGACCAGTTCATTGACCATCGGATTCGGCGGTTCCGTGGGTGCGGAGGCTCCTATCGTCTACACCGGAGCTGCCATCGGCTCGAATTTCGCGCGGTATATGGGCATGTCCTACAGGAACATAACCATCCTGCTGGGATGTGGTGCCGCCGGTGCCGTGGCCGGAATCTTCAAAGCCCCGCTAGCCGGCGTCCTGTTTACCCTGGAGATTCTCCTTTTCAATATATCCATGACATCAATGATGCCGTTGCTGTTGTCCACGGTGTCCGCGACGATGGTGTCATATATATTCCTGGGAGACAGTCTTCCGTTCGAGTGCACCCTGATGCCGTTCGATATAAAGAATGTGCCGTTCTACGTTCTGCTTGGTTTCTTCTGCGGGGCCTGTTCGCTTTATTTCCTCAGGACAACGCTGAAACTTGAAGACAGGCTGGGCAAGATGAAGAATCCATATACGAAATGGGCTTTCTGCGCTGCCGGACTGGGTCTGCTGATATTCCTTTTCCCGCCGTTGTACGGCGAAGGTTACGATGCCCTGTCTCCGCTTCTGAATGGCCAGGAAATCTCCTATGACGGCGAATCAATGTTGGCCTTCATGCTGCACAAGCCGTGGATGGTTCCGGTTTTCTTCGCATTGATCCTGATACTCAAGGTCTTCTCAATGACTTTCACCAATGCCGGTGGAGGCGTGGGAGGTACTTTCGGTCCGACATTGTTCGTGGGCGCCATTGCCGGTTTCCTGTTGGCCCGCGTTACGAACCTGCTTCTGGCCGGGTCGGAATTTACGGTTCCTGAACAGAATTTCGTGCTGGTCGGCATGGCCGGACTGATGGCGGGCGTCATGCAGGCTCCGATGACTGCGATCTTCCTTATTGCCGAGATATCAGGTGGTTACGAGCTCTTTATTCCGTTGATCATCACTGCTACGATTTCATTCGGCACTATCCGTTTCTTCGAAAAATACTCGATATATACCAAGCGTATCGCCATGACCGGCGACCTGCTTACCCATGACAGTGACCAGGCTGTGCTGACCTTGCTGAAGGTGTCGGATGTCGTGGAAACCAATTTCAGTCCGGTAAGCATAGATGCGACACTCGGGGAATTCGTGCAGGTGATTTCATCGTCAGCCAGAAATATTTTCCCTGTCGTGGATTCCAAGAAACATCTGCAGGGCTATGTGTCGCTGGAGGATGTGAGGAAGGATATGTTCCGCCAGGATTTGTATGGCAAGATGCATGTCTACAACTACATGAAATCCTCTCCGGCATACGTTTATGACGGCGAGAAGATGGATAGCGTCATGAGCAAGTTCGAGAGTACGGACGCATGGAATCTTCCGGTGGTAAAGAAGGACCGGACCTATATCGGATTCGTTTCCAAGTCGAAGATTTTCTCGGCTTATCGCGATGAACTGAAAGAATTGTCACAAGACTAATAACTTGATAATGAAACAGATATACGTAAATTATATAGCCAATGCCCTTCAAGTGAAGGACTGGCAGGTAGAGAATTGCGCAGTGCTTTTCGAAGAGGGCTGCACCATCCCGTTCATCAGCCGTTACCGCAAGGAGCGCACCGGCGGACTGGACGACGAGCAAGTAGCCGAAATCAAGCATTGGACCGACGCCTTCACCGAGATGGAGAAGCGCAAGGAATCTATTCTCGCGACCATTGACTCGCAGGACAAGCTGACGCCGGAGTTGCGGACCTCGATCGAGGCGTGTGTCAATGCCAATGAACTTGAGGACCTTTACCTGCCTTACCGGCCTAAGCGCCGCACTCGTGCGACCATTGCGAAAGAGGCCGGGCTTGAGCCGCTTGCAGACAAGATGTATGAGGTCAATGTCCGTAATCTGGATGCCGAGGCAGCGAAGTATGTCGGGGACAAGGTGGCTGACGTGGAGGCTGCTCTTGCCGGAGCGCGAGATATCATTGCCGAAAGGCTCAGCGAGTCAGCCAAGGTTAGGGAAACATTGAGAAGTATTTTCCGCACCAGGAGGATTGTCTCGAAGGTGACGAAGGCGGGGAAGGAAAACATTGAATCTCAGAAGTTCAAGGGATATTTTGATTATGCGGAACCGCTGTCGAGGATAGCTGCGCACCGCCTTCTGGCGATTTTGCGTGGCGCGTCGGAGGGCTGGCTGAACGTGAAGATTGACGCGGATGCCGAGAAATGCGGCAATAAATTGTATTATGATTTCTGTCAGGAAAGGCGTTATCCGTCAGGACCTTTGGCGGAGCAGATCCGCATGGCGATAGATGATTCCTACAAGCGTCTTCTGGAGCCGTCCATCACCAACGAAATCATCAATGAATTCAAGCAGAAGGCTGACCAGGAGTCAGTGGCTGTTTTCGGTGAGAACCTGAAACAGCTCTTGTTGGCGGCACCGGTAGGGCAGAAAAGGACAATGGCAATCGACCCGGGATTCAGAAACGGGTGCAAGATCGTCTGCCTCGATGAACATGGAAATCTGGTGCATCATGAAATCGTCTATCCGCACCCGCCGCAGAACGAGAAAATAAAGGCGATTACGTCAGTATCGTCAATGTTGGAGAAGTATGGTATTCAGGCTATTGCAATAGGAAACGGTACGGCAAGCCGTGAGACGGAAGACTTTATCAAGCGTGTCCCGCTTCCTGATGGATGCAAGGTGTTCGTCGTAAGCGAAGACGGGGCGTCCATATATTCCGCTTCGGATGTCGCCAGGGAAGAGTTCCCTGATGAGGATGTGACCGTGAGGGGAGCGGTTTCCATCGGACGCCGTCTCATGGACCCTCTTGCCGAGCTTGTGAAGATTGACCCTAAATCTTTGGGAGTAGGGCAGTACCAATATGATGTGGATCAGGCGCTTCTGAAAGAAAAGCTGGACAATACCGTGGAAATCTGCGTCAATACGGTAGGTGTGAATCTGAATACGGCCAGCAGTTATCTTCTCAGTTATGTCTCCGGTATCGGGCCGGCATTGGCTGCCAACATTGTAAAGAAAAGAACAGAGGACGGGGGATTCCGTTCGAGGAAGGACCTTCTGGGGGTATCTCGTCTCGGAGGCAAGGCTTTCGAGCAGTGCGCCGGTTTCTTGCGTATTCCGGGTGCTGAAAATCCGCTTGACAATTCGGCTGTCCATCCGGAATGTTATCATATCGTGGACAAGATGGCGGCAGACCTCGGCGTTTCCGCCAGCGACCTCGTCGGCAATCAGGAAATGTGCAGGAAAATCAATCCTGAGAAATATGTGGAAGGGAATTTCGGTCTTCCGACCATCAATGACATCTTGAAGGAACTTGCCAAGCCGGGACGTGACCCTCGGGCTGCTGCGCAGGAATTCTCTTTCGCGGATGATATCCATTCGATAGAGGATCTTCAGGAAGGCATGGAGATTCCTGGTATCGTGACGAATATCACGGCTTTCGGAGCCTTCATCGATGTCGGAGTGCATGAAAACGGATTGATTCACGTGTCCCAGATGGGGAGGCGTGACGGCAAGGTTACCCTCAAGCTCCACCAGCATGTGATGGTGAAGGTCATCGGCGTGGACCTGGGCAGAAGCCGTATTTCGTTGAGACTTGTAAGGTAGTTTGCGCAGTTCTTCATAAAAAATAAGAAAAATACCTATTTTTCTTACGAATTATTCTTGATTTAAGTAAAAAATGTTATTTTTGTAAAAAGACTTAAATCGAGATTTGTCAGATGAGTACTGGTAATGTAAAAGGTAAGGCACACCTTGCCGGTGTGTATGCGCTTTCGCTTTTGTCGATATTGCTTTGGGGGTTGTCCTATCTGTGGAGCGATTCTTTGCTCTCCAAAGGGATTCCTGTCGAGTATATTGTCTTCGTCCGCATTTTCATTGCCGGACTGGTACTTCTTGTCGTGAATCTCCTGATAGGTAATAACTTGAAGATGAAGAAGCAGGACTTGCCAAAGTTCCTTCTTCTGGCGCTTTTCGAGCCTTTCATATATTTCGTGGCTGAAACTTATGGTATCCGTTTCACGGAATCACCGACTATAAGTGCGCTCCTCATCGCAGCAAGTCCGATTTTCTCTGTTGCGGTAGGAGTCGTCATATTCAAGGAAAAATTCACATTTTTCAATATGCTGGGCATCTTGATCTGCCTTGGCGGTATTGTCATGGTGACATTGTGCCACGAAAGGATGGGTGATGCCTTCCTGCTCGGCCTGTTGCTGCTCGTGGTGGCGGTACTTGCCGAAGTCGGTCATGCTTCTTTCACCAAGCTTCTTTCTGATACCTACAATCCGCTTGTGATTGTCATGTACCAGTTTATGATAGGCTCCATTTTCCTGTTTCCGCTTTTCCTCGGTTCTGGCCTGAAGAGTTTCGACGTGACGCTTTATATGTCATGGGAAGTATGGAAACCGATTCTGTGCCTGTCTGTATTGTGCTCAAGCATTGCTTTCGGTCTCTGGGCATACACTATCAAGTTCCTCGGTGTCGCCAAGTCCAGCATTTTCCTGTCCACGATTCCTGTTTTCACCGCATTGGCGGGCTGGGTGCTCGGTCAGGAACTGCTTACACCGCTGCAATGGACCGGTATCTTCATCTCATGCATCGGTGTAGTGATGTCGCAGTATGTGTTCAAGAAGAAGCAGAAACTATCTGAATAACAGTCTCTTGCCCTTTGCAATATTATCTGTGGTCATGCCGTTCTGAACTACGTGTGCGCCGTTCAGATACACGTCCGTAACCATGCCTTTCAACTTCACGCCCGCATAAGGTGTCCATCCGCACTTGTATGCCGCGCCGGCTGCGCCGCAATCGGATTCGCCCACGACAAATTCCTTGTCCGGGTCAATGATTATCAGGTCGGCGTATGCACCTTCTGCTATACGTCCTCTGTCCTGAATGCCCAGCATGTCTGCGATATTTTCTGATATGACTGAGGCAATTCTCGTCAATGGAATTTCCTCTTCTGCCGCAACTGTCAGCAACACAGCTATTTCCTGTTGTATTGACGGGATTCCGGAAGGACATCTGAGATAAGGGCGTTCCTTTTCTTCGGCCAGATGAGGCGCATGGTCCGAACCTATCGTGTCGATGATTCCTTCTTTCAAAGCCTTTCTCAATGCAGCCCTGTCATCTGCCGTCTTGATGGCCGGATTGCATTTCATCCTGCTTCCGAGCCTGTCGTAATCCTCATCGCAGAACCATAGATAATTCACTGATGTCTCGGCAGTTATATTCGGATTGTATTGTTTGGCGGCACGTATCATTTCGATTTCTTCGGCAGTGCTGATATGGAGGACATGAAGTTTGGTTCCATGTTTCATTGCCAGCTCCAGTGCCTTTATAGTGCTTTTGATACATGCCTGGCGGCTTCTGATGTTCTCATGCTCCTTCATCGGGATGTTTTCGCCGAATTGCGCCACGGCTTTTTCCAGATTCGCCTTTATCGTCGCCTCATCTTCGCTGTGTATCAGGATTCTGGCGTTTTCGATGCTGAACAGCTTCTCCAGCGCCTCTCCATGGTCCACAAGCATGTTTCCCGTGGAAGAGCCCATGAAGACCTTTACCGCGGCAAATTCACGAGGTGCGTCATTGACCTTCAGCATTGACGCGATAGCGTCGGGATTTTCATTGTCGGCGCCGATATGGAAGCCCCAGTTCGCGTAGCTGCGACCGTCCGCAAGGGCGGCTTTTTCGCGTATGCGGTCAATGCTGGTGGCCGGCGGGTTGGTGTTCGGCATGTCAATGAACGACGTTATTCCTCCAAGCAGGGCAGCGCGCGACTCGGTCGACATGTCAGCCTTCGCGGCCATGCCGGGCTCGCGGAAATGCACGTGGGCGTCGATTCCGCCGGCCATGATGACTTTGCCGTCAAGACTGACTGTTTCCAGTTCTGAGTTTTCGCTCTTCAGTTTTCCTGCCAATGCTTCCAGGCTTACGGCCTCCCCGTTGTGTTCCGTGAGTCCATTCCCGTCGGCATACCATATCCTGCCAATCCTTTCTCCTTCAATGAGAAGCGCCCCTTGCCGGATCTTTTCAGATGTTGCAATGAGCGCTCCACAAAGAAGAACTTGTCTTCTTTTTTCCATGTTTTACTGTACCGGTTTGAATTTCCTGCACCTGAGTTTCATGACTCCCCAGAAGGCTTCCCCGAAGATTCCTCCGCTCATCTTGGATGTTCCTGCTTTCCTGTTCACGAAGATGATAGGCACTTCCGTAATCTTGAACCCAAGTTTGTAAGCTGTGTATTTCATCTCGATCTGGAAGCCGTAGCCCTTCATGCGGATGTCGTCCAGGTTGATGGCTTTCAGGACTTTATTGCTGTAGCACTTGAATCCTGCCGTGCAGTCGTAGACTTTCATTCCGAGAACGGTCCTGACATATACCGATGCATAGTAGGACATGATGATACGTCCTATAGGCCAGTTGATTACGCTGATGCCGTCGCAGTATCTGGAGCCGATTGCGAGGTCCGCTCCGTCCTTGCATGCCTGGTATAGTCTCGGAAGGTCTTCCGGATTGTGGGAGAAATCGGCATCCATTTCGAAAGTGTAGTCATAGCCGTTGGCAATGGACCACCTGAATCCGGTGATGTAAGCCGTTCCCAGTCCGAGTTTTCCTTTCCGCTCTATCATGAACAGCCTTGACGGAAACTCCTGCTGGAGTCCTTTTACGATGGCGGCTGTCCCGTCGGGGGAGCCGTCATCTATCACCAGGATATCATATCCGCCCTCCAGCGTGAATACCTTTCTTATGATGTTCTCTATGTTCTCCTTCTCGTTATAAGTCGGGATAATGACAATTTTTCTGTCTTCCATAATGTGATTGAATCTATTTGTTTGCTTCCTTCAGCATCTCGGCGACAGCTGCTTCCAACTGCTTGTCCTCGCCTTTGAGCATGGAAACCGGATCGTTGTAAACCAATATGTCAGGGTTGACCTGGTGGTTTTCATTGTAATATCCGTCCTTGATGCACCATGAACCTACCTGAGGGATTCCGAAGATGATGGATGAGTTGATCTGGTTCTCCCACCATACGGCCGTCATTGTTCCTGCCACAGGAGTTCCTATCAATTTGCCGATTCCGAGAGCCTGGTAAGCGTATGGGAAACCGCAGGCGTCTGAATAGTTGTCCTCGCAGACGAGAACGCATGACGGTTTGGTCCATTTGCTGTAAGGGTCTGTGCCGATATATTGTCCTCTAGGCTTGTATTCCACGTAAGCTTTGCCTGAAAGGAATGTCACGAGGTCGTCGTGAAGCCATCCGCCGCCGTTATGTCTGGTGTCCACCACCAATGCGCCGGCAGTGCGGTATTTTCCGAGAGCCTTGGAGTAGACTTCCCTGTAGCTAGGTGAATTCATGCCCTCCACGTGTACATAGCCGACTTTTCCACCTGACAGTTCTGCAACCTTGGCTTCGCGCTGTTTTACCCAACGCTTGTACATGAGGTTGTAGTCCGTGAAGGCTGGTTTTACGAATACTTCGACATCTTTCTTGCCGCCTTTCTTGATGGTTATGGATGTCTTCTTGCCTGCTTTTCCTGTGAGGAGGCTGTACCAGTCCTTTCCTGCTTTGATTTCATTTCCGTCAATGCTTGCGATGATGTCGCCTGCCTTGAGTTCCGGATAAGCGATGGACAATACACCGTCAGGGAGTACTTCCTTGATTTTCAGACCGTCACCCTCATAATCCTCGTCGTAGAGGACTCCGAGAGTTCCCATATTCAGACCGCTTCTGTACTGGTAGCGCCCTCCTGTGTGGGAAGCGTTGAGCTCACCGAGAATTTCGGAAAGAAGCTCCTGGAAATCGAAGTTGTTGTTTATGTAAGGGAGGAACTTCGAGTAGTTCTCCTTGTAGTAATCCCAGTCAACTCCATGAAGGCCAGGATCGTAGAATTTCTCTTTCACCTGTTTCCACATGTGGTCGAAGATGTATTCTCTCTCTGCCTTAGGCTTGAACTCATAGTCTCCTGAATAGCTGATTGTAGACTCGCCGCCGGCAATTCCTATCTTGCTGATGCCGGATCCGGACGCGATGTAGATGTATTTTCCGTCAGGAGATGGGATGATGGCACCCATGACGCCCTTCTTGAGCACCTTGATGCTGCCTTCCTTCATGTCCCTTACGCAGAGGTCGTAGCTGCTTTCGAGCCTGCTCTCGTAGAAGAGTTTCTTGCCGTCGTTGGTGAGATAGTGGTCGCCGAGACGTCCGGAAAATCTTGTGAGCCTGTAGATTCTGTCAGCCCTGTTCTCCAGGTCGAGCTTGAGTTTTTCGACTTTCTTCGTGGCTGCGCTGTCTTTCTTTTCCTCTTTCTTCTCCTCCTTTGCGGCCTTCTTCTCTTCTCCGTTCAGAAGTTTCGCCACTTCATCGTCCTCCTTGTCCCTGAAGAACTCTGTCATGGTCTTTCCGTCGAAGAACATGATATAGATGTCGTCTTCCGCGCCCCAGCTGCCGTGACTTCTGTAACCGTCCTTGTCGGACTGCCAGACCATGGCTTTTCCGCCGAGCGCCCATCTGAATGACACGTCATTGTATCCGCTTTCAGTAAGATTCGTAATCTCCTTGGTTTCAATGTCTACGAGGGCGATGTCCACATTGTTCCATCCGCCGTTCGCCTGATATGTGGAAAGGAGATAATGGCTGTCCGGACTCCATTCGAAGGCTACGTCGCCGTCTGCATACGAGTAGTTCGCGCCCTTGATCAGGGAGATTGTCTTTCCGCCCTTTGTAGGCTTGATTACAAGCTCTGTCCGGTCTCTGAGGTAAGCGACATATTTGCCGTCAGGTGACACCTGCGGCTGGAAGCAGGTCTCTCCTTTATCGGAGAAAAGCTCTTCCTTGAAATCATTGGCATAAGTGAAATACTTGTCCTCTTTTTTCGTGAGTGACGTGCGCCAGATTCCCCAGTTGCCGTCTCTTTCAGCGGAGTAGTAGATGGTCCTGCCGTCAGATGAGAAGCTCAGATCCCTTTCCTGGGTAGCTGTATTGGTGATTCTCTTGGTCGTCTTGTAGTCCGCCGATGTGACGAATACGTCTCCGCGAAGTACGAGCGCAACCTCTTTCTGGCTGGGTGCGATGGCGATTGCCGAAGCGCCGCCTGCCAATGCGTATTTCTCCACGTCCCTCTCGTCCTGGTCGGAATATACCTTGATGTCCACTTTCGCGGGCTTCTGGCCGTCCTTCATCGTGTAAAGGTCGCCGTTGTAGGAGAATGCCAATGTGCCGTTGTCCGCTATTGAAAGGTATCTTACAGGATTTTTGGTCTCGAACGTCAGCTGGACGGACTTTTCAGGTGCGCTCAATGAACTTTTATATACGTTCAATGCTTTTCCGTCGCGTTCGCTCAGGTAATAGAAGGTGTCGCCGTCTGCCGCGAATACCGGATTCCTGTCTTCACCGTCGAAGTCGCTCAGTTTCTTGAAAGAGCCTTCCGCATTGATGCTGAGCTTGTCGGAATTGCCTTTATATAGCCAGATGTCCCTGGTTACGGCTGAGGTGTGATGCTTTCTGAACGGGTCCTCATAGCCTTTCCAGTCCTCATAGAGGATGTCGCCGTTCTTGTTGATGCTCAATGCTGATATCGGCAGGGAAGTGACTCTCACCGGTCTTGCTCCTGTGGTATCGGTGTAATACAACTGTGCTTCTCCAGGGAAACCGTCAAATGCCGCATCCTGCTGGATGTTGGCGGAGAACAGAATCTTTCCGTCAGGAAGGACTGCCCTGAGGGTCTCATGTCCCGGATGGAATGTCAGTCTCTTGGGCGTTCCGCCTTCGCAGGACGTGATAAAGATGTCCTTGCTCTTTTCCCTGTATGAGGTAAATACGATTTTCTTGCTGTCAGCAGTCCAGAGCGGCTCGGAATCGTAAGCTTCATTGGTGGTAATCTGCAATGCTCTTCCGCCTGTTACCGGCACGACGAAGATGTCGCCTTTATAGCTGAATGCTATTTTGGTCCCGTCCGGAGAAATGCTGTTCTTTCTGACCCAACTCGGGTTTTCCTGGGCCAATGCTGATCCGGTTGCCAATGCGGCAGCCAGAAGTAGAGCGGTTATTTTCTTCATATCTTGATGCTTTGTTTTTTCATTTGTCCGTATGTCTTTCAAAAATACATAGTTTTTTCCGTTTTCCAACGTATTTCGGCGGGAATATTACTGTTGTCTTACTCGTGATGCGTAATGTCCCGGCGTTTCGCCGAAATGATTCTTGAACACGGTGATGAAATATCCCGGCGTCTGGAATCCTGTCTGCTCGGCGATATCAGCTATGGAAAGGTCGGTCTCTTTCATCAATTCGCACGCGCGTTTCATCCTCATTGTCTTTATCAGTTCCACAGGCGTCTTGCCTGTAAGATTCTTCAGCTTCAGATGCAGGTTGCCTCTGGTCATGCATGCGTGACTTGCCAATGCCTCCACTGTAAAATCCTGATTGCCAATGTTTTTCTCAATGCATGCCAGTACGGATGAAAGAAACGTCTCTTCATGTGACTTCAGGTTGTATGAAGAATCCACGAACATTTCCAGTTTCGTTTTCTGCACCTTTTCTTCGTAGGTTTTCGTGATTTGTGCGATTTCCTTGGCCTTTACCGTCCCGGTGTGTTTCAGGAACCATCTTGTGAGTAATGCCAATGCTCCGAGGACCAATATTGCGAATATTATCCGTGTGGCTGTGCTGCGGTACCATGCAGGCTTGACCGTGTCGGTGTTGACGGGCATCTTGTCGTGATGGAACACTTCGATGCCGTCGGTGCCCCCGAAATACATCTTGCCTGATGCGTCCTGGGCGTGTGCACAAGCATTGAACAGATTGCATTGAAGCCCGTCGTCCTTGTTGTATCTGCGGAGGTCGCCCGATGCTCCGGGCGCGAAAATCAATGAGCCTACAAGAAAGCAAATCAACGTTTCGATTTTCATTTTATGTTTATATGGCTTCACTTCGTTTAATTGCATTTATTTGACCTTTATTTACAATACGAATTTATAATTTATTTTGTCAATTATATATAGTACAAAATTGTAATTGAATTGAAAATTTAATCAATCACCTTTGTATCGTTTTTCAGACGAAATGAAGAAACTGAAAAGCATCGACATAATAATAAGAAAAATTATTACCGAAGTATTGTGTTACAATAAATAGAATATTTTTCAATATGATTGTTTTTACGCAATTAATTGATTGATATATATGACATTATGATGCGTGAACCGCGGCCGTGGAAGTATATTTCGGCTGCGGTTTACGCGTTTTTATGCTTGTCAATGCCTTTGTAATCCATTGTCTTTCAATACCATTAAACGTCTTACCCCTCATTTCAGGGCCCTCAGGGCAATATTTCCGCCTCCGGAAAAAATATTTTTTTCAGCCCTCAAGTGATGCGTCCTCAATGACTTAAAATGATGCAATATGAGGGGAAAATGAAAAAAAGATGAAAAAAAGTTCGAGAAAAGTTTGCAGGTTCAGAAAAAGTCCCTACCTTTGCAATCCCGTTACGAAACAAGGGCACCTCACTGAGGCAAACGAGTTGAGCTGACGAGGTCTGGAAAGGCAGCCCGGAAGGGCTCAAGTACAGAAAAGTTCATTGAAAAGACTGAAGAAAGTACAAGGAAGCAAGTACCAAAACACAAAGAACGAGAGCGTTAATTTCTTAAAGGAATTAGAAGTGCCGGATTGAACTTGAAGAATAAGAAATATACAAAGAAGAGTTTGATCCTGGCTCAGGATGAACGCTAGCGGCAGGCTTAACACATGCAAGT